>Ga0164313_10001765_pt1 | contig 19319 bp, 15 predicted proteins | sample GuaBasSedimGuay4_FD_113735 | JGI IMG/M metagenome (GOLD analysis project Ga0164313, IMG submission 113735) | Subseafloor sediment microbial communities from Guaymas Basin, Gulf of California, Mexico - Guay4, Core 4569-4, 0-3 cm | ecosystem: Environmental > Aquatic > Marine > Hydrothermal vents... | reverse complement strand
GCCCGACGGGCCTACGGCTTTCACAGCGCACAGGCGCTCATCTCCATGCTCTTTCTCTGCTGCGGGGGCATCGAACTCGAACCAGCCCTCCCCGACTCACCCCTCAAAACGTGAGGAGAGCCACTATCTGTACTTCTCATCGAGCGATGGGAGCGACCCCAGAACGTCCGGAAAAGTCTACACGATCGACTCGGCGACCGGGCACGAGCCGACGCCAACTGCGCTCATTGTGGCGCAGCACAAGATCAATCCGTTCTCCGGTAACGCCTATCACTATCGAATGCCTTCTGCATGGATCCGAGGGGCCCCTCGCGGCGAGGTCCTGCCTGTTGTCATCTTCGAGTCCGGCACCCCTCTGGGCCCGTGGAGCGATGGCCCCGAAGACGTCGCCAAGAAGGACATGGGGTCGTATTGCGTGTGGGGAGGGAATCTGTATTTCTCAGCGAGTGACGGCAGCGACCCGCGCAGCAACGGGAGGCAGTACACGCTGCTGCTGTCAGATGATCGGTTTGGCGAACTGCACCTTCAGCGCTGGACAGACACAGGCTCCTCCCAAGTCGAGATCGCGGAGACGTTGAGCCCCCCCGAGTGGGTCAGCCCCAGCGAAGGCGGACGGGTTCTGAGCCTCCAGCCGTTCTTGGAGGCAAGGCACCCCCGCACGGACATTATCTACTGCTACGAGATCGACTCTTCACCAGAGTTCAACTCGCGCAACCTCATCCAGAGCCCGCGATTTCGGCGCAGCGGCAGAGGGCTCAATCCAGCCGACCTGTACGACCGACTGCTGCGAACCCAGGACTGGTATCGACCGCCGTACCGCCTCTCCGCCCTGATGCTGGATGAGACGATCGGACCCGCTGACGTGTCGATCCAGGCGCAACGACTGGCGTTCGGATTGCCCGAGGGAGGGCGGCAGGTCCAGGAGATCTACGAATACAACACGAATCAGATCGACAGGAACCTGACCTACCGTGGGCCGAACGCAGCGTGGCACGTGCTGGCCAGAGACGCAGGAACCTGCTACCCGATGGCTCTGCTCCTGACAGAGATGCTTGAAGAGGCTGGATACCCAGCGCGACTCCTGGCGATGCTGGCGCCGCGCTTCGTGCCCTTCGGAGAGACGAGCGCCAGCGGTGATCACACCGCGGCCGAGGTGTTCCTGAACGACCGATGGCACTACATCGACTCCTACTTCGGCTTCTTCCTTGAGGGCTTGGACGCCGATGGGCTCGATGACCGCCGCCGCCGAGAATACTCTGGGCACGCCGCCTTCGAGTACGCGCCAGCGGGCAACCTCTCTGACTTGAGCCGCTCCGAACGCATGGTGACTCTCGAGGACTACTCGGAGCAGGTCCTGTACTTCGACCCGGGCAGCAGCAAGGTCCCCCTCGGGGAGTACTTGAACCATGAGTTGTCGGCGGAGGCCGTGCCACGGCTCCGGGGCGATCAACTCTGGGAAGAGGATCAACTCGACCTGTGGGCTCGCGTCCGCGTCGTCCGTCTCAGCCCTTCCCTGATGCATCGCATTACGCAGAGGCTCCCAGTGCGAGAGCATCCGAAGATCGTCGAGGCGTCGCCATGGTCCGTCGTGGCGTTCAAGATCGACCTCTCTTCCCTCCGAGACATGCCGTAGGCGCCCCCCTGACGCGCCTCTGAGAGAGGCCGCCACGGGGCCGATTCGGCCGCGGCAGCGCGACGGATCCGGGCGAGTCCGGGCCCTCCAACCGGCAGGCCGCACGTCGCCCTCGCCCCCCCCCGCCGGCCCCTCAACCCACAGTCAGATCCCCCAGGGCATTGAATCGCCACGCCCGGTGGCCAAGATGGCCCCATTCTTCGGAGACACGCATGCTCCTGGCGGGCAAGACGGGCGTCGTCCTGGGCGTCGCAAACAAGCGCAGCATCGCGTACGCATGCGCCGCAGCGGCGTCGCGTGAGGGCGCCAAGCTCATCCTCACCTATCAAAACGACCGCGTGGCGGCGGGTGTGCGCGCGCTGTCCGAGGGGCTGCCGGGCGAGGCCCTGGCCATCGAGTGCGACGTGAGCAACGACGAGGGGCTGGCCGCGACGGCCGCCGCCATCGGCGAGCACATGCCTCAGGTCGACTTCGTGATCCACTCGGTGGCCTTTGCCAAGCGCGACGAGTTGGAGGGTCGCTTCATCGACACGTCGCGCGAGGGCTGGCGCACGGCGCTCGACATCAGCGCCTACTCCTTGGCCGCGGTGACGCGCAACCTGGCGCCGCTCATGACCTCAGGCGGCAGCATCGTCACCATGAGCTACCTGGGCGGCGAGCGCGTCATGCCGCATTACAACGTCATGGGGCCGGCCAAGGCCGCGCTGGAGAGTTCGGTGCGCTACCTGGCCGCCGACCTGGGGCCCGAGGGCGTGCGCGTCAACGCCATCTCCGCCGGCCCCATCCGCACCCTGGCCGCGTCGGGCATCAGCGGCTTTGCGCAGATGCTGGACATGGCCGCCGAGCGCACGCCGCTGCGCCGCAACGCCACCCAGAAGGACGTGGCCGACGCCACGCTGTTCCTGCTGAGCGACATGTCGCGCGCGGTCACGGGCACCACGCTCTACGTCGACTGCGGCTTCCACATCATGGCGGTGTAGCCGGAGCGCGCGGAGGCAGGTGGGGCTACGGCTCGCGCAGCTCCAGCGCCGTCAGGTGCACCCGCGCCACGTCCACGGGCTGCTCGCGGGCGATGAACTCCAGCAGGTGCCCGCCGCGACCCAACCAGCGCGGGCCCAGGTCCGAGATCAGGCGCCGGGACGAGGGCCGCCAGCCGTCGCGCGCCGGCGACAGGCGCTCGCCGTCGAGCATGACCTCAATCAGCAGGCCGTCCTCGGCCGGGCTCCAGTCGAGGTACAGGCGGAAGCTGGCCGCCTCATCGGTGGAGAACGTGGTGGCCCAGCGCACGCCCTGGGCGTCGTAGGGCAGGTGCACCACGGGAGGGTCGCCGTTCTGCCGAGCGAGTTCGGCATCAGGCTCGCCGTTGCGCGTCCACTCCGCGGTGGCCAGCTCGACCCGCGCCGGATCTCCCGCCGGATCTCCCGCCGGGGCGACCGCGCGGGGATCGAGCGGCGTGGGCTGAGCAGCTGGCGCCGCCGCCAACATGGCGAGCAGGGACAACAGCACGCACAGCGCGGCCACACGAGCGGCGGCGCTCATGAGCTCGCCGCCAGTCCCAGCGACGCCTCGGGGTCCACCTCGCGACACGCGAAGGGCGAGAGGTCGACGGCAGGCTCGCGCCCATCCAGCACGTCGGTCACCAGCGCCGCGGTGACGGGCGCCAGCAGGATGCCGTTGCGGAAGTGCCCCGTGGCCAGCACCAGCCCGGGCACGTCGGGCACGGCACCCAGGTACGGCATGCGGTCGAGGGTCGCGGGGCGCAGGCCGGCCCAGGAGCTCTCCACCGGCAGCCCGGCGCTGGCCGGGAGCAGGCTGGTGGCCAGGCGACGCAGCCGCGCCAGGGCATCGTCGGTGGTGACGGCGTCAAAGCCCGCGTCCTCCATGGTGCTGCCCACCAACAGGCGGCCGTCGCGGCGCGGCACCAGGTAGCAGTCGCCGTCGTTGATGACCGGGCCCAGCAGGCCGGGCGGCCCCGACAGCAGCAGGATCTGGCCGCGCACCGGACGCACGGGCAGCTCGAGCTCCACGCTCTGGGCCAGCAAGCCGGACCAGGCCCCCGCCGCCAGCACCACCGCGTCGGCGCCCAGCTCCTGGCCGTTGGCGAGTCGCACGCCGCTGACCGCGCCGCGCACCCGGCTGAGCGACTCCACGGCGCACTGCTCCAGCAGCGACACGTTGAGCTGCAGCGCCCGCGCGCGCAGGCCGGCCAGCAGGCGCGGCGGCCGCACGCGCGAGCTGACGGGCTGCCAGGCCGCGCCGCTGACGGCGTGCCCCAGGCCGGGCTGCAGCGCGTCGAGGGCGACGCGGTCGAGGGCCTGCACCTCGAAGCCCAGAGCGTTGCGCCGGGCGCGGTGCTCGGCCACCAGCGGCGCGGAGAAGGTCACGCCCTCGGGGTAGAGCATGCCGGCGGTCTGCAGCTGGGCGTCGTGCCCGGTGTGCCGCAGCAGCTGCTCCACGAAGGCCGGGTACAGAGCCTCGCTGCGGCGGCACAGGTCGATCAACGCTGGCGGGTAGCGCCAAGGCGTCGACGGCGTGAGCAGACCCGCCGCCACCCAGCTGGCGCGGCTGCCGGTGCGCTCGCGCTCCACGAGCTGCACGGCGTGACCCGCCGACCCCAGGGCGCAGGCCGTCGAGAGCCCCACCACGCCGCCGCCAATTATGAGCACCTGCATACCCGCCATTGTGTCAAAGCCGGCGCGCGGCCGCAGCCTCGCCCTCGCCCTCGCCCTCGCCCTCGCCCTCGCCCTCGCCCTTGCCCTTGCCCTCGCCAGGAGACGTCCAGCCACGGCACGCCGCGCTCACGCCGCTCGCCCGTCAGCCCTGCACCCGCTTGTCCCTCGCCTCGCGTCGACGGCGGCGCGTACCATGCCTGCATGGCTGCCACTGATCACCACCCCACCACGTTCGTGCGCGCGCTCGTGGCGCGACTGGTGGCCGACGAGCGCGTTCAGGCGCTCTGGCTCGAGGGCGAGCAGGACGCCATCCAGTGGCCGCCCTACGCCACCCTCGACCTGCACTTCGCCGTACCCGAGCCGCACCTCGAGGCGCTGCGTGGCGAGCTCGCGGGGCTGTTCGAGGCGCTGGACGGCGTGACCGACTTCAGCCAGCAGCAGGCGCCGCTCAAGGGCTACGCCGGCAGCGCCGTGCTCTCGGACGGCACGCCGCTGAGCTACCGCGTGGAGCGCACCAGCCAGGTGGGCAAGCTGCCGCGGCGCGCGGTCAACGTGCTGATCGACCGCACCGGCGGCATGCTCATGCCGGGCTTCTCGTTCGAGTAGGTCGCCGCTCCCGAGCCGCTCCGCGCGACCTCGGGCGGCCGGGTCATGTCGTCAGCACGGGGTCCGCCGCGCCGTCTCGGCCACGACGACGCGGCCTGCGCGCGGCGAGCTCGACGTGGCGCGCCTCAGTCCTCGTCCCAACCGTCCTGCTCGTGGTGCACCAGAACGGTGGTGGTGATGCCACCGCGCACCCAGAAGGCGCCCTCGATCTCCAGCCGGCGCGGGTCGAGCAGCGCCACCAGGTCGTCCATGATGCGGTTGGTCACGGCCTCGTGGAAGTGACCCTCGTCGCGGAACGACCACAGGTAGAGCTTGAGTGACTTGAGCTCCACGCAGAGCGTGTCCGGCACGTAGCGGATGGTCAGCGTGGCAAAGTCGGGCTGCCCGGTCTTGGGGCACAGGCAGGTGAACTCAGGGCACTCGAACTCGATCTCGTAGTCGCGTTCGGGCGCTGGGTTCTCAAAGGTCTCGAGGTCGCGGCTGGGCTGGGTAGGCATGACGCCCATGGTAGGCATGCGGGCCCCCTCGCGCACCGCCCAGCCACGATCGCGCCGACGTGCCGCCTCGCCGCGGCGCTACACTGGCGCCATGGCCGCTCCCGTGCTGCGGATCATCGTCGAACATCAAGTGGTGGACGAGGTGCCGCTGCAGGGCGACGTGTGCCTGGGGCGAGCCGCGGACAACGACGTGGTGCTGCCCGATCACTCGGTGTCCGGACACCACGCCCGCATCGAGCGCAGGGACGGCGGCTGGCGGTTCATCGACCTGGGCTCGGCCAACGGCTCGTTTGTGGCCGCGGGCCCGCGCCTGCGCCAGGATCAGGGCGTCGCGCTGGACGAGCTGACCCAGATCAAGCTGGGCGACACCGTGCTGGAATTCCGGCCCGCTGAGCCCGCTGGTCCAGCTATGCCCCCCGAACCGAAGGCGTCCGATTCGTCCAGAGAACCAGCAGCGCCCGCTGCGCCAGAGCCCTCGCGGACGCCGGCAGCCTCCAAGCCAGGGCAACCGGAGCCGGCCCCGCGCTCCGAACCCCCGGCCCCCGAGCCCACCGGCTCCGTGCCGACGGACCCCGCCTCACTGCACCCGCGGGTCATCGTCGTGGCGGACGACGAGCCTCGCAGCATCCCCGTCCCGGTGCCCCGGGCCGTGCTGGGCCGCGCGGCGGACTGCGGCGTCGTGCTCGACGCCAGCTCCGTCTCCTCGCGGCACGCCGAGATCGCCTGGGTGGACGACGGCTTCGAGCTGACCGACCTCGACAGCACCAACGGCACCCGCCTGGGCCTGGGCCTGCTGCACAAGCCGACCCGACTCGCCAACGGCAGCCACCTCATCCTGGGCACGCTGGGTCTGCTGTTTGTGCACGACGGCCCGCTGGGCGGCCCGGAGGGCGATGCCCTGGACGCAGCGGACCTGCTGGCCTGGCTGGTGCAGCGCCGCAAGCTGAGCCCCGATCAGGCGCGCCAGGCCATGGACGCGCATCGCCGCGACGGCCGCAGCGTCGAGGAGCACCTGGTGCTCGCCGGCATGCTGGGCCCCGGCGCCCTCAGCGAACTGCGGCACAACGCCGGGCACCGGCTGCTGGGGCTGTCCGATGCCCAGCGCACGCGCCTGGCGCCCGCCGTGGTCTGGGCGCTGCTGGCGGCCGTCGCGCTGCTGGCCATGGTCGTGGCGCTGTTCAGCTGACCCCGGCCGACCGCAGGCGGCCGGGGCGCTGTGTCGATCAGAGGTAGCCCAGGGACTTCAGGCTGGCCAGGGCGTCGGCATCGCCGGTCGCTTCGGCCTTGACCTTCAGGGCCTCGATGCGCGGCTTGAAGTCGTCGGCGTTGGCCGGGAAGCGCTTGGCGCCCGCGTCGTAGACGGCGATGGCCTCGAGCAGGCTCAGCTCCTCCACGTAGCTGCCCATCTGGTTGTAGAGCTTGGCGTTGACCTGGGCGCTGTACTCACCCGCCAGGCGCTCGAGGTGCTCGGTGGCCGCCGTGCCCTGACCCTGACGCGCCAGGGCCGAGACGCGCAGCTTCTCGATGCGGAAGCACTGACTGGCCTCGGCGCCCTCACCCTGGGCCCGCTGCAGCAGCGGCCCGGCGGCGCTCACCACGCCCTCGAAGTCCTTGGAGTTGAAGCTGGCCTGAAGCTCATCGACGGACTGGTCGAGGCTGAGATCCCCGGCGCAGCCCAGCAGGGCGATCAGGAGGGCCACGGTGAGCAAGAAGCTGGTGCGGAGCATGGGAGCGGTCCGGAAGTTGGTCGGGGACGGGGTCCGGGAGCGTTCCCGGGCCAAGGAGCAGGTCGCAAAACGGCTGGGGAGGATACGACAAGCGCGCCCCAGGGTTGGATCGCGGCCCGAATCACCGCTGGCGCAGCCCGCCGTCGTCGCTCCCAGGCTGGTCGCGGGTGTCCCATGGCGCCGCTCCCGGCACCCTACGGGGGGGCGCCTGGGCCCCGTAAGTCGCCGCCCGAGACGCTGATCGAGCCCGGCCAGGGCTTGCACAAGCGCCCGACCGGTGTATGTTCTGCACTCCAATCGGAGTGTCATTGGAGTGCAGTTTTGCTCCAGCTGGCACCCCGGTTCAGCCGAAGAACACCAGCTGAGCGCGGTTTCAGACCCGTTCAGCGCCCCTGGAAGCATCCCATGAAGGACAGCAAGGTCACCGTCAAGATCCCCCGGCCGCTCTACGAGCGCATCCAGGAGGTCATCTCCGACTCCGGGTTCTCATCGGCCACGGACTTCATCGTGTTCGTGCTCCGGGACCTGGTGGGCGACCGCGCCCTGGAGAAGCACGCACCCGCCAAGGATGTGGACTCCCAGGCCTTCACCAACGACGAGTTGGCGTCCATCCGGCGCAAGCTCGAGAACCTCGGCTACCTGTAGCACCCCTCAGAACGGGCCGGGCCCACGCCCGGCCTGCCCGGCCAGCGGCATCGGCCAGCCCGACCTCCCCCATCCCCCATCCGATAGACCCAGAGAAGAGCAACGACATGATTCCCGCCCACGGTGGACGCCTGATTGATCGCATCGCAACGGGTGAGCAGCGCGAGCAGCTCATCGCCGCCGCCGCCTCAGCCAAAACGCTGACGCTGAACTCCCGCGAGACCAGCGACCTCGAGATGATCGGCATCGGCGCCATGAGCCCGCTGGAGGGCTTCATGAACGAGGCTGACCTCGACGGCGTGGTCAAGCACTGCCGCCTCGCCAACGGCGTGGTCTGGCCCCTGCCTGTCACGCTCAGCAACAAGGGCGTCGACATCGCCGCCGGCGACTGCGTGGCGCTCAAGACCGAAGCCGGCAAGCTGCTCGGCGTGATCAACGTCGAGGAGCTCTACTCCTACGACAAGCAGACCGAGGCCGAGGGCACGCTGGGCACCAGCGACGAGGCCCACCCCGGCATGGGCTACCTGAAGTCCATCGGCGACCAGTACGTGGCCGGCAGCGTGTGGGTCACCGACCTGCCCGACTACGACTTCGCCAACGACCGCCGCCTGACCCCGCGCGAGACGCGCGTGCTGTTCAAGGCCAAGGGCTGGAACACCATCGTGGCGTTCCAGACGCGCAACCCCATCCACCGCGCGCACGAGTACCTCACCAAGTGCGCCCTGGAGGTCGTGGACGGCCTGCTGATCCACCCGCTGGTGGGCGACACCAAGCCCGGCGACATCCCCGCCGAGGTGCGCATGGACTGCTACGAGGCCCTGCTCGAGAAGTACTACCCCACCGAGCGTGTCTCCCTGGCCGTGTACCCCCAGGCCATGCGCTACGGCGGCCCGCGCGAGGCCCTCTTTCACGCGCTGCTGCGCAAGAACTACGGCTGCACCCACTTCATCGTGGGCCGCGATCACGCCGGCGTGGGTGACTACTACGGCACCTACGAGGCCCAGGAGATCTTCGGCAACTTCAGCACCGAGGAGATCGGCATCACCCCGCTCATGTTCGAGCACGCCTTCTGGGACAAGGTCGCCGGCGCCATGGCGTCGGGCAAGACCGGCGCCGCCAAGAGCGGTGACGACAAGATCTTCCTCTCGGGCACCAAGGTGCGCGAGATGCTGGCCAACGGCGAGCGCCCCCCGGTCGAGTTCACCCGCCCCGAGGTGGCTGACATCCTGATCGAGTCCATGTCCAGCAAGGCGTCCGTCTGAGGCCGCCCCGCCTCACCCGACCCACTCGCCAACCCCGCACACCAGCCGGAGCGTCCTCATGGGCCTGTTTGGAAACCTGTTCAAACCGCCGCCACGCAACGTCCAGGCTCCTCCGCGTCCCATGGGCGCTCCGGCCGCGGGGCCGGCGTCTCGTCCTGCGCCCAAGGCGCAGAACAACTACCTGATCATCATCCTGGACAGCTGCCGCTACGACTCCTTCATGGCGGCGGAACCCAAGAACATCCAGCGCATCATGGGCTCGGAGATCGAGCAGCGCTGGAGCTACGCCAGCTGGACCGGCCCCAGCCACTACAACCTGCTGATGGGCCTGCTGCCGCACACCAGCCCGCAGAACGAGTTCGCGTCCGAGTACTACAAGAACGACTTCCTGAACTACAACACCCGCTTTGGCACCGAGGGCATGGAGTTCGGCAAGCTGGTGCCGTCCCTGTGGATGCCCGAGTACCTGCAGAACGAGCTGGGCTACACCACCCACGCGCGTGTGTCCCTGCCGGTGCTCAACAGCAAGACCAACATCAACCGGGGCTTTGACAGCTTCCAGTTGATGGACAAGCACAACGACATGATGGCCATGCTGCCGACGCTCAAGTTCGACACGGAGCGTCCGTCCTTTCACCTGCTGAACGTGGGCGAGACGCACTACCCGTTTGTGCTGCCCGACGAGGATCCCAAGGACTGGCCGCGCATCAGCGGCATCCACGGGGTCTTCAAGCACCTCGACCAGCAGACCGTGGGCGGCAAGCTGGTGAAGGACGAGGACGCGCCCAAGTTCTTTGATCAGGAGCGCCTCGACAAGCTGCGCCAGATGCAGATCAACACGGTCAAGTACCTCGACCAGACGGTCTTCCCAGCGCTGTACGACATGGTGCCCGAGAACACCTACATCACCGTCACCGCCGACCACGGCGAGTTGTTCGGCGAGAGCGGCTACTTCGGCCACGGCCCGATCATGCATGAGAAGGTCTTCCAGGTGCCGTTCATGGAAGGTCGCATCCGCTGACCTGCCGGCGAGCGGCGGGGCCCCCTGACCGCTCGCGCCCGAGCACCCCACACTGTTCAACCTCCCCCGTAAACCCTGCTTCACAGGATTGAGATCCATCATGGCTAATCAAGGCTTCACCCTCTGGTTCACAGGCCTCTCCGGCGCCGGCAAGACCACCCTCGCGAAGAAGATCGAGAAGGTCATGCTGAAGCGCGGCATGAACGTCGAGATGCTCGACGGCGACGTGGTGCGCACCAACCTCAGCAAGGGCCTCGGCTTCTCCAAGGAGGACCGGGACACCAACATCCGCCGCATCGGCTTCGTGGCCAGCCTGCTGGCGCGCAACAACGCCTGCTGCATCGCGGCCTGCATCTCGCCCTACGCGGACATCCGCCGCGAAGTGCGCGCCAACCACGAGAACTTCGTCGAGGTCTTCACCAAGTGCTCGATCGAGGTGCTCACCGACCGCGACGTGAAGGGCCTCTACAAGAAGGCCCTGGCCGGCGAGATCAAGGGCTTCACCGGCGTGGACGACCCCTACGAGGAGCCCGAGAACGCCGAAGTGATGGTGGACACCGAGAACGAGTCCATCGACGAGAGCTGCGACCGCATCATCCGCTACCTCGAGACCAAGGGCCTCATGCCTGCGGCCCCAGGTGACGATATCAGCGCGGACGAGGAGGCTCGTATCCTCGACAAGCTGAAGGCCCTCGACTTCGTGAGCTGAAGAACCGCTCTCCGGAGCCCAACGCCATGCGCCAGATTCGTATCGTCCTGACCGTCGCGTTGTGGGTCCTGCTTGCCAGCCCCCGCGCCGAGGCCTACATCGGTCCCGGCGCGGGGTTCGCATTTGCGGGCTCGGCGCTGATCCTCGTCACCACCATGTTCCTGGCGCTGGGCACGCTGCTGCTGTTCCCGCTGCGCATGGCCTGGCGCCTGATCATGATCGGCAACCCGTTCAAGCGGGCCCGGGTCAAGCGCGTGGTCATCCTGGGCCTGGACGGCATGGACCCGGGCATCACCACCAAGCTCATGCGCGAGGGGCGCCTGCCCAACCTCGCGCGGCTGGCCGACCAAGGCGTATTCCGTCCGCTGGGCACCAGCTACCCGTCCATGTCGCCCGTGGCCTGGAGCTCGTTCACCACCGGCGTGGATCCGTCGCGGCACAACATCTACGACTTCTTGACGCGCGACCCCTGCACCTACATGCCCATGCTCTCCAGCACGGACATCCGGCAGGTGGAGCGCGTGCTCAACATCGGCAAGTTCATGCTGCCGTTGCCGGGCAAGAAGGCCTCGATCACGCTGCTGCAGAAGAGCCAGGCCTTCTGGAAGCTGCTGGGCGAGAAGCACATCCCGGCCATCATCCAGCGCGTGCCGATCACGTTTCCGCCGGTGCCCTTCAAGGGACTGCTGCTGTCGGGCATGTGCGTGCCGGACCTGCGCGGCAGCCAGGGCACCTTCGGCTTCTTCTCGACCCAGAGCGCCGACGGTCACGCGGCCTTCACCGGCGGCGAGCAGACCGTGCTGCGGCGTCAGGGCGACCGCATCCGCACCCGCGTGGTGGGCCCGGATGACGGCAGCGGCGGGCGCATGACCCTGCCCATGACCATCACCATCGCCGCCGACAAGAGCTCTGCCACGCTCGAGATCGACGGCTGCGACCCGTTCACGTTGACCCTCGAGAGCTACAGCGAGTGGATCACGCTGGAGTTCAAGGCCAAGGGCGTGGGCAAGGCCGCGGGCATCGCGCGCTTCTACATCACCTCCATGGACCCGGAGTTCAGCCTCTACCACACGCCGATCCACATCGACCCGGAGAACCCGGCGATGCCGATCAGCCACCCCTCCGTGTACGCCATCTACTTGGCCAAGAAGCTGGGCAAGTTTGCCACCCTGGGCCTGGCGGAGGACACCTGGGCGCTGAACGAGCGCGTGATCGACGAGAAGGCCTTCTTCGACCAGGCCATGCTGATCGCCGACGAGCGCGTGGCCATGTTCAAGGACGCGTTGGCCCGCACCCGCAAGGGCCTGGTGACCTGCGTGTTCGACACCACCGACCGCGTGCAGCACATGTTCTACCGCTACCTCGACCCGGACCACCCCGCCAACGAGGGCCGCGACACCGAGCAGTGGAAGGACGCCATCCCCCAGGTGTACCAGCGCATGGACACCATGATCGGCGACATGTGGGACGAGCTGGTGCGCGACGACACCTGCTTCATGGTCATCTCCGACCACGGCTTCACCAACTTCCGCCGCGGCGTGAACCTGAACGCCTGGCTGCGCGACAACGGCTACCTGTTCCTGAAGGACGACAGCGGCCGCTCGGGCGACTGGTTCGCCAACGTCGACTGGAGCCGCACGCGCGCCTTCAGCCTGGGCCTGACCGGCATGTTCATCAACCGCAAGGGCCGCGAGGCCAGCGGCATCGTCGAAGAGGGCGATGAGTACGAGAGCCTGGTGCGCGAGCTGATCGCCAAGCTCAAGCAGCTGCGCGACCCCAAGGACGACCGCGCGGCCATCCTGGATGTCTTCGCCGCCACGGACTTCTTCACGGGCCCGTACCGCTTTGACGCGCCGGACCTGATCATCGGCTACGACGGCGGCTTCCGGAACAGCTGGGACTGCGCCACCGGCGCCGTGCCCGAGCACGTCTTCAGCGACAACACCAAGAGCTGGTCCGGCGACCACTGCGTCGACCCGCGCATCGTGCCGGGCGTGTTCTTCTCCAACATGAAGCTCAAGACCGAGACGCCCAACCTGATGGACATGGCGCCCTCGGTGCTGGCCCTGTTCGGCCAGGAGGCGCCCAAGTACATGCAGGGCAGCGACGTCTTCGCGGCGGACGGCGCAGCCGACGCCGTGAGCGGGCCGCTCGATCCGCTGAGCCTGTCGCAGTCGGGCAGCGCGCCCGGCGCCTTGATCTTCCCCGACGGCCGGCCCGACGCCGCGCCCAGGAGCGCGCCCAGCCCGGTGGCTGCAGGCTCCGACGACACCGCCGCCAGGGCTGGAAACGAGTGACCATGCGCGCCGCCATCGAATCTGCCCTCCGCACGCGCGTCTCCGTTGCCGTGTCTTCCAGGCTGTCCGCGACGATCTGCGCCGCGCTCGTCGTGGCCCTTGGCGCCAGCCCGCTGGCTCCCGCAGCCGGCGCCACACCTGGCGTGATCGCGACCGTTGCGCCCGCGCCCGCGCCCGCCGCCAGCGAGGCCGCCGCCGCCCACCCCGGCCTGTTCGTGCTGGGCATCGACGGCGTCGACCCCGTCATCCTGCAGCGCATGATGGACGAGGGCCAGATGCCCCACTTCAAGGCGCTGGCGCAGCAGGGCAGCTTCGAAGAGCTGGGTACAAGCAACCCGCCCCAGAGCCCGGTGGCCTGGTCCAACTTCGTCACGGGCATGAACCCTGGCGGCCATGGCATCTTCGACTTCATCCACCGCGATCCACGCAGCTACACGCCGGTCAGCTCCGCCACCGCGCCCACCAGCGGCGACGAGCCCATCCTGCTCTCCATGTTCGGCATGGAGCTGCCGCTGTCCGGCGGCGACGAGATCGCCAACAACCGCACCGGCACGCCCTTCTGGGACCTGCTGGACGCGGCCGGCGTGCCGGTCGAGGTCTACCGCATGCCGGGCAACTTCCCGCCCACACCGTCGCAGGCCCGCACGCTCACGGGCATGGGCACGGACGACCTGCGCGCCCTCAACGGCAAGTACTTCTGGTTCACGGACGAGATCCTGTTCGGCAGCGGCGACCTCAAGGCCGAGCTGTCGGTGATCTCGCGCGAGGACCGAGACGGCGACGGCCACGCCGAAACCATCGAGACCCAGCTCAAGGGCCCGCTCGACGCCATGCGCAGCGACCCGCCCACGCCGTACGTCGAGCTGCCCATGAGCATCCACATCTCACCCGTCGACGCGCTGGCCTGGATCCGCGTGGGCGGCGGCCAGACCGTGGTGCGCGAGGGGCAGTGGAGCGAGTGGGTCGAGATCAGCTTCGACATGATGCCGCTGGGCATGGCCCCCATCACCGGCATGGTGCGCTTCTACCTCAAGCAGCTCGATCCCGACTTCAAGCTGTACTGCTCGCCGATCAACTTCGCGCCCGTCGCGCCGGCCACGCCGATCTCGACGCCCGACGACTTCGTGTCCGAGCTCCACGATCGTCTGGGCAACTTCTACACCCAGGGCATGCCCGAAGAGACCAACGCGCTCAAGGACGGGCTGTTCGAGATCACGGACTTCCTGAGCCAGGTGCGCGAGGTGCACGAGGACGGCTACGCCATGCTCGACATGGCCCTCGAGCGCTTTGACCCGGGCGACATGACCTTCATGTACCTGTCGGACATCGACCTGCAGTGCCACATGCTCTGGCACGCCGGCGACCCCAAGACGCTCGACGCCCCGCGCCACCCGGCCTGGACCGAGCGCGACGCGAGCCAGGCCAAGGGCGCGCTCGAGGGCTTCTACCGCGGCATCGACGCGGTGCTGGGCGACGTGCAGCGGCGCCTGCCCGCCGACACCGCGCTGATCGTCATCAGCGACCACGGCTTCCAGCCCTTCACGCGCAAGGTGCACCTCAACACATGGCTGCGCGACCAGGGCTATCTGGTGCTCAACGGCGACAGGACCGAGGGGCACGTGGGCCTGGCAACCGACCACGACACCGGCGCGGTCGACTGGGAGCACACCGACATCGACTGGCGCCGGACCAAGGCCTACGCCCTGGGATTCAACGGCATCTACCTCAACCGCGTCGGCCGCGAGGCCGAGGGCATCGTGAGCGACGCCGAGGCGGCCGCGCTCACGGACGAGATCATCGCCGGCATCGAGGCCCTGCGCGACCCGCAGGACGGCGCCGCCGTGGTGGTCCAGGCCTACAGCGCTAGCGAGGCCTACCAGGGCGCCCGCGTGGACGAGGCCCCCGACATCGTGGTGGGATTCGCGGCAGGCTACGGCAACTCGGGGCGCTCGACCCTGGGCGAGATCGTGGACGCCCCCGTGATCTACGACAACACCGGCGGCGACTTCACGGGCAATCACCTGATGGACCCCAGCGTGGTGCCGGGCATCCTGCTGGTGAACCGCCCCCTGAGCAAAGACGACAACGACCTCACGGACGTCACCGCGACGCTCCTGAAGTACTTTGGCGTGAGCCCGGCCAGCGGCATGACCGGACGCTCGTTCCTGGACGACTGACCCACCCCACTCTTCATCTCTTCAACCAACGGAGACAAAGCCATGTTCGGCGGAACCAAGCTGCGCCTCGACAAGGACCTCATCAACCGACTGCGCCGCATCTCGGACACGGCCGGCTACGCGACGGTCGAGGAGTTCGTCACCCACATCCTCGAGAAGGAGCTGCAGCACTTCGAAGGCTCCGACAGCAACGAGGACATCGAGGCCAAGCTGCGCGGCCTCGGCTACATCAGCTGATCGCCCCTCGGCCTGATCGGCTGCGGCGCGGGCCGGACACCGTCCGCGTCACCTCCCCGAGAGCACCATGAACACGTTCAACGCCATCCTCTCCAGCATCTTCGACGTCGTGTTCGGCTGGTTCGGCGCGGCGTCGGCCTGGATCGACATCCTGTTCTGGTCGATCCTGGGCGGCATCGTCGCGCTGCTGGTCTACAAGCTGGTGAGCAACCAGGCCGGCATCGAGCGGGCCAAGAACGGCATCAAGGTGCACCTGCTGGAGATCCGGCTGTTTCCGGATGACGTGCTGGGGGTGGTCACGTCGACGGCCAAGATCCTGGGCAAGAACGCGCTCTACATCGGGCACAACATCGTGCCCATGCTGGTGATGTTCGTGCCCATGATGGCCATCCTGTTCCAGCTCGAGGCGCACTACGCCTTCGCGCCGATCGAGCCGGGGCAGGGCACCTACTACCTCACCGTGGCCATCGACCGCGACGCCGCGCCGGACCTGAACACGGCGGACGTGCGGCTCGAGGCCCCCGACGGCATCACCGTCGCCGCGCGCGTGCCGACCCCCGACGAGGTGGTCTTCCAGCTGCGCGACCCGAGCGCCGGCGACCACGTGCTCAAGCTGCACCTGGGAGCGGGCGACAACGCCGAGGTCGTCGAGAAGCGCATGGCCGTGGGCGGCGAGCTGCGCAAGGTGCCCTACATGCTCACCAAGGGCTGGGAAGGCTACCTGTACCCCGGCGAGGGCGGGCTGCCGTCCGAGTCCGCCGCGTACTCGGTCAGCCTGGAGGCCAGCAACGGAGGCCCTGCCTATCCTGACCGCGACCTGGGCCACATGCCCGGCGGCGAGGGCGGCGTGCTGCTCACCTTCTTCCTGGTGAGCATCGGCGCCGGCCTGGCGCTCAAGGGCGTGTTCGGGGTGACGCTGTAGCAGAGCTGGCAGGCGCGAGGCGGGGGCAACCTGTCGCCCCCACACTGCTCGAGCCCTCGCTCGACTCCCCCCTGCCGGGCCCACTGCCCGGGCCCACTCAACGCCCCGCTCGCGATCGCCCCTCCGTGGCATCGCGCGGCCCCGTGGCATGATGAACCCGACGCCACGGGGAGCAGCAGGGGCTCATGAGCAGACAGCAGAGGCGAGGCGGCGGCGCCCACTCCGATGGTGCCGACCGGGAAACCCGCGGCCGGCGCGTGCTCCTCGGAACCATGGGCGCCGCGCTGCTCGTGCTGGCGGCGCTGGTCTGGTGGATCACGCACGACGATCAGGCTGAGCGCGCAGTCGCCGTCACGCCCCGCGTTGACATCAGCGGCGGCGAGACAGCACACACCGCGTTGCCGACCGCGCTCCCGGCTGGCCGTCAGGCCTCACCCCTCCAAGCGCTGACACCATCCGCGCGGGGCGACACACCCGCGCAAGCCGCCGCGAGCGACGACGACGACGACGCCGACGACCCCGCCGCGGCCCTGACCGCCGCCACCGTCAGCGGCCGCGTGGTCGACCCGCTCGGCCGTCCCGTGGCTGGCGCGACGCTGTTCTTCCATCCCACCACCACGGCTCGTCGCGCCCTGGGCTGGCCCCCGCACTATGCCTTCGCGCCCGCGCCGTGGGACGAGTTCCCCCGGACCACGACCGACATCGAAGGGCGCTTCTCGTTCGTGGGGCGCGACGATCCCGCGCTCGCGGACAGCTCCAGCGGGCAGTCGCCCTCCGTGCTGGTGGAGTGCCCGGGCTTCGAGACCATGACCGCGCCCTGCCCGCCGTGGCGCGGCGAGCTCATCGAGCTGGGCGACGTGGAGCTGACCGACGGCGTCACCTTGATCGGCCGCTTGGTTGACCCCCGGGGCGCCCCCATCCTGGGCGCCAAGCTGACCCTGCAAGGCACCTCCGGCCCGCCGCACCCGGGCGACTACGCATCCTGGAAGCTGGCCCGCGCCCGCCTCAACGTCACCGCGCGCTCCAGCACCGACGGGCGCTTCCGGCTCAGCGGCTGCTGGACCGGCACGCAGTTCATCGAGGTCGAGGCGCCCGGCTTCCGGCCCGAGGGCCGCGAGATCGAAGCACCCGAACCCGGCGAACTGGACACCGGCACCTGGGAGCTGCAGCCCGGCCAGCTCATCCAAGGCCGCGTGCTCGACGCGAGCGGTCAACCCCAGGCAGGCATCGAGGTGCTGGCCCTGCCCTTCTCACTGAACAGCATCCATCGCGGCGAGGACACCGCCCTGCGCGAGCTGCGCTGGCGCATCATGAGCCAGGGCGTGCGCGAGACGCGCGTGCAGACGGACAGCGACGGCCGCTTCGTGTTCGACCAGCTCTCGAGCGAGGCCCATCACATCAGCGCGGGCGGTGGCGAGCGCTGGGAGCCCGCTCAAGCGCGCGACAGCACGTCCGACGACTCACCGCTCGAGCTGGTGCTGCTCGAGCCCGCCAGCTGGTTGCTGCGGGTGACGAGCGCGCGCGATGGCAGCCCCGTGCGTGACGTCAGCGCCGTGGCGAAGCGCTGCGCCGCGAGCCACGATGAGACCGGGCGCGCCGACGGCATGACGCACGTCAACCTGATCGCGCTCGACGGCGACGCGGCCGCGCTCGCCGCGGGCCAGGCCCCGGGCACGCCCGGCCTGCTCTGGGTGCAGCTGGCGGGATGGATCGGCACCGAGCTGACCGTCTCCGCGCCGGGACACGCGCCCCTGAGCGTGACCCTGCCCGGTCTGAAGGCCCCTGATCACGCCGAGCGCGAGCTGCAGCTGGAACCCGGCGCCCGCATCTCGGGCCGCGTGCTGGACACCGCGGGAGCGCCCCTGGCCTCGGCCGAGATCGGCATGAAGCCGACCGATCGATCCCGCGGGGCGCCACCCGATCACAAGGCGCTCAGTGACAACGACGGCCGCTTCGTCCTCGACTCCTTCACCGCCGGGCAGTGGACGCTGACCGCGACGGCCGAGGGCAAGGCGCCCAGCGCCCCGCAGCAGCTACTGCTGGAGACGAGCGAGGCCCGCACGCTGCCCGACCTGGTGTTGGTCGCGGGCGCGAGCGTGCAGGGGCTGTTGCTCGACACCGGCGGACAACCCGTGACGGCGGGTCTGGTCAGGGTGGAGCGAAGCGACGAGACCGACGGCCCCCCATCCAGCGGTCGACAGCGTCGGGTCAGCGCGCGCACCGATGCGCAGGGGCGCTTCCTGATCACCGACCTGGCCGCGGGGCGCTGGCGCGCGAGTTCGTATCCCGGCGCCGAAGCCGACGCCCAGCTCACGCCCGGACAGCCGGCCGAGGTCACGCTGCGGCTGCGCTCTCTGGCGAGGGTGCGCGGCCGCGTCACCGACGCCCACGGCCCCGTGGAGGGCGCTCTCATCGTGCCCGCTGAGGAGCCCATGTGGCGTGACCGACTCGCGACCACCGACGCCGCCGGAGAGTACGCCTTCGAGATCGAAGCCGGCGAGCGCAGCTTCGTGGCCAGCCAAGACGATGACATCTCGGAAGCCAACACGGTCACGCTGGCCTGGGGCCGCGAGCACGTGCTCGATCTGTCCTTCTCCATGGGGCGCTTGGCCGGACGCGTGCTGGACGACACCAACGACGAGCCGCTGCCCGGCGTCCGCGTCTCCATCCGCTCCGAGACTTCGGACAACGATCCATTCGGCCAGAGCCTGTCGCCCAAGACGGACGCGAGCGGTCACTTTGCACTGGAGCGCGTCCCGCCGGGGCGCTGGACCGTGACCAGTCGCGCAGGGACGCATCGTCCGGCGCAGCTCGGCCCCATCGACCTGGCTCGCGACGAGATACGCGACGACCTCGAGCTACGGGCCCAACCCGGCGTGATGCTCACGGGCCGCGTCGTCGCCGCGCCGGGCTG
>Ga0164313_10001764_pt1 | contig 19320 bp, 17 predicted proteins | sample GuaBasSedimGuay4_FD_113735 | JGI IMG/M metagenome (GOLD analysis project Ga0164313, IMG submission 113735) | Subseafloor sediment microbial communities from Guaymas Basin, Gulf of California, Mexico - Guay4, Core 4569-4, 0-3 cm | ecosystem: Environmental > Aquatic > Marine > Hydrothermal vents... | reverse complement strand
GGGCCGCCGCGCTGCGCCGGAGCTTCGCCAGGGGCTCCGCTCCGCGCGGCTCCCCCCGACAACTGCTCAGCTCGCTCTCGGGTCTCGCGTTAGACGAGGCGACAACTACCCTGACACAGGGGGCCTGCCGCCAGCAGCAGATCGAACCGGGCCAGCTCACGATCCACTCGGATCGCGGCGCGCCCATGACCTCGAAGACCGTGGGCCAGTTCATGGCGGATCTCGAAGTCACGCGCAGCCTCAGCAGACCGCACGTCTCCGATGACAACCCCTTCTCCGAGGCGCAGTTCAAAACGCTCAAGTACCGGCCCGACTTCCCCAACCGCTTCGGCTGCCTGCAGGACGCTCGTGCCCACGCCGCGCGTTTCTTCGAGTGGTATCACCTTGAGCACCGTCACAGCGGCATCGCCTGGATGACGCCCGCCGACGTGCATCACGGGCGCGCTCCGGCCGTCCGAGAACGTCGCGCCACCGTCCTCGACGCCGCATACCAACTCCACCCCGAGCGCTTCGTGCGCAAGCGGCCAGTGCCCCTGGCCCTGCCCACCGAAGTCTGGATCAACCCGCCGGCGCTCGCCACCGCGATACAATGATCTCAACCACAGGCTGTCTCAAAATCGTTGACAACTACCGGCCCCCCATCGCGTGTTGGTTCGGCTGTGTCCCGATTCACTCTTCGAAAGCTCAGCGGCATATCTTGCTTGACTCTATCAGGCCACGGGATTATGATATTAGAAGGAGACAGAGGCTCACTGTTTCAAAGGAGATGAGATATGACCCCGTTGATGCCGTTAGCATTCCGTCCTGTCGTGGCTCGGTTCTGTTCCGATGCGCTGTTGTCTGTGTGCCTGTTGGTAGTCCTAGGATTCACGGCAGGGCCCGCAAGTGCCGACCAGTTGTGCCAAGCCGACAAGGCGATAATTGACATCGGCTGCACTGGGTGTTCCACCACGATTTCGATGGACTGCGATAGCTTGCCGGGAGACTGCGAAGGATGCACATGGTTGCTGTCCGCCAGTCTGACGTGCGGCGTGGAGATAACCACCTGGTTCGGCGGGGCCGACATTGAATGCGGAGACAAGTTCTCTCATCGGTTCGGCGGATGTGGATCAGGGGGGCCATGGGGACTCGCCTCATGCGAATGCGGAGACTGCCCCTAGTCGAGGAGGCTTGAGCCGGCAGCTCAGCCTTCACGGCTGCTCGGACTACCGAGAGTGCAACATCACAAGCCCCCCCTGGATGCTAGTCAATGGTCTCGCATCGAATGCGTAACACCGCCGTTATGTGCGCCGCTCTTGTTTCGCTTGGGATCTTGGCATGGGCAATGCCGGGAGCGAGCAGTGACGCTACCGTCCAGAGCCAGCCAAAGCCGGTTGGGAAACGCATTAGGCATGCTGACTTCGCGTCGAATCCCCGCGACCTCCTTCCGGAGCCGGTACGAAGTGTTGTGCGCGAAGTGCCATTCGAACATCCGACAGAGGCTGGTTCGGCATCCCCCCCGGACGCCGATACCGATTCCAGTGCAGGTTGGGTGTCGGCGGCAGACTCCATTCCCAACATCCAGTATGTGCCGAATGAGAGTAACCCCTTCCGCCCACACGTACTATCTGAGGTCTTCGACGAATGGTACGCCGATGCTACCGACGACGAAATCACGCTAGCCCGCTCCGCCGCCGAAATTCGGGCGATCAACAGGATGGAAAACATCGTAGACCAGCGCTTCAAGGCAGGGCTAGCGGAGACGGAGCTGGTAGAGGGAACTGTCGAGAGTGACTTGGAGGACAGAAAGAAGGCCGAGCACACAGCGGGTCTGATTTTCTCAGTACGGTCGGCGCCTCTTGGGGATGGTCGGCGACTCGTCTCGAGGACTGTCGTTCCATGGGCTGAGCACCCCGAATACTACGCCTTAAGGGATGAGCTCACATGGTTGATGGGGGAAGTGAAGCGGCGAAGGACAGTTTCGCAGTGATGATCGCGACGCCAGGATGTTGCTACGTGCCTACCTCGTAGGTCTTCACCGAGTTCGACGTCGGTCAAGCACCGGCTGGCTGCTGACCGGTCCCGCGTATGCCACGGGCGCCGGCGCCGCGTTATCCGAACCGGCGCCGGGGAGTCTATTATGGGGACTTGGGCTTGTGGAGCGCGTGCCCGCGGTGACGCCGGGGGCGTCGCCAACATGCGTCGTAGGCTGTGGCGACCATGGATGCAACGGTGATCATCTCCTGCCCCGCCCGGCAGGCCGAGGCCACGGCGTTGGCCCGTCGCCTGGGCCTGCCGCTGGTGAGCCAACCGCCCGACGAGGGCCTGGCCCTGCACCTCGCGGAGCAGCATCTCGAGCTGCTGCCGCTCGGCCCGGGCGATCCGGGTCCCGTGCGGCCGGAGTTCGTGAGCGGCGCCTTTGGCCACCGGCGGCGCGCGGGGCTCGGTGCCGGCGAGCCCCTGGCGCGGGCGGTGGGGATGCGACGTCATGGCGCACGGCGGGTGCTCGACGCCACGCCCGGCCTGGGCCGCGACAGCTTCCTGCTGGCGGCGGCCGGCTGCACGGTCCTGGCCTGCGAGCGGCACCCGGTCATGGCCACCCTGCTGAGCGACGCCCTGGAGCGGGCCGCGGCCGAGCCCGACCTGGCTGAGACGCTGGCGCGCATCGAGCTGCGCTGCGCCGACGCGCGGGACCTGCTGGGCCCCCATCTGCGGGCCGAGAGCGCAGCTCCCGAGGTGATCGTCATGGACCCCATGTTTCCCGTGCACGGCGGCTCGGCGCTGGTGCGCAAGGAGCTGCGGGTGCTGCGGCGCCTGGTGGGTGATGACCCCGACGCCGGCGAGCTGCTGGCCTGCGCCCTGGCCAGCGCGGTGCGCGTCGTGGTGCGCCGTCCGGCAAGCGCTCCGCCGCTGGCCAGCTCACGTGAGCCGTCGCTGAGCTTCGGCGGCCGCCGCACGCGACTGGACGTCTACCTGCCGGCGTAAACCCCGGCGGGGGTGCTCAGTCTGCTCCGTCTGCGCTGTCGTCCATGCCGGCGATGCGCTCGCTGAGCGCCTTGCGGTAGGCCGCCGGCATGTCGCCGATGCGGTCGAAGGCTGCCAAGCTCGCGTCGGCGAGCTGCGCGTCGCCGCGGTCGGCGGCCAGCAGGCCGCGGTAGAAGTGAAAGCCGCCCTGCTCGGTCACGCTGGGCGTGTGCTCCGGCAGTCGCTCCAGGGCCGCCGCGGCCGCGTCCAGGTCGACGTCACGCGCTGAGAGGAACTCGGCCGTAAAGGCGTCCAGAGCGTAGCGCGCCAGCAGACCCTGGGAGTCCTCGGGGTCCACCTGTGCCAGCGCCCGCATGAGCTCGTCGATGCGCTCGGCAGGCACCCGCCCCATCAGCTCGATCAGCGCCTCGCGGTCGGCCGCACGGCGCGCCCCATCAGCGCCCTCCGCGGCCGGCGTCTCGGCGCCCCCCGCCAGGACCTGCACGCGCTGCCAAGCCTGACTCAGACGCGCACGATCCGGGCTCTTGCGCAGCTTCTCGAGCTGCTCAACGTAGGCCTCGGGGCCGCCCTTCATGTAACCGGTCTGCCCGTAGGCCAGGCCGTCGGCGGTCATGAGCAACACGGTCGGATAGCCGCTGATGCCGAAGGCCTGGTTCTGCGCCTGGTTGCGCGCGCGCAGCTCCGGGGTCATGGCTCGATACGCATCCCCCCCGTCGCGCGGGAAGTCGAGCGACACCAGCACGAAGCGAGACGCGACCTCGTCCAGGAACTCGTCGTGCGAGAAGACCTCCTCCTCCAGGCGAATGCACCAGTGGCACCAGTCGGAGCCGGTGAAGTCCACCAGCAGGTCCTTGCCCTCGCGGCGCGCGCGTTCGAGCGCCGGGCCGAGGTCGTCCATCCAGGCCTCGCCGCCCCCCACCGGCAGCGTCGGAGGCGTCAACAGGGAGAGCGTCGTGAGACCAGCGAGCAGCAGCGAGAGCATGGGGAGCATCCAACAATGAGAGATCGGGCCGCCCTCTGATGGAGCCAAGCCCGGGCGATCATGCGACTATTCCGGCGCGGACTGAGCTGCGCTGGTCCTGATCCTCCAGCACATGCGCCACGCAGCAGGTCAGATTGGAGGCCATGTCCAGGTGCAGGAACTCGTTGGGTCCGTGGGCGTTGCTGGCCGGCCCGAGCACGCCCGTGATGACGAACTGCGCCTGCGGGAAGCGCTCGCCAGCCAACGGCTGTTGGCGGCGTCAACGGCCTGGCTGATGAAGTCAGTTGCAGGTCCGATCTGCATGCTCTCCTCCGGGTGCGTTATCGTAGCTTCCGCCAGGGGCGCCCCCCACGCCCTGGGCCGGACGGCTGGGCTTGAGGGAGCCCGCCGACCCGATCGGACTCAGGGGAAGCCAAGCAGGAGAGCTGACATGGACAGTCAGGTTCCGACCCAGCCTGTGGCCCTGCTCGACGATGTGGTCGAGCTGTTCTGGCAGCGCGGCTTCCACGACGTGTGTGTCGAGGACATCGTGCGGCACACGGGGCTCAATCGACACACGCTGTATGGCAAGTTCGGCAGCAAGCTGGGCCTGTTCCGAGAGGCGCTGGACCACTACGCCGTGCGGAACATCCAGGCCTTTGACGAGGTGCTGGTCGACGGCCCGAGCGCGCGCGCCAGCCTGGCTGCCCTGCTCCAGCTGCGGGACAACGACCAGCACCCGTTCTGGTCGGCCGTGCGGACCCGCGGCTGCCTGGCGGCGCGCACCGTCGACGAACTGGGGCGCGAGCACCCCGAGCTCAAGCAGCCCATGGATGACGTCGGGCGCCACCTGCTGACGCGGGTCGAAGAGCTGCTGCGCCGCGGGCAGGCCGAGGGCGAGATCAACCCGCGCCACTCGCCGCCCGAGCTGGCCGCGGTGTTCGTGGCCTGCTTCGTGGCGCCGCTGGCCTGGTCGGGCGTGCGCGTCCAGCCCGAGGCGTTGCTCGCGTTGCTGGACTGAGCGCGCAGCGCCGCGAGGCTGCCACGCTCGGCGCCCGAGCGCGGCCCGCGTTTGACATCCTCGCCCGAGCCGTGGCGCCTCAGCCGGACACGCGCTCGCGCAGCCACTCCAGGTAGGGCGCGTGTCCCCCGAGCAGGGGCAGCTGCAGCACGCAAGGCACCTCGTAGGGATGCAGCTGCACCAGCCGCGCCGTCGCGCGCTCGGCCAGGGCCTCGGTGGTCTTGCAGAACAGCACGACCTCCTCGTCGACCTGCATCTCTCCGCCCCAGCTGTAGTGCGAGAGCCCCGCTGGCAGCACGTTCACGCAGGCCACCAGGCGCTCCTCCACCAGGGTCCGCGCCAGGCGCTCGGGCACGTCGCCCGCGGGCGACGTGACGTACAGCGTGACGCAGCCGGTGCTCACGCGTCGGCGCCCAGCAGCCAGCTGCGCTCAGGGTGCCGGAAAGCCACCACGGGCACGTGCCCGCTGCGCAGCACCGAGTCGGCCACGTTGCCCAGCAGCGCGCCCGACAGGCCGGTGCGGCCGTGGGTCCCCATCATGACCAGGTCCACGTCGTCTTGCACCCGCAGGATGCGGGCCACCGGCTCGGCCTGCACGAACTGCAGCTCGTGGGGCACCGCGCCGAAATCGAACTCGGCCATGACCAGCTCGAACTGGACGCGCTCCTCTCGCCCCAGGCTGTCGATCACGTAGGTCGGCGCCGGCATGGGCTCTTCAGCGCTGCTGAACAGCTCGGGCGGCACGAAGCAGTGCAGCACGATCAGCCGCGCGTCCCACACCGCCGCCCATGCGCACGCCAGACGCAGCGCGGCCAGGCTCTCCCGGGAGAGGTCGACGGGCACCAGGATCCGCCGCAGCGCGCGCACGGGACCGGACTGGATCCACACCGGGCAGGGTGCCTCGCTGAGCACGCCGCGCACCGTGTTGCCAAAGTGCAGCCAGCCGCGCGGGCGATGGCGCCCCAGCACCACCAGGTCGGCCTGCCACTCAGCCGCGCGCTTCAACACGAGCTGTGAGGCGTGCTCCGTGGGCTCGACCAGCAGGCGCTCATCCAGGAACCCGGCGGGTAGGCGCGCGCCCGAGATGTGGGCCTCGCACTGCACGCTCAGGGCGTCCCGGGCCTGGACCAGGGCCTCGGGGCTGCTCTGCGAGGAGGGCACGCCGTGCACCAGCATCAGCTCGGCGTCCGTGCGCTCCGCCAGGCCGATGGCGGCGTTCAGGGCGTTCTCTGCCTGCCCGGATGAGTCCATGCCCACAAGAATGCGGCGCGGCGTTGCGGCTGCCATCTTGAGCTCCAGTCGACGTGTGACCGCAAGGTAGATCGGCGTGCTGAGCGAGGCAAGCGGGAGCGCTCACTGCACGAAGAACGGGGATGTGAATCCGAGCTGCCCGTCCACCTGCAGCACACGCAAATAGACGAACTCACCCGCGGCGAGGTCCGGCAGCGTCCACGAGGAGAGCAGGTCAAAGCTGTTCCCGCCCAGGTCCTGCGTGTCGATCACTTGGCCGCTGCGGATGACGTCGACGCGCTCCAGCGGCGCCGTCCCGCGCACCAGGAAGACCAGCTCGGGCGCCTCCTCCGGCACCGGCAGCAGCGAGCCCATGACCGCGCCGTCCAGGCTGGCGCGCAGGATCATGCGCGCGCCGCTGGTGGCGTAGCAGCGCCGCGCGCTGAGGGCCGCGCGGATGCCGGAGCGGGTCAGGTCGTCGGTCAGCACGGCCACCAGGCCCCCGCTGCCGGTGGGGTTGGCGAGCTGCGCCAGGCCGGGGTGACCGTCGTGTCCATCGCCGCTGCCCACAAAGCCCAGGCGGAAGCCCTTGCCCAGGGCGTCGCGCACGAAGTTGCCCGCCAGCGGTCGATAGATGACGCCGGGAGCGTCCGGGCCTTCGCTGCTGCCGTGCACCGAGACCACCTCCGTCACGGGCTCCAGTTCGGGGTCCGGCGGGTAGCTCCAGTTGGTGGCGATGGGTCCGCCCGCCGAGTGGTGCGCAAACGTGAGCACCTGCTGGCCGCGCAGGGCGTCCCAGAGCTGGCGCGGCGTCTCGTAGCGCTCGTCCAACGAGCTGAGCACCTGCAGCGTGGGGCGCTCTTCAAAGGACAGCACATGCCGGTGGCCGTGGATCCAGCTGGTCCACTCGTAGCCCAGCAGGCTCACGAAGCGTCCGGGCTCGTGGAAGGCCTCCACCTGCTCCGCGATCTGCTGCCAGAGCTCCGGCGACTGATCGAGAAAGCGGAAGCCCCAGTGGTCGTGGTCGGTCAGGGCCGCGAAGTCGAGCGCGGCCACGTCGCGCGCGTAGCGATACCAGTCCTCGGGCGTGCCGCTGCCGTCGCTCAGCAGGCTGTGTCCGTGCAGGTCGCCCCACAGCACCGCGGGCGCGGCCGCGTTGACGATCAGCGGGTTGCTGAGGGCGAATAGCCCGGCGTTCTGGACGCCATCGGGGCGCGCCGCCGTCGCGAGGGGCGCCTCGCTCTCGGCGGCCTGGGGCTCGTCTTGCGTCGCATTATGGACTGAGGCCGGCTCATCGAGCTGCTCGTGGCCGGGTTGTTCGAGCTGCTCGGTCTGCTGCTCCACCACGATGCGATAGACCCCCGGCTGGGGGCAGCGAAAGCTGAGCTGCCGCACGCCGCCGTCGGCCGGGGTGAACCAGACGCGTTCCGGCAGGTCGCTGCCCGGCGGCGAGCCCGACAGCAGCAGCGCGCCCTCGAACGACGTGCCCGCGTTGCCGGCCGCATCGAGCACCGCCAGCGTGAGCCGCGCCGGTTCGTCGGGCTGCACCACCGAGCTGACCGTCGCCACCAGCTGCGCCGGCGCGCCCGCGATCACGTCGATGTGCGGCGACTCGGACAGCAGGCCGCGCACACCGTCCCCGTCCCCGTCGACACCCACGATGAAGGGGCTGCCGCGCTCCGCGAAGTCGTCGGCCCGCGCCAGGGCCGCGCCCGCGCCGTACACAAAGCGGATCCGCTCCCCGGGCGTCAGGGCCCGGCCGCGCACCTCCGCCAGCACCAGGCCGTCAGCCACGCTGCGCAGCGCCAGCTCCACGCCGGGCGCGTCACAGCTCACCTCTGTGAGACCCGGCCTGCGCGCGCGCAGCTCCGGCGCGAGCCGCTGCTCGGGATCGACCCAGGCCGGGCTCCAGCGCCAGAAGGGTGACGTCTGCAAGCTCACCACGCCGCCCAGCGCCACGCCCAGGGGGCCGGCCTCGAAGACGATGGTCCAGCGTCCGTAGCCGCCGGCCACGGCGGGCGTGGGATCCTCGACCCAGGCGCGCCCGCCCCCATCGGACGGATGCCGGGGAGCATCCCGGTCAGCGCGCAGCCCCTGCAGCAGCGGCCAGCGGGCCGTGGGCGGCGAGGGGTCCTCGTGCGGGCTGCCCGACGCCGCGTGCGGCGCGTGGGGCCCAGGCTGCGACCCCGGCTGTTGCCCCGGCTCGGCGCCGCCCTGGCGCACGAGCCCCACGGCAAGGGCCAGCAAGAGCGCGACCAGCGCGAAGGGGATCAGGCGTTGCGGGAGCTGGGCTGGGGAGCGTCGCATGCCCTCATCCTACGCAGCTCGACGGCGGATCGAGGCCCCTGCCGACGGGAACCTCGATCCAGCGCCCGTGCATGCCTGGCCACACGCCAGCGATCCGCCGCCGCGTTCAGCGTTGCCGGGCGGCGGGGCGGGCGCTGACCCAGAAGTCGAGCGGTTCGCCCTCGGGCCCCCTCAGCTGGCACAGCACCTGGCGTCGGCCGTCCAGCGCCACCAGGCGTCGGGCGTCCGCGGAGTCGAACACGACCCGGTCCAGCAGGCCCCCGCTGCCCATGCCGAGCCCGTCCGGCGCTCGCGCCCGCAGCGCGCTGGCGGCCAGGCTCAGCTCCACCTCAGCGGGGCCGGCCGGGCGCGCCCTCAGCAGCAGACCGTCAAACAGGTCCTGCTCCCGGGGCTCCTCGGTCAGGGCGCCCGTGGCCACGTCCACATCCACGCCCATGACCACGCCAAACAGCTCCCCCACCATGGCCGCGGCGTCGGCGTCCCCCGCGCTGTGCAGCACGCCGCCCGCCAGATTGCGCTGGCTCTGCATGTCAGTCAGCCCCCACTGGACCAGCGCGCCGACTCCGGGCGTAAGGCGCGCTGCCAGCGTGTCCAGCGCCGTGTCGAGCCGACCCTGCTCACCCCACACCAGCATCCAGGGGCCGTCATCCCAGGTGGAGCCGTCGTGCCACTGCAGCTCGTCGAAGACGCCGTCCAGGTGCCCGCCCCACGTGACGTCCTCAGCCGGGAACCAGGCGCCCGTTTGTTCAGGCGACAGCCAGCCGACACCGTTGTACGAGCCACGGTCGCTGAGCCCTCCCAAGCGCCGCGCCGGCAGCATGGGCCACACGCCGCCACGTGACGTGTGAGCGCTCAGGTCCAGCAAGCGCAGCGCGCCGCCGGGCAGCTCGGGCGCCGCCGGCTCGGGCGCCACCGATTCCAGCTGCAGCACGATCACATGGGCCACGTCCTCGGCGTGTGTGCGCGTCGAGGACGCCAGCACCATGCCCTCGCCCACGGCCAGTGACGCGGCTCCGATCATGGTGCTCAGCGCCGTGCGGTGCAGGTCCAGGTCGAGATCGCGCGCGACGCTGATGCGTGAGCCATCGGAGATCACCAGTGCCAGCGGGTCCAGCCTGCGCGGGCTCACCTCGCGCAGAGACTCGCGTCGGCAGGCCACGCGCAGCACGAAGCCGCTCTCGGCCCGAGGCGAGAGCAGCAGTGCCGTGAGCATGGTCAGACTCCTGTGGGTTTCGTAGTCGTGTGTGGCCGCGTTCAGCGAGGCGGCGTGCGCAGCAGGGCCCGGCCCAGCTGCGCCAGGGTCGAGCTGCTTGGCGCCAGGGCCAGGGCCGCCCCGTGATGGGCAGTGACCAGGCGGCCAAAGGCCGCGCGGTCGCCGCGCATCGCACGCGTGATGTCATCGCAGGCTGTCGTGGCGATCTCGGTCATGCCCATCTGGGGCCGGTTGGAAGAAAGGACGCGCGCCGCACCAGAGTGTGAACGCCGAGGCGCCGGTTTTCTTGTACGGCTCTGCCCCGCGGGCGTGATTCCGCGCCCGTCAGCGCAGCCCGGAGCGGCCGTCAGCGGCGCTCACGACAGCGGCATGCCCCCTGACACGGGACACACAGAGGCGCGCATGCACGCAACTCTCGCGAGTACACGCAACTCTCGCGAGCACACGCGCCGTGTCTCGCAGCACCCACTGGGCCTTGCCCAGCACGCAGCGTCACGCGAGCACCCGCGCACGGCGTGCCGAGCCATCGGCCCCCCGCCGTGCCATCGGCACCCCGGGCACGAGGCGTGGGCCCGCTCCCCCGGCCGTTGCCGGGAGCCCGGTCTCAGCGCATCAGATCTTGGGCCGCCGCGCCGCCACCGCCGCGCCCGCCTTGCCGCTCTGCAGTTGAGCCGGGTCGTTGGCGTACTGCAGCGCCGTGTCCAGCGAGATCAAGCCCGCGGCCACCTGGTCCTGCAGGTGCCGCTCCATGGTGATCATGCGGTCCTTGGCCGAGAGCTGCATGGTGGCGTAGATCTGGTGCCAGGCCCCCGTGCGGATCAGGTTCGAGATGGCCGACACGTTGCGCATGACCTCGAAGGAGGCTGCGCGCCCCACGCCATCCTTGCGCGGCAGCAGCTTCTGCGCGATGACGAACGAGAGGCTGAAGCTGAGCTGCGACATGACCTCCTTGCTGCGCTCGGCGGGGAACAGATCGACGATGCGCGTCACCACGCCCTTGGCGTCGCGCGTATGCAGCGTGGTGAACACCAGGTGGCCGGTCTCGGCCGCGCTGAGCGCCAGGTTGGCGGTCTCGGTGTCGCGGATCTCACCCAGGAAGATGACGTCCGGGTCCTCGCGCAGCGCCGAGCGCAGTCCGCCCGAGAAGGTGGCGCAGTTGCGCCCCACCTCACGCTGGGAGACCAGGCACTGATCCGCCTTGAGCACGTACTCCACCGGGTCTTCGAGCGTGATCACGCGCAGCTGCGAGCGCCGGTTCAGCTCCGACAGCAGCGACGCGATGGTGGTCGACTTGCCCGAGCCCGTGATGCCGGTGACCACCACCAGCCCCTGCCTCAGGCGCAGGATCTGCTCGACCACCTCGTGATCCGGAAAGCCCAGGTCCGTAGTGGCGGGAACCTGCCGCGGCAAAGCGCGCACCACCATGGCCAGACCGTCCCGGTCGTGGAACACGTTGATGCGGAAGTCCATCTTCATGCCGTCGTGGTGGTAGCCCGCGTCGATGTCGATGGGCGGGTCCTGCTCGAGCTTTTCGATCTGGTCCTGGCGCATGAGCGGATAGACCAGGCGTTGCGCCACCTCGGCGCTGATGTTGTCGGCGCCCTGCAACGGCACCAGCCTGCCGTCGTGGCGATAGCGCGCCTGATGACCCACCTTGAGGTGCAGGTCGGCCAGCCGCGACATGCCGCCCTCCTGATGCTCGCCCTCGCTGAAGAGGCGCAGCAGGTCGAGGATGGAGACCTTGTTGCCGCCCACCGTGTAGCAGCGGTCGTCCTGATCCAACTTCGCCTCGGGCGCGGGCGCCTCGGCCTGCGGGGGCTGGCTCACCTGCGCGGGCGGCTCGCTGGGCGTAGGCGTAGGCGTGGCCGCGGGCGGCGGGGGCAGGGGCTGGTCGGTGACGCCGTCGCGCAGGTCGTCGTCGGAGAACGATGCCATGGGACTCTCCATCGAGGCGAAATCGCCAGGGGTCTCTCATCGGCCCGCGGGGGCCGCTGACTTGTGACCGAAGCTGTGCGCCTGGCGCGCGCCCGGGCCCGGGAAGCAGCGCAAATCTGACGCGATCTGCGCGCGGAATGACTGACGCCCCAGGCTGCTAGACTGCGTCGCTCTGATTCGCTCCCCTGTTTACGGAGGCCCCGCGCCCCATGGAACGCTGGTCCATCGAGCTGCAGAAGCAGGCCTTCAAGTTCTCTGCGGCCCACTTCCTGATCTTCCCGGACGGGACGGCGGAGCGGCTGCACGGGCACAACTATCGCGTGGCGGTGGAGATCGACGGCGCGCTCTCCAAGCATGGCCTGGTGATCGACTTCAAGTCGGTCAAGCCTGTCATCCGCGAACTCGTGGATGAGCTCGACGAGCACTGGCTGGTACCGGGGGAGCACGCCGAGCTGACGGCTGTACGGCTGGGCGACGGCAACACCGAGGTGCGCTATCGCGAGCGCCTCTACCGCGCACCCGACCCCGACGTGATCATCATGCCGATGAACAACGTCAGCGCCGAGAACCTGGCCACCTGGCTGGGTCGCGAGCTGAACCGACGCCTGGGGCAGCGCTTCCCGCAGCTGCAAGTACACTCGTTGCGCTGTTCGGTGGAAGAGACCCACGGGCAGCGGGGCGTGTACCACTATGCGCACGAATCGTGAGCCGCGCGCGCGTGCTGCTCACGGGCTTTGCGCCCTTTGCTGGAGAACCCGTCAACCCGTCCTGGGAGCTGGTGCGTGAGCTGGCGCAGGACGCCGACCACGTGCCCGGCCTGCGCTGTGCCTGCGAGCGGCTGCCGGTCGCGCACGCCGAGCTGCGGCCGGCGCTCGATGCGGCCCTGGCGCGTCATGCCCCGGCGGCCGTGATCGCCGTGGGCCAGGCCAGCGGGCGCCCCGAGATCTGCTTGGAGGGCGTGGCCGTGAACCGGCTGGCCTACGGGGACCTCGTCGACAACGCGGGCTTGTCGGGCGTCGATCAGCCCCTGCACCCCGGCGGCCCCGAGCGGCTGGAGGCCAGCCTGCCGGCGGCCAGGTTGAGCGACGTGTTGGCGCGCTCCGGGCATCCGGTGCGGCTCTCACAGGACGCGGGCACGTTTCTCTGCAACGCGCTGCTGTACGAGCTGCTGCTGACGCGGCCGGAGCTGCCGGCGCTGTTTGTGCACGTGCCGCTGCTGCCGGAGCAGGCCCTGCGGCGCGACCGCGGCGAGCCCTGCCTCTCGCACGAGCTCAGTCGGGCGGCGCTCCGGAGCCTGCTTCAGATGCTTCCGGACCAGCTGCGCGGGCCCGCTCCCGGCGTCGCTTGAACTCTGCCAGGCGGCGCCCGAGCTCGACCTCCACGCCGCGCTCGCCAGGGCTGTAGAAGCGGCGATTTGCCAAGGCGTCCGGCAGGTGTTGGGTGCCGGCCACGCCCTCGGCCGTGGCGTGCGGGTTGATGTAGCGGCCGAAGCCCTGGGCGCGGTGCACATCGGTGGGCGCGTTGCGCAGCGCGGCGGGCACGGGCAAGGCGCCGTGCTCCTGCGCCGCTGCCTTTGCGGCTCCGCTGGCGCGATAGACCGCGTCGCTGCGGGGCGCCAGGGCCAGGTAGATGGCGGCTTGAACCAGCGCGACGTCGCCCTCCGGCAGGCCCAGGAACTCCACCGCGCGCAGGGCGTCGAGCGCCACGCCCAGGGCGCGCGGGTCCGCCAGGCCCACGTCCTCGCTGGCCATGCGCACCAGCCGGCGGGCCACCACGCGCGGGTCTTCACCGGCCACCAGCAGGCGCTGTACGTAGTAGGCCGCCGCATCGGGGTCGCAGCCGCGCAGCGACTTGTGCAGGGCCGAGAGCAGATCGAAGTGGCCGTCCCCGGCGCGGTCGTGCACCGGGATCGCGCGACCCGCCGCCGCCACCACGTGCTCAGCCTGCAGCTGCGTGAGGCCCTCTGCGTGCGCCAACCGCGCGGCCTGTTCGAGCACGTTCAGCAGGCGCCGGCCATCGCCCGCGGCGCAGAGCACGAGCCGCTCCAGCGCGCCTTCGGCCAGCGACAGCTTGAGCTGACCCAGACCACGGCCCGGCTCGTCCAGCGCGCGCTGGGCCAGGCTGGCTGCGCCCTCGGCGCCCAGGGCCGGCAGGGCCAGCACGCGGCTGCGGCTGCGCAGGGCCGCCGTGACGTGGAAGCCAGGGTTCTCGGTGCTGGCGCCCAGCAACGCCACGCGCCCATCCTCCACGGCGTGCAGCAGCGCGTCCTGCTGACGCCGGTCGAGGCGGTGCACCTCGTCCACGAAGAGCGCCGTGGGGCGCCCCGTGGCTCCCAGGCGCACCTCGGCCTCCAGCACCGCGGCGCGCAGGTCGGCCACGCCGCTCGACACGGCCGAGAGAGCCGTCAGCTCGTGCTTGGCCTCGACAGCCAGCAGCCGCGCCAGGGTGGTCTTGCCGCAGCCCGGGGGCCCCCACAGGATCAAGGACGGCAGGCGCCCGGCGGCCAGCTCGGCGCGCAGCACGCTGCCAGGGGCCAGCAGGTCGGCGTCGTCCACGAACTCATCGAGCGACGTGGGCCGCATGCGCTCGGCCAGGGGCGCCCGGCCCGCGGCGGCGCGGCGGCCCCCGTCGGCAAACAGATCAGGTTGTGAGGAGTGCCTCGCCATACTGGATTTCCACTGCGAGGAGTCCAGGATAGCGGGCTCCCCCCTGGAGGCCACCATGGTCCGTATCGACATCCGCTATGCCGGCGATCTGCGCTGCGAGGCGCACCACGCCCCGTCCGGCGCGAGCGTGCTCACCGACGCCCCCATGGACAATCACGGCAAGGGCGAGTGCTTCTCCCCCACCGATCTGGTGGCCGCGGCGCTGGGCAGCTGCATGGCCACGCTGATGGGCATCGTGGCGGCGCGACACAAGCTGAACCTGGACGACATGCGCGTCACCGTGACCAAGGAGATGCGGTCCGAGCCCGTGCGTCGCATCGGGCGCCTGAGCGTCGAGATCCAGGTGCCGGCCGAACCCGATGCCAGGCTGCGCGCGGCGCTCGAGGCCGCGGCGCTGGCCTGCCCGGTGCACGCCAGCCTGCACCCCGACATCGAGCTGCCGGTCAGCTTCCGCTGGGGACAGACCTGAGCCGCGACGTCGGCAGCGCCCGGCCCGAAACCGGAGCCGGTCGACTCGACCCCGTGCCGCGCTCGGATCCTGGCCCGCACCTGCTGCCAGCCGGCACCCGGACAACGGGCCGGCGCGGTGCCGGCGTCAGCTCGAGCTCGCCGGAGCGGGGTCTGGGCCCAAGGGCACCTCGCCTTCGGTACGCGCCACGATGGCGGCGCCCGAACCGTCGCTCCAGACGTTGACCACCGTGCGCAGCATGTCGAGCGGACGGTCGACCGCCAACAGCAGCGCCGCTCCCTCCACCGGCAAGCCGAGCGCGCCCAGGATCGTGAGCATCATCACCAGCCCCGCAGAGGGGATGCCCGCGGCACCCACCGACGCCAGCAGCGCCATGAAGACCACCTGGATCTGCACGCCCCAGGTGAGCTCGAAGCCGCTCACGCCGGTGTAGTACTGCGCCAGGAAGATCACTCCGATGCACTCGTAGAGCGCGGTGCCGTCCATGTTGATGGTGGCGCCCAGCGGCAGCACGAACGAGGTCGTCTTGTTGGAGATCTTGCCGCGCTGCTCGACCGTCTTGAGGTTGACCGGCAGGGTCATGGACGAGCTGCTGGTGGAGAACGCGGTCATCAGCGCGGGGCCCATGGCGTGGGCCCAGCGCAAGGGGTTCACGCGCCCGACCACGCGCAGCAGGATCGGCAGCGTCACCAGCGAGTGCACCGCCAGCGCGGCCAGCACCGTAAGCATGTACAGACCCAGCGGCTTGAACAGGCCGAAGCCGGTCTGCCCCACCACCTTGACGATCAGCGCGAACACACCGTAGGGAATCAGCGAGAGCACGAAGGACGCCACGCCCATCATGACTTCGAAGGCCGACTCGAAGAAGGCCTGCATGCGGCCGCGGTGAGGCTCAGCGGCGCGCAGCACGAAGACGCCGAACAGCAGCGCGAAGAAGATCACCTGCAGCATCTGGCCGTTGTCGCTGAAGGCCTCGAAGACGTTGCTGGGCACCATGCGCCGCAGCACGTCCCACATGTTCTGCCCGGCCACCTTGTCGAAGGCGTCCACCGCGGGCAGCCCCAGGCTGGCGCCGTCCCCGGGTCGGATCAGGTTCACCAGCACCAGACCCGTGCCGGCCGCGATCAGGCTGGTGGAGATGTAGTAGGCGAAGGTTTTGAGGCTCAGCCGGCGCAGGTCCTTGCCGCTGCCCACGCCCGTGATGCCGGTGATGATCGACGTCAGGATGATGGGCACGATCAACATCTTCAGCAACGCCAGGAAGATGTCGGCCACGAACACAAACGGTGCCAGCGCCGATACGCGCTCGCTGCCCGGGTCCATGCCCACCGAGACCGGTAGCGACTCGGCGCGGGCCGAAGGGCGCACCCACAGCACCTCGCCCACCGCGCTGGCGCTCAGGGCCTCTTCGTAGGCCGAGAGCGAGCGCAGCAGCAGCGTGCGCTCGCGCTCCGGGTGACCGCGCGACAGCGTCACTTCGGCCAGACGCTGCCCCGGACGCAACCCGGCCTTGTCCGCCGGGCCCCCCGGTCGCACCTGATCGACCACGACGACCTGACCCTCAGGGTCCTCCGCCACCGTCATGCCCACCCACGGGGGCGCCTCGGTTCCGCGTTGGATGCCCCAACCCGCCGCCAACCCCAGCACCAGGGCCAGCAGGATCTGCCAGTGGATCTTCATGGCCGACAGGGTACCGGGGGCACCGCGTCGATCCCACGCCCGGGCCCCGGGCGCCCGTCCACACAGCCGGCCACGCGCGCCGGCCACGCGCGCCGGCGAGCGTGCGCCGCGCTCTTGCGTCAGCGCGTCAGCTTGCGCGCGGCGCGCTGGGCGGGCTGAAACATCGGGCCCATGACCTTCTTGCCCAGGGCGGACCCGATCAGCTCGGACACCAGCCGCGCGGTGATGTTGGCCGTGTCGAGGATGGGATTCACCTCGGTGACCTCCAGCGAGCACATCATGCCGGAGTCGGCCAGCACCTCCATGATGAGGTGGGCCTCGCGCAGGTTGATGCCGCCGGGCACCGGGGTGCCCACGCCGGGGGCGTACTCGGGGTCGATGCCGTCGACGTCCAGCGAGACGTGCACGCCAGCCGCGCCCTTGCTGACATGATCGACGGCCTCGCAGATCACCGCGCCCATGCCCACGGCGTCGATCTTCATCATCTCGTAGTAGTGCACGCCCGATCGGATGACCAGCTCGCACTCGTCGTCGTCCACCGATCGGATGCCGATCAAGACCGTGCGCTCGGGGTCGACCTTGGGTGAGAAGCCACCGATGTTCACCAGCTCTTTGGCGCCGTAACCCAGCAGCGCCGAGAGCGGCATGCCGTGGATGTTGCCGGAGGGCGACGTCACGTCGGTGTTCATGTCCGCGTGCGCGTCGATCCAGACCAGGCCGATTTTCTGGTCCCGTTTGCGGAAGTGCTCGGCTACGCCGGTCACGGTGCCCAGCGCGATGGAGTGATCGCCGCCCACCACGACGGGGAACGCGCCTTGATCGAGGATCGACTCCACCCGGGGCGCCAAGCGCTCACAGGCGCGCACGATCTCACGCAGGTACTTGGGCCCCGTGCCCGGCTCACGCCGCTCGGGGATGGGCACGCCAATGTCGCCCAGGTCCTCGAAGCTGTGACCCAGAGCCCGGACCACGCGACCCAGGCCGGCGTAGCGCACGGCCGACGGGCCCATGTCGACGCCACGCCGACCGGCGCCCAGGTCCATGGGCACGCCGAGCATGCGCACGCTGCGATGCGTCGTGGGCAACCGGGAAGACATGTCAGGCGCAGTCGCTCAGCGCGGCCTCGAGGCGAGGTCCTGCAGGTGGAACTGAGGTGGATCCTCAGGAGAGGCCGAGTCTATCATCATCACAAGCCAGGGCCGCCTCCCCCGCGCGCGGCTGACAACGCCCCAGGCCTGACTGGCTTTCAGCGGATCTGCAGATCCGCGACCCCGAGTGCGGCCCCCGGCGAGCGAGCCCGGACGCGATGCCCCGCCATCCGCTGCCTATCGAGACCTGGCCCGACGCCGAGACCGCTCGCAGCAGTCGGCTGTTCTCGGCGCTTGAGTTGCCCTGCGGACTCACGCTGCCCGACCGCACCTGGGTGCCGGCCATGGTTCCCTGGCGCGCCAGCGCGGACGGACTGGTCACGCCCGAGGTCCTGGACTGGTACCGCCGGCTGGCGGACGGGCGGCCCGGGGCGTTGGTGGTGGAGGCCACCGGCATCCGCGAGCTGGCCAGCGGTCCGCTGTTGCGCATCGGACATGAGCGCTATCTGCCGGGCCTCGCCCAGCTGGTGGACGCCGTGCGCGAGGCCAGCGCCGGCCACACACGTCTCTTCATCCAGCTGATCGACTTCCTGGCGATCCGCCGTCGGCCCAGCCCCGAGCGCTTCTTCGGACGCTATCTGGCCCTGCGCGAAGCGCACCGCGAGGCGGCCCAGGCGGCGCAGCCCGGTCTGGACCGCGACGACGACGAGGCCGTGCGCGCCGTGCTGCTGCGCCTGCCCCCCGCCGCGCTCGAGCGGGCCCTGGACGCGCGCGAGCTCGAGGCCCTGTCGGTCGGGCAGCGCGAGCGCGTCAGCGACACCTGGCTGCCCCACATCGCCCGGCTGCCGCAGATCCTGCCGCAGCTCTTTGCCGACGCCGCCGCTCGCGCCCAGCGCGCCGGCTTCGACGGCGTCGAGCTGCACTACGCCCACGCCTACACCATGGCCTCGTTCCTCTCGCGACTGAACACCCGCGACGACGGCTACGGCGGCAGCGGGGCGGCCCGCGCGCGCCTGCCACTGGAGGTCTTCGCCGCCGTCCGAGCCCGGGTCGGCCCGCGCTACGCCGTGGGCTGTCGCCTGCTGGGCGAGGAGGTCATCGCCGGCGGCAGCAACCTGAGCGATGCCCAGCACTACGCCTGCGCTTTCGGCCAGGCCGGCTTCGACTTCCTGTCGATCTCGCGCGGCGGCAAGTTCGAGGACGCGCGCCAGCCGGCCGTGGGTCAGGCGGCCTACCCCTACACCGGCGCCAGCGGCCAGGCCGCCATGCCCTCGGTCTTCGGCGACGAACCGCCCTTCGGACTCAACCTGCCCCTGGCCGCGGGCGTGCGCAGGGCGCTACGCGAGGCGCAGCTCGCGACGCCGGTGGTGGCGGCCGGCGGCCTCAACAGCTTCACGCTCATGGAGCAGGCCCTGGCGGACGGAGACACCGACCTGTGTGGCGCCGCGCGACAGTCCCTGGCCGATCCCGACTGGTGGGAGAAGCTGCGCAGCGGCCGCGGCGCCGAGATCCAGCGCTGCCTCTACACCAACTATTGCGAGGCCCTCGACCAACGCCACCTGCAGGTGACCTGCCAGCTCTGGGATCGGCTCAGCAGCGACGGGAGCGCGGCGTCGCTCAGCCCCGATGGGCGACGCCGGTTGGAGGCGCCGCCGGACGGCTGGCGCACGCGCTCGCGCGGCAGCTGACCCACGCGGCGGTGCTGACGGCGCAGGCGCAGCGCAGCTCGCCTCCCGCTGGCCGACGCCGCTCAGTTGTTCGAGGGCTTGCCGCCGTCCAGCGCCAT
>Ga0164313_10001763_pt1 | contig 19324 bp, 18 predicted proteins | sample GuaBasSedimGuay4_FD_113735 | JGI IMG/M metagenome (GOLD analysis project Ga0164313, IMG submission 113735) | Subseafloor sediment microbial communities from Guaymas Basin, Gulf of California, Mexico - Guay4, Core 4569-4, 0-3 cm | ecosystem: Environmental > Aquatic > Marine > Hydrothermal vents... | reverse complement strand
TTCTGTGATCTTTATAATTTTGTCTTTACGAGGAGCTTCTTTTTTTAGAAGCGACGAAGTAATCTCATTATTAGAAACACTTCGTTTGCTATCATGAGATTGCTTCGTCGCTCGTTCCTCACTCCTCGCAAAGACAGTTTTTAACAAGCCATCATTCAAAGGTTTCTTTGCTTGTTGTAACAAATACTCTAAATATTTTTCTCCAAAATCTTCTTCCACTTTTTTTAACGACACACCCCACATAGTTCGTAATCCTGTCATTATGTATTCGTTGTATTTATCGGTGATAGAAAGGGTTTCTATTTCTATAGGAAGTTTATTTTCTTCAATGCTCTTTATGTATTTAAAATTGCTTCGCACATTCCAACTTCGAGTAGTTCCATTAAACGAATGAGCCGAAGGACCAATACCTATATACGGTTTCCCTTGCCAATACCCAGTATTTGCTTTTGAGAAATAATCTTCCTTTCCGAAATTTGAAAATTCATAATTTACAAATCCTGCTTTCTTCATGGTTTCTAATAAAATAAGATAATGCTGGTGCGAAACCGCTTCTTCTACAGGAGGGATTCTACCCGTTTTTATAAATTTATGAAGCGTTGTTTTAGGCTCAACAGTTAATGCATAACTTGAAATATGTGGAACGCCAAATGATAAAGCAATGTCTAAATTTTCTTTCCATCGTTCATTATTCATTCCTGGAATTCCGTAGATTAAATCGATAGTAATATTATTGAAATGTTTTGAAGCTTCTTTAATACAATTCTTTGCTTCTTCTGCATTGTGAGCACGATTCATTAATTGCAAATCTTCCTCGAAGAAGGATTGAATGCCTATGCTAAGACGGTTAATACCTGCGGTTTTGTATTCCTCTAAGATAGTTCTCGAATGCTCTCGAACAGACACTAAATCGTCAGGGTTAGCTTCTAATGTAATTTCTGGGTTATCTACAACTACGAAATTTTTATAAACTTCTTCTATCAACAATCTCAACTCTTCAATCGTCAATAATGACGGAGTTCCTCCACCAAAATAAATGGTTTCAATAGGTTCGGTAATTTCTTCTTTTCGAAGTGAAATTTCTTTACAAAGGGCATTTACCAACTTCCCTTTCTTAATCAAGGAAGTTGAAAAATGAAAATCGCAATAATAACATGCTTGTTTACAAAAAGGGATATGAATGTAGATACCTGAAATGATTAACGATTTAAGATTAACGAATTACGATTGTTGATTTTTTTTATTATTTAATAATCTGTGGCAAAATTAATGTTTAGCTGTCTTTTTAAAGATTCATTAAAATTATCTTTTGTAATATTTATTTTAGATAATATGTGCCAGATTTGTTTTTCTTTTTCAAATAAATATTCTAACTCACTAACATTATATTTTTTTAATAATAACTCTACAATTAGTGCTCCTGTCATATAAGGAATTGAGGTTTCATTATTATCTAAAAACTTACGTTCAAAAGGCAATAAACAATCAAGAAAGTTATAATCGGGTTTTTTTCTTATAAATTTATTTAATTCTTCTCGATGCCATTTATATTCATGTCTCCCCTGACCTCCGAGCAGTGTTGCAACACCTTCTTTTAAAATTAATGGAGCATATCTAAATGAGGAATTACTATAAAGGTGTGCTATTTCGTGTGGATAGAATTCTGAGTTATTTCCAGAAAAAACGATGTTATCGCCTTGTGCAAAACCACCATATTTCCCAAAATACATTGCTGTTGTATAATCTATACCTTTTATGTTAAATAATTCAACAGGATTTACACAAGAATAATAATAAATTGAGTCCAATTTAACATCAAAAAAGCTTGAAAGAGACTTGTTAAACTCAAGTTGTTTATTAACTTCATTCATATTAATCTCTTTGGAAGGTGAAATATAATAATTAACATTTTTGAAAGTGTGTTTTTTCCAGTTTTTAGTATTATAATCTAGAGTGTTTTTAAAGATCCAATAATCTTCAGATTTAACAGCAATTAGGCTGTAAATAATTTTTAAAGAATCATCACCAATAAAAGCAATTTTTAAAAGTCTTTCATTGTCCTGTTCTGTTTCAATAATTTCTAATAAAGTAGGGTGATAAAAATTATCAATAGTACCTTTTTTTTCAATTTTAAAAATGTCTCCATAAGGATGATAAAACCTAGGAAAATCGGCGGCTATCCAATAATCGTTTTTATAGATATATTCATTTTTAGTTTTTAAGAAATTCGTTAAAACAGTAATAATTTGTTTATTACTTATTAATGATTTGTTTATATTATCAGAAATTATAAGTTTAAAATCATTTTTAGGATGTGTTTCTGTTTGTGCTTCATTACAAGAAAAAAACAAAAATAATAAAGACAAATAAAAAAGTGGTTTCATTTCTTTACCCTCTTTTCATTCTGTTTTACAAAAGCAGACCAGCCTGTATAGCTCTTTCCAACACTTACCCTTCCTGCATTATAGAAATGACAAACCGCAGCTGCGAGTCCGTCAGTGCTGTCTAGATTTTTAGGTAATTCTTTGAGTCCTAAAGTACTTTGTAACATTCTTGCGACTTGTTCTTTACTGGCATTTCCATTTCCAGTAATAGCCATTTTTATTTTTTTTGGCGCATATTCTGTAATCGGAATATCTCTAGACAACCCAGCAGCCATGGCTACTCCTTGAGCCCTTCCAAGCTTTAACATAGACTGTACATTTTTTCCGAAGAAAGGAGCTTCTATGGCTATTTCATCTGGATGATAGGTGTCAATAAGCTCAATTGTTCTTTCAAAAATCATCTTTAGGCGCACATAATGATCTTCATATTTTTTTAGTAGAAGTTCATTCATTTGCATAAAAAACATTTCTTTTTTTACTACTTTTATAAGTCCGAAGCCCATAATGGTGGTTCCTGGATCAATACCGAGTATGATTTTTTCAGAATTCATATATTTTTCTAAACCTCAAATTAAAGATTTACTAATTTAGCTTTTTATGTTCGCACTAAGTCACAAATCTAAAAAAAAGCTACTTCTAGCCCTAAAACTTTTTATTCTGGCAAGTACTTTTTGGTATGTGTATTTGAAGTTAACCCAAAACGAAGCCATAGATTTCAATAATTTTTCAAATCGGATTTTTGATAAAAATGTATTATTTTCCTTTCTAGGTTTTTTACTTTTAGCAACTGCAAATTGGTTTTTTGAAATTTTAAAATGGAAATCCATCGTTTCAGCAATTCAAAATATTTCTTTTAAAACTGCGTTAAAACAAAGTCTAGCATCTTTAACTGTCTCCCTTGCTACACCAAACAGGATAGGGGAATACGGAGCAAAAGCATATTTTTTTGAAAAAGAAAAACGCAAAAATATATTATTGCTTAATTTTTTTCATAACTCCTTTCAGATGGCAGTTACTATGCTATTTGGAGTTTTAGGATTGTGGTTTGTATTAAAAAAATACAATCTTCCTCTTTCTGTTTCAAAAATTTTTATAGGATTATTTGCAGTAGGTGTTTTGATATTTCTTGGTATTTATTTCAGAAAACAATCTTTAGTTTTTAAAGGGTTTACTATTTCAAAAGTGATTGAAAAACTTAGAAATATTTCAAATACTATAAAGCTTAAAGTGAGTTTATTTTCAATACTGCGTTATTTTATTTTCAGCTTTTTGTTTTATAGTTTATTAAATTTCTTTGGCGCAACTATTTCATTAACTCAAGCGGTTCCATTAATTTTTTCTATGTATTTATTGGTTTCGATTGTGCCCACCATTTTTATTTTTGATGTGGTAGTTCGCGGAGGTATCGCGGTTTGGTTATTTTCCTTAGCTGGCATTTCTGAATTACCCGTTTTAAGTACTGTTTTGACTATGTGGGTTCTTAATTTTGTCCTACCATCCATATTTGGGGGCTATTATTTATTGACATATAAACCTGAAACCGTATGATGTTATTTGGAAGTATCATACTAACTATATACGTAATTTCAATAGTATTGCTGCTTTTTGGGTATTCGAAAGTGAAGGAATTAAAGGTTGATATTGCAAAAGAAGAAACAACACTTCATCATAATTTTTCTATTATCATTCCTTTTAGATATGAGGCTAAAAACCTTCCTGCTTTATTAGAATCTATTTCAAAATTGAAGTATCCAAAAGAGAATTTTGAATTGATTTTTGTGGATGATGAATCTGAGGATGATTCGGTTATTATTATTGAGCGTTTTTTTAAATCTTTTAACGGCACTTTGACACTTCGACAGGCTCAGTGTGACACTCAGGTTAGTGATGAAAAGATTCAATTTAAGATTATTGAGAATAACCGAAAATCTAAATCCCCAAAAAAAGACGCGATTACCGAAGCTATTAAAATTTCAAAACACGAGTGGGTAGTTACCACAGATTCAGATTGTTTGCTACCTGAAAATTGGTTAGTAGCTTTAAATCGTTTTATCTCAGAAAATAATCCAACAATGATTGTTGGTCCTGTTAAGTATACTTTAAATAATAGCCTGATAAATAATTACCAGCAATTAGATAATTTTAGTTTGCAAACTACCACTGTCGGGGCTTTTGGATGGAATCACCCTATACTTTGTAACGGTGCAAATCTCGCCTATAAAAAAGAGGAGTTTGATACGGTTTCAGGTTTTTCTGAAAACGATCATATTGCAAGTGGAGATGATGTTTTCTTGTTAGAAAAATTTAGAAACAGGAACCCGAAAAGTGTTCAGTTTATAAAAAGCAAGGATTCGTTGGTGGTTACAAAAGCACAAGATAGCTGGAAAGACATTATTAATCAACGTGTTCGTTGGGCTTCTAAAACCTCTAAACAAAAAGATGTTTTTACTTTGCTATTAGGAGGGGTTGTTTTCTTAACTAATCTGTTGGTTACTTTTGGCCTTATAGTTAGTATACTTCAAATTGGTTTTTATCGTTTTTTCTTTTCCTTCCTTTTAATTAAAATTATAATGGATTTTATAGTTCTTCATCGTACTTCAGTATTTTTCAGAAACAAAATAAACATTCCTTATTTTTTAATCAACACGCTCCTTTACCCTATAATTACTGTGATTGTGGTGTTAAAATCATTTCGAGGAAACTATGAATGGAAGGGAAGAGCTTTCAATTCAAAATAAATTTTTTATCTTTATCCAACCAAATCCAATTGTTATGAAAAACCTACTTTCATATTCGTTGCTTGCTTTTTTACTATTTACAAGCAATTTATTAGCTCAAGAAAATTATACCGTAGACGGTGAACAACTTAGTTTAAAAACTGAAGTTGACGGAACCATTATACTGTTATGGAACACCATAGACGGCACATACCGATATTTTTTAAAAAAAGGTAATGATATTACCGAATTGAAAAGTACTCGTGTTGAAAAAAAATATAATGAAGAATATAAACAAGTTTTACAAGAAAACACAAGCGATGTTTCTATTTCTGTTGATAAAGTAAAACTAACTACTGCAAGCCTTAAGTCTTTTTTTATAGAATATAATGCTTTAAAAGATCCTAATTATTCTGTTGAAGTAAAGTCTGTCCAACTTAAATTACTATTAGGCGCTTTTGTTGGAGTCACCAATGCTGTTTATACCTTAAATCCAACAAACCAACCGCTACCAACCTTAGGTATCGATTTTGAAATAGTTGATCATCATAAATTAAAAAGACATTCTCTGCTGTTTCAATTTAAACAAACTTTTGAAAACTCAGAATACAAATACTCAGCATCAGAATTTTCATTAAATTATCGTTTTAAGTTCATTAAAAAGGAAAAAATTGATGTTTATATCAATACAAAATTTGCTTCCTATACCCATGAAGTTACACCTACCTTAAATGAAGATTTAGAATTAGTTCAAACTTCGGGAGATAGTTTTAACCCCTTATTAAATTTTGGAATTGGAATAGATTACGTCTTAGGCAATGGTTACCTTACTTTCTTATATGGAGATATTGTGAGTGTGGTTGATGATAATAATGGTGAGTTTCCTTTAGATTTTACTTTAGGCTATAAATTTAATCTTTAATCCACCTTCGTCTTCTACTTCGGTGGACAAGACATAAACCAAATTCTCAAACCTTTTGGGGTGAATATTATATTATTAAAATATTCTTCCTAATAAAATTCTATTCCGTTTTAATTACAATTGGAAATTTAAAAGTAGTCCTTACTGGAATCCCTCTTTTATAAGCAGGAGCTATAGGTTGTAATGAGTCGATACTTTTAATTATTAAGTTTTTTAATAAAGGTAATTCTGTTTGTAATAAACTATCCATCACTATAGAAGTTATAACTAATTCTCCTTTCTCATTTACTAAGAAGTCGATGAAAATTTCTTGATTTAAATCGTTTGAGACTATTATTTTGTCTGAATTAATTGAAGTATACAAATGCCTAGATAAAATGGTTTCAAAACAGGATTTTATTTCTAATTTTTCTGAAATATTCTCACATTCTTTAAAAACAGGATAGCTATCAACATCATTCCAGTTAATAGATTTTATCTCTTCTTCTAAGAAAGTTTCAGATGAAATTTTTTCGGTTTCAAAAAACTGGCAAGACGTTACACCCATAAATAGCAGCAAAATATATAGCAACTTTTTCATAATGGATATTTTATTTCTTCCCTTTAGTTTCATTTATATAATCTGTCCATTTGGTTTCAAGGTAGATATTGTCTCCTAAAAAAACAACAATTGGCAATAATTCTTTAGCCGTTCTAAACCCTTGTAATGTTTGTAAAACCACTAAATCTTCATTTAGAAAAACGATACTTGGATAACTCATTTTTCCCTGAAGAAATCCAGCAGCTAATTCGTGATACCCTCTTCTTCCTTGATTGATGAAATTAAATTCCGTTTCTTTAAAAGTAAGGGGGTTTTTATCTTCACCATCTAATTTTACGCAATAAAAATTCTGATTAAGATAACGAATCATTTCTTTATCCTTAAAAGTAGTAGCATCCATTTTTTTACACCAACCACACCAATCTGTATACACATCGATTAGAATTTTTTTAGGTTCCGTTTTATTGGCAGTTTCAGCTTCTTCAATAGTAAGCCAATTAATTTCTTGAGCAATAGAAATTGTGGAAGTAATAAATAATAACAGTGAAAAATAAAGAATCTGTTTCATTTGTTAAAAATAGTGAATCATGCTTTAATTATGAAAACAAAAAAGCCGAAGTGTTAAACTCCGACTTGATTAAATAATTTCCATTGAATTTTATACTCCTTATTCTTTTACTTCAAATAAAATAGGAAGCGAATACAATACCCCTACTGCTTTTCCATCTTGTTCACCAGGAATCATTTTTGGCAGCAACGACACTACCCGTATCGCCTCTTTTTCTAGTACTGGATGTGGTGCTCTTGATCTAACATCGGTTATATTACCAAACTTATCTATTTTAAACTGAACAGAAATTCGTTGGCGACCTGTAAGGTTTGATTCTGCTGCTAGATCAATATTAAATTCTTTTTGCACAAAACTTTGAATTTTTTGAATCATACACTTTTTTAATTCTTCGTTAGTCCCAGTACATTCAGGGTATGTTGGAACTTTGTCTATTTTGGCAAAAGGAACAATATCCGAGTCGTAGTAACTGTTTGGTTCTACTTCTTCTCTTAACTCTACAACTTTTTTATTAGAATGATTAGAAATAAGTATCATTAATTCTTTATAATCTTCTTCAGATAAATTTTCTTCTTGAAGTAGTAGGTTTAATTCCTCAATTTTTTCTGAAACAGAACTCGTATTATCTATTTCTGGTTCCTGTGCACACGATGTATACACTAACATTGCTCCAATTATTGGAACTAATAATAAATACTTTAATTGAGTGATTTTGTTCTGTTTTAAATTTGATTTCTGTAACATAATAATTCGTTTTTTGATTAATGAATGATTGAAAAATGTATTGATAAATGAAATGGATTCTGTGTTAAAAACTTGTGAAAGTAATCCATTATAATATTCGTTTTTTCCTTTTAAAGAAGCCGCTTTTTCGTCTGCTATAAACTCTTGTAACAAAACCATTTTACTTTGATATAAATAAACCAAAGGGTTGAACCAATAGATAACTTTTATAAATTCAAAAAATAATAAATCGATAGAATGGTACTGCTCTATATGAATTTTTTCGTGTACAATTATCGTTTCCTTTTGTTTGTCTGAAAGGTCTTCTCCAATAAAAATAGAATTCAAAAATGAAAAGGCGGTATTTGTTTTTGGTAAACTAATATAATTGGTGTCATTAATTTTTGAAAGAATTCCGGATCGTTTTAATTTATAGACTTTAAAAAGTTTTAAACTTAAAATTCCCATTGCAACTAGCATACCCGTTAACCAAATAAGCTGTATTATTAAAGTGGCACTAATTGCTGAAGTCCCCACAATAGTAATTTCACTTAACGTTTCAGAAGTAATATATTCTGAGGATTTACTTCCTAACATCACTGCGGGAAGCTGGATGATGTATTCTTCAGGAATATTATTTCTAATGAATTCAATTTTAATAAGAGGTAATATAAAGCTTAGAATAGGAGTCACAATTAAATAAATTCTATTCCAATTAAAATGTAATTCCTTTTTAAGAAATACATCGTAAGCTACCAAAAACAATAACTGAAAAATTAATATCTGAAGAATATAATGAATCATTTTTTCTCTTTTTTATTTATCTCTTGCAAAATTGATTCCAATTCGGAAACACTAATGTCGTTTTCTTTCATAAAAAAGGAAACCATACTTTTAAATGAGCCTTGAAAATAACCGTCCTTTAATTTCTGAATAGAACTATTGCTATAATCTGCTTTAGTCACAATTGGAAAATATACGTGACCACGACCTTGTTTTCTGTAATTTACAAACCCTTTACTTTCTAAAATCCTAACGATTGTCGAAACCGTATTATTAGCTGGTTTTGGTTTTGGAAATTCTGCTACCATTGCGGCTACATTTGCTTCTCCCAAATCCCATAGGATTTGCATAATGTCTTCTTCTGCTTTTGTAAGTTGTTTCATAATCATTCCTCGCGTAGGCGGGGATCTGTTTAATTAATAATAGATCCCAAATCAAGTTTGAGATGACCAATCAATTGAATATTTTTTCAATTGATTGGTCAAATATAACTAAATATTTAGTTTAAACTAATTATTTAGTTATAAAGTTTTAATGATTGTTTTATTTATCTTCGTTAACTAACAAAAAAAACTGCCTTTGCTGGGAGTTATATGGATATACTACTTATTACTATCGGACTTATTTTATGCCTCGTTGGTATTATAGGCAGTGTATTGCCTGTACTTCCCGGCCCTCCTTTTGGTTGGCTTGGATTACTCTGCTTAGAATTAACAGATGCCATCCCAAATAATTATTGGTTTCTGGGAATCACTTTTGTAATCGCTATTGGCATTTTTATTTTAGATTATTTTATGCCTGCTATTAGTACCAAAAAATTTGGTGGTAGTAAAGCTGGTGCTATTGGTGCTATTATCGGACTTATTATTGGAGTGTTTTTCTCTCCTATTCCCTTTGGGTTTTTAATCGGTCCTTTTGTAGGAGCCTTTGTTGGAGAAATGGTATTCAATAAAACGGAAGGCAAACAAGCACTAAAAGCTGCCTTTGGTTCTTTTTTAGGATTTATTGCTTCAACTTTTATGAAACTGTTGGTTTCTTTTACCTTTTTAGGGTTCTTTCTTTGGGGTGTTGTGAGTAATTGGAATTCATTTTTTTAAAGATTTTACAAAACAAAACATGCCTCTCCTCTTCGACTCTGCTCTGTGCGGGCTTCTGGAAAAGCTTCTCATCTGTCTAAAACATAAACCTTCCCTATATTAATCGGGACAACACAACATTTTAATTGCGGTCTGGACGAGACTCTGAAAATCTCGCATAAAGTCTTGTTTATCTATTAATTACGCGTGTTGATTAAATTAAACACCCTTTTAATAAATTATAATTTAATTTGAAAGTAATCACCTCCGCTTATACCTATCACCATAGTTATCAGTAAGGATGTCATCAGATACACTAAAAGTCAAGTCTACTGCTGTGATGATCGAAACATCATAAGTAAAACCACAATAATCATCAGTGTGAGTAAGATCAAAACTCATTACTGAATTGCTAATTGTATAGTTAAAATATGATTTCCTATAATAAGGATATCATTGATTCTTACCATCTGGCATAATTTGATAACCAGTACCATTTAATGAAAAATGGAAAGTCCAGGTGTCTCCATTTCTATTTGTTTGTCCTGGGGATATTTGAACCCAAGTACCAATTAAAGTTTCAGATAGGCTCTTTTTTCTTTTATTTGAAGGCTCTCTTTTATGGCCATCGTTCGTGCTTTCTAATTTGATTGTATTAGTTTCATTTATTTATATCATTTAGCAATCTTCTTGTTGTTGATATATTATCGTTTATTAGATCTTCAAACCTGGTAATAAATCCTTGGCAATGATCTTGTTTATTGTAATTTATTTTTTTTTCAAGGTTGTTGGCCTCCCTGCATTTATTTAAAAGCTCTGGACTATTTTTAATACTATTCAAATAGTTTTGAGCATCAACAATATATTTTTCTAAAAGTTCTTCAGAATAGTGATAATTTTCATCGAGCTTTCTACTTGGTTTTAATAAATTATTTTTATGCCATAAAAAATATTCTGTTGATAATTTACTCAATTCACCTTTTAACCTCACCCAATTAGCATGATCTCGTTCGTATTCCAAATTTGTTCCTTTATCTTCAATGGTTACTTCTGATGTTCCTTTTGTTTGAGCAAAAGAAATTACTGTAAAAGAGAATAACACGAGTCCTAATATTAATTTAAATTTCATAATTAGTTAGTTTCAGAATTTATTATTAATTGATTTTTTATTCTATTATAATTTTTCCAGTTAAAATTCTTTTTTGTGAAATCAGTTTTATCATATAAATTCCTTTTGTAAAAATTGATAAATCTATTTGTGACTTGGGCTTAATTTCACTTATCATTTTACCGTTAATGTCAAACAAAATAATTTTATCTATGTTTTCATTACCTATATTTAAAATTCCTGTTGTTGGATTAGGATATAGAATTGGCATATTTTGTTTTGCTTCTATAATATTAAGTGCATATCCATCCACCCAAACTGTTTGTGTATAAGTAGACTCTGTTTCGTCTGGATTGTATACTGCTGTTACATGTGCATAAAAACCAGAGCCCCCATTATATAAAAGAAATTCTTCCTCACAATTAGAACTTTCTACTAAATTATAAAGTGAAGTTTCTTCCTGAAATCTATATAATTCATCTTCTCTATACACATTATATCCAATTAAATCATCGTGAGGCATCTGTGGCTCCTCCCATTCTAAGATAAAATAATTAATTGGAAAATCATACCATTGCCACCAAGTCAAATTTTCAATAGGATTAATTTGCCCAAAGGATTGAAAAACAAAAGATAATGTGATTGCGAATGTAAGAATGAGTTTCTTCATATTTATTATATTTAAAAGGTTAATTACTGATTATCATTAACCTAACTGCTCCTTGATTATTTTATGCTGCTTATGTATTTTAAAAACTTAATTTATAATTTTATTAGCTTAGTTCTTTTAACAAAAAAAACATTTTGATCTCATTAGAGCCTTTTAATCCAAAAAACACATTTCCTTTACCATCACTCCAATTAATAAGGATTTGGTTTTTCAGAATAATTAGATTTATCTATTTAACCGTTAACTTTTTGTTGATATTCAACACATAACATTAAATGTCTTAACTAATACATACATTATTTTTATCAATCCCATCGTGCTTTTATCGTCCCAGAAAAAGTAAAATATTCTTCATTAACATATTTTACTCTTATATTAGTAAAAGTCATATGTATTTCTCCACCCCCATTGGCATAATATTCAATAAAAGTAACTTCGACATTTCCATAACCTTCAACACTATACGCCCAGTCACTATCAGGATTAATTTTAGCAGTAAGGTATGGAGGGGATAAAAAATCAAGAGAATACGTACCTACTTCTATTATGTCATCACCATTCACATGAAAATATAATGCTGAAGTTTCAAGGCTTTTACCAAAATATATATTACTATTACCATTAATCATACGACACCAATTCATAAAATTGAATTGACCGCTATCTGGAATAGTACTATTTGCATAATCTATAATGATCGTATTTTCAATTATTTCCTCAGTTGGGTCATCATCATCATCATCATCATCATCATCATTTGTGTCACAACTTTCTAAAGGATTAGTTGGGCAAAATGCTATTAAATGTCCACCGTCTGCAGAGGTAAAGCTATCGGTAGAACTATACCCATTACCCCAATTAATAGTATAGGTATACTCTGTATTTTTATCCACCACAAACCAACTTACAGGGCAATCCACCCTAAGAACATATTCACCTGTATTAGGATCAAATATTAGTCTTTCATTGCATAATGTTTTTGACACTGAATTGTCTACATCAAAAGCAAATTCTCTCCATCCATCATAATATTCACCACAAAGTGCTCCATCTTGATGATAATGTGCATTTAAATCTTCTAAGGTAATACCATCAATTAAGGTAATACCATCAATTGTAATGGATGCTATACAATAACTTTCGTTGTGTGAAAAAACAACAGAAGACTTTGAACGAGCATCTCTCCAAGCTTGGCTCATTTCTTCACTAGTCATAACAATTGGACCATTTATAATCATTGGAGAAGAATCTATATAAGTTCCATTAATTATCAAGTCTAAATCATTTAAGTTTAATTGGCCATCAGCAAATGTAGAACCTTCAAAAATACCGTTCCCTACCATATTGGTAATGGTATAACTATTGTTTTCAAGTTCTGCATGACCCATAATACTTCCGTTAAAGGTCTCCAAAGTAAAATTTCCAGTTTCAGATATAGAAACTCTACCTACAATTTCATTATTTATCTGTCCGGTTATCATATTTCCACTAAATCGTACTTCAAGATTTTCATTCGAATTGTTTTCAGAATTGTCATTTTTAGAACAAGAAAATGATAAAACTATAGTTAATACAAGAATTAAAATGGTTTGGTTTTTCATGATTAAGTGGGTTATATTAAGTTTTATTAATAAACACTTTATGTGTCCAATCAAATCAACTAAATTTAACTGAGAAAAACAATACTCAAATTGAGTATATTAGATCTTTTTCGATTAACTATGATTTATTCCGATGTAGGTATATTCTTAAGGTAGGTGTTTTCAATAACTAGGAATAATTAAAGCGAAATTTTATTCATTTGTAGTAAGGCAACTAACTCACCTGTTGAAGATAGGTTTAGTTTTTTAAGGATATTTCTTCGGTGTGTATCCACCGTATGTGAAGATAAAAAAAGCTTTTCTGCAATTTCTTTACTTGAACAATTTAAAATTAATAAACGGATAATATCACGTTCTCTATTAGAAACACTATCAGACAATAACTTTTTTGAAAAATTGTTAAAATACTTGGTTTCATATTCATTATTTGCATTTAGGAATTTTGCAGAAGCGCAAACATCCATTTTAATTTGGTGATTTAAAACAGTGTAATGAGCTAAACCAATAATTGGTTTATTATCTATATCAAACTCTAAAGGTGTTGTATTTTGAATAATATTAACATAATTTCCTTTGGCGTTTTTAAATCTATAATTCCAAGTATAGCTCATTTGTTTTCTGTCTTCAACAGAAATTTCATCAATAGTAAAATTCATTAATGTATTTAACGCTGTTAACCAAGGCTCAACATCATCAGGATATATCCTGCTCCAGAAATAACGCATTCCTTTTTCTTTTAGTTCTGTAGATTTGATACCGATACAAGAAAACATGTTCTTACTAACATATTCGTAAGTGAGTGCTTGCGTATTGGTAAGGCAGAAAAAAGTGGAATTATAAGGTAAATAAGTGTCTAATTCTATTATCTTTTTAATATGTCCCTCAAGAGATCCATGTCCATAAGAACTAAAAATTTTACTATAGGATTTTTTTATTTTTTTAGATAACACTTTGTAGACTTTTGTTATTAATTAGAAAATATAAGTGATTATTATATCCATATATTATTAAAGATAGTGAAATTATAATACTAATTAGTCTTTAATTTGATTTTAGTCTATAAAACAACTATAAATAGAATTGATTCTATTATTACTTTACCATTTACTGCTGAAAATTTCTATTTAGCTACTGCTCTTGAAATTTATTTAATTCAGAAATTAGAACCTCCTAAAAACAGAACACATTCAAAAAAGAATTAGAGTGAACCTAGTGTTTTTTATGTATACCTAAATAGTGTGCCTTTTTAGGTAAATTAAGTTGGTAAGTTGCTTTTTAGATAAGAATCTCTCCAAAACAAAAAAAGCCTCTCTAGTATGGAGAAGCTTCTCATTTAATTATAATAAAATCATTTTTTTATAAAGGAGTTAGAAAAATTGTTCCAGCATCTGTTATCGCTCCATTGATAACAATAAGGTTCTCAAGAGATTCATAAGGTTCATAATCTAATTCTTCAATTTTTAAGATGTACTCCCCTTCAGAAAGCCCGCTCACTAAAAACTCACCAAATTCGTTAGTAAGAGTAGAAGTAACATATTCATTGTTTACCGTGTAAGCTTGAATTACTGCATCTTGTATAGGAAGTATATCATCCATTACAATTCCTGCAATAGATCCAGAATTTACTTCAGCAATTAAATTAATTACAGGATGCAAGTTATAGTTTCCAGAATTCCCAGCTTCTACTATAGATTCATTAACATCCCAATCTAAAATATAAACATAGGAATACCCTGACTCTAAAAAAGTATCAAAATGGAGTTTCAAGCCCGACTGCTGTGCACTAGGTGTGTTTAGAGGCACTGTAAATGGATCGCCATTATCATCTTCTATTACCAATGTATTACCCTCTCCCAAGACCAATCTTATTTGTTCTATTTGACCTGAAGGTATTACTTCATCAATAAGTAAAAGGTCATTTCCTGCGATGAGTTCTGTTAAATCAACCTCAATTGGATAATCTGAAGGGTCTCCAAAACTTATCCAACCCTCATCACCTTCTGAAGGGTTATACCTAATATCGGTAATAATTACATTTACTTCTAAATAATCTCCTGGAGCATCTACTAATCTTAATTGTATATTAGAAGTATTGATTGTATTGTTACTTCCATCATCATTGTTACAGCTTTGCAAGCCAACTATTGCAAAAATAAACGTTGCAATGAAAAAATATTTAATAACTCTCATTTTGATTATATTTAATAAACTAATTAATTTCTCATTTAAAGATACAAAAAGATGAATTACTCACAAAGAAAAAAAACTTCTCATCGATCTAAAACATGAACCTAAGCCCATTTAAAGAACTCAACACAACATTTTAGTTAAGGTTTAAATGAGGTTGTAACCTTCAACAAATCGTCTTAAGAAAATTATCTTGCTAGTAGTTTTTTTGAAACCTTATAGGTTGCAGAATAGATAAGCCCCGCTTGAGTCATCTTTAAAGTTAAAAAAGCTTTTTTATACCACCTAGGGTCTGTTGCCTTCTTTTTATGATCTTCATGAGAAGTTCCTTTGTATTCTTTACCTTCAAAATAAGGGTTAATTTTATACAAGCCTATTCCTAAATGCTCAATCCGTTGAAGAACAGTTTCGAAATCAGATTCAGAAAAATAATACGTGGACGCTTCATCGAATCCATCATTCAAATTTTTTAAATCAGTAAATACATGGTTTTCTAAAAATTCAGATGGTGTCATCATATGATTTGGATTTAATGTGATTTTATAGTGTGTATTTTGACTATAAAATTCAATTCTCATTCATTTTTTATAAAAAATTACAAGTGAGGATTAAAGATGGTAAAGTTACAACAAATTAACATCCTACCATTTCTATTAATTTTAAATTCTATTAGTATCTAAGAAAAAAAACTTCTCCACTTCGGCTCCGTTCAATGAAACGTTTTTGGAAAATTTCTTATCGGTCTATTTAAAGGTCTTAACATTTTAATTACGCTTTTGACGAGACTTTTTAGAACTCTCGTGTAAAAATTAACTTCTAGACAACTTTAAGTTATTTTTTAATAAACTTCTTAGTAATTGTTTTGCCATCTAAAAGAACTTGCACAAAATACAATCCAGTATTTAGATTAGAAACATCTACCCTACTAGTAGAAACTTCTTTTATAAGGTGTCCTTGTAAAGAATATATTCTTAAGCTTTCTATTTGTCCTTTAGTTTCAATATTTAAATAGTTTTTAACAGGATTAGGAAATAGAGAGACATCCTTTTCTAAAGAAAATTCTTCAGCATTTAATATTCCTGAAAGTTTTACAACCCAAAAATCTGCATCGCCATGATTACCAGAGACATCTCCATTATTTGAAAAAGTATTACCCGCTAAAATATAAACTCCTTCATCAATTTGTTTAATAGAATAAGCAGTTTCATGACTTGTTCCTCCTAAACATTTTTGCCATTCAAATTCTCCTGTTGAAGATAACTTTACAATCCAAATATCTGATTGCCCGCCATGATTACCAGAGACATCTCCATCATTTGAAGCTGTCAAACCAGCTAAAATATAGCCATTATCTGTAGAATGTACAATAGAGTAAGCATATTCTTGATCAGAACCTCCTAAAGCCTTCTGCCATTCAATGGCCCCAGCAGAAGATAACTTTACTACCCAAGCATCTACAAAACCATGATTGCCAGATACATCCCCATCATTGGATAGAGATCCTCCAGATACAATATAACCCCCATCATTGGCTAGGTCCATAGAAAAAGCAATTTCATATTCTGTACCCCCTAAACATTTCTGCCATTCTATGTCACCTAAAGAAGTTAATTTTACAACCCAAAAATCTATATCTCCATGATTACCATACACATCTCCATCGTTTGAATAGGTTCCACCTGCCACAATATACCCATCATCATTTGTTTGTTTTATAGAACTGAGAACTTCTGTAGAACTGCCTCCTAAACATTTTTGCCACTCAATTTCTCCTGTCGAGGATAACTTTACGACCCAGCCATCGTAAGCCCCGTGGTTACCTGAAACGTCTCCATCATTTGAAGAAGTATGACCAACTATAATATATCCCTCATCTACAGTCTGTATAATTGAGCGAGCCTCATCATCAGCAGAACCTCCTAAGGATTTTTGCCACTCTATTTCTCCTAAAGATGATAGTTTTACAATCCAAAAATCTGAAGACCCATGATTTCCAGTAACATCTCCATCATTTGAATAGGATGAAATAGATACAATATAACCTTCATCTGTAGTTTGTGTTATTTCAGATCCATATTCCAAATAGGTGCCACCTAAACATTTTTGCCATTCAATTTCTCCACTTGAAGATTGTTTAACAACCCAGGCATCTTCAAATGTACTATGATTACCAGATACATCCCCATCATTTGAATCAGTATCCCCAATTGTAATATAGCCACCATCTGTTGTTTGTTTTATTGATTTACCTCTTTCACGATCTGTACCACCTAAACATTTCTGCCACTCGATTGCAGGTTCTTGTGAAGAAATACAAGTAATCCATAAAAGTGAAACAATACCAATTATTTTTTTCATTTTATTATACTTAAAGGACTTTAAAGATACAATAATTTATGGCTAACGCTATAGATAATAGCCTCTTATAGGAGTACCTTTTTAGGGAAATATTTGACAAATTGATGGAAATGAGTAACCTCTTTATTGATTGATAATCTTCTTAGTGACTATACGATTATCCATATTGACTTTTACAAAATAAGTTCCATTTGCATACCCAGACATATCTATTTTAGTTTCTAATGCATCTACATTTGATTTATAAAGTTCTTGTCCTAATACATTACTTATGGAGACTGAGTTAATGGTCTCTTTTGCAATAATGTTTAGTAAGTTATTTACTGGATTTGGATAAATCACGAGATGATTACCCAACATATTTTCATTAACCGATAGTTCAAGATCTCCAGGCGTCACATTTTTAAGAATCCAATTATCAGGGTCTATTGTTACAGATGCAATTTCTTTTGTAAATGCAAAATTAAAGGTTTGAAAAATAGCATCATTTTGGACAACAACAGTTGTATCTGTGCCATCTGTAAATTCAAATTTAACATCTATGGGCATTTCAAAAATACTTCTCCATCCGAAATCTTCTTGGGTTTGAAGAATTCCTAACACCGTATTAAAATCAACATCTTGGATGTAATCATAGGTATATTTTGGATAATACTCATCATATATCCATTGGTCGAAAAAACTGGTTAAATCAATACCACTTACTTCTTCGCAAACCTGCCTAAGATCTTCAGTAGTTGCTAAACTGTATTGAAAATTTATATCTGAAGCATATTCTTCAATACTTTCAAAAAACACAGCATCACCGAGTACGTGTCGCAACATGTGTAACGTATATGCACCTTTGTCATAAATAATAGGTTGAAAAACTGAAAATGGATTAGATACATCTTCCATATAAATAGAGCCACCAGAATAGTACTCAAAACTCTGCACATAATTATGATATTCCTCTATTCCTTCTGAATTTTCAATCCACAAGGCTTCTGCATAGGTAGCAAAACCTTCATTTAACCAACCGTGATGCCAATCATAACAAGTAATCATATCTGCAAACCACATATGTGCCAATTCGTGAACGGAGACCATAAACCAGCTTAGACTCATATTATTAATGATAGTATTGGTTTGGTTTTCTATTCCACCATAGTATCCCAATTCGGTCATACCATATTTTTCATCAGCAAAAGGATAAGGTCCAAAAATATCTGAAAAGAAATCCATCACATTTGGCAAATCTGCAACTCCGTTAGTTGCTTGAGATACACTAGAATCAAACACATAATATTTCAGAGGAAAACTTTCTGTACCGTTATCATACAACTGTTCAATTAATTGATAATTAGAAATTGCAACCATTACGTAATATGGAACAATAGGGTAGTTGTGTATCCATTTGTATTTTAGTTTTCCACCCGCTACGCTTTCAACCTCATCTAAAACTCCATTTGAAATTGCTTGCATTTGTATACCCGAAACCAACATATCATCAATGGTAATATCAATAAAAACGGTATCGGCTTTATCCTTAGTCCCGTCATTACAAGGCCACCAGGTATGGGCAAGATATGGTGTTGATAAAGATGCAATAATTGGTTCGCCACCATCGTGGGTTTCATAACGCAAACCCTTGTAACCACCTGCTAAAGGAGGATCTCCTTCGTAATAAACTTTTAATGTAAATTC
>Ga0164313_10001762_pt1 | contig 19327 bp, 13 predicted proteins | sample GuaBasSedimGuay4_FD_113735 | JGI IMG/M metagenome (GOLD analysis project Ga0164313, IMG submission 113735) | Subseafloor sediment microbial communities from Guaymas Basin, Gulf of California, Mexico - Guay4, Core 4569-4, 0-3 cm | ecosystem: Environmental > Aquatic > Marine > Hydrothermal vents... | reverse complement strand
TCGATCAGCAGCCGCGCCAAGGCCACGCGCCGACGCTCGCCGCCCGAGAGCGCGCCGCAGGACGCCTCGGGGTCGCTCAGGCCGAGCGCCGCCAGCATGGTCTCGACGCGATGCTCCGGGTCGTAGCCGCCGAGCCCGGCCAGCTCGTCGTCGAGGCGCGCCGACTCCGCCAGCAGCGCGTTGAGCTCGGCCGGATCGTGACAGCTGCCCTCGAGTCGACGGTGCACCACGTCCATGCGCTGCAGCACCTGCTCCCGGTGGCCGAAGCCGGCGCGCACGGCGTCCCGCACGGAGAGCGCGTCGTCCATGGGCGGCTCCTGCGCCAGGTAGCCGATGGACAGCCCGCGCGCCAGCACGCGCTCGCCGCCGTCCGGCGTCTCGACGCCCGCCGCGATGCGCATCAAGGTGGACTTGCCGCTGCCGTTGGGCCCGAGCAGCCCCACGCGCCGCCCTTCGTCGAGCACCAGGTCCACGCCGTCCAGAATGCTCCGGTCCATGACCGTCCGCTGGATGCCGCGCAGGGTGAGCAAGGGCATGGGTGCGGCGCTCCCTCAGTCCCGGGCCGCGCGCTCGGCGCCGGTCAGCGTCAGGCCGAACAGCACCGGCAGCACGAACAGCACCAGCGAGGTCGAGACCACCAGGCCGCTGATGACCGCCGTGGCCAGGGGGCGCCACATGGCCCCGCCGGACACGTGCAGCACGGCCATGCTGGCCATGGCGCACAGGGTCGTGAGCAGGATCGGGCGCAGGCGATGGGCGGCGCTGTCGATCACGAGCGTCTGCGTGAAGCCGCCGGCCTGCTCGCCGCGGCGTCGGATGCTCGACAGCAGCACGATGGCGTTGTTGACCACGATGCCCGCCAGGGCCGTCATGCCCACCAGCGTCATGAAGCTGAAGGGCTCGTCCAGCACGGCCAGCCCGAAGGCCACGCCTGCCATGGAGAGCGGCACGGTCAGCAGCACCAGCCCTGTGTCGATCAGGGAGCGCGACTGCGCCAGCAGGCACAGCAGGATCGCCAGCAGGGCCCAAGGCATCTCGTCGATCATGGCGCGGTTGGCGCGGGCCGACGAGGCCGACACGCCCTGGGCCGAGATGGACCACTCGGGATAGGCGGCGCGCAGGTCGCCCAGCCCGGCCTCGATCTCGCGCTCCACGCCGAGGGCGCGGTCGGGGTCGGCGGTCTCGGCCCGCAGGGTCAAGGCCGGCACGCCGCGCCGACGCACGCGCACCGGAAAGTCGCGGCGCTCGCGCACCTGCGCCACCTCGTAGAGCAGGGCCGGGTCGCCCTTGCGCGGGTAGACGTAGGCGTCGGTCAGGGACTCGCGCGCCGAGCGGCGATGGGTGGCCGCGCGCAGCATGACCGGGGTGCGCACGTCGCCCTCGAGCAGATCGAACAGCGGCAGGCCGTGCACCACGCTGTGCATGCCCACGCTGACGTCGCCCACGGTGAGGTCGCGCTCGGCCAAGGCGGCGCGGTCGGGCAGCACGGACAGCTTGGCCACGGGCTGCGACCAGTCGCTGGAGATGTTGACGCAGCCCGCCAGGCTCAGGCGCTCGGCCACCGCCGCGGCGGCCGCGTGCAGACCATGCTCCGGCCCGCGCACCTCGATCTGGATGGGCCACTCCAGGGGCGCGCCCAGCTCGACCGGACGCAGGCGCAGGCGCGCCTGCTCTTGGTGTGCGCTCATCCAGGCTCTCAGCCGCTGCTCGAAGCCGGCGGCGTCGCGCTCGGGATCGAGCCGCAACAGGACCTGCGCGTAGTGCGGCGAGAACTCGCGGTACGGGATGCTGGCCTGGAGCGGCGGCGCCGAGCGGCCCACGAAGCTCACGCTGTGACGCAGAGCCGTGTCGTCCCGCGCGCGCTCCGCGTCCAACAGGCGCTCGAGATCGGCGGTCAGGCGCTCGGTGTCCTCGAGCTCCACACCCTGGGGCCGCTCGAGCTCCAGCAACCACAGCGGCCGCGCCGAGACGGGAAAGAAGATCTGATCGCGGGAGCCCAGCAAGCGCCAGCCGCCCACGCACAGCGCCGCCACCAACAACATCAGCGGCAGCGGATGGGCGAAGCACGCGGCCAGCACGCGCTTGTAGCGCCGCTCCAGCACCGAGTCGTGGGGCCGCTCGCCGGCGCCGCGCGGCTGGAGCTGCGGCGTGACCAGGAAGCAGAAGGCCAGCGACACCGCCAGCGTGATCAGCACCACCCAGAAGAGCGCGCTCACGTAGTGACCGATGGGGTCGTCCGTCAGCACGATCGGCAGGAAACCCAGCACCGTGGTGGCGGCCGCGGCCGACAGCGGGCCGATCAGCTCGCGGCAGGCCTGGGCGATGGCGTCCACGCGCCCCACGCCTTGCTCGGCCAGGCGTCGGATGCGCTCGGCCATCACGATGTGATTGTCGACCAGCAGCCCCAGCACCAGGATGAAGCTCGACAGGGAGACCACATCCAGGCCCAGCCCGGCGGCGTGCATGATCACGAAGCTGGCCAGCACCACGCAGGGCAGCACCAGCGCCACGGACAGGCCCACGCGCCGGCCGAGGCTCAGCACCAGCAGCACCAGGATGGCGACGAAGCCCTGGATCAGGTTGGAGGCGAAGCGTCCCAGCTCCTCGCGGACCACGTCGGGCTGGAAGACCACCAGCTCGCACGTCAGCGCGTCGCGCGCGCGGTGGGCGTCCACCACGGCACGCACATCCGCCGCGAAGGCGTCGAGGTCGACGCCGGGCGCGCGGTGGATCGCGAGGACCATGGCCAGCTTCCCGTCGGCGCGCAGGCGCTCGACCGTGGGCAGCATCGGCTCGCGGGACACGTCGAGCAGGCGGCTCAGCGAGACCGCGTCGCCGTCGGCCGGATCGCGCACGGCCAGCTGCTGCAGCTGCTCGAAGTCAGCGATGCGCGACACGGTCTCGATGGGCTGGATCAGACCGTCCGTGTTCAGGTAGGCCCCTGGCGCGAGCACGTGCTGCGCGCGCAGGTACTCGCGGAACTCCAGCGGCGTCAGGCCCGCGCTGGCCAGCTCCGCGTCCTCGTAGCTCAGCACGATCTGCTCGCGCGGGCGCCCCACCAGCTCGACGTGGCCCACGCCGCCGCTGGCGGTCAGCGCGTCCGCGAGCCGCTGGGCGGATGCGATCGGCGGGAGAGGCTCCGCGCCGTCTGCGAGCGAGCCGCGCCCCGCAGCCTGCCCAGCGCCTGGCGCCCCGCCGGACGCCATCCCGCTTGCCGCGCCCGGAGCGCCCACCGCGTTCGGGGCCTGGGCGCTGACGCTGACGAGCGCCTCGGCCCAGACCTCGGCCGGTCGATGCAGGATCGGTCCCACCAAGCCGATGATGCCGTGCCCCAGGTCCTCGCGCAGACGGTCGAGCTGATCCTCGATACCGGCCCAGGCCGTGCCCGACCCCGCCGCCTCCGGCTCGCACTCCACGGTGATGAACACCAGGCCGTCACGGGTCTCGGCCCAGGAGTCGAGCACCGCGGGCAGGCGCAGCAGCTCGCGCTCGATCGGCCGCGTGAGCACCAGCTCGAGCTCGGCCGCCGAGACCCCGGGCAGCCGCGCCTCGATGGCCGCGAACGACGACGGCACCTGCGGCTCGAGCCGGCGGTCGAGCAACCCCAGCGCGTGATAGCCGGCGCAGCCGATGGCCAGCACGGCCACCAGCAGAGCGCCGCGGCGCGCCGTCGACGAGGCAGCGATCAGCCCTGGCCCTCCGCCGAGGCCTGGGGATAGAGCAGCACGCGGTCGTGCAGCAGCAGCACCAGGTCGTCGCGCCCGTCGTGGTTGAAGTCACCCAGCAGCAGCTCACGGGGCTGGAACTTGCTGCCGCGGTTGCTGCGGTTGAAGCGGTTCTTCTCGAAGATGGTGAAGAACAGCTCGTTGCCCCAGGCCTCGTCGCAGCCGCCGCTCAGCAGCTCGAGCACGTGCTCGCTGGAGTCGACGGCGATGATGTCCTGGCGCCCATCGTGGTTCAGGTCGCCTAGGGCAAACAGCGAGTACGCCACCTCGTCCAGGTGCGAACGGTAGCTCGACAGCAGCTCGCCGCTACCGCCCCGGCTCACGGGCGGGACCGACCAGAAGCGGTCCTTGCCGAAGAACATGATGCGTTGCCCGGCGGCGCCACCGAGCTGCTCAACCGAGACATGCAGCAGCCCGATGGGCGCCAGCTCGAGCGACTCGCGATAGCTGTACAGACCGGAGCTGCCGCGTTCGAAGACCTGCAAGCGCCCCTCCTCCTCGAAGAAGCTGAGCAGCTCCGTGGCGCCGTCGCCGTCGAGGTCGAACAGCATGGGCCCGCTCAGCTCGTCGAGGCTGCTGCGCGCGTTGGCCTGGTCGACGATCTGCAGCGAGCCGTCGACCTGCACGCGGTAGGCGCGCACGAAGCCCTTGCCGGCCACCAGCAGCTCGGTGCGCCCGTCCCCCGTGAAGTCGCCGATGCCGAAGCGCCGCGGCAGCACGCCCTCGAACTGGCTGGTGCGCAGCGAGTCGTCCTCGCCGATCTCCTGGAACTCGCCGTCGCCTTGCTGCAGGAAGAAGCGCGCCGCCTCGCGCGGGATGAACATGGCCAGGTCGACGCTGCCGTCGTCGTTCAGGTCATGGGCCAGCAGCGCCGTGGGGCTGCGCTTGATCGAGCCCAGCTTGATGGGAGCGCCGCCCTCCCAGGAGCCGCCCTCGCCGCGCAGCACCTCGAGGTTGAAGCGCCGGCCGTCCTTGGTGGCCACGATCACCTCGGGCTGGCCGTCGCCGTCGAGGTCGGCCGCTGTGGCCACCAGCGGCTCGCCCGGCACGGCGATGTTGCTGGGAAAGCTCAGCCGCCCGTCGATCATGCGCGAGACGCCGACCATGCCCTCCTTCTCGCTGCACACCAGCAGGCCGTCGGGCTGACCGCTGCTCCGCAGCACCGCCAGCGACGACATGTTCTGCAGCGACGGGAACTCGAGCGGCCGGCTGAACTCGCCGGCCTCGCCCTGGCGGTAGAGGTGGATGGCGGCACCGTTGGCGTCGGCCACGGCCACGTCGGCTCGGCCGTCCCCGTCGAAGTCGCCCACGCAGTAGAGCGAGGGGTCGACGCCCGACTTGGGCACGGGGTGGTTGCGGATCGCGAGCGACTGGCGCCGGCCACTGGAGCCGGGCTCGCCGGTCAGCGGCGTGAACTGCAGCTCGGAGCGCGTGCGCTTGATGGTGACCAGCTCGTCCGGCGCGCCCTCGCAGCTCAGGATGTCCCAGTCGGCGGCGCCCACGGGCACCGGAATGCCGAGCTCGGGCCCGAAGTCGCCGGCGCTGTCCTGGTAGCGCACGCGCAGGGCGCGCTCGCTGCTGGCGGCCACGTAGGCCAGGTCGAGCCGGCCGTCCCCGTTCAGATCGCGGGCCGCGAGGCGCTGGGGGTTCTCCTCGCTGACGCGGTACTTGTCGGGACGCGGCAGGACGCTGGCCTCGCCCGCCAGGCGAAACAACAGGATGGCCGAGGTGGTCATGGCGACCAGGTCGTCCCGGCCGTCCGCGTCGATGTCGGCCACGGCCAGCGAGCCGACGTTGGCGTTGGGCGTGTCACGGTCGTATGCCCAGCGCTCGTCGAACACGCCGTCGCCGGTCTGCAGCTTGATCGCCAGCCGGTCGCGCTTGCCGGTGTAGACCAGGTCGGCGCGGCCGTCGCCGTTCACGTCCACGATGGCCAGGTCGTACATGAAGTCGCCGGTGGTCACCGACTCCTTCAGGAAGGGCGCGTCCTCGATGATGGGCTCCCAGCGCGGGGTCTCGATGCGCGTCCTGGCCACGGCGCGCAGCTCATCGGACGTACGCTGATAGAGCAGGTCGATGCGCGCTTTGTCGTTGTTGACCAAGGCCAGGTCGAGACGCCCGTCACCGTCCAGGTCGCCGGAGCACATGCCGCGCGTGTTCCAGTCGATCTTGGAGACCAGCGGCCCGGCCAGCCGGAAAGGGGCGTCTGCCTCGGCGTTAGGCGTCGGCGCGGCGGGCGCCACCACCGCCGGTGCCACCACAGCGGAAGCCACTCCGACGGAGGCCGACATGGCGGGCGCCGTCGTTGCGGGCGCCGTCGCGTCAAGCAGCGGCGTGGACAGCAGCAGCGCGGCGGCCAGGCGCAGCGCGCGCGGGCAAGAGCTCCATGGGCTGATCACAGCACGGGGTCCAGGTCGGGGCGCAGCAGCATGCGAACCACGAACGCGTCGCCGCTCTTGTAGGTCTTGGACACGACGTAGTAGTGGATGCCGGAGACGTCGGGCAGCTCGTCCAGCGCCTGCTGCACCTCGAGAAGATGTTCGAGGTCGTCCTCATCGTGAACCAGGCCGAACTGAGCGCCCAGCGCGCCTTCGCTGCCCCGGATCAGGTTCTGCAGCGTGTCCGCCACGCTCACGAAGCCCAGCGCCACCACGTCCTCGGAGGGCAGCGCGTCGAAGGCGTCCATCAGATCCTCATCTTCGAGCAGCGACTCGCCCGGGTTCTTGATGTGCGCGATGACGTTCTCGACCATCTTGCGCTCGCCCAGCGACACCACCAGGTCGTTGCCGACCACAGCGAAGGCCAGCTCGGCCTGCCCCTGGCCCGGCGCCAGCCCCGCCGGCAGCGGCAGCACGTGGATGGACTCGTTCATGAACTCGACCGGCTCATCGCTGGTCTGCTCGCCGGCCAGGGCGGACAGGGCCTCCTTGAGCGTGCGCGGGTCCTTGACCTTGATCACGTAGGCCTGGGTGGGGTAGTCGTCGGGCCCGGCCACGGTCGCCTCCGGGTAGCCCAGGATCTCGACCAGGTAGCTGTCCAGGTTGGTCAGCAGGGCGTCTCGCAGCGGAAACGACGAGTCCTCCAGCTGGTCGATCTGCCCTCTGAGCATGCCGTGCCCCGTGGGCGAAGCCTTCAGCAGCAGCTTGTCGAACATCTCCCAGGCGGCGCCGATGTCGTAGTTGCTGATCGAGCCGGAGTGGAAGTCGGAGCTGAAGTAGGAGGGCAGCTCGACGCCCGACGCCCCGTAGGTCAAGAGCGTGTGCAGGCCGTACTCGGTGTCGGCGTGGGTCATGCCGAACACCAGCCCCGCCTCGTCGTCGTCGACGCGCAGGGCCGCGAAGGCGCTCTCCATGGCGTCGAGCCGCAGCGCCGCGATCAGGTCCTCGGGCCGCAGGAACATGGCCACGGACATGCCCTGCTGCTTGAGCTTGGACTCGAGCAGGTCGTTCACCAGCGGCAGCAGCTCGCCCAGGTTGGCGTACAGCAGCGCGTCGTGCGCGCCCACGCGGTCGAGCGTCTCCAGGTAGCGCGGGTCGTCCGACAGGCGGTCGCCCTCGGGCGCGCCGTTGTTGGCCAGATCGACGAAGTCGAGCAGCGTGTCCTCCTTGCTCGAGATGATCAGCAGCTCGCCGACCAGCGCGATCCAGTTCGAGTCGTCGACCTCCTGCTCGGTGCTGACCTCCACCAGGTTGAACAGGCGCGCGCCGTCGACGTCCTCGGCCAGCACGGCCGCCTGGTGCACGTCCGGCTCCTCCTCACGCAGCTTGGCCGCGTTCTCGAGCAGTTCCTCGAGGCGCGCCTCGGTGCCGCCGAAGTCGGCCATGGCCACCACGCCGCGGCTGGGGTCCAAGCGCAGCTCAACGGTGGTCGTGGCGCCGAGCTTCACGTCGCTCTCCTCCAGCACCACTTCGGGCAGCGCGAACATGATGCGCCCCGGGAAGAGCCGCGCCAGCTCGTCGGCCTCGAGGTCGAGCGCCAGCAGCATCTCCTCATCCTCGAAGTCTCCGAAGAAGCCGTACAGCTCCTCGAAGGCGGCCTTGACGGCCTCGTGTCCGGCCAGCTTCTGCATGGCCCCATCGGGATCGAGCAGGGCCAGCTTCTCGAGCTGATCGACCTGCGCGAAGAGCACCGTGCTGGTGGGGAGCAGCTGGGCCAGGTCGCCCGACGGCACCTGCGCGCGCGCGGGCACGGCCAGCGACGCGACCAGACCGAGGGTGAGGGCGGCGAGCAGTTGCCGTGTCATCGGGTCTTCTCCTGTTGCTTGTCCTGTGTCTGTTCGGATGGCTCGTCGGAGCCGTGCCCCTGCTGGGGCGGGGCGTAGTAGCGGTGGCCGCTGTTGGCGTTGAGCGTGTCGAATGCGTAGGCCTCCTGGCTGTCGATGAAGGCCTTGACCTGGTTGACGGGGATGCTGAATGAGAGCCCCTCCGCGCCCTGGGACACGATCTTCTGCGAGTTCACGCCGATGACCTCGCCGGCCATGTTGAACAGCGGGCCGCCGCTGTTGCCGGGGCTCAGCGCCGCGGTGGTCTGCACGTAGGTCTGACCGCCGCTCAGGCGCGAGCGCAGGGCCACGATGCCCTCGCTCAGGCTGCGCTCGAGCCCCATCGGGTTGCCCACGGCGAAGACGCCCTCGCCCTGGACCAGGTCGTTGGAGTCGCTCAGCGGCACGGTCACGAAGCGTTCGTCCTCGTCGTCGGGCTCGATCTTGAGCAGCGCCAGGTCGAGCAGCTCGCTGGTGGCCACGATGCGGATGCGCTTGTACTCGTCCTTGCGCAGGCCGTCGGTGGCCTGGCGATACACGACCACGGTCAGCTCGGTGGAGCCCTCGACCACGTGGTCATTGGTGATCAGGTAGCCCTCGGAGTGGGTCATGAAGCCCGATCCGAGCCCCACCGGTGTGCGCACGAGCACCACGGCCTCGCCCACGCGGGAGATGTTCGCGTCCAGGCTGCGGTCGGCGCCATCGGCGGCCTCGCGATAGAGGCGCACGCCGCCCTGGCCGTCGTCGATGGGATCAGCACTCGGGTCGTCGCCCATGTGCTCGCTGCTGGGGCCGCCCTCGCTGCCGCTGCCGCCCTCGCTGCCGCCCTCGCTGCCGCTGCCGCTGCCGCTGCCGCTGCTCTCGAGAGACACGATCGACGCGGCCGGCACGCTGAGGATCTGGAAGCCCAGATCGATCTCGACGCTCCCGGCTGAGCGCGTCACGGACGTGGCCTCGATGACCGTGCCATTGACGAGCACGACGCGCTCGCCCGCATAGCCCACACTCGGCAGCGCGCAGCAGGCCAACAGGGCCAGGGTCATCAGGGGCGGGGAGCTCTTCGGGAGCGTCATGGGTTCACCTCTCGTTGCGCTGGCGTCGCGCCGTCGCTGTGCTGGCGCTGCGCGGGACCGTCACGGTTGCTGCGCGGCGGGGAGCAGCACGGGCGCCAGACGTCTGGACCGACCGCAGCACTCCACGATCAGGTGCTCGCCCTTCGGGGAACGTCCGCCGGTCCTGCGCCAGCGCCCACGCAGCAAGCCCGACATGCTACCCGCTCTCCCGATCTGAAACGGCGAGGGGATGTGGTCGGACTGTGGCGCTCGATCGCGGCGGGGCCGGGGCTTCCGTACACTGCGCCGTCCTCGGGCTGCGCGCAAGGCGGCCCCACTCGCGCCGACAGGGGCCGCGAGACGGGCTCCGGTCCCAGACGCGTCCATTAGGTGGCACATGACCAGGCGGCTCGACGACCTCCATCAGGCGCGCGGCGAGGCGCGGGTCGGCCCGGTGCGTCGGCACACCCCGGAACTCGGGCCGCTCGGCCGCCTGCTCCGCCACCCGGCGCTGCACGGGTTCGTCTTCGCCGCCGTCCTGGTGAGCTGCTACGCGCCGGCGCTCGGGCGCGCGTTCGTCAGCGTCGACTACCTGTTCCTGGGTCGGCTGGCGCTGGGCGGGTTCGGCGAGGTCTTCGTCGAGCAAGCCACGGGCCCCTTCCTCGGCTTCGGGAACGCGCCCTTCTACCGACCCTTGTCGACGCTGCTGGTCCAGCTGGAGCTGCTCCTGTTCGGCCTGCAGCCCGGCGGCTACCTGGTGCTCCACCTCTGCGTGCACCTGCTCAACGCCTGGCTGGTGCACGCCGTGGTGCGCAGGCTCTGGGGCGGTCAGAGCCGCGCGGCAGCCTGGGCCGTGACGTTGGTCTTCGCCTTCCACCCGCTGCACCTGAACACGGTGGCGTTTGTGAGCAGCTACGCGACCCTCAGCATGACGACCTGTCTGCTGGGCTGTTGCCTGGCGCACCTCGCGGACCGTCGACGCCTGGCCGTGCTGCTCTACCTGCTGGCGCTCGGGTGCTACGAGCAGGCGGCGGTGCTGCCCGCGCTGCTGCTCATGCACGACGCCATCGGCGCCCGGCGCGGCGGCTGGGCCGGCTGGTGGCGCGCGCACGGCGGCTACTGGCTGGTCGCCGGGTGCTATTTCGTGTTCCGGCGGCTGCTGCTCGGCAACGCCGTGGGCGGCTACAACGGCATGCGCGACCAGGTCCTGTCCATCGACCTGACCCGCTCGCCGCTGGAGTTCATGCGTGGGCTCGCGTCGTTTGCCTACCCGGACTTCGACCTGCGCCTCTCCGACGGGCTCCTGGCGGGGGTCGGGCTGCTCGTGCTGAGCGCGACGTTGCTCTCACTCTGGCGTTGTCGACGGGCCGGAGACGCGCCGCGCTGGTGGCTGCTGGGGCTGTGCTGGTACCTGATCGTCCAGCTCCCCTATGCCTTGGCCCCGGTCGTGGGCGCCAACGGCCGCTACGGCTACCTGGCCACCATCGGGCTCGGGCTGCTGGCCGTTGCCGTGGGCAAGTCGCTGCGTGTGCCGCGCAAGCTGCCCCAGCCCGCGCGGGTGCTGCTGCCGGCGGTGGTCATGCTGGGCGCCCAGCTCCCGCTCTTGGTGCAGACCAGCGAGGCCTATCGCGACGCGGGTCAGCTCGCGGCGCACATGCGCGCGGCGGCCACGCAGCTCGATCACGAGCCGGGGCAGCCGCTGTTCCTCGGCGGGCAGCCGCCGTTCCTCAGCAGCCCGGGCGGCTCCCCCGTTGCGCAGGTCTTTGCGTGGGGTCTGTCCAGCGCGTTGCGCCCGCCGTTCAGCGAGACGGACCTGCGTGCCTACGCGCTGCCGCGGCTTGACCTGACCGCCCTGCGCCCCTTGCTGGGGGAGCCGGGCACGACCACGGCCTGGTGGATCGACAACGACTGGGCCGTGCTACCCGCCGCCCGCGGTCGCACACCCGGCAGCGTGGAGATCCAGCCCCGGGACGACGACCCGCTCTCGTTCAATCTGCGCTCGAACGCGCCTCATCACCGCCTGATCGTGCTGTCCCGCATCAACCCGCTCGTGCTCGCGGTCGAGCGCGCGCCGCAGCGCGGGGGGTGGGAGACCGCCACGCTCCCGGCCTGGCTGGTCGAGATCGACAATCACCTGATCGGCGACGTGATCTACTGGTGGATCGAGGGCCGCGGCGGCAGCGACGACGCGCTCCTGTCGCTCAGCCCGCTGCAGACGCTCAGGCCATTGAACGAGTAGCGCAGCTGGGTGAGGCAGCCGTCATCCACGCCGGTCGGCTACTAGCCGCCCCGCGCGACCGCTTGCAGATCCAGCGCGAGCCGCGGTACGTGGCACTGGGTGCACTGGGCCCGGGCGGTGTGGTCGATGCGGATGCCCTCGTAGCCGAACTCACCGTGGCAGCTCAGGCAGCGCACGCGCATGTGGGTCGTGTGCGGGATGCTCAGCGGCGCGCCCTCGCTGGCGGGGCTGGCGAGGGTCGGGGGCAGCATGCCGACGAAGGCCGAGATCGCAGTGAGCGGAGACTCCAATCCCTCCAGCGCCTCGGGCGGGCTGGCCACGTGGCACTGGGTGCAGCTGAGCATGGGCTGGTGGCTCATGGGGCGCGCGACGCGCGATCCGATCACGCGTCCGGACTCGTGGCAGTCGAGGCAGGCGTAGCTTCCGCCGAAGTCCTCGCTGTGAGTCATGCGCGGCGGCGCGCCGTCGAACGAGCGCGTCTCGGCGCGGGCGGCCAGGCTGCGCTCGCGCGCGTCAGGCTGCTCGAACACGGGCCGGAAGAACTCGGGCTCAGCGGCCTGCCAACGCGACGGGTTGGAGACCCAGCGGGCGCGGGCCTCGGCCGCGTGCTCGGCGGGCAGCGGCCCCTGGGCGGGCGCGGGCGGCGGTTGCATCTGCACCTGCACCGGCACGGCGGCCAGCTCCTGCGCCGCCTGCTCGGTGATGGTCAAGTGCCCGTCGGGCTCAACCTGGCCGCTGCCGCCGGCGCAACCCAGCCCCAGCGCCAACGCGAGAGACGTGGCCAGGGTCGTTGTGCGAGCGCCCATGGTCAGGCCTCCACCTTGCGCAGCGCGACTGCGCACTTCTTGTAGTCGGGCTGCTTGCTGATGGGACAGGTCTCGTCCAACGTCAGCCGGTTGATGAGCTTGGACTCGTCGAAGAAGGGCACGAACACGTTGCCGCGCTCGGGCTGGCCGCGGCCCCCCACCCAGGCCGGCAGCACCAGGCGCCCGCGGCGCGAGGTCAGCTCGACCCGGTCGCCGTTGCGCACACCCAGCACGTCGGCGTCCTTGGGGTGCATCTCCACGAAGGCCACGGGCATGGCGTCGCGCAGGGCGTCCACCCGGCCGGTCATGCTGGCGGTGTGCCACTGCTCCAGCACACGCCCGGTGCAGAGCCAGAAGGGGTACTCGCTGTCGGGCATCTCCGGCGGCCGCTCGTAGGGGCGGAACCAGACCTGGGCCCGGTCGTCCTTGGTCACCGAGTGATAGAACTGCACGCCCTTGCCCTCGCTCACGTAGGGATCGAGGCCCTCGGCGAAGCGCCAGCGCGTCTCGCGCCAGCGGCCGTCGTCGCCCTGCACCACCGGCCAGCGCAGGCCGCGCGAGTTGACGTAGGTCTCGTAGGGCGCCAGGTCCTTGTGCTTCATGCGCGTGAACGGGCGGTACTCCTCGAACAGGGCCTGGTCGACGTTGTGATCGTAGTAGCGCGCCCAGTCCCAGGCGGGGATCTCGGCGCCGCTCTCGTCGTGCAACTCGAACAGGAAGCGGCCGTGCTTGTCCTGCATGCCCGGCATGCCCCGGTCGAACAGGCGCTTGGCCAGGGCGATGATCTGCCAGCAATCGTCGCGCGCGTCACCCGGCGGCAACACCTGACGGAACCACTGCTGCGTGCGCCGCTCGCTGTTGCCGAACATGCCGTTCTTCTCGACCCAGAGGGCCGAGGGCAGCACCAGGTCGGCCTGCTCGGTGGTCACCGTCGGGTAGACGTCCGACACGATCAGGAACTTGTCGCCGGCGGACTCCTTGTCGAAGAACAGCTTCTGGCTGTTGGGCAGGGACTGGGCCGGGTTGGTGACCTGCACCCAGATGGTGGAGATGTCACCGCCCTCGTCCTTGGGCGTGGTGAAGGCGTCCCACATCTTGATGGTGTGGTGGCCGGGCTTGTCGTGGATGCGTCCGGCGGGCAGGTTCCACTGCTTCTCGACCCACTCGCGGTGCGGCTGTTTGAACACCAGCCGGCCGCCCGGGAGCGTGTGCGCCAGGGTGCCCACCTCGCGCACGGTGCCGCAGGCCGAGGGCTGACCGGTCAGGCTGGTGGGGCCGTCGCCCGGGCGCCCGAAGTGGCCCGAGAGCAGGTGCACGCCGTGCACCAGCGTGTTGATGGCCGTGCCGCGCGTGTGCTGGTTCATGCCCATGCACCAGAAGCTGGCGATGCGCTTCTCGGGGTCGGCAAACAGCGAGGCCAGCCAGCGGATGTCGTCGGCGTGCACGCCCGAGATGCGCTCCACCTCCTCCGGCGTGTAGGGCGCCAGGGCGGTGCGGTACTCGTCAAACGTCATGGCCTCGCCGAACAGGCTCATGGGGTCCGTGTCGCGGCGGAAGTTGCAGTGCTTCTGCACGAACTCCTGGTCGAAGGCGCCCTGCTCCAGCAGCAGGTGCGCGATGCCGTTGGCCACGGCCAGGTCGGTGTGCGGCCGGAAGGGCAGGTAGCGGTCGGCCATGTCGCTGGTGCGCGTGCGGCGCGTGGCCAGGTCGATGATGCTGACGTGGCCGCCGCGCAGCTTGCGATCCACCAGGCGCGAGAACAGCACCGGGTGCGCCTCGGCCATGTTGTTGCCCCACATGATGGCCACGTCGCAGGCCTCGAGGTCGTCGTAGCAGCTGGCCGGCTCGTCCACGCCGTAGGTGGCCAGGAAGCCGGTCACCGCCGAAGCCATGCACAGGCGCGCGTTGGGGTCGATGTGGTTGTTGGCCAGGCCGCCCTTGCTGAACTTGTTGGCGACGTAGCCCTCGGCGATCGTCCACTGGCCGCTGCCGTACATGGCAAAGCCACCGGGGTCGGCCTCGACGCGGTCAGCGATGACGTCCAGCGCCTCGTCCCAGGAGATGGGCACCAGCTCGCCGTGCTTGCGCAGCAGGGGCGTGGTCAGGCGGTCGTCGCCGTACATGATCTCGCCCACGTGGTAGCCCTTGGCGCACAGCAGGCCGCGGTTCACGTCGGCGTCGGCGTCGCCGGCCACGGCTACCACCTTGCCCTCGGCGGTGCCCACCATGACGTGACAGCCGGTGCCGCAGAAGCGACAGGGCGCCTTGTCCCAGCTCACGCCGCCCAGGCGCGAGAGGGCCGATGAGGTGGACGCGGGGGCGTTGCGAGCGGCGGCGATGGCGGCCGCCATGGCCGTGCCCTTCATGAACGAACGGCGATCGAGGGAGCAGGCGCCGGTGGCGGGTTGCGGCGTGCGGGCTGCGTCGGTCATGGCAGAGTTCTCTCCTGCGGCGGGCTCACGCTGGGAGCGGTCCGGGCCGCGCCGGCGCGGTCTGCGCGGGCGGGCGGGCTGCCGTCACCGTCGGTGAGCCCGACGAACACGATGTCCAAGTGATCGACGCCGGGCAGCTCCCGGAGCGCGCGTGTGACACGCTCGGAATGCTCGGCGTCTGCGGTGGTCAACACGACCGGCAGGCGCAGGCCCTCGGCGGGGCCCAGCTCCAGGTCGTCATGGGCGGCGAGTCGGTCCATGCACCGCTGCCGCACGATCTCATCGGCAGCGAGGGTGAGGACCAACCCGCTGGTGGTCACGGTCTCGGCCTTTTTTCCGTCGGAGCGGCGCCGCCGCTGCAGGCGCAGGCGCTACCGCAGCCGCCACCCCCAGGCGTGGCGGCCGGCTGGCCGTGATCGTGATGCTGCTGCTGGCCGTGAGCGTCGCTGTCGCTGTCGCTATCGCCGTGGCCGTGGCAGCGACCGTGGCCGTGGCCGCTTGCGTCGCCGTGCGCGTGCGAGCCGCAGCCACCGCCGCTCTCGTCCAGCTCGTCCCAACCGGGCACGTGCAGGTCGGTGAGGGTCGACTCCCCCACCTCGTCTGCCAGGGCGCACAGACGCTGGTAGTAGTCATCGACCTCGAGGCCCAGCAGCGCCGCCGCGTACAGCTCGGCCTCCTCGTGGGTGGCCACGTCGAGCCAGTTGATGGAGACCACGTGGTACGCGGCCAGCAGCGGCAGGTCCTGCTCGCGGCCGATGAAGTGCGGGTGCACGAAGAGATCGAAGCCGTCGGAGGCCGCCGGGCCGCGACAGTGCGCGTGGGCAAACTCACCCGGCAGCAGATCGCTGCCGTCGAACACGATGCGCGTGGAGAAACGCACGCACTCGCTGTCGAGCAGCATGGCACGGATGGCCGCGCCGTCGATCTCCGGCCCGTGCTTACGGCGCGCGTGCAGGGCCCGATCGACCACGTGGTCGCGCAGGGCCTGCATGGCCTCTTCGGCCGTGGGGACGTGACGGGTCTCGGTCATGGTGTGCTCCCGCGACGCGGAGGGCGCTGAGCCCTCCGCGTCGCGTGGTGACTCACTTGGCGTAGCGCTCCTTGAAGTCCGCCCTGGACTTGGCCCGGCGGGCCGCCTCCTCGGGGTCCATCTGACCCAGGTACCACCTGTGATCACTGCTCGTCAGCACCTCGTCCAGCTTGTCCAGCAAGGCCTGGGCGGCGGCGACGCGCTCGGGGTCGTCGTCGTGCAGGTTGTCCTCGGCCAGCTCGGTCAGCTCGGGGATGTATTCGCTGTAGAAGTGCTTGGCCAGCTCGTAGGTGCCGTGCCAGTGGGTGTAGTCCGGGCCCATCATGGACGCGCCGTGGCGGGCGCGCCGACCCTCGTGGTGCCACAGCTCGAACCAGATGAAGTCGATCTTGTTGCCGAACGCAACCGGACGCAGCAGGGGCTTGGCCAGGGCGTACAGGTCCTTGCCGGGCCGCGCGAACTTCTCGTTGTAGAGCTCGATCAGTCCGTCGTACTGCACGTAGAAGTTGTCGACCCAGGCACTGTTGTGGCAGGACAGGCAGACGTCCTTCATGTTGTGACGACGCTCCTGCCAGGGCACGTCTTTACCGGGCAGACCCATCTTTGCGTCGGACATCTCGGGCCGGATGGACATGACCGGGCGGTTGTTCCAGCTGATGCGCATGCCCACGTCATGCGACACGGGCTGGTTGCGCGTGGCCGACATGTGGCAGGTGGCGCAGGTCGGCGCGGCCGAGTAGTCCTCACCCACGATCCACTTGGGCGACTCGAGGTTCATCTTGTCGATGTTGGCGTGGAACGCGATGCCGTGCTTTGACTCCTCGTAGATCTCGATCTGCGGGTGGTCAGGGCCCATGTGGCACTTGCCGCAGTTCTCGGGGCGGCGCGCCTGGGCGGCGCTGAACGCGTGCCGGCCATGGCAGGCGCTGCAGCTACCCTCGCTGCCGTCGGGGTTGATGCGACCGATGCCGGTGTTGGGCCAGGTGGCCGGGTCGAGCTTGCCGCCCGCCAGGACCTTGACCACGGTGCCGTGGCACTGCCAACAGCCGCTCACCGCGGCCGGCGACACGCCCATGGGGAAGGCCTCGGTCTTCAGGCTCTTGTTGCCCTCGACCACCTCGGCCAGAACGTTGTCGAGCGAGCCCAGGATGCGCCCCGCCTTGCTGTGGTGACTGGCGGCGAACTCCTCGACCTCCTTGGAGTGGCAGCGGGCGCAGTCGTTGGGGCTGACGATGACGGCGATGGTGCGCTCGTAGTGGCGGAACGCGTCCGGGTCATCCTTGTCGGCCATGTGGCACTCGAAGCAGCCCACGTTGCCGCGGTAGTGCTTGGAACCACCCCACTGCTGATAGAGCGCAGGGCTCTCCTTCTTGTGGCAAGAGACGCATTCCTTGGTCGCCTCGCTCATCTCCCTCAGGCCGATGGCCTGCGATGTCGCGGGAACAGCGCTGAACAGCATGGCAACCAGGGCCATAGCCACGTGCGGGCGGGTCATGACGGAATCTCCTTGTTGGCGGGTGACTCGGCGTGCGCGCCACCCTCGAACTGACCGTAGTGGTCGACCGAATCGATCGTGAGGCGGCCCGACAGCACGGGAATCGTGATGCGGACGAAGATGGTGTAGAGACCCAGGCCGAAAGCCCAGATGCCCAGGCTGACCAGGGTCTCGTTGAGGGTCGGTGTGTACTCGACGATCTCGCCGAGGGGCGAGGGGATGAAGCCGGGCACGATCAGTCCCATGCCCTTCTCGATCCAGATGCCCACCACCAGCATCAGGCAGGCCGGCACGAGCCAGGCCGAGCGACGCTTGAGCGGCATGAGCAGGATAATGAGCGCGGCGACCTCCATGGCCAGGGCGCTCCAGATCCAGGGCACCAGGCCGTTGTGGCCGTGCAGCCCGAAGAACAGGTACTTGAGCGACGCGGCGTGGGCGCTGCCGGCGTACAGCTCCGTGAACATCTCGCACACCAACAGGAACATGTTGATGATCAGCGCCACGGTCACGATGTTGCGCAAGGTCTGGATGGCCTTGCGCGGCACGTCGTAGGTCGTGACGCGGTCCAGGATGATCAACGTCACGATCAAGAACGCCGGGCCGGCCGCGAAGGCCGAGGCCAGGAAGCGCGGCGCGATGATGGCCGAGTTCCAGAAGGGTCGGCCGCCCAGTCCCACGTACAGGAAGGCCGTGACCGTGTGGATCGAGATGGCCCAGACGATGGCCATGAACACGAACGGGATGTAGAAGGCGCGGCTGGGCTTGCGCTTCTGATAGGCGCAGTAGATCAGGTAGCCGCAGATGTGCAGGTTCAGCAGCAGGTAGCCGTTCAGGACGATCACATCCCAGGTCAGCATCGACATGGGGAAGTTGAACTTCATGAGCATGTGGTGGGCCTTGTCCGGCCGGCCGAGGTCGACCGTCACGAACGCCAGGCACATCATGATGGCGGCCACGGCCAGCAGCTCGCCGAAGATCACCAGGTCGTGCAGCTCTTCGTTGCGATACACGTAGACCGGGATCACGAGCATGACGGCGGCGGCGGCCATGCCCACCAGGAACGTGAAGTTGCTGATGTACAGGCCCCAGCTGACCTGGTCGCTCATGCCGGTGGTGACCAGGCCGTCCACCAGCTGCTGCGCGTAGGCGTTGAGCCCCAGCAGCGCCACCACGGTCAGGCTGAGCATCCAGAGGTGGTAGCGCCAATCGCCCTCGAACGACAGGCGCCCGCAGCGGTACAGAAAGCGGATGTACTGCTTCAACGTGCGTCCTCCGGCCCAGCCGCGCGGCTGGAGCGTTCATCGAAGTAGTAGAAGAAGCGCGGCAGCGTGCCGACCTCCTCCTTGAGCACGAACACGCGCTTGGTGCGCAGGATGGCGGAGACCTCGCTGTCGGGGTCGAGCACGTTGCCGAACTTGCGCGAGCCGGTGGGGCAGACCTCCAGGCAGGCCGGCATGAGGCCCTCGCGGCTGCGGTGCAGACAGAAGGTGCACTTCTCCATGACGCCCTTGCTGCGCGGGCGGTTGGAGAGGTAGCTCATGTTGGGGTTGACGTCCTCGGACGGCAGGCCCGGCTCGGTGAAGTTGAAGCGGCGCGCCCAGTACGGGCACGCGGCCTCGCAGTAGCGGCAGCCGATGCACCAGTCGTAGTCGACCACGGTGATGCCGTCCGGCTCGGTCCAGGTGGCCTGCACCGGGCACACCTTGGTGCAGGGCGGATCCGCGCACTGGTGGCACTGGATCGGCATGTAGAAGTGATCGGCGTCGGGCACCGTGGGGTGGTCGTAGTGATGGTTGCCCTGCTCGATGTCGATGGTGCCGCGCGGCATCTCCAGCACGCGGATGTACTGCATCTCCGGCGAGCGGCTCTGGTTGTTCTCGGCCACGCAGGCGTGCACGCACTCGCGGCAGCCGATGCAGCGGCTCAGGTTGAGGGCGTAGACGAACTCCACGCCGTCCGTGGAGCGCACGTCGCGCACCACGGCGTCCACCTCGTAGCGCCGCTTGACCTCGTCGCGGATGCGCTCGAGAGCCGTGTCCAGCTCGCCCTCATCCATGTCGCGGTAGTGCTTCTGGAGCAGCTCCTGCAGCGACGGCACGTCCTCGGGGTCGAGGTCCTTGAGCGGGGAGAGCGCCGCCACCATGGCGGACATGCCAGCCACCGCGGTCACGCCCTTGCGCAGGAAGCTGCGCCGCGTGGGGCTCGCCTGCTCAGCCATCGTGCTCGTCCTCCCCGTTGAGGCCGTCAGTATCGCCTTCGGCGTGCTGCGCGGCGCCCTCTGAATCCG
>Ga0164313_10001761_pt1 | contig 19327 bp, 17 predicted proteins | sample GuaBasSedimGuay4_FD_113735 | JGI IMG/M metagenome (GOLD analysis project Ga0164313, IMG submission 113735) | Subseafloor sediment microbial communities from Guaymas Basin, Gulf of California, Mexico - Guay4, Core 4569-4, 0-3 cm | ecosystem: Environmental > Aquatic > Marine > Hydrothermal vents... | reverse complement strand
CCTGTAAAAGACCAAACTACGCTTACATTGTACCTTCCCGAAGAAGGGAATGTAAATCTGGTAATTACAGACATACTAGGGCGTCAGGTTATAAATACAGAAAATACATTGGAGAGAGGATTTCATTCTTTCAGGTTTACCCCTGGCAATGGAAAAATATTCTTTTTTACTGCTTATTGGAAATCAGCAAGCAGCAGTATTAAAATCCTTACAACTGGAAATATTTCAGGTTTAACAAATTCACTTGAATACATAGGAAGCAAAGACACAGAAGCAGAATTTAAAAGTACAAAAGATATACAGGACTTCTCATTCAGTCTTGGTGATGAGCTGCTTTATATTGGCTATACAGATACGCTCCAATCCGGCAAGCTTGATACCCCTGAATCCAGCGATACTCATGTTTTCCAGTTTGCGACAAATATTCCCTGTCCAGGCACACCTACTGTGGAATATGAGGGACAGGTTTACAACACCATTCAGATTTGCGGCCAGTGCTGGTTGAGCGAAAACCTGAACGTGGGTACAATAATAAGTGCAGATGATCATATGGGAGATAACGAAGTAATTGAAAAATACTGTTATGATAACAACCCTGTCAATTGCGATACCTTCGGTGGACTGTATCAGTGGAATGAGATGATGCAATATACATCAACACAAGGTGTACAAGGTATTTGTCCACCGGGATGGCATGTACCTACTGATTATGAATGGAAAATACTTGAGGGTACTGTTGATAGTCAGTATGGCATTGGCGATAACGAATGGAATGTAGGATTGGACCGAGGTTTTGATGCAGGGAAAAACATAAAATCTACCGATGGATGGATTTACAATAACAATGGTACTGACAACTTTGGTTTTACAGGTCTCCCTGCGGGCGGTTGCTACGGCGGTTATGGAGGGTTTTTCTATATAAGTAGTAAGGCTTACATATGGTCTTCGTGTGGCGATAATAATACTAATAACGGATTTTACCGGGTGTTATCCCAAATGTTCAATACAATACGAAGAGAAAACTCTGGGTGGGAAGATGGTTTCAGTGTACGATGCATAAAAGACTAATTTGTGCATAGCACAGGAAATAGGAATGAAAAGAATTGCAGAAAGCCATCAGGATTATTTTTTGACATTGAAAATGGAAATAAAAGCTAAATAATCATGAAAACAATACTAGTACCCACCGATTTTTCAAACCACGCCTTATATGCTTTGAAAGTAGCAGCAAGCATTGCAAAAAAAGTAAATGCTAAAATAAAGCTTGTTCATGCATTTAATATACCATCAGCAGAATATGTAGAAGATTATTACTATGAGGCATATTATAATGAAATAAAAGCCCATGCGGGAAAAAAACTCAATACCCTGGCTGATATGGATATTTTAAAAGGAATTGAGCTTAGTAAGCATTTTGTTACCAATGTGCTCATGTGGGAATTGGTTACCGATAATGAATACAAGAATGTAGACTTAATCGTTATCGGGTCGCATGGGGAAAGCGGATTTAATAAAGTTTTTATCGGTTCTAACACTGAAAAAATTGTACGACTTGCAGATTCCCCGGTTTTAACCATAAAAAATGAAGATGTGGACTTTAATATTAAAACGATGGTTTTTGCATCAGATTTTTATGGTGATTCATACGCAGTTTTTGAGAAAATCAAATTCTTTTCCGATCTTTATAAGACTCATATTCATTTACTGAAAGTCATTACACCTAAAGATTTTGAACCGACGCCTGTGAGTAATAAACTGATGGAAGATTTCGTAAAAAAGTTTGAACTTTCAAATTTTACAATAAATATCTACAACGCCTTTAGTATTGAAAAAGGAATTACTGATTTCAGTGATGAAATAAATACAGACCTGATAGCAATTGAAACACATGGCAGAACAGGCATTGCTCATCTTATCAACGGAAGCCTGGCCGAAGATGTTGCTAAACATATTGACCGGCCAATTTTGAGTATTAAAATGGAAAAGAAATTAAGAGAAGCTTCAAATTTAAGTAGTTATCCGAAAGATTTTAGAAACTGGGGAGCTGAGTAATCTATCTAGGTGGTGTTTTTTTTTAAGATCAACACGAAAGAAAAACAGAAAATAATTATGAAAAGAATTATAGAAAGCCATCAGGATTATTTTTTTGACGCTGAAAATGCAATTAAATATTTAGATGATGCAAAAAGTGCTTCGAAGGCAAGATTTAGTAATTTCTTGACTTCCTTAAAGAAGCTGGACATTAAAGGCAGGTACTTAGAAATTGGTTCCGGGCCGGGAGTTCTGACGCAGATTGTAGCAACACAGCATCCCAATGCAGAAATTATTGCAAATGATATTTCACCCGAAATGATTGAGCTTGCACAGCAGGATTTAGCTGAAGACTTGAAGACAAGAATTCAGTACAAAATCGGAGATGCCTGTGATATTAATTCTATCAAAGATTTGGGGAGGTTTGATTTGATTTATTCAACTTTTACCTTGCACCATTGGGATAATGCGGAATTAGCAATAAAAAACCTGTACTCAATGCTAAATACAGACGGAATACTTTATATACATGATTTGAAAAGGGTTTTTTGGCTTTATTATATTAAAACGGAAAGTGGTTTTTTCAATTCAATCCGGGCTGCATACAAGCCGGCTGAAATTAAAACTATGTTGAATAAAACAGGAATTAAGAATTACAAGATCAAAACAATCTTTCCATTTTTTATGCAGTCCGTTTTAATAAGAAAATAACGTCTGTAAATAATAATTTAAAACTTAGCTCAAATGAAAAAGCAAAGCGGAATTTGGCTGGATCATGAAAAAGCCACAATTATTACTTTGGTTGGTAACAAATATAAACTTAACTTCATTGAGTCTGATATTATTACCAGGGAGAGAATAGATGGAGAAACAAAAAAATATGGCAGGTTTGGTGATCAATCTCTAAGCCAGGAAAAGCATAAAGAAAGACGTATAAAAGAACAAACATCCAATTATTTGAAAAATCTGTTAAGGGAAATAAAGGATATGGATGAATTAGTATTGTTCGGGCCAGCGAATATGAAAAAGGAATTAGAAAAACAGATCCTTAATGATACAACATTAGCGTCCAAACTTAAATCAGTAGTATCTGCCGACAGTATGACCGAAAATCAGATGATTGCCTGGGTAAAGAATTTTTATCTTATTTAAAGATTTATGAACAATGGCTGTAAAATCACTTAATAAAATTTTTAAGCCTGATAGGATTGCTCTGATAGGCGTGTCAAACAATCCGAAAAGTATTGGTGGTATAGTTTTAAACAATTTGATTGGCAGTGGGTTTGAGGGTGTTATTTACACTATAAATCCCAGGCATGAAGCTGTAATGGGTATTACTTGTTATCCAGATGTAAAAAGCCTTCCCAGGACACCTGATTTGGCGGTAATTGCTACAAATGCGAAGTTGGTTCCTCAAATAGTCTGCGAATGTGGTGAAGCTGGAATTAAAGGGATCATCATTTTGTCTGCTGGTTTTAAAGAATCAGGTCCTGAAGGAAAAAAATTGGAAGACCAGGTAAAAGCAGAGCTTGCAAAATTTGATGGAATGAGGGTTATCGGGCCAAATTGTGTAGGCATAATGGTTCCTGATTTACACCTGAATATAACATTTACACATGGAATGCCTAAAAAAGGCAATATAGCTTTTATCTCTCAGTCGGGGGCAGTGTGCACAACAGTATTGGATTGGGCTCTTGAAGAAAATATAGGTTTCTCGTATTTTGTTTCTATAGGCAACACCATGGATGTAAATTTTGGTGACCTGATAGATTATTTCGGCCGGGATCCGGATACTAAGTCGATTGTGCTTTATATCGAATCAATTACTGAAGCACGCAAATTTATGACAGCCACAAGGGCTTTTGCCAGAAAAAAGCCGATTATTGTATACAAAGCCGGACGTTTTCCGGAATCGGCAAAAGCAGCAGCTTCACATACAGGGGCCCTGGCTTCAGAAGATTCAATTTGTAATGCAGTATTCGCAAGGGCAGGTATAGCCAGGGTATATAATATTGAAGATATCTTTGATTTTACCGACTTTATTGGAAGGGAAAAAATACCAAAAGGGCCGAACCTCGCTATTGTTACAAATGCCGGGGGGCCGGGAGTTATGGCCGTTGACACATTATTAGACCTCAAGGGTAATCTTGCAGAATTATCAGAACAGACAATGCAAAAACTAAATGATTGCTTACCTCCGTTTTGGTCGCATGGCAATCCTGTTGATGTTATTGGTGACGCTACCCCTGAGCGATATGCAAAAGCGACAAAGATAGTATTGGATGACCCAAATGTAGATGCCGTATTGGCTATTTTCGTTCCGCAGGCAGTAACCGACCCAACCGATACAGCCATAGAAGTATGTAAACTTGCCGACAGTACTTCCAAATCAATAATAGCATCTTGGGCAGGTGGACAAAGCATGCAAAAAGGAAGACAAATTTTTAATAATAATGATATTGCTGTTTTCAATACCCCTGAACAAGCGGTCAGGGCTTTTATGACACTGGTCAGCTACTCACGCAACCTTAAAATATTATACGAAACACCAAAAGATATTCCTTTAGAGTTTACGCTGGATCGAAAAAAACTCCGTAAAAAATTTGAAGCTGAGTATTTCAAAAATAACCGCATTTTATCCGAAGATATATCTAAGAAGATAATTAATGCATACGGTATTGATATAAGCAAACCGCAACCGGCTTATTCAGCATCTGAAGCTGTGAATATTGCAAATAAAATTGGTTATCCTGTTGTGCTGAAAATATTATCTCCTGATATTACACATAAAAGTGATGTGGGAGGGGTTGTTTTAAATTTGAATGACGAGGATTTAGTAGCAGCTGCTTATGAAAATATGGTCAAAAGCATTTCAAGGAATTTTCCTGATGCTGATATTCAGGGAGTAACCGTTCAACCAATGTTTGATGTTAAGGATGCCGTTGAATTAATACTTGGAATTAAAAAAGACCCCATATTTGGTACAGTCATTTTGCTGGGAATGGGTGGCACATTCACCGAATTGCTTCAGGATAAAAGATTATGCTTTCCTCCTGTGAATGAACAAATTGCACGACAAATGATAGAATCACTGAAAATTTGTCCTGTATTAAAAGGATATCGCGGGAGTCCCCCGAAAAACATTGATAAGCTTATTGAAACAATCATTCGTTTATCATATCTCGCTGCTGATTATCCTGAAATAGAAGAGCTTGACATCAATCCTTTACTAGTTACACCTGATGATGTGGTTGCCCTGGATGCAAGAATAGTAATTGATCAAAAATTGGTCGGGAAGAAAATTCCTCAGTTTTCTCACCTTTTGTTGTATCCTTACCCTGAAAAATACGTGAAATCCGCTAAATTAAACGATGGTACTGATTTTATTTTAAGGCCCATTAAACCTGAAGATGAACCGATGTGGTTAGAGCTTTTGGGTAGTTGTTCAAAAGAGAGTATTTATTTCCGATTCAGGACCAATTTCTTTTTCGATTCTCATGAGGTAGCCACTCAATTTTGTTATATCGATTATAGCAGGGAAATGGCAATCGTTGCAGAGATAACTGAAAATAATAATCGAAAATTAATTGGCGTGGGCAGGCTGATTGCAGACCCTGATAACGAAACTGTTGAATATGCCATTCTTGTAACAGATGCATGGCAAAATAAAAATTTAGGCAATATACTGACTCAGTACTGTGTAAAAATTTCAAAAGAGATGGGATTGAAACGCATCATAGCTGAAACAACCGCTGACAACAAACCAATGATTGCAATATTTAAAATGCTTAATTTTAGAGTTCAAGTTAATACTGATTCAACGGTAAGTGTTTCTAAAGATTTATACTAATAATAAACATAAAAAAAACTAACAATGAAAAATCTATTCGTTCTAATTTCGGCATTATTTATAAGCACTTTCGTATCTGCTTATGAGTGGGATAGTATCGGACCTTCCGATATACAGATCAATAGTTTTAATACTGTTTATTACAATGTATTGATTGAGATACTGTGTACTTCTGACGGTATTTTAATTCATGAAGGTGATAGCTGGACTGAATACACTCATGTAGGGTTGCCTGCCTGGAACGTTGTCGGGCTCGACCCAAATAATATTTTAGTCTTGCTTGGAGATGGAAGTTGGTCCGATGGTGTGTATAAATTCAACTTAACATCACACCAGTTTGATGTTGTTGAATACATCCCTTTTCCAAATTTTCTTCACTACTGCGAGTTTGATAGTACATATTATGCAGGTAGTGAATATGGCATGTGGAAATCTGCTGATGGTATAAGCTTTACATTAATTGATTATTTCGACATGAAGGATTGTGTTGCTTTTGCCTGGTTTGATAATCATTTTGTTGTTTCAGCAGACAATGAAATATACTGCTCACCGGATAGTGGTGAAACATGGGTTCCGGCTCAATCAGGCTCACCGTATATTTATGATATGTTGTTCCATGACGATGAAACCTTATATGGTATTTTTCCGAGTGAATCTTATTCCTCAGGTTTATGGAGCTCAAACGACTTTGGGGAAAACTGGGATGTGGAATTTTGGGATACATACATGAGTTCAGTTGGGATAGATGCTGATGGTAATATTTTTATGGGTTGGGTAAATGATGGTATAGCTCAATGGAACCAAGTATCTCAGGAATTGGAATATTTTAATGATGGGCTACCTGATTTACACATAAATAAAATCACCACACATTCTGATATTGACTGTATCAATATAGTTGCTTGCACTGATAGCGGAGCATACATGCTTACAAACTATCCAGTCGGGATTGAAGAAGACAAGCCGGGGTATCAGTACTACAGTTTAAGTAATTATCCCAATCCATTTAATTATTCAACAACTATTGTTTTCTCGGTTGATGAAACCTGCTCAGCAACCATAAAAGTGTACAATATGCTTGGTAGCGAGTTAGCAACACTTTTCAATGGTATGGCAGAAGCAGGACAGGAATACAAGTTTGTGTTCAGCGGAGAAGACCTTTCTGAAGGTATTTATTATTATCAACTGCAAAGTGGAGTAAAAGTAAATACTGTGAAAAAGATGATAATGGCAAAATAGCAGAATAAACTCTTTTATTATATTTCGTAACTTGCCTGATCATTCTGAATATTTATACCTGTGGGTAATATCGATCACCGGAAACTGGCCGAAATTTATACGGACACATTGTATCATAAAACTGTTGCAGAGATTGTTCGTGCCTATTCTACAAACAAACTGGATATAAGAAATGTTGCTCTGGATGGATTACGATTACAAAACAAAAGAATCGCACTGGACATTGGCTGTGGATTTGGCTTTTTTACCCATGCCCTTAAAGGGAGGCTAAATCCTGGCTCCAATATTCTGGGTATAGACTTCTGTACGAAGTATAAAACCTCATATCTTGAATCGTGTAAAATAGCCGGTTTGAATGGTAAATTTTCCGGATTTGATGAAAAAACTATTAATACAATACTTACGGACTCTGTTGACCTGATAATTTGCAGTTATGCTTTATACTTTTTTCCTGAAATAATTCCAGAGATTTCCCGGTTACTAAAACCTTCCGGTGTTTTTGTTGTAATTACACATTCGGAAAACCACCTTACGGAGGTTATTTCCTTTCTCAGGGAAACCTTCGATATTCTGGGGATTCAAAAACCCGACTCACTCCTTTGCCAGGATTTGATGAACAATTTTAATAACAGCAATGGGTATGGATTACTTTCACCCTGGTTTGGCAAGGTGGAAGAAAAGGAGTACCCCAACTCATTACGATTTACAACCAACAATTTTGAAGACCTGAAAAAATATTTCAAGTTTAAACAACCTCATTTTATTCCGGATTACCTTGATAATAAGAGCTTAATATTTGAAAAAATAATCAGTCGCTTGCGTGATCATCTTCAATCAGGAACCCCTTTTAGTATTACAAAAGACGATACAATATTTATTTGTAAAGAACCCTTAAACGGTAGCTAAATGCCAAAGAAAAAAAGAAAATATTGTCCATACTGCAGTGCGGGCATCATCAATAAGAAAGAGGGTGATGTGCTTCGTGAATATTGCCCTTCCTGCCATGTTTTCTTTTATGATAATCCCTTACCAGTTGTTTCTTGCATTTTGATGAGGGAAAGAGAAGTATTGTTAGTAAAACGTGGCAATCCACCTTATAAAGGAAAGTGGTGCCTGCCTTCCGGTTTTGCCGAGACCGGTGAAAGCATACAGTCTGCAGCTCTTCGTGAGCTTGAAGAAGAAACAGGTCTGCAGGGCAAAATTATCGGTCTGGTGGATGCAGATTCAACCAAAAATTCTTTTTACGGCGATTTGATTTTTCACACTTTTGAGGTGGAACCAACCGGCGGAATCCTTAAAGCCGGTGATGATGCCGTTGCCGTTAAATTTTTTCCAATTCACGAAACACCAGTACTTGCATTCAAATCCAATACTAAGGCGATCAACACTTTTATTAAAGCTAAATCTGAATTCTGGGCTATTATTGACTCTTTTTCCCTTTCTGTTTCTTCGAATGATATAGTTGAACATCAACCTAACTTTCTCTCTGATATTTTGGTTGAAGTGATCGAAAAGAATGCTGATCTGATCGCTGATCATTGGGTAAAAGATGTCATAACCAACAAATCTACCCCTTCATATAATTTGTTGCCAGCTGAAGAACTTTCCCGGCGTTTTAATGACGATGCCAGGCAATACATTAAATGGCTTAGCGGTAGCTATAATTACAAAAAAATGAAAACACATTACCGTACTTTAGGTGCTATTAGAAAAAAAGAAGGTTATGCACTAAGTGAGCTTATCAGTGCTTTAAGCCTTATCCGGAAATACATTTGGGAATTTGCGCTTTCACAAGGGATGTGGAATAAAACAATCGACATTTACCGTACCCTTGAATTAGAGCGCCGGATGATGCTTTTTTTCGATAAGGCTTCCTATAATGTCTGCAGGGGATATGAGAAATAATTTTGGTCTAATCTGGATACTTAAAATCCTGTTAATACATCTTTAATTTTTAATCCGAACATACATCAATATAAACATTGAGTAATCTCAAATTTCCCCTTAAGGACTAAACACCTGTGTTTCACGAAATATTGCTCGTTGCAAAGTAACTTTGCTGTCAAATTGATTAATAATTAGTAAAAAATGGTGTATTGTGGTTTTACAAATTATCGAAGACGGCATTGCTTGTGGAGCTTGTATATTAGAGTGTCTCAATGAAGCAATTTCAGAGGGTGATCCGATTCATGTAATTGACGTTGATTTATGTACCGAAAATGTTGGGTTTTTTTAATGAACCACAATGTGAAAATGCGCTATCTTTCCAATGGGTATGAGTAACAGTTATAAGATTGCTATAGAAGAAGGTGCTAATATTGTCAGAGTTGGGAAAAAGCTTTTTGGTGAATTTTTTATCTGAGATATTGAATCAATAACAACCTAAATGATAGAAAACTTAGTAAAAAACTTAAAAAAAATATTCAAATGTTGAGTAGAGGTTTTATGAATTAATTATTAAGAGATTACCCAACATTATAAAAAACAATATCAGGAGACTTTAAAATGAAAAAATTAATTGTAATTCTATTGGTTTTAATATCAACAAACTCTTTTGCACAAGAAAAACTGGGATTATTGATAATTGCACATGGTTCCCCTGCAACGCAATGGAATCAACCTGTTCTTGATATAGAAAATCAGGTTAAAGAATTGCTGAGAATAAAAAATGTTACAGACTTTGATGAAGTACGAATTGCATTAATGGAATTTACTGAACCATCTATTGCTACTGTTGCAAAAGAAATGGAAAAGAAAGGCATTACAAAAATATTTGCATTGCCATTATTTATTGCGCCTTCCGGACATTCGCTTTATGATATACCTACAATACTTGGTTTGTATTACGATGAAAAAATGGTAAGCGAACTTGAAAAAGAAGAAATAAAAATTGTTGAAACAAATATTAAGATAACAATTGGGCCATCATTAAATTTTAAAAATGTAATAAAAGATATTCTATTAGATAAGGTCAAACAAATATCTAAAAATCCACAAGAAGAAGCCGTAGTAATACTTGCGCATGGCGATGAGGACTTTATTAAAATATGGGAAGACCTTGTTGATGAAACAGGTAGTTTTATTCTTGGACAAACAGGTATTGAGTATTTTGATAAAGCCTTTGTCGAAGTTGGTCAATCATTTGCTGTTAATGGTGTTAAGCCAATTCTTAAAGCAAGCGAAGAAAAAAATAAAGTAATTGTTATAGGCATGTATTTATCAATGGGAGTAAAAAATATGGCGTATACTTCAGGTTATTTAATGATGGGGCGTACAATAGAAACAAATAAAATGTTTGAAGGGAAAAATATATACTTTACAGAAAATGGTTTGTTACCTGATAAAAGAGTTACAGAATGGATTGTTGATAGAAGTATTCATTGGTTAAATAAATAACACTACATCATGAATAACAATACACATTGACAGATGAAATTACGTTGGGTGACAATTAAAAAATAGGCGAAATAGCAGTAAATTCAAGGGCTGTAACCAGCTTCAACTTTCGTGTGGTTTGAAAGTGATGAAGTCAAAGAAGACCTGATCTCAATCGAAACCCATGGAAGGAGAGGACATACGCATCTTATAAATGGAAGTCGTTGGGCAGAGGACAGTGTAAAAAAGATATATTATGATTACCGAAGATAAAAAGAAACAAATTGAAATTGAAAACAAAAAAATTGCAGATAATATTCATCACATTAAACACCGCATTGTGGTCTTTAGTGGCAAAGGAGGTGTAGGCAAAACAACGGTGAGTGTGAATATTGCTTATGGTTTGCAACTTTATGGCAATAAAACCGGGATTCTTGATGCTGATATAACAGGGCCTGATGTTCCTAAAATGACTGGTATTCATGGAGAAGTACATACCTCAGAAAATAAAATTATCCCACAAAAAAGTCATGGAGTTAAAGTTATTTCTATGGCTAATTTACTACCACCCGATCAAGCAGTTGTTTGGCGGGGACCATTACGTTCTAAAATGATAAATCAATTCTTAGGTGATGTTGAATGGGGTAACCTGGATTTTCTCATAGCAGATTTGCCCCCAGGTACCGGTGATGAGAGTCTTACCATCGCTCAAAGTATGAAACCAGATATGGCTATCATCGTTACTACACCTCAGGAACTATCATTAATAGATTCAGCCAGGGCTATCAGTATGGCAAAGAAAATGAATATCCCTAAAATTACTTTAATCGAAAATATGTCCGGGTTAATTTGTCCGAAATGTGGTCACCTGATTGAATTGTTTGGTGTCGGTGGTGGCAAAAAACAGGCTGAAGAAATGAATATTACCTTTTTAGGTACAATCCCAATTAATCTTGAAGCGCGGAAACTGGCAGACAAAGGGAAACCTATCATTATTGAAAACAAGGAAGCTGATATATCCATCACGATGTTTCAGATTGCAAAGAAAATAGAAAATATATTCAATGAAAATTACAATTCTTTATGATAATACCGCATTTAAGTCAGGGCTTAAACCTGATTGGGGATTTTCCTGTCTTGTAGAAACTCATAGCAGAACAATCCTTTTTGATACCGGTGCGAACGGTTCCATACTTCTTGCAAATATGAATAAACTTGATATAGATCCTTTGTCAATTGATGAAGTGTTTATTTCTCATCCCCATTTTGACCATGTAGGCGGCCTTTCGGCGTTTCTTAATAAAAATAATAATGTGAAAATTTATGTTCCAGTTTCGTTAAGAGGGATTCGTAATGCAAAGGAAATAATCTATGTGGATGAACCTATTAAGCTTCATGAAAGTATTTATTCTACTGGTGAACTTGACAAAATAGAACAATCGATGGCAGTTAAAACAGACAAAGGATTGGTCCTAATTGCAGGATGTTCACACCCTAAAATGGAAAATATTCTTAAAGCTGCCTCACAATTTGGGAAGGTTTATGCAATTATTGGCGGTTTGCATGGATTTAATGAATTTGAATTGTTTAAAGACCTTGGAGTGATTTGCCCTACTCATTGCACCAAACATATAGCGGAGATTAAATCTCTGTATCCTGAGAAATATATTGAAGGTGGAGCCGGGAAAATTATAGAAATATAAATATTATGAAAATCAAAAAGAAATTATGGAAAAGATTATAGAAATTTGATTTATTCAACTATAACATTACATCATTGAAATAATGTGGAATCAGCAATTAAAAACTCAGATTCATAATAATGAACAAAAAGAGTGATTTTATTATTGTTCCATGTGTCCTTAATAGGCAATAATGGATTATATGAAAAATATATTAGTGAGTATTATCATAATGATGTTTACAACTGCTTGTAAACAAACCACACAAATAGATGATTCATCAACAGAAGAACAATTAATGTCTTTGTATATGAGAGAAATCGGATATTTCATTGATTCGATATATACAGATTCAACTGAGTTAAGTTCAATTATCGATTTTAAGTTTTTGGATAGTAACAAAAAGATTAAAGAATGTGGTTTGGAAAAAATAACTGAGCTTTATTCCAAAATAATACATTCCGATTCGTGCACTGAATTTCCAATTTTTGAAGTCAAAAACTCAAACATTTCTGTACTGATAATTGGCAAGAAAAGCCAATGGGCTACTATTTGGGCTATGTATTTAGTAGATAGAAATACTAAGATAATAAAAAAGGTTGAAATTTATTATAAAGCAGAAGTACCTGGTTTAGGAGTTGGAATTTCAAGTACTGAATTTGAAGATCAATTCATTAATCTTCCAATCCAAGTAAATGGTCATTCTTTCGGTTTGAAACAAGATGAAAAGATTATCATTCAAGGTGAAAGTCTTATTGATGGAATAAGTGGAGCTACATTATCAAGTAAAACAATAATTGAAGTATCAAATAATTTAGAATTATTTAAAGAATACTTATACTAAAACATATTTAATGAAAATCAGTAATGTTAATGAAATGAGGAATTTAGACCGCCGGGCCATTGAAGAATATGGTATTACACAGGAGATTCTCATGGAAAATGCCGGTCAGGCTGCTTATTTCACAATTTTAAAAGAGTTTGGAATAAAAAATAAAAATTTCGTGACTTTTTGTGGCGCTGGCCATAATGGCGGTGACGGATTAGTGGTAACAAGAAAAATTTATTCCAATGGCGGTAAGGTGACCGTTTTCATTTTGGGTGATCACTCTAAATTCCAGGGTGCTGCAAAGCAAAATTTCGATATCGTCAATAAATTGAAAATTAAAGTAATTGATCTGCAAGACGTTTCATTAGCATTAGAAACAATAAATAGCTCCGATGCTATTATTGATGCCATTTTCGGAACAGGCCTTGACCGGGAAGTCAAAGGTAAATATGAAGATGTTATCAACATGATCAATGCAAGCCGAAAAACAGTATTCAGCATTGATATTCCATCGGGTATCCATGGGGATACCGGGCAGGTAATGGGCACAGCGGTAAAGGCAGATTATACTACCACCTTTGGTTTACCAAAAATAGGAAGCCTGCTTTATCCCGGATTTGATTATGTGGGCAAATTGTATGTTACACATATTTCCTTTCCGCCTGTTATGCAAAATTCTGATCAGTTAAAAATAGCTACTAACGATCCTAAACCAATTCCTGCAAGAAATAAAGATACCCACAAGGGTAACTATGGAAAAGTACTATTCATTGCCGGATCATCCAACTATCTCGGTGCTCCCTATTTTGCTGCATTATCATTTCTAAAAGCAGGTGGTGGCCTTTCTTATTTAGCAACACCTACAAATTTAGCCTCTTTCATTGGAAATAAAGGGAGTGAGATTGTGTTTGTGCCACAAAAAAACACAACATCAGGTAGCATCAGTCTTAAAAATGAACAGCAGCTTTTAAAATTTTCCGAAAATGTGGAAATGGTTGTCATTGGTCCGGGATTATCTTTAAATAATGAAACACAAATCCTGGTAAGAGAGTTAAGTGCTGAGATTAAAAAGCCATTACTTATTGATGGAGATGGGATAACCGCTGTTGCAACTGATTGGGAATGTATTAAGAAACGGGAAGCCCCCACAATTTTAACACCGCATTTGGGCGAGATGGCGAGAATTGTTGGACAAAACATGGAGGATATTTCAAAAAATAAAATCAATATCCTGCAAAATACAGCTCAGGAACTCAATGCTACGATTGTCTTGAAAGGTGCACATTCATTGATCGGTTATCCCGATAAAAACGTGTTTATCAACCTCAGTGGCAACCCGGGAATGGCAACTGCCGGCAGTGGCGATGTCTTGACCGGGACTATCGCTGCTATGTTCGGACTCGGATTTCCGATTGACGACGCTGTACGTATGGGTGTTTTTCTGCATGGTTTTGCAGGCGACCTTGCAGCAAAAGACAAAGGAGAAGATGGCCTTATTGCCAGTGATATTATGAATCAGTTGCCTGTTTCCCTGAAAACTTATCGCGAAGAATTTAATTCGATCATTGAAGATTACTATCATAGTATTTATATTATTTAAGGTAAAATGAAAGCATGGATTCTTAAAAATCAAGCGCCAATTGAAAACTCGCCACTTGAACTGAAGGAGGTTTCTCAACCTGAGCCGGGAGCATGTGAGCTAAGAATAAAAAATGTTGCCTGTGGAGTATGCCGTACCGATATTCATATAGCTGAAGGCGACTTGCCTCTTAAAAAATCACCGTTGATTTTAGGCCATGAGATTGTTGGTGTCGTAGATAAAATTGGGGAACAGGTAACCAATTTCAGTATTGGGGACAGAGTGGGAATAACCTGGCTTAACAGTACCTGTGGTAAGTGTAAATTTTGTCTTTCTGATAGAGAAAATTTGTGTCCGAATGCGCATTTCACCGGCTGGGATGCAGATGGTGGTTATGCTGAATTTAGTGTTGTCCCTGCAGATTTTGCTTTTCATCTTGGCAAAACACATTCATTTGTGGAAATGGCACCGCTTATGTGTCCGGGTGTCGCAGGATATCGTGCATTCCGTTTAACAGGCTTGCAGTCAGGAGATAAATTGGGGCTTTATGGTTATGGGCCTACTGCCAATTATGTTCTTCAAGTAGCTAAACATAAAAACATTGATGTATATGTAATTACCCGTAATGAAAAAAATAAGATGTCAGCAAAACAAACAGGCGCTGATTGGGTCGGCGGATATGACGACAAAATTCCTGAAATGTTGGATGGTGGCATCATCTTTCCGCCGGCCGGTAATTTAGTTTCCCACGCATTATCACAAATGGACAGTGGGGGCAGACTTGTATTAGGACCGGTAACAATGACACCAATTGAAATTAAAGACTATAATCTCATCTGGCAGGAACGTTCAATTATCAGTTTAGCGCATATCGCCAGAAGAGACTGCAATGAGTTTCTACAATTAGCAAATGAAATAAATCTTAAGGCACCTATTGAGGTTTTTCCATTTGAGGATTTACAGGAAGCATTAATTAAGGTTAAACATGGAAAAGTAAATGGTAATGCCGTAATACAAATTGCACGAGATGAAACAATATAACCTAATAGAAAAACAAGAGGCGCTTGATGTTCTTAATTATCAGATCAGAGCCTGTAAAAGATGCAGTTTGTCTGTTACCCGGAAACATGCTCTTACAGGTGAAGGGAATATTGATGCCCGTATCATGTTTGTTGCACTTTCTCCGGGAGGAAAAGAAGATTCACAAAATCGAATGTTTGTTGGTCCCTCCGGTCAGGTTTTTAATAAATTGTTACATGCAGCCGAAATTGACCGAGAGTTGGTCTTTATGACCAACTTGGTTAAATGTATGTTGCCGAAGAACCGTAAGCCCAAAATGGATGAAATCGAATCATGTAGTCAATTTTTAAACGAAGAAATTTCAATTATCCAGCCTGAAATCATCGTGCCTCTGGGTTCTTATGCAACCAATGAAATTTTAAAAAAATATAATGTTGATCCTCAATCGGCAGGTATGAGTTTTACAAATATAAATGGCAAACTATTGCCATTAGATGGAATAAGGATATTCCCTTTACCCCATCCTGCAGCACTTCTTTACAATCCGTCTTTTGAACCGGATACTGTAGAGAAATACAAAAGAATAAAAACATTTTTGTGAGACGGCAAGGAGAGCTCCAAAAATTTTGATAACTTTTTATTTATTTATTCTTTTCTATTAATTTAAAAATCCAGGCTATTCGTTTTCCGGTTTTTTTTAGTAAATCCGGAGCTTCCCGTATTGCTTCTTCAAGTTGCATTGGTTTTTCAATTATTGGTAAAATCAAATCAAATCCTTTTTGGTAAAGTTCTTCGTATTGATTTTCTAATGTGCCGGCAATAGCAATAACGATTTTGCTGTATTTTTTTACTATCCTGGCTACGCCATATGGCGTTTTTCCATACTGGGTTTGGTAATCTATTTTCCCTTCACCGGTAATAATATAATCAGCCCACTGAACTTTTTGTTTGAGGTTTATTATGTCGCTTATAACTTGAAACCCAGGTTGAATTTTAGCGTTGGCAAAGGCGATCAATCCGGCTCCCAGGCCTCCTGCTGCACCGGAACCTTTGATATTTCTTATTTGTTTACCAGAAAATTCTTCAATCTTATTGGCATAATGTTTCAGGTTTTGGTCAAGTTTTTCAACCATTTCTGCATTTGCACCTTTTTGTGGGCCATATACTATTGTTGCACCATTTGGTCCAAGAAGTAAATTTTCCACATCAGAAGCAACCGTTATGTCACATTTTTCTATTCTTTTATCTAAGGTGGAAATATCTATCTTTACTAAACTTTTAAGGCCTGAACCGCCTTTTTTAATCTGTTTATTTTCCTTATCCAATAATTTACCTCTTAGGGCCTGCACCATACCTGCTCCTCCATCATTGGTTGCACTACCTCCAATACCGATAATAATTTTTTCGCAATTTCTGTCCAGGGCAGCTTTTATCAATTCACCTGTACCATAACTTGTTGTATAAAAAGGATTTCGTTCTCCAGGTTGTAAAAGTTCAATACCAGAAGCAGCTGCCATTTCAATTATTGCAGTTTTGTTGTCTCCAAGAATCCCGAAAAAGGATTCTATTTCCCTCATTAAAGGATCGTGGACCCTTACTGAAAATATACTTCCACCCGTTGCATCAACCAGGGCACGAACAGTTCCTTCTCCACCATCAGCCAATGGCAATAATTTTGTTTCAGCTTCGGGCAATACCTTGTGAATCCCCTCTTCAAGATATTGTGCGACTTCCTTTGCCGTCAGGCAATGTTTAAATGAATCCGGCGCTATTAAAATCTTCATTGGAAAATCAGGTGTTTTATAATTAATTGATTTCTAAAAAATATGTATCATGTCATTTTCTTCAACCATGCTGTTTGATATGGCTGTAAAATCAAGATTTTATCTGAAATAATGTGTTTTCGATCTGATAAAATATCAATCCATTCATTCCCATAATTATTAAAAAATTCTGTATTGATTTCTTTGATCTCTCCGGTTAAATTGGAAATTGAAAATAGTATAGTTTGTTTTTCAGCATTGTTTCGTCTCACCGCAAAAAAGTTATTTCCTAAATCATATGTTTTTTGTGGATTATCTGGGTGAAATACAGGCTCAGATTTTCTGATGTTTATCCTTCTGGTCAGTTCAAAGAAAACCCTGGAAGCATTATTGTCATTTCGCAATAATTCCTCCAAATCCTTAAACTCCCATTTTTTTCTGTTTATCGTTCTGGCATGACCTGTTTGCCTAACACCCCTCAGATAGTTGTGTGTAGCAGTGAGGCTATGAATATAGAAAGCCGGTATACCTTTCAATACCATCATAATTGTCTGAGAACAGAGAAATCGCTCAACCTGAAATTCATCCGGGCCTTTAAATGTTTGTTTTAATGCATCGAAGTATGTTATGTTTAATTCATAGGGACTATTTGTGTCATCACTGTTTTGTTTTGTACTTATTTTACCTCCTGCAGCAAGGATGTTTTTGAATATCTTATTTAATTCATCCTTTGGTAATAATCCTTCTAGGGGTCTTACCCCTATTCCATCGTGAGAAGCTGTGAAGTTGAAGAAAGTACATCCTTGTGGTAATTTTGGGATGGCTTTGGCCCAGTGGTTAAGGTATTCTGAGCTGCCTGAATACAGCGCATGAAGCAGAAGGGGCGGCAGGCTGAACTGATAAACCATGTGTGCCTCATCACCTTTACCGAAATAACTCAGATTTTCTTTATTTGGCACATTGGTTTCTGTTAAAACCATGACGCTGCAATCTACTTCTTCAAGAATATCATGTATTAATTTTACTATTTCATGTGTTTCAGGCAGATTCAGGCATGCGGTATCTTTTTGTTTCCAAAGAAAGGCAATTGCATCAAGACGGATGATCTTTGCTCCCATTGATACGTACAACAATAATACCTTCAACATTTCATATAAAACCTCCGGATTGGCAAAATTCAAATCAGCCTGATCTTCACTAAAAGTTGTCCATATATATATTTTTCCATTTACAGTATCAAAAGGAGTAAGTAACGGAAAACTTCTGGGTCGTACTACTTGGGAAAAATTTTCAGCAGGATTCATTTCGATAAAGAAGTCTCTTCCAGGATGTTTGTTGTTGAGGTAGTTTTGAAACCAAATGCTATTAACGGAGATATGATTAATAACAAGGTCAACCATAAGATTAAAATCCCGACTTATTTTTTTTATCTCCTTCCATGAACCTAATTCCGGGTTCACCTGAGAATAATCAATTACTGAAAATCCGTCATCCGAACTATAAGGAAAAAAAGGTAGAATGTGAACAGTATGAATACAGTCTTTAAGGTATTTTTCAAGAAACCGGTAAAGGATTATCAAAGGTTTTTCGCCAGCTGATATTATACTGTCGCCGTATGTGATAAGAGCAACTTCTTTTTCATCCCATTTGTTTTCATTGTATTCTTTAACCGTTTTATTTTCCTCAATGAGTTTCAATACTTTCTCAGGAAACGATGAAGGTAAATTATCCTTGTAGATAAATTTTAGATGTTGTAATATTTTCGTCTCAATAACCTGATTCATAAACTGATTATTGTAAGTATTATCGATAACGGTATTCCCTAAATATCTGAATTTACTATATTGGAAAACTACTTATTGTCGAGCTCAACTGCTTCATAAAACTTTTCGAGGAAATCCGGTAATGCACTCATCACTCTTTTCCAATTTGGAATAAAAACCGGATGATCAGGGTTTT
>Ga0164313_10001760_pt1 | contig 19334 bp, 20 predicted proteins | sample GuaBasSedimGuay4_FD_113735 | JGI IMG/M metagenome (GOLD analysis project Ga0164313, IMG submission 113735) | Subseafloor sediment microbial communities from Guaymas Basin, Gulf of California, Mexico - Guay4, Core 4569-4, 0-3 cm | ecosystem: Environmental > Aquatic > Marine > Hydrothermal vents... | reverse complement strand
CCCATACCTGGGCCAGGCCAGGTTCTGGTAAAAATATCAGCCTGCGGCGTTTGCCGTACTGATCTGCACGTTGTCGACGGCGATCTTACCGAACCGAAGTTACCGATCATTCCGGGGCATGAAATTATCGGCACCATCAGCGTACTCGGCGAGGGTGTCGATCACTTCAAATTGGGCGAGCGGGTCGGCATTCCCTGGCTGGGGCGCACCTGTGGATGTTGCTTTTACTGCGAATCTGGCGCCGAAAACCTCTGTGATGAACCCGGATTCACCGGCTACCAGATCGACGGCGGCTTTGCCGATGTAACCGTTGCCGACGCACGCTTTTGCTTTCCCATCACCGCTAATTTCTCCGATGCAGAACTGGCCCCATGGTTGTGCGCCGGTTTGATCGGATACAGGTCCTTATCCATGACGGGTAGTAATTCCGGACGGATTGGAATATATGGGTTTGGGGCGGCGGCGCATATCGTTACCCAGGTTGCCCGCTACCAAAATCGCGAAATCTATGCCTTTACAAGCCCCGGTGATCGGGCTGCACAGGAATTTGCCCTCGAAATGGGTGCGGTATGGGCGGGAGATTCCGACCGTACAGCACCCGTTGAACTGGATGCGGCGATCATCTTCGCACCGGTTGGCCCGCTGGTTCCAGTCGCGCTGCGGGCCGTACGTAAGGGCGGGATAGTTGTTTGCGGCGGCATACACATGTCGGATATCCCGGGCTTCCCGTATAACATTCTCTGGGGCGAACGCGTTCTCCGTTCAGTCGCAAACTTGACCCGTCAGGACGCGATAGATTTCTTGCAGCTCGCGCCGAAGATACCGATTCGAACCAGAATTGAAGAATTTGCCCTCGAGGACGCAAACCTGGCGCTGGAAGCTTTACGTGCCGGTAATTTGACCGGCGCCGCAGTACTAATTCCTTAGCCTGTTACAGGTAATGTTTGCCTACGCGGAAGCTGCGGTCCCGGTAGTGAGCACAGGTACGCTGACAAACCCAAATCGGCCTTCATCATCGGCTTTATCAAGCTGGTCTAACCAAAGCGCTGCTTCTTCATCGGTTACACCATTATCAACCGCAAAAGCCGCAACTAACTTTGCTGCCCATAATGCGAAAGCATTCCCGTGCATGGTGCCATTCATAAAAGCAATCGGTTTTTGCACTATCCCGCCAAACCCGGCTGTTTTTAATTTAACGGGCAATTCCATCGGCAGCATCTGATGCGGACAATGGCTACGCCATATATCGTGCATTTTATCGTTCAGTTCCAGCTCGGCGCCATGAAACCGCCAGTGATCCCAGAGTACCGAAACCAGGGCAGCTTTCCCGCCAGATTTGAGAACACGCCGGGTCTCGGCAATAGCGCCGTCTACATCAGGCACATATTCGAGCATCTGGATTGACGCTAGACCGTCAAAGCTGCCATCATCAAATGGCAGGTCTGTTGCGTCACCTTCGAGTAATTCCACCGCGCTCAGCCCGGCACAAAGAACGCCCGCCGATTCCAGTTGATCCGGGCTTGCATCCAGACCAACAACACGGCCCCTGTCCCCTACTGCAAGTGCAATTTCGCGCACCAGATGACCACCGCCGCAACCGAGATCAAGAATAGACTGACCGCTACTAATCGCGAGTGCTTCAAACACGCTCATACGCCTTGCCGTACCCTCCAGGCCATCAGCAATTTTCCGCTGCCAAAGACCAAAATCCCCATCAAATTCCATAAATCCCTCCGTTATCCTCCGCGTTCGAACCAACGCGTTTTACACTATAAGTGTACCTCTGAGTGCTCATGAAGGCCTGTTATCGGTTGTTCCGATTAGTACCTGGAAATGAATTTCGACCCATTCCAGATATTGACCTTTGTATTCGATATGCCGACTTTACCTCAGTTTCGGTAACTAGACGGGATTTCGTAACTGTTACCCAGGAATTCACCAAACACCTGTGCAACCTCCGGGTGGTTAACCGGAATGCCGGAATCATCGATTAACAGATTCTGTTCCGATACGTATGCAACATAGGAAGTGTCTTCGTTCTCGGCCAGCAAGTGATAGAAGGGTTGGTCTTTTCGCGGTCTTACTTCCTCTGGAATCGCCTGCCACCATTCCTCGGAATTATTAAATTCCGGATCAACATCGACAATAACGCCGCGAAACGGGTATACGCGGTGTCGAACCACCTGCCCAATCGAGAATTGTGTATTTCTAATATTCATAATTACTAAATGATATATGGGCAGATTAAAGCAAAACAATAGTAATTAGGGAAGGCAATGATTCGCATCGTTCCTTGATTTAGATCAAGACCCACCTTTGTCGCAATCCATATTGTATATTTGGTGGTATCCGAGAATCGTAGTGCTAATTGGATGCCTGGTTAAATTAATGGCCAATCAGAAAATGTCCACAAGACTCTATCATTTTCGGCTTGTTTTAAGTTTTGTCTTAGCCGCTTTCTACATGATTTCCGCGCAGGCAGAAATCTTCATCGCTACTGCCGGCCCATTTACTGGAACCAATATTTTCAGGGGCGAGCAAATTCAACATGGCGCCGAGATGGCCGTCGCCGACATAAACGCGAGAGGCGGCGTGCTCGGCGAGCAGGTTGAATTGTTGATCGCCGACGACGCCTGTGACCCCGAACAGGCCGTGGCTGTCGCGCACAAACTGGTCAACGATGGTGTTGTTTTCGTTGCTGGACATGTCTGCTCGCACTCATCGATTCCGGCATCCAGGGTTTACCGGGACGCCGGTGTGTTAATGATCTCTCCGGCTTCAACCAACCCGAAACTGACCGACGAGGGCGGCGATAACGTGTTTCGGGTATGTGGTCGCGATGATCACCAGGGTGTCGTCGCCGGCAATTACCTGAGCGATGTATGGCGAGACAAGAACATCGCCATAATTCACGATAGCTCGACTTACGGCAAAGGCCTGGCCGATGAGACTCGAAAACAACTCACCAAGCGTGGCGTCACAACAGCCCTGGAAGAGACATTCACACCCGGTGTAAGGGACTATTCACAGCTTGTCGAAAAAATGCAGGCGGCAAGCATCGACGTGATCTACGTGGGCGGGTATACAGAGGAAACCGGTCTCATGGTACGCCAGGCCCGCGACCGTGATTATGCCGCTCAATTTGTTACCGGTGACGCCCTCACTAATGAAGAGTTCTGGCTCATCACCGGAAAGGCAGGCGAAGGCACGCTGGGAACCTTTGGCCCGGACCCACGCGACTTTGAGGCCGCGGCTTCGGTGGTCGCTCGCTTTCGAGACAAAGGTTTCGAGCCTTCTGGTTACACGCTACACACTTATGCCGCGGTCCAGGCCTGGGCCCAGGCCACGGAAAAAGCAGGAACTCTGGCCCTGGATAAAGTTATCGAATCTCTTCGATATGAACAGTTTGATACGGTGCTGGGAGAGATAAGTTTTGACGGCAATGGCGACGTCACCGCGCCGGGTTATATCTGGTACATGTGGACAAATGGAAATTACGTACCGCTGCCCTGACTTGCGCGTTTAATTCAGCGCACTGCGAGATGATCGCAGTGGCGTACAGGAGGGTAGTATGATTAACCGGTTGGGCGTGCGTACCCGCCTGCTTTTAGCATTTTTCGGAATAAGTGCTTTTTCGGTGCTGGCTGCTGGCGCCGCGATGTATTCATTTCTGAAGGCCGGTGATGCGCTCGATCGGATTACCCTGGATCGTGTGCCGGCAACTGTCGCATCCCAGCAACTTTCCCGCCAGGCCGAAAGAATCGTTGCCGTTGCCCCTGCCCTGATGTCAGCCAACACAACACAGCAGCACGAGCAAATGTCCCAACGCATAGCCACTGGGCTCGCTGACCTGCATACACAGCTTGCCGCCTTGAGCGGGCTGGATGTAGACCCGGACTCCCTCATCCTGATCGAAAACCTGGTAGACCGGCTCAGTATGAATCTCAGTACCGTTGATACCATGATCATAAACAGCCTGGTGCTCGTCGAACGCAGAAACGAACTACTTCGTGACCTGCGTTTCACCGACATATCATCCCGGCGACTGCTGGCACCCGGCCTTCTGGTAATGGACGCTAAGCTAGCCGAGATCCGTCAGGCGCTACAAAAATCCAGTGATACCGATGGTCAGAGATCCCAGGCAATTGGTGATCTGTCCAGATCAATCATCCCCCTGGCTCCGCTGCAGGGAGCCCAGGCGCAAGTGTCATCTATTAACGAAACGTTGATCAAGGCGGCCTCGGCCAAAAGCCAGGAGGATCTCGGTGTATTGTCATTTCCGTTGCGCCGCTCCCTGGATGGGCTTGAAGAATTGCTGGCAGGCATCGAGCCCGACCTGGCAAACCGCCTACGCCCACGCCTGGCAGAATTTCGTGCATACACCAATGGCAAGAACAGCATACTGGCTGCACGGAAAATGGAATTACGCCACCATGACTTTATGCAGACACTTCTCGATCAGAATGCAGAAATTTCAACCCAGTTGACAAACTCGGTCGATCGCCTCGTCTCCCGCGCCAATGCCGACATCCAGAATGCAACTGAAGAAGCATTTTCAGTGCAACGAACCAGTACCGTGATTATGATAAGCGTAGTGGTGCTGAGCCTGGTCTGTTCCGTGCTGATTGTGTGGCTCTACGTCGGGCGCAATTTGATCGCCCGCCTGACCGGCCTTAGCGATAGCATGCTTGCCATCGCCAACGGTGATCTGAAGGCTGACATCCCTGGCGATGGAACAGATGAAATCAATGACATGGCCAGGGCGCTTCAGGTATTTCGGGATACCGCAGTCGTGGTTAGAGAAACAAATTTGCGAGAGATCCAGGAAGCCCGCCAGCGCCTGAGGGACGCCATCGAGTCCATCGCTGAAGGCTTTTCTCTCTACGACGCCGAAGACCGGCTGGTACTATGCAACAGTCATTATTGCGACCTGTACCCCGGCATTGCCAGTGTCATGGTTGCGGGGACACCGTTTGAAACGGTGATACGCGCTGCCGCCGAGGCCGGCCTGATCAAGGGAGCCGAAAACAACATCGATGAATGGCTAGGGAAACGGATGGCACTGTATCACGATGCCAGAGGAAGCCACCTGCAACAGCAAACTGACGGCCGCTGTATCCAGATCCATGAATGCAAGACCGCCGACGGTGGAACCGTTGCGGTTTACTCGGACATAACCGAGCTGGTTGAGCAGTCAGAACAACTGGAGGCGTGGAATAAGGAACTGGAAGACCGTGTTAGTGCCCAGGTAGAAGAACTGCAACATGTCGAGCAACTCAAACGCTTTTTCCCACCCCAGCTCGCGGATGCAATCGTATCGAATGAAAACACCGGGATCCTCGAAGATCATCGCAGTGAGGTGACCGTGATATTCTGCGACTTGCGCGGCTTTACCACATTTTCATCACTTTCCGAACCGGAAGAAGAAATGCGCGTACTAAGAGAATATCACGCCGTCGTCTGTCCACTAATATTCGAATATGGCGCGACCCTGGAGCATTTTGCAGGTGATGGGGTCATGTGTTTTCTGAACGACCCACTGCCCTGCCGGGACCATATTCGGCGGGCTATTGAGATGGCTAACGCAATGCGATCCGGTATGCATGAACTGAGAAAAAAATGGCTTGCCCGCGAAGTGGACCTGGGGTTTGGCATAGGGATTGGAACCGGGTATGCAACCATGGGCCGAATTGGTATCCCTGAACTTTTCCATTACGCTGCAATCGGTTCCGTGGCGAACCTTGCCTCCCGCCTTTGTGACGAAGCCAAACATGGGCAAATTCTTGTCACCAAGAGAGTTTTTTCGTCAACCGAGGGAATTTTCGAAATTGAGCCCGTTGGCGAGCTGTCTTTAAAGGGCTTCCCAAAACCAGTAACAACTTACAACGTATTGGATCCAGACAGAAAATCGAAACCTTCGCATGCCGCCTGACTACCAGGTTCTGCGCTGACCCGGTCACGAAACTCCGCTGCCGCTGCACTGGCATCTTCATCTCTTCCAAGCTGCGCATAGCAGGCTGCAAAGTAGTCGTAAGCCGACAGGTTGCTAGCACGTTACTTTAGGAGAGACCAGCGAATATCAGCAAAAACCCCAGCATTGAAAAGACAGCACCGAGCACCGCCAGGCGGGCAACCAGTCCAGAATAGGCGATACGGGCAAGCACCGGGCTTTGCAGCCGGTCCATCATCCAGAACAGGCCGATAATCGCCGACAGCAGTACAGCGCCAGTCAGGAAAAGAGTCATCGACCGGCTAGAAACCGATCAGGTCCTCTATCGCCTCTATTCCCGCGATGGCGCAGGAATCATCCATATCACCAGAGGGGGCGCCAGAAACGCCTATTGCTCCAACCAGTGAACCAGCCGCCTCGATGATCATACCGCCACCGACCATAAGCGCACCGGGAACCTGGCGGACACCGGATTGAGGTTGCCCGGCATGTGTTGCTTCCACCATTTCAGAAGTATTAGTACGAAAACTGGCCGCGGTCCAGGCCTTACCTGTGGCCGTTTCCGGGGTATGTGCTCCGGCATAGCGATCACGGATCAGTGCTTGCAAAATACCCATACGGTCCACCACGGCTACGGCAACCTGAAAACCCTGGGACCTGCAATTCTCCCGGGCTGCCGACGCTGCTATTAACGCCGTTTCCGGGGTCAATGACTGGCTCGTAAATAAGCCATCTTCTTCGGCCTTTGCCGAGCCCACGCTGAGCGACAGGCTCAGGCCGGTGATAAATAGAGCACTCATCGATTTCATTGGTGTCTCCTTCATGATTTAACCAGGACGGAAAGAATAACACCATATCACCGATAGCAGGTAGGTCAGAAGCCCGCGATTGAAGGCATGGTCTAATGATAACCACTAGCCTGCCATAGTTATTCAGAATCAGTAGCAGTCATTTAAATCAATCAACTGTTGTCCTGTAGAAACCTCTACAGTGATTTCAGATGCGGGCATTACCCTGATCGCGCCCGTGATTGGACTGTGCAGTTCGCATCGACCCGTCTCCACGAGACTGTCATCGGCAAACGCGATAATTCTGAGGTATCGACGGGTCACGTCCGGCACCAGTAGACGCATTTGCCCGGCAATCGATACAAGGGTGGATAGTCCCAGTTCGGGTGAACCATATATGTGATTCGAAAACCCGGTGAGTGCCGTTATCTCAACCAAATTGATACCTGTGCGACGGTAGACCTTTAGTGTGCCGCCAATATGCGGGGTGATCACCGCGGCAATCTCGGTACGTCCGTCACCATCGAGATCGGCAACGCCAACAGGATTCAGCCAACGCATCGGCATGCCAATAGGCCGCGATTGCGCGTTTATTTTCAATTGGTCACGGTTGAGCCCAATCATCACCAACCGAGAGCCACTGTTGCGATTGCTGACGATACTGAGAATCTCTTCAGGCTCCCCTCGCGCAAGCATTAACAAACGTGGATTTACATCCTCGAACACCTCTTCTTCAGGAAGTTGCAGCACCAGACGACGTCCGGTGTTCGTCGTAACCACCAGGTCCGAGTATTCATGCGGCTGCCCGGGAGCGAAGTGGCCGTAGCGATCGACCGGATTACTGTACCGGGCATTGGTGATGGTTTCTGCACTGACATCTGCCGCGACCAGGATGCACAGGGTAGTGAAGGCAAGTAATCTTTGGTGTAATTCCATCGATGTCAGGCCCTGGACTGGCGGTCCTGCTTATAATCCATAGCGCTCAGGTACAATTTTATCTTCGGGCTATCTTGAAAGTTTTTTACCTTCCACGGTTTCTTTAACACCGGAACTCAATCCTGCATCTATCCTCGTAATCGCACCGTAATCATTCACGTAGGAGTGGCATACATTGTTCCATTTTTTACCATTGAGGCAAACCTTGCCAGCGGCCGACACTTCCCAGGTACCGGCAAATCTGATTTTTTCCCATAACGCCTCCGCGTTACCATCTGAACCAAAGTAGGTTTCATGGTATGGCCATCTTTCAGTCTTACCAGAAAGATGCGCGGTCACCTGCTCACCGTTCAAACGAGTTGCCCCGCCTTCAATTAACGCCTGTTCTGTAACTGTCGCACAGGCTGAAAGACCCAATGTACCGATACACACAAATATCAAACATAATTTTCTCCTTAACATAACACTCTCTTAAAATTTCAGTTGAATGAATTATATCGAGCCATAGTAGCTTTCCATAGGATTATTATTTCTCTCAAGTTCAGCGTATTCAAAACCAGCAAATGTGCTGCGTCCCCAATTAACATCGACTCACCGTCATTGCGGCCCCAGAGCCGCAATGACCACCAGGGAAGGTGGAAATGCAATAGAGCTGCCTGGAGCAACCCTTGCCCATTACAAATGTGCCGAATCAGCTATCGTAGCCCCGATTTAAATGGATACCGGCTCGGAGGCCGGCATGACGGGGGCCGCAATGACGGTGAGGGGAATTAGCGCATTGCTTTGGTTATACTGTAAGTCGCGCCGTATTGTGATAACAGATTGATGCACCAATCATTTCATACTCTTGTTAACAAACTGATGAAGGTGGATGCGCGCGAATTTTCCGCGGTTGCCGCTTCCTTCCTGTTTGTGTTCATCCTGATGGCCGCCTACTACATCCTGCGGCCGGTGCGCGACGCCATGTCCAGTGACTGGACCGACACCGAGTTAAGCTGGTTATGGACGCTTAACTTTTTTATTAGTACCGGCGCCGTATTGTTGTATGGCGTTGCGGTATCGAGGGTCAATATAAAAAAACTGGTGCCGGGCATTTATATCTTTTTCGCCAGCTCGTTCCTGCTTTTCTACCTGGCGACCCACTGGTTTGACGATACGCGGCTCATCGATAAGGCCTTTTATGTCTGGGTCAGTTTCTTTGCCCTGTTTCATATATCGGTATTCTGGAGTTACATGTCTGACATCTACTCCAGGTCACAATCCAAACGCCTGTTTGGAATGATTGGTGCCGGCGCCAGTATCGGTGCGATTCTCGGGCCTTCGATACCCGTGTTATTCAGTGACATGATCGGGGTGTATAACCTGCTAATTATCGCGGCGCTGATGCTGTTCCTGGTGATCCCCATTATTCGCTTTCTCGATAAAACAAGGGCCGAAAATCCGTTCAGATCTGACACATTATCAGAACCCAGATCCATGAAAGCTATCGGCGGTGAATTTTTTAATGGCTTCGTAGATTTATTTGGCCATCGCTTCCTGTTAGGCATCGGCCTGTTCATATTGCTCTATACGATGATGAGCACGTTTGTCTACTTCGAGTTGAAAAACGTCATGGTGGAATATGATCGCGCCACTCGCACCCAGTACTGGGCAATAATGGATTTAATCGTTAACTCGCTGGCAATATTCACCGCGTTGTTCGTCACCGGCCGCCTCGCAACCAAATGTGGGCTGGCGGTAACATTGGCCCTGGTACCCGTGCTGCTGGTATTCGGCTGGCTCGCCGTTGCTGTCGCACCAGGCCTCGCGATACTCATTGGCTTGCAGATTATCCGCCGCGCGGGCAATTATGCGATCACCCGGCCCGCACGCGAAATGCTATTCACCGGGGTACCGCGAGAAACCCGGTTTAAAACCAAGCCGGTGATCGATATCGTCGTTTATCGGGGCGGTGACGTACTGGCCGGCTGGACCTATACCGGTCTCGCGCAGGGGGTCGGGCTCGGGCTTGGCAGCATCGCGCTGGTTGCCGCCATGATTGCGCTAATGTGGACATTAGTAGGCATATTCCTGGGCATTCACTATGAAAGAAGCAACACCAGCACCGATACAACAACCATCAGAACCGGAAACCTGCAATGAAAACCTTCAAATATACTGGTACTCGTCGACAGTTCTTAAAATCCACCGCTGCAGCCTCCCTGGTATATTCGTTACTGCCGCGGATTGCGTCAGCGACTGAAGCCAGGGTCATCAAAAAGACGATTCCGTCCAGCGGTGAAAGGCTATCCGTGATCGGCCTTGGCACTTCACGAACCTTCGACGTTAGTGACAGCGCGGATTCAATCTCACCACTGGTCGAGGTGATTCAGGCATTTTTTGATCGGGGCGGACAACTGATAGATTCCTCACCCATGTACGGCAATGCCGAAAGCGTCACCGGCGCCCTGTTGGAGCAGGTAAAAAACAGACAGGGCCTGTTTACCGCGACCAAGGTCTGGACTAACGGCAGGGATGAGGGCATGGCCCAAATGCAGCGTTCGATGGAACGCATGGGGGTCGATACCATCGACCTGATGCAAATTCACAATCTGCGTGACTGGCGAGTACATATAGAAACCCTGGTCGACTGGAAGGCCCAGGGCAAAATCCGTTACATCGGCATTACCACCTCACATGGACGCTACCACAAAGATCTCGAGAAGATCATGCAACAACTGCCGCTGGATTTCGTCCAGTTTAGCTACAACATTACGGACCGGGCCGCAGAACAACGCCTGCTGCCGATAGCGCGGGAAAGAGGTATCGCCACGCTAATCAACCGTCCCTTCCAACGCGGCAGCCTGTTCCGCCTGGTCAAGAGCGAGTCGCTGCCAGGATGGGCGGCGGAGATAGACTGTGCCAGCTGGGGGCAGTTCTTTTTAAAATTCATTGCCTCTCACCCCGGCGTCACCTGCATTATCCCGGCAACATCGAAACTCAAACACATGGTCGACAATATGACCGCGGGCTACGGTCGCCTGCCCGATGAAAGAACCAGACAACATATGATTGAGTATGTTGAATGGTTGTGATTGGTGTATTGGGAACATGAATATCAATAACATTCCCCGTCATTCCGGCGAAGGCCGGAATCCAAGGGTTTCAACGACTTACTGGATACCGGCATGCGCCGGTATGACGGTGCCGGGTTAACGGGACAGCAGTGATTTTGATTAATTATTTTTAGTAGAGTTACTTCTGGTAAAAAACTTTCTGACTGCCTGCCTGATTGAGCCCCAGCCTTTTTGCATGTTTTTCTTAAGCGAAAATTTATAAACAGATTTGAAGATGGCTTCAATTCTTTCGATTTCCATTTCTATGCGTTCGTCTATTCTGCCATCGGTAGCGGCCATGTTTCTCAGAAAACCGAGGATCTCTGCCGACATCACCTTGAAGTTACAGTCTGGATTCTCACTCGCAAATTTAGCCAGTGTTTGTGACAGAGCCCTGATTGAAAAACTATCCAGGTTTGATTCAATGTACTTGATTCCCTCACCAACGAATCTGGGATCGTAACCCCATTCGTTAACAAAATAGTCACGGATATGGTTCCGCCCCGCGTCTTCGATGTGCCCCTCTACACTGGCAACTTTCAGGGCTAGCGGCGCAAGCAAATCGAATAGTCCAAGCGCCAGAACATCGAGCGGTGTATTTATAAACTTCGGGATTACGGTCAAGCGGTTGGCTGAAGCCTTTTTTAAATAGCGCGTAATGCCAACCCAGGCGCCCCCGGTAACCACACCCGCGGCAATTACCCAACCGACCGGTGTTGCTGCCGTACCAATCCCAATCGCCGCCAACCATCCAGTCGGGGCAAAAAATGTAGTTGCTATTGCCGAGGACTTCGCAACCACCACCGCCGTGGTCGCCACCCCGGCAACTTCCCAGGTTTCAAACACCGCATTTTTTAACTTCAGCGAAGTATAAGCATCCTCACCGATCGCGAGTTTAGACTTAAAATTTAAAGGCTCGGAGACAATGGTTTCGATATCCTCGAACCAGTTATGTTGATCTTGATTATCCATTGCTTATTATTCTACAGACCATTATGCGCAAAACCCACCGGCTTGGCTGCATTAAGAATATCCGGGTCAGAGAGCAATTGTTTCTAATATTAGGTAATATTCTCCATGACTCGGTTTATTTCCGTTATGCGAAAACCAAAAAGGAGGAGCTCTAGATGGCCACTAAATTAGGCGTGGTAGTGATACACGGCATGGGTTCTCAGGATCCTGACTTTGCCGAAGACATGATCGAAGAACTCAATGATCGGGTCAAGGACCTGGGAAAAGACCCTGAATCAATTGCCTGGAAGCCCGTTTACTGGGCAAATATTCTGAAAGGCCGGCAAAGTGAATACTTGCGTAATGCCAAGCGGCTTGGCGATCTTGATTACATCGGTCTGAGAAAATTCATGTTGTCTGCGTTCGGTGACGCAAGTGCTTATCAAAGAGTAAACAGTGGCGGCAATTCCACCTATAAGAAAATCCATCGCCGCGTGGCCAGGGACATTAAATCACTCTATGTGGCAGGATTGCAGTCTGAGCCTAAACCACTCATCGTACTAGCTCACTCGCTTGGCGGTCACATCATTTCGAATTATATCTGGGACATGCAGCAATCCGGTGATCCCGGCTTGAGTTCTTTTGAGCGCATGGAGAAGCTGTCGGGCATAGTCACTTTTGGCTGCAATATTCCGTTTTTCACGTTTGCTTACGACGTCGTAAAACCGATTGAGTTTCCACCAACAACATTAACCCCGACTTTAAAACGAAAGGCGAAATGGCTTAATTTCTATGACCCGGATGACGTATTAGGTTACCCGCTAAAAGCCATTAATACCGATTACGCGAAAGTAGTGACAAAAGATATCCCAATCAATGTCGGGGGTGTTTTCTCATCGTGGAACCCAATCGCGCACGGAGGTTACTGGACGGATAATAGTTTTACCAAACCTGTCGCCAAATATATCGCCGGCTTCCTGTAAAATCCAGATTATCCAATTCAGTGATCCCCGGAGTGACGCATGATGAGTGATTCAAATAACCGGCCTTACAAAGGGCAATGTCTTTGTGGTTTGATTCAATACGAGGTAGACGAAATAGAGCCCCACATGGGTCATTGCCACTGTTCAATGTGCCGTAAGTTTCACGGTGCGGCCTTCGCCACATACGGGGAAGCCAAAGCAGATAATTTTCACTGGGTAGCGGGTGAAGAGCATCTCAAAACCTATCTTGCGCCAAATGGAACAAAACGACAATTCTGCGATAATTGCGGGTCCAGCCTGACCTTTGTGCCCTCGAATGATACCGGCGAATTGGTTGAATTTTCACTAGGTACGCTGGAATCGGAAATTGAACTCAGACCCAATGCCCATATTTTTACCCACTACAGGGCTAGCTGGTATGAGTTTAGCGATGATTTACCGCAGTTTACGGAAGACAGGGATAGCAAGGAAATATCATAACAACTGTTTGAAACCGCTTCTTGAATAAATTTTATGGGGCCAGACTTAATGAATTTCAACACCGGATTGACACACATCGAAAACCTCAATGAATAATAATTTGTTCCAGTGATTTAGGATGGGATGTCAGGGCTTCGTGGCCATTTTCAGTCACAACGAAACTATCGCCCACCTGTGCCCTGAAGCCGTCCGTGCTCACCGAACCATCAACTGCAAAAACCATGTTGGGTTGCAAAATAGTTTTGTCCCCGAATACCAGCTGCGGTTTTTCCAGAAAACTAAACCCCGTTCCGCGCCCACAGCGGAAAGGATAGTCGTAACCGGCAGACTGGATCACCTCGGCATAGGCGTTATGCACCGCTTCCGCAGGCACGCCGGGTTTTAACATGGCCAGAGCGGCCGCCTGGCTATCCACCGCCAGCTGGTAGACAGCCTCATGGCTTTTGTCGCCAATTTCGCCTATCCAGAATGTCCGGTCGAATCCGAGCTTAAATCGATGAAAGTTGGTCATCCCGCAAAAACACAGGAATACCGGTTCACCGAATTTCATTATCCGGTTAGAGGCGCGATGATGAGTACGGGTAATTTCTTCACCGGATGCCATGATCTGGAGGAAATGGGTGTTAGGAGACATTTTCGAATCTGGGTAATGTGTTCGCAGTAATTCTGATGACTTTTTTGTCCCCGCCGCGCCTGTCGCCAACGCCACCTCGTATTCAGCCACGCCATCGGCAATGGCCTCCCGGCCGGCTTCCATCATAACGTTCGCTACTTGCCCCGCATGGCGCGCCAACTGCAGCTCTTCGCTCGATTTAATCATTCGCATATCCGCTATGACCGGAGTGATATCGGACAACCGCTGCCTGGGCAACAGGGAACCAATGTATTCTCTTACCAGCGCCGGCATGGTATGTGGCTCGATGGCAACCTGATTCTGTTTCTTGAATGAAGCGGGAATGTGTTCACGCCATTCATAACCCATGCCGTCATTCCAGGGTTCAATTCTATCGACCACGGCATTGTCCAGCGCCGTGTTGTAGTCAATCGATGGGGTAATCAGGAGGCTGTCTCCGTGCCGTGAAATCACCAGTATGGTCGGCCTGCCGAACTCCATGTGAAGATAGTCATAATAACCGGTGTAGTAGTAAACCGAGTCATCGTCGGTAATGAGGGCAACATCTATGCCCGCATCCCGCATTCGATTTCTTAGTGTCTGTGTTCTTTTGTTAAACATTGAATAGTATCTGTCGAGGGTGGTTATTACACCGTCCTCGCTACCTGGTTGACCAACTCGGTCAGGGTTTCGCCACAATCGCGTTCAATCTTCAGGCTGAGCAGGTCATCGGCGCGGGTTTTGCCAATATTGATCGCGGCGATCGGAATACTCCTGGCCTGTGCTTTAAGCATGAACCGGTAACCTGAATACACCATCAGTGACGAGCCAACAACGAGTACCGCGTCGGCCGTTTCAAGCGCATCGAAGCATTCTGTTATGCGCTGCCCCGGTACATTTTCACCGAAGAATACCACATCGGGTTTGAGCAAGCCGTCACAGTGATCGCAATGCGGGATTTCGATTTCCGAAAAATCAGTGCCGACGCGTTGTGCATCGCCATCCGGCGCCAGGTTGGCAGACAGACCCTCGAGTTGAGGATTATGCCTGAGCAGGTACTCCTGTATGTCTATACGGGGAAAATAGGCGCCGCAATCAAGGCAGACCACGCGCTCGAGCGTACCATGCAGATCGATCACCCGACTACTACCCGCGAGTTGATGCAGCCTATCGACATTCTGGGTAACGATGACTAACCCGGTGACCTGTTTTTCCAGGCTTGCCAAACCGATGTGGGCGGCGTTCGGTTCAGCCCTGTTAATGCGCGGCCAACCAACCGCAGATCGCGCCCAATAACGCTGCCGTACCGCGTGCTCACGCACAAAGTCTCGATAGTCGACTGGTTTTCGATGCTTCCACTCGCCCGCGCTATCCCGGTAATCCGGAATGCCGGAGCCAGTACTGACACCCGCACCCGTCAATACAAAAATCCGCGCATGGTTTTCTATAAATTCAACCAACGCCAAAAGCATACCCTCGTACAAACGCGAGTCCAACCGGACCAAAACCCAGGCTTATGCCCCGCAGTATAAATCATGGTGCTGACAAGATTAACGATAATTGCTGAATATCGAGATGGCAGAAATTTTGGTACTGTAAAAAAATACCCCGCTCAGTGGCGGGGTAGAATTTGAGCTCTATCCTTCGGTAACAACAGCCTTTTGTATCGAAATCCAACAAAACCAATAATGCCGGTTTCGAGTAATCAGACCGTTGCGGAGATAGTTAACGTGCTCGTGCCGTTAAAGCTTATCGCAACGTGCTTCGTGACTTTTTATTTACTACGCCGTCATTTATACAGCAATGTCACCTGCCTGGAATCGCCCGTTTGGGTGAAAATAAGCTTCTAAAAATTAACCCATTTGGGTTAACCGGGACTGTAAAATCACTTGCTCATGTTTTGAATCTTGAATTCACCTTCCTAATATCGGAGTAACCTGACCCCTGAATCAAACCCCGAACCCCGACCCTTCCTGTCGATATTCTTCCCGGGGCGGGCTGAAAATATCGATCACAACGGCACCCTCGGCACCGGCATGGAAACTATGCGTCATATTGCCTGGTGTTTGCCAAAAATCACCGGCCTTTACCGCGTGTTCGACGCCATCCTGGATTCGTACACCGCTGCCTTCGAGCATCAGGCCCCACTGTTCCTGGGGGTGGCTGTGCTCTACACCCGATTTGTTAGCGCCGATACGCAGCACCGACAGCATCACATTCTCGCCGGGAAAAATCCGCGTCTCGAGCCCGTCAGCCAGGGTACGCGAAATACCCTGGCTCATATCGTCAATATTAAAGAAGTGTTGTAGGTTCATAGGTTTCCTGTTTTGCGGCCCATATAGATAACGACCAGTATAAAAGGCCAGTTTCCCAGGGGCAATTACAACCTGTTTATCCGCCTAATAAATACCAAATCCATGTCAAAACCGTCATAGCGGCCCACGAGCCGCTATGACCGCCATGGATGGTGGAAATGCAACAGGGTTCCAGCGGTCCGACGTTTCGGAGCAACCCTTGCCCATTACACGGGCACCCAGGGCATCAATCGTGACTTCAATTTCAATGGATACCGGCCTTCGCCGGCATGACAATGAATTTTTGCCGGGATTGGTAACAGACTTGCTGTTTTTTCACTATCAAAGCCGGTTACTATAGTGCTAGCATCCGGCTTTCAACAAAAATGATTTCGGTAACGAATTTGGAGGTTAATCCGTGATAAAAAGCATAGTCCTTGCAATCGATGGCTCCGCGCCCGCCAAACATGCCCAGAGTATGGCCATAGACCTGGCTTCTAAATACGAAGCCAGGCTGACCCTCGTTCATGTTTTAACCCATGATCATCCCTCTAAAGAATTAGCGCGCATGGCGGAAGTGGAGAACTTGCTTGACTCCAAACCGCCAAATGTAGGTAACAAGGATAATACCTACTCGGCTGTTGCCCGGTTCCTCGGCGGTGGGATCGAAGATAAAGAAGCCAGGATTATTGCTTTACTCGGAGAGCAAATACTGGAAAACGCATCAAAAAGCGCCGGGAAGGCCGGTATTAAAGATGTTACTACGGAAATTCGCACCGGGGATTATGCAAACAATATTCTTGAAGTCGCCAACCAGGCAAATGCTGACATAATCGTCATGGGGAGACGAGGGCTTAGTAATCTAAAGGGGTTCGTAACCGGCAGTGTTTCACACAAGGTTTCTCAACGAGCGGAGTGTTCGGTTCTTACCGTAAAATAAATTTGCACCTGCTTAAATCGCCTAAAGCAATCCCGGCCATTAGCAGGCCGGACTCTGCAATAAAAAATAAATTGATATGTGGTTATCTACCCCTTATGCTGCGCGCTTCTATTTAAGCGCCCGTAGCTCAGCTGGATAGAGTACCTGGCTTCGAACCAGGTGGTCGGGAGTTCGAATCTCTCCGGGCGCGCCATTCAATTAAAAGAGTCCCGACAGGGGCCTTTTTTATTGAATGAGGTGTTTGTGAGATCAGATTCAAACTTACCCCCTCTTTAAAATGTCTCAACGTCTGTAAAAGGGGGACAGGTATTGTTACGCGGCTTTCGCTTCAGCAGCATTATCGATCATGATACTAAATTTTTCGAGGATGTTTATCTCCTTACCGAGCGTATTCATATATACCACCAGGTTAACGGACTGCTGCAAGCCCTTTAGAATTTCATCCAAGTCTCTCTGTTGTTCAAGAGTCAATCCGTCATAATTCATATCATTTCTCCAGCCTGGTTAATATCGAAAGTTAAATTCAAGAAAAAGGGCGGCCATCCCTGGCCAAACATTATAAAAAGTTAATAACGCTATAGTAGATGACCAAACCCGATTAGATAGTCAGTTCCATACGATTGGCGCGACAGGATAGGAAGTAGGCATGAACAGACAAGAATTACCGCCACTTCCAGCCATTTGATTGGGCCGGGCCGCTTCGATTCCACCGATATCTATCAAACTGGGAAAGCCCGTGAAACAAGGGTAAAATCCAAAGCCTGTCACACTACCCCCTGATTGATTAATGTCCAATCCCACACCACTTGGCAAACAACAACTCGAAGAATTCGACAAAACCGGATACCTGTTCTTCCCCAACGCATTCAGCGCGGAAGAAACCCGGGTACTTAAACAGGCGGCGCTCGATGTTTATCAAATGCAACGCGAAGAGGTGTGGCGCGAGTCATCGGGGGTCGCGCGTACCGCCTTTGCCGCACACACCTATAACGACGCGTTTAGAAGACTGGGCGCGCACCCGCGACTGATCGACCCGGTGATGCAGTTGCTCGATGGTCCGGTCTACATGCACCAGTATAAAGTCAACGCCAAGGCCGCATTCGACGGCGATGTCTGGCAGTGGCACCAGGATTACGGCACCTGGGCGCGGGACGATTTAATGCCCGAGCCGCGGGCGATGAACATCGCCGTGTTCCTCGATGATGTCACCGCCGCCAATGGCCCCCTGATATTCATACCCGGCAGCCATAAGCAGGGCGTGGTGGCCGCCGGGCATGACCTCGAAACCACCAGCTATCCGTTATGGACCCTGGACCGTGATACCGTCACCGAACTATACAACCAGGGTGGCTGCGTGGCGCCCACCGGTGACGCCGGCTCAATGTTAGTATTTTCGAGCCTACTGGTGCACGCTAGTCCAGCCAATATCAGCCCGATGGACCGCACCATTGTTTACCTGTCGTTGTGCCATGTGGACAACCATATCCGCCAGTTCAAACGCCCGGAATGGATCGCGCATCGAGATTTCACCGCGATCACGCCATTGGCCGACGACACCCTCACTGAATTGATCGACTAAACCTCAATTAAACCAGGCTCCCACCAACGCCAGGCCACTCTTTATGTATCTATATTCATCTCTCAAGCAACGCGAAGCCGATAATCAGCCTGTGCGGGTTGGATTGATAGGCGCCGGCAAATTCGGCTCGATGTTTCTGTCGCAGGCGCCAACCACGCCCGGACTCGTGGTCACTGTAATCGCCGATCTCGATCCCGCCCAGGCCATGGCGCGCTGTAAAGAGGTCGGCTGGGATGAGACGCGCATCGCCTCGACCACATTCATCGATGACGCCGAGCGAATGATCCAGGGTGATCAGATAGACGTCGTCGTCGAGGCCACCGGTCACCCGGCCGCGGGCATTAAACACGCGCTGCTTTGCGCCGAGTATGGCAAACACGTGGTCATGGTGAATGTCGAAGCCGATGTACTGGCAGGCCCTTATCTCGCCCAGCAGGCGCGCCAGGCCGGAGTGGTCTATTCCATGGCTTACGGCGATCAGCCCGCGCTGACGATGGAAATGATTGACTGGGCCAGGAGCTGCGGCTTTCACGTCGTGGCGGCTGGCAAGGGTACCAAATACTTACCCGCATACCACGAATCGACCCCGGATACGGTCTGGTCGCATTATGGCCTCAGCGCTGAACAGGCCGCGGCCGCCGGCATGCGCAGCCAGATGTTCAATTCATTCCTCGACGGCACCAAGTCATCGATCGAGATGGCCGCGATAGCAAACGCCGCCGATT
>Ga0164313_10001759_pt1 | contig 19334 bp, 15 predicted proteins | sample GuaBasSedimGuay4_FD_113735 | JGI IMG/M metagenome (GOLD analysis project Ga0164313, IMG submission 113735) | Subseafloor sediment microbial communities from Guaymas Basin, Gulf of California, Mexico - Guay4, Core 4569-4, 0-3 cm | ecosystem: Environmental > Aquatic > Marine > Hydrothermal vents... | reverse complement strand
CGGCACGACACTGGACACAGACAGCGAAACGGCCGGCACCCTGTTGCAGGCACCGGCCATAGACTGAAAGCGCGAGTGGGCGTGGGCCTATTCCGCGCGCAACTCGTCTGCGCTCTTGAACAGGTTGTTCTTCACGAATTCGGGCACGGCCCAGACCAGCTCCTCGCCTTCGACGCGGAACCAGACCTGGCCGCTCATCTCGGCCACGGCGCCACCAAAGAGCATCGTCAACTCGCTGCCGCCTTCGATCGTCACGGTGACCCGGTCGGGCGAGTCCAGACCGGAACCTTCAGGGTTCTCGTCGCGGGCCAGCACGTCGCGCGCGCGGATCGAAACCAGGGCCGAGAGAATAGCGTCGCCACGGCTGCGACTGCCCACGAAGTCCTCGTTGATCCGCCACTCGTAGTTGTTGCCCGGCGATCCCGCAGCCACGGGAGGAGCGGTGGAAGCATCACCCTCGACCGCCTCGTCACCGGCCGTCTCCTCGATGATCAGCTCGCGGTCCAGGAGCACGGTCTCCTCGCCTTCGATGCGGATCCTCGTGATGTCATCACGCAGCACCTCGAAGGCCAGTAGGTCCACCCACGAACTCACCTCGGGCACCGGCCGGTCGTCTCCCCACAGACCGAAGTCGCTGAGGAAGTTGTGGTCGGTCACGTAGACCCGGTTGCTTCCTGCCTTGCGCACGAAGCAGCCCGACCCCGAACGCTTGCCAATCAGCAGATCCAGGTGGCCGGCGACCTGCAGCCTGTAGGCCTGCGAATCGGCCAGGGCATAGCTGCCCAGGACATCCGCATCATCGCTGCGAATCTCACCGCTGACCGCCTCGAGGTTACCCAGCAGCGTGCGGATCTTGTTGAGATTGCCCGGGGCCTGGAAGTGGTCCTCGATGACCCATCCGGCGTCGGTGTTGGCGAGCTTGAATCCCTCGTCACCACGCCGGATCGAAATCGACTCGATCTCGTCGCTGGAAAGCGTGCCCTCTACGAGGTCCACGAAGCCGCCGCTCTGGTCCAGCGTCGGACGGCGCTGCGAGCTGAGCATGTACAGGGCAGCCAGGCCGACGACCACGACCAGCATGATGATCAGGTTGCGATTGTTGCCCACGGCTATCGACCTCCCTGCAAGGCGCCCTGTGCCGCGAGGAATCTTGCTTCCTGGCGGCGGCGGCGCAGGTGTCGATAGATGCCGAAGAGGCCCACGGCCATCGGCACCAGACCAATCACAACCAGTTTGATGAGAAGACGCGCGCCCTCACCAAGCGGACGCAACGAACGCACCGTGGTGACCTTGGCGCGGATCTCGATCAGGTCGTCGCCGAGCGTCAGGGCATCGACCGCGTTGAGCAGCAGCATCGCGTTGCCGGGGACCATCTGCAGGAAGGAATCCTCGAACATCTTCGAGCAACCCACCACCACGACCGCGCTCTGCACGGGCACGAATTCCTCCACCGGCGTGGCGACCCTCAGGCTGTCGACCGTGCTGTTCCAGAAGGGGATCTCTCCGTCGGCCCAGCCGTTGGGCAGCTCACCCTTCAGCAGAACTGCCAGCGGGACCGCACCGAGCATGCGATCGGGATTCTGCAGCAGCGACATCGGGGCCAGCGGACCCGGCACGTAGTCGGCTTCCCATGCCCCGTTGGAGCTCGTGAACAGGACCTCGGGCGTGATACCTGCTCCCTCGAGCAAAGCTTCGTCGAGCTCAAGGCGACTCCCCCACAAGTAGAGCATCGAGCCGAGCCCGTTGGTGATCGAGGTGTCGTCGTTGAGCTGGTCCGGCGTGACCTTGATCTGCACCGGGTTCTGCACGGGCTCCTGAACCTGCAACCGCAAGCCGCCGACATTGCGCTCGGACGGGATGGCCAGAACCTCGGTATTGGTATCCATCAGGATCGCGTCGCTGACCGCGATGCCCCAGGCATCGAGCAATGCGGCCACGTTGCTCTGCTGCGGCGTGGGCGTGTAGCTGAAACCACCCTGCTGCGACGGTCCATAGTTGAACTCATAGTCCTGTGTGGCCAGGACCAGTCGCCCGCCGCGCTGCACGAAGCGGTTGATCTCGTAAAGTTGCCGCTGCTCGAGCGTCTTCGGGGCAAGCACGACCAGCGTGGTCGCTTCCTCGGGGATCGGCGAGTCCGCGGTGATCTGCACCGGACGCACGTCGTAGGCCTGGGACTGCAGCACCTGGCCGATCAACGAGTAGACCTCGGGCGGCTCGGGCGGGGCCTGCCCCATCTGCATGTAGAGCTGGACCATCTGCGGGTCCATCCGCGGCCTCGACGCGAAGATCGCAACCACGGGATCGATGTCGCGCGTGAGCCGCGTGACGGCCGTGCAGAGATCATATTCCAGGGTGGCCAGGGACTGCGGCAGGATCTGCGGCAGCAGCTCCGGATCCTTGTCCAGGTAGCTGATCTCGATCGCGCTGTAGACGAGCTTGATGCCCATCGCATCGCGGTCGATGGTCTGCACCTGGAAGGGACGGATGTTCTTGGCCGCGATCTTCTCGGCCAGCTCGTCATCCTTGCTCGGGTCAACCACGCTGAAGCTCAGCTTGCCGCCGCTGATCACAGCGAACTCCGAGAGCTTGTCGCTGACGTCGCGTTCGAGGTTCTGCAACTCGGGCGGCAGCCCGCTGCTCTCGGTGATGTAGTACTTCACCTGAACCGGCACCTGCAGGCCGGTAAGGATGCGCTTGGCAGCCGGGCTCACGGTGTAGAGCCCATCCTCGGTCAGGTCCAGGCGAAGCGGAGCCATCGAACCAAGCACCGCATTCACGAGCACCACGGCGACCGTAAGCAACAGCGCAACCACAACGAAACGAAGCGTGAAATTCAAACGACGATTAGTCATCAGAACCGCCTCCCTTCCAGCGACAGCGTATTGAGCACCAGGAAGAGGCCCGTCATCGAAGCGAAGTAGAACAGGTTGCGCAGGTCCACGATGCCGCGCTGCAACTCGCTGAAGTGCGAGGTCACCGCCACATTCTGCTTGATGAAGCTGCCCAGCCCGCCAACCCAGCCGTCCGTGGTTGCGACCACGGCGTCCATACCGGCGAAGTAGAGGAAGAGGCAGAGCATCAGGCTGACCACGAAGGCCGCGATCTGGTCCTTGAACAAGCCGCTCACGAAAATGCCGACGGCCAGGTAGAAGCCGCCCAGCAGTATCGCAGCGAAGTAGCCACCGAAGATCATGCCAAGATCGGGATCACCCACCGCGGCAAGGATGATCGGGATGACCAGCGTGCCCGCGAGCGTCATCACGTAGAAGGCCAGGGCCGCGAGGAACTTGCCCAGCACCAGTTCCCAGGTACGCATGGGCAGGGTCATCAGGATTTCCATGGTGCCCGTGCGCAGATCCTCAGACCACAAGCGCATGCTGACCGCGGGCAGGAAGAACAACGCGAACCAGGGCAGGGTCTCGAAATAGCCCCGCATGTCGGCCAGGCCGGACAGGAAAAACCCGACCATGAACAGCCAGGTGCTCGAGAGCAGGAATACGATCATGAAGATGTAGGCGATCGAGCTGTCGAAGTAGGCCTGGAACTCGCGCCGGAAGATGGTCAGGACATTAGGCATGGGCCACCTCCTCGCGCACCAGGTGCAGGAATACGTCCTCGAGCGAGGCCGCCTTGGTGGCCAGGCCCAGCACCGGCCAGCCCTCGCGCGCGGCCAGCTCGCCGATCTCCCGTTGCAGGGCCACCGGGTCGCCGGAGACCGATAGATTGACCTCGACCGTGTCACCCGCAGCGGCGTTGACGCTCAGCCTGGCGATCGAGTCCAGAGCTCCCAGGCGGCTCTCCACCGCCGCAAGCGGCGCGCGCAGCACCACCTCGAGCACCTGGTCGCCCAGGGCCTCGCGCGTCAGTGCGGACACCTGCCCGTCGGCGATGATGCGTCCATCGTTGATGATGATCGCGCGATCGGTCGTGGAACTGATCTCCGAGAGGATGTGCGTGGAGAAGATGATCGTCTTCTCCCTTGCCAGTTCCTGCACCAGGCTGCGGATCTCCACGATCTGCAACGGGTCCAGGCCCGACGTCGGCTCATCGAGGATCAGCACGGGCGGATCGTGGATCAGCGCCTGGGCCAGTCCGGTCCGCTGCTTGAAGCCCTTGGAGAGTTCCTGGATCTCCTTCTTGAGCACGTGCCCGATGCCCGCTGCCTCGACCACGTAGTCCAGGCGCCTGCGGAAGTCCGCACCGGAGAGCCCGCGGGCCCGTGCGATGAATTCCAGGTACTCGTCGACACGCATGTCGACATAGAGCGGGTTGGTCTCGGGCAGATAACCGATCTTGCGACGGATCGCGATGGGGTCCTCGGTGACGTCGATCCCGTCCACCGTAACCGTGCCCGAAGTGGGCGCGATGTAAGTGGTGATGATCTTCATCGCGGTGCTCTTGCCGGCACCGTTGGGTCCGAGGAAGCCCAGGATCTGGTTTTGCCCGACCTCAAAGGACACCGAGTCCAGCGCACGCACTGGACCGTAGTCCCGGGTCAGGTTCTCGACACGGATCATGGCGCGGTGATTCTCCCGGTTGAGTCGCGGTTACTGACAGGCTTACTGACAGGCTTACTGGCAGGCATGCTGACAGGTGGATTCCGGGGCTGGCCGAAGGGCTGCACCCGGTACGGGCGTACTGCGGTCTGACAGACTAGTGCGCCGGGCGCACGCCGTCCAGATACACGAACCGATTGCTTACGCCCTGCCCGGGTCCTGGTTCCCGTCGCCTCTGCGCGGCCTCAGAACGCCTTGATCGAGCTCGTTCACACTCGCTGTACCGGTATAGAAGCAGGCGATCTGCAGTTCGCGCCCGATCCCTTCCAGGCGCCGCAGAAGCTCATCTTCGCCCCTGTCTGCCACCTGCAGGAGAGGGCGGGCCAGACCTGCCAGGTCGGCGCCAAGGGCCAGTGCCCTGGCAACGTCGACCCCGTCCGCGATGCCCCCGCTGGCGATCAGGGGCAAGTCGGGCAGGCCCTGCCGCACAGCCAGAATCGAGTCGGCCGTGCTCTCACCAAAGTCACCGAAGAGGGCTTCGTGCTGCGCGTCCTCCTGACGGCGCGACTCCACGCGTGCCCAGCTCGTGCCGCCAGCCCCGCTGGCCTCGATCGCTGCCAGCGGCAGCCCTGTCAGCTTGCGCACGCTACGCGTCGACCAGCCATTGCCGCAGGTCTTCAGCAGGACCGGGAAGGGTAGGTCCGCGGTCAGGGAAGCCAGCTTGTCCACCAGACCGGAGAAGTCCGTATCTCCTTCAGGCTGAAGGGCTTCCTGAAGGCTGTTCAAGTGGATGAAGAGACCATCGGCCTCGATTTCCTCGACCGCACGCAGGCACTCATCAATACCGTAGCCGGCGTTCAACTGGACTGCTCCGAGGTTGCCGAAGACCGGCACATCGGGTGCGTGCTCGCGGATGCGGAAGCTGTGCGCGAGATCGGGATCCTCGAGCATCGCGCGCTGGCTACCCACGGCAATCGCGCAGCCGATCTCGTTCGCGCAACGCGCGAGAGTGCGATTCAGGCGTGCCGAGTCGTTCCCGCCACCGGTCATCGACGAGATGATCAGGGGCAGGCGCAGGTGGTGACCCAGGAAATCCGTGCTGAGGTCAATGGCCTCGAGATCAAGTTCGGGCAGCGCGTCGTGGACGAAGTCATAGTCCGCAAGCCCGTTGCCGCGCCCGCGGAAGGCCGCAGCCTGCCCGTCCAGACACAGATCCAGGTGGTCCTGCTTGCGCTTGCCCGTCGGCCCCGGTTGCTTCATTGCGACACCGGCCCGCGCAGCTGCGACGGCAGGGCAAAGACAACGTCCTCGGTGGCCACCACCGTGTCACGTCGCTCGCCACCACGCTTCTGCAGTGCCTCGACCAGATCAATCACGAGATCCTCGGGTGCGCTCGCGCCCGCACTCACGCCCACGCGACTGACACCCTCCAGCCACTCCTCGCGCAGATCATCGGCGCTGTCGATCAGCTGCCCGCTGACTCCGGCCTGCAAGGCGACTTCGACCAGGCGCTTGCTGTTGGAGGAGTTCTGGCTGCCCACCACCAGCAGCAGATCAATGGCCTCGGCCTGTACCAGGTGCTTGACCGCGTCCTGCCGGTTCTGCGTCGCATAGCAGATGTCATCGCGCGCCGGCCCCTGGATATGCGGGAAGCGCGCGCGCAGCGTGTCGATGATGCCACGGCATTCGTCGACACTGAGTGTGGTCTGCGTGACGTAGCTGAGCGCTTCGCCTTCGGGTACGTCCAGACTCGCGACGTCGTCCTCGGTCTGTACAAGAAGCGTGCGCTCGGGCGCCTGCCCCATCGTGCCGAGCACCTCGTCGTGGCCAGCGTGGCCGATCAGGACGACCGTGCCTCCCTGTTCGACATTGCGGCGCAGTTCCAGATGCACCTTGGTCACCAGCGGGCAGGTGGCATCGATGACTTCCAGATCGCGCTCCCTGGCCTGTGCGAACACTTCCGGTGCGACGCCGTGCGCGCTGAAGACGACCACACTGCCGGACGGCACCTCGTGCAGCTCCTCGACAAATATGACTCCGCGCTCGCGAAAGCGGTCCACGACAGCGCGGTTGTGCACGATTTCGCGTCGCACATATAGCGGCGTACCAAAACGCTGCAGGCACAGGTCGACGATGTCGATGGCGCGCTCGACGCCGGCACAAAAACCACGGGGCTGAACGAGGAGGATCTGGAAGCTCATGACTGCCGATCAGGGACGGGCCGGACGCTCGAGGGCACGCCTGGCGCGGGCCCGGTCAGAGCTTAGCGGGTCAGGCACAGAAAATCACGCGGCGGGATTGGCGAAACAGGGCCAGCACTCGCCAGGGCCGCTCAGCCCCCGTACTCGGCCAGCAGGTGACGGGCGATGACCAGCTTCTGGATCTCGCTGGTGCCCTCGTAGATACGCAGGACCCGCACGTCTCGGTAGTAACGCTCCACCGCGTAGTCCTTGCTGTAGCCATAGCCACCGTGGATCTGCACGGCGCTGTCGGCCAGGCGCCCGGCCATCTCGGTGCAGGCCAGCTTGGCCATGGCCGCGGTCTGCCCGAAAGACTTGCCCTGGTCTTTGAGCCAGGCCGCCTTGTCGGCGAGCAGCGAGGCCATGCTCAGCTCGGTCGCGCCTTCGGCCAGCATCCACTGGATGGCCTGCTGGCGCGCGATCGGCTTGCCGAACTGCTCGCGCTCCAGTGAGTAACGCGCCGCCGCGTCCAGGCAGGCGTCGGCGATCCCGAGCGCCTGGTAGGCCACACCGATGCGACCACCATCAAGCGCGCTCATCGCGACCTTGAATCCAATCCCTTCCTCACCGATCAGGTTCTCGTCCGGCACGAAGGCATTGTCCAGCACCAGGCTGATCGCATCCGATGAGCGCAGGCCCATCTTGTCTTCCTTGGCGCCGATCTGCAGCCCCTCGCTCTCGCGCTCGACGATGAAGGCCGAGAGGCCCTTCGAGCCCGCCCCGCCGGTCCGCGCCGTCACGACGAAGTACTCAGCAAAGTGCCCGTTGGTCACCCAGATCTTCTCGCCGGTGAGCCGATAACCACCGTCGACCTTCTCGGCCCTGGCGCTCATCGAACCCGCATCGCTGCCCGCGCCCGGCTCGGTCACGCAGAAGCTGGCCAGTTTTCCCTGCGCCATCTGCGGCAGGTACTTGTTCTTCAGTTCCTCGCTGCCAAACTTGAGGATCGGATAGGAGCCCACGCTGTTGTGCACACTGATCATGATCGCCACGCCGGCATCGGCGCGGGCCAGTTCACGAATCACCAGGCCGTAGGTATGCGTATCCAGTCCAACGCCGCCATAGGACTCCGGAAAGGTCAGACCAAAAAAGCCCTGCTGTCGGATCTGGTCGAGCAGGGCGGAGTCAATGATGCCCTCTCTGTCCATCTTCTGGCAGAGGGGAACAATTTCACCGCGCGCGAAGTCGCGCACACCCTTCACGAAGAGTTCCTGGTCCTCACGCAGCCCGAAATCCATCACAGCCTCCGTCAGGCGAGCATGGTCGCGCCCACGACCATCTTCTGCACCTCATTGGTGCCCTCGTAGATGTCGCAGATCTTCGCGTCCCGCATCAGCTTCTCGACCGGATATTCCTTGGAGTAACCGTTACCCCCGAAAATCTGGACGGCTTCCTCAGCGCAGAACACGGCCGTGGTCGAGGCCATGTACTTGGCCATGGCACTCTCGACGCTGTGCTTGGGCGTCTGGTCCTTGGTCCAGGCCGCGCGATAGGTGAGCAGGCGGGCTCCATCCAGGCGCATGGCCATGTCGGCGATCTTGAACTGGATGGCCTGGAACTTCCCGATCGGCTTGCCGAACTGCTCGCGTTCGCGTGCGTAGCTGATGGCGTGATCCAGGGCAGCCTGGCCAATGCCCAGCGCCTGGGCGGCGATACCGATGCGTCCACCATCGAGCGTGCTCATGGCCACGCCAAAGCCCTTGCCCACCTTGCCGAGCAGGCCGTCCTCGCCAAGCTCGACGTCATCGAGCGTGATCTGGGCGGTGTCCGACGCCCTGATACCCATCTTCTTCTCGGTGTGCGCGACGCCGACACCGGAAGCCTTTGCATCGACGATGAAGGCGCTGATGCCCTTATGGCCGGCTTCGATATCGGTCATCGCCATCACCACGAGCGTATCGGCACTCGCGCCGTTGGTAATGAAGTTCTTGGTACCGTTGAGCACCCAGCCCTTGTCTGTCTTCTTCGCGGTTGCTTTCTGCGCAGCCGCGTCGGTGCCGGCCTGAGGCTCGCTCAGGCAGTAGGCGCCGAGGTGCTCACCGCGGGCCAGCGGCGCCAGCCATCTTTCCTTCTGCTCCGGCGTGCCGTAGGTGTCGATCGGCCAGCAGACCAGGCTGTTGTTGACCGACATGATCACGCCCACGGCCGCATCGCCACGGCTGATCTCCTCGACGGCGAGGATGTAGCTGAGCGTGTCCATGCCCGCGCCACCGTGCTCGGGCGCCACGTTCATGCCGAGGAAGCCCAGGTCGGCAAGCTTCTTGACCACGTCCTTGGGGAATCGGGCCTCACGGTCCCACTCCGCGGAGAAGGGCGCAATTTCCTTCGCCGCGAATTCCCGGGCGGTCTTCTGGATGAGCTCCTGCTCGCTGGTCAGCGAAAACTTCACGGTGTCCCTCCGGCGGACGAGTCGCGAGAACTATTTCTTGTAGTCGTAGAATCCCCGGCCGGTCTTTCGACCGAGGTGCCCGGCCGCCACCATCTTCTTCAGCAGCGGGCAGGGGCGATACTTGGAATCGGCGAAGCCCTCGTGCAGGACGTTCAGGATATCGAGGCAGATGTCCAGGCCGATGAAGTCGGCCAGTGTCAACGGACCCATCGGGTGGGCCATGCCCAGCTTCATGATGCCGTCGATGGCCTCGGCCGTGGCCACGCCCTCGTGCAGGGCAAAGACCGCCTCGTTGATCATCGGCATCAGGACGCGGTTGCTCACGAAGCCCGGGTAGTCGTTGCACTCGATCGGGGACTTGCCCAGCTCCGTGGCCAGCTCGACGACGCGCTGCGTGGTCGCATCGCTGGTGTCGTGGCCGCGGATCACCTCGACCAGCTTCATCATCGGCACGGGATTCATGAAGTGCATGCCGATGAAGTTTTCGGCCATGTCTGCTGCGGTAGCCAGCTTTGTGATCGAGATGCTCGAGGTGTTGCTGGCCAGGATCGCGCCCTTGGCAAGGTGCGGTTTGACCGCATCGTAGACCGTCTTCTTGGCCTCGAAGTTCTCGAAGATCGCTTCGACGACCAGCTCGGCCCCGGCCAGTTCCTTGTAGTCCGTGGTGAAAGTCAGGCGAGCCATCGCCGCATCGGCATCGGCCTGCGTGATCTTCTCCTTGGCCACCTGGCGGCCGATGTTCTTCTCGATCGTCTTGCGGGCCCGACCAAGCGCTTCATCGCCCACATCCACGAGTACGGTGTCGTGTCCGAACTGGGCCATCACATGGGCAATGCCGTTACCCATGGTCCCGCCGCCGACGACTCCTACTTTCATTGCTGCCCTCCGTGATGCAAAAGGGGGATCAACCGATGCGACGCACGCTCAACGCGACTGCGTCGCCACCGCCCAGGCAAAGCGCGGCCAGGCCGGTCTCGGCACCGCGATCCTCCATGGCGTAAAGAAGTGTGGTCAGGATGCGTGCGCCGCTGGCGCCGATCGGGTGGCCGAGCGCAACCGCCCCACCGTGCACGTTGACCTTGTCCATGTCGCAACCGAGTTCACGCGACACGCCGATGGCCTGCACGCTGAAGGCCTCGTTCAACTCGATCAGGTCGAAGTCGTTGATGGACTGTCCGGTCTTTGCCATCAGGTTGTTGACGGCCTTTACCGGCGCCATCATCACCCACTCGGGCTCGCGCGCGCCGCTGGCGTAGGCCTCTACGCTGAACCAGGCCTTCATGCCCAGCTCCCTGGCCCTGGTCTCGCTGGCCACGATGATCGCCGCGCCACCATCATTCACGCTCGGGGCGTTGCCCGCTGTCACCGTTCCGCCGTCGCGCTTGAAGGCGGGGCGCAGCTTGGCCAACGACTCGGCCGTAGTCCCCGCGCGCGGGCCCTCGTCTGTGTCGATCACCGTGCTGCCCTTGCGGGACTTGACCTCGACGGGAACGATCTCGGACTTGAACTTGCCGGCCTCGATCGCGGCCAGTGCCTTGGCGTGGCTGTTGGCGGCGTAGGCGTCCTGTTCCTCACGCGTGATGCCATACTTCTCGGCTACCAGTTCGCCGGTCATGCCCATGTGGAAGTCGTTGTAGTGGTCCCAGAGGCCGTCATGGACCATCAGGTCGGTGGCCTGCTGGTGACCCATGCGCATACCCTGGCGCGCCGTGAGCAGTGCGTAGGGCGAATTGCTCATCGACTCCATACCGCCGGCGATGACTACACCGGAATCACCGGCCTTGATCGCCTGTGCGCCGAGCGACACGGCGCGCAGGCCACTGCCGCAGACCTTGTTGATGGTCATCGCGCTGACCGTGTTCTCCACGCCGCCGGAGATGGCTGCCTGTCGGGCCGGGTTCTGACCCAGGCCAGCGGGCAATACGCAGCCCATGATCACTTCATCGGCCTGGTCGGCGCCCAGGCCGGCCCGTTCCATCGCAGCCCGGATCGCAATGGCGCCCAGCTCCGGCGCGCGGACGGGCGAGAGCCCACCCTGGAACTTGCCGATCGGCGTACGTGCAGCTGCTGAAATCACAACGCGCTCGGTCATTGCGCTTGCCTCCGGGTATCTCGGGTTCAGGAATTGTCGAATGCGTGCCGCGAGATCACGATGCGCAGGATCTCGCTCGTGCCCTCACCGATCGTGCACAACTTGGCGTCGCGGTACATCCGCTCGACGGGGTAATCGGCGCAGTAGCCGTAACCACCGAGTATCTGCATCGCGTTGTTGGTCACGCGCATCGCAACTTCGCTCGTGAAGAGCTTGGCCATGGCGCTCAAGTGACCAAATGGCTCGCCGGCATCCTTGAGCCGTGCCGACTCCATGATCATGTGGCGCGAAGCCTCGATCTCCATGGCGGCATCGGCGATCATCCACTGGATGGCCTGGAACTGGGTAATGGCCTTGCCGAAGGCCTCACGATCCTTGGCGTAGTTCACGCTGTAGTCGTGGGCGCCTTCTGCGATGCCGAGCGCCAGCGCGGCAATCGAAATCCGGCCGCCATCGAGCACCTTCATGAACTGTTTGAAGCCCTGACCCAGATCGCCGAGCATCGCGTCCTTCGGCACGCGCACGTCTTCCATGAGCAGCTGCGCGGTATCGGATCCACGCATGCCCAGCTTGTCCTCTTTCTTGCCCACACTGAATCCGGGTGTGTCCCGTTCGACCAGAAATGCCGTGATGCCGCCGCGGGTGCCTTTCTCAGGATCAGTCAGAGCAGTCAGCACGAAGAGTCCAGCGTAATTGGCGTTCGTGATCCAGCTTTTGCTGCCGTTGATCACCCACTGGTCGCCATCGAGCACCGCGGTGGTCTTCGTGCCACCGGCGTCACTCCCCGCGCCCGGCTCGGTCAGGCCATAGCTGACAAACATCTCGCCGGAGGCCGCACGAGGCAGGTATTTCTTCTTCTGTTCCTCGCTGCCGAACCACAGCAGCGGCATGCAGCCCAGGCTGTTGTGGGCGGCCACGCCCAGTGCGTGGGAACCGCAACCGCGGGCGATCTCCTCGATCACCAGTGCATAGCTCACGGTGTCCATGCCGGCGCCGCCGTACTCCTCGGGCACCATCACGCCGAGGAATCCCATCTCCCCCAGCGCGCGCATGTTGTCCTCGGGAAAACGGCCCTCAACATCTATTTCGGCCGCGATCGGAATGATCTTCTCTTCAGTGAAGCGGCGCGCGATGTCGCGGATGATCTGGTGGTTCTCGGAAAGCTGCATGGATCTTCTCCGGCCGGACGCGAGGTCCCCGGCAGGGGGCAGACGATGCCGTATCGGCGAACGAGCAGACAGGATAGGCAGCCCGGGCCGAAACGGAAAGCAGCCGTCAGGGCGGGGAGAGAGCCACTCCCCCCGCCATCGAGAACGATCAACCGTCGAAGACCGCCTTCAGTTGGCCGACACTGGAAGCACCGACCGGCACCAGCGAGGTGCAGAAGTTGGCATCTCCAGGGCTCGGCTCACATCCAGTCCCGACCGGGACCAGCTCTCCCCCGTAAGGGTTGAGACCGTCGTGCAGGATCCAGCGGTCCGCACCGGCCAGCCAGGCCAGCGCGCGATCGTCTTCGCCGGCGTGTCGCGGCACATCCACGGCATCCAGGAGAACCTCCACGCCACCCATCGGCGCACGCCACAATTCGAGGTGATCGCCGCCGTTGTTCAGCGAGAGCCCACTGCTTCCGGCATCATTCTCAGCCTGCCACTGCACCGAAGCGGTGCCCGTGACCAGGAGTGTCTGCCCCGGCGCCAGGCTGCCGGAGAAGCCATAGTGCCAGGCCGTCCCGGTACCATCTCGCATGTAGACATCAGTCAGGTCCACGCTCGCGGCACCGAGGTTGGTGACCTCGATCCACTCGTCGAGCTTGGTATCAACCAAGCCATCCTGGTCCCAGTCCGAGGCCGGTGCGGACAGGACCTCGCTGATGCGGAGCTGGGCGGCGGCGTCGCCGAAACTGACGGTGATGATGAGGCAGAACAGGAGACTGGTGAATTTGCACCATTTTTTGCGCATATCGCGACTTTCCCGGGAGGCGTCGCGTTCGGGCGACCGCACGGGCTCGCACGGTCGCACTCTCCGGGAGGGCCGACAGCAGGTTCGTGTCCACGGCCGGCAGCGTCAAGCTGGAGCGATCAGAATCGCAACCGGACCAATGCCACGCGAAACCCTGGAGGCCGGGCCCGGGCCGACTCGTCCAGATCCCAGCCATTTTCGCGATTGCTGTCTGTGGCCCGGCGGTGTGCATCGAAACCGGACAGCACTGCGTTCAGGCCATAGATCGCACCCGCGAAGACCTGCCCGAAGTTGTCATCGTCGTCGGCGAGCACGGGAACCTCGACCACCCCGAAGAGAAAGATGCCGGAGATGATGGCGATCATCGAGTAGCCCAGCCCGGCGTTGTCATGACCCTGACGATACTGCGACCAACCGGGAAGCAACACACTGCGCAACGCCTCTGAGTCCGGCTCGTAGCGTGGAACCACAGGCGTGTCGGCGGAGTCGTCGAAGACATCCGCCGCAGCCACCCCCGCACCATGCAGGAGCAGGATCATAACCAGCGCTGTCAGCATGCTGCGCTTCATCGATCATCCCGTGAGAGGAGTCTGGGGAGGCCGTCGGACAGGGTGACTGCATCGGTGAACTCCGGATTCTCTCGCCAGACAGTGGCGATGAACCGGCCCAACAGACCATGCTTGCCTGCCCGGTAATGTGCGACTTGCCTGGGGTGGCGGGCAAGGAAGGCGGCCAGTTAACCCTCATCCGGGGCCGGCGAATCTGCCGCCGGGTGGGCCCGCAACCGCTCCTCGAGCGCTCCATCCAGGCTCTCATCGAGCAGTCTGCGTACCTCGCCGCACCTCATCGCACCCTCATGGCACCCTCATGGCGCCTTGCGCGACTCGAGCACGCGCCGCTGCTCGATGACCAGAGGATGATCCGGTGCGATCGCCGCCGCCGCCTCCAGCGCCGCACGGGCGGCCGTGCCATCGTCGAGCGACAAGCAGGCGATGGAGAGGTTGACGCGCGCGACCACCAGCGCCGGGTCCAGCTCGCAGGCCTTTTCCAGTGCGGGTCGTGCCGCAGCGGCATCCTGGCGGCGCAACCTCACCTCGCCAAGTTCGGCCCAGGCCAGCGCGGTCGCATCTTCTCGTCCAGTCGCCATCGTCAGGACCTGTTCGGCGATATCCAGGCGGCCCTGCTCCTTCTTGACCCGGGCGAGCATCGTCAGCACGCGCACGCTGACTTCAGGATCGCCACTGAGCGCGAGCAGATCCTCCTCGGCCGAATCCAGATCCTGCACATAGACGCTGAGCGTGCCGCGGCGTTGCAGCACACGTTCTGGATCGTCCCCGAGTTGCAGGGCCAGGGAGTACTCCCGCCAGGCGCGTCGTGCCCAGTCTTCGCGTTCTGTCGCCTCGGCAGCCAGCGCCCGTTCCCGATACACCTCGGCGAGGTTGAAGTGCGCAGGGGCGTATTCGGGTGCCTCGTCGATCAGGAGCAGCAACGTCTGCTCGGCCGCATCAAGATCTTCGGCCCGTCGCTGGGCCACCGCGAGGTTGCTGCGCGCCTCGAAAAAGTTCGGCGTTGAGTCTATTGCGCGGCGAAAATGGCGGATTGCCTGTTCGGGTCGGCCCTGCTCGAGGTAGAGGCGGCCGCGGTCATTTTCGAAAACGCCACTGCGTAGGCCCTTCTTGGCTGCGGCATCAAAAGCGCGTTCTGCGGCATCGAGGTTTCCGGCCTGCATCTCGGCCACACCGAGAACGCTGAGTGCAGTGGCGTGGTTGGGACTGTCCTCAGGCATATCTGCGATGATCAGGCGCGCATCGTCGAAACGTTCAAGCTGCACCATGCAACGAGCTGCAAGCAATCGCGACTCCCAGGCACCTCGATCGTGATCGATCACGTAGAGAGCAGACTTCAGGGCCAGTTCGTAGCCTTCGACATTGTAGGACGCGCGTGAACGAACGCGATTCAGCTTGAGCAGGTTCTCCCTGCGAACATCCTCGCTACGCTCGTAAGGGATCGTTCTGGCTGCGTGCACCAGACAATCCATGGAGGCCTGGTATTGGCCGAGCACGTTTGCCACATCGGCATACTGCAGCCAGCCCTCGGCCATATACGGGCAATAGCCGACCGCCGTGGCGGCAGCATTCATTGACTGGATGAGGGATTGGTGGCGTTCTGCCAGCGTGACCTGGTGGGCACCGCGTCGCGGACCAAGACCGCGCGAAGCAAGCACCGCATCACGCGAAGCCTCCAGCCACAAGCGCGCAGTCTTGCGCAACTCCAGCTGGGTCGATCCGGCCAGAGCCCGGAACTGCGCGTAGCTCAGGCTGTCGTCAAAGGTCTGGAAGAAAGCACTGGAGCTGACCCGGGGCAGCTCCTCGGTCGACTGCTGCGCAACTCCCTGCAGCGGCAGATGGAGCAGCGTCACCAGAACCAAACTCAGCAGGACTGTCTTCATGCGGTCTCCACACGCGGCGCGTTGGCCGGGAGGCGGTCCGCCAACCATGTACGGGCTGCGGGCCAGGATCCACACTATGCGGCAGCGCCGCGCACCGATCAACTCAGTCCGCGGCGGAATCCAGGACACGCAGGCGCGCAAAACGGGCCAGCAGCCTCTTGCGTCCATCCTCGCCAAAACTCACGGTGAGGCGCATCAGCTCGCCGATGCCCTCGACCTCCTCGATAATACCGATACCGAGCATCTCGTGTTCCACGCGCATTCCGACGTGGTAGCTCATTTCCGGACTCTGATCGACGTCATGATCGCTGAAACCGTGCCCCGAGCGATCAGCAGCCTTCTGGCGGGCCTTGCTCTTGAGGAACGCGGCAGCGTCGGCCATTACATCCGTGGACACCGGCGTATCGCGTCGCTTGTGCTTGCGCGGCGCCCCCTCGCCAAACTCCGGGCGCGGCCTGCGCGGTTCGGTCAGGCGGGGACCACCGAAGAGTGAGGTCGGTTGCAGCGTCATCTCGGCCACACAGTCCTCGGGCAGTTCGCCAAGAAAGCGGCTGGGGATGCAACTCTCCATGCTGCCATAACGACGGCGCATGCTGGCCGAGGTCAAAAAGACCTGTTCCTGGGCCCGGGTCAGGGCCACGTAGAAGAGGCGCCGCTCCTCCTCCACCGCGTCGTCTTCCTCGATGCTCGAAGCATGCGGCAGCAGGCCGTCCTCGCAACCGGTGATGAATACGTAGGGGTACTCGAGGCCCTTGGCCGTGTGGACGGTCATGAGTGTAACGACGTCGGTGGTGTCCCGGACGCGATCGCCATCGGCGAGCAAGGCAACGGACTCCAGAAAAGCGCCCAGCGAGGGATCATCGCTCTCGGAAGTGAACTCGTGCGCCGCGTTGACCAGCTCGGCTACATTGTTGCGCCGTTCGTCGGCCGTAATAGGGTCGTCTTTCTCGAGGAAGTCCTCGTACTCGACGGCCTTGACCAGCTGGCGCAGCACGGCGGCCGCGTCGCTATTTTCGGCCAGACGGCGCAGGAGCTTGAGCGTCTCGCCGAAGCGTGCCAGGCGCTTGCCGGGCGCATTGCCGCAGGTTGCCGCCAGGGCTGCCTTGTCGCCGAGCAGGTTGAGCGCGCTGCCACCACGCAGCTCCAGCTCGGTGAAGAAGCGCTCGGACGTGGTCTTGCCCAGACCGCGCCGCGGCACGTTCAGGATGCGGGCCAGGCTCACCCGGTCGGCCGGGTTGAGGATCACCTTGAGGTAAGCCAGGAGATCGCGCACCTCGCGCCGCTCGTAGAAACGCGTGCCGCCGATGATCTGGTATGGGATGGACTCGCGGCGCAGCGCGTCTTCCAGCGCGCGGCTCTGCGCGTTGGTGCGATACAGGATTACGATATGCTTGCGCGACGCATCGGTCTCGGCCAACAAGCGGCGGATGCGATCACGTACCTGTGCGGCCTCGTCTTCCTCGTCCTCGCTCCACCACAACTCGAGTGGCGGGCCACCGCTGCGGTCGGACCAGAGATTCTTGCCCTTGCGCCGGCGGTTGTGAGCAATCACCTCGTTGGCCGCGCGTAACACGACCGGCGTCGAGCGGTAGTTCTGTTCCAGGCGGATCACCTGCGCGCCGGGGAAGTACTCTTCAAAGTTCAGCATGTTCTCGACCGTCGCGCCGCGCCACGAGTAGATCGACTGGTCGTCGTCACCCACGGCGCACAGGTTCTGATGCACCGCACTGAGCGCCTTGACCATCACCAGTTGCTGCGGGTTGGTATCCTGGAACTCGTCCACCAGCACGTGCCGGAATTGCCGGGCGTAGCGCTCCTGGATGTCCTGGTGTTCCTCGAGCAGCTGCACGGTGTTGCAGATGAGATCATCAAAATCCATGGCACCCATGGACTTGAGTTCGGTGACATAGAGCCCATAGGCCTCCGCGACCTTTTCCTCGAAGCGTGATACGGCCTCATTCGACGCTGCCTCTGGCGTCAGCGAGCTGTTCTTGAAGGTGCTGATCGCCGAGGCCACTGCGCGCGGACTGAGCTGCTTGGGGTCGGCGTTGATGCGCTTGAGGATACGCTTGATCAGGGAGCGCGAATCATCGGAGTCGAAGATCGTGAACCAGCGATCATAGCCCAGGCGTGAACCCTCGCGGCGCAACAGGCGCACGCCGGTCGCGTGGAAGGTGCCGATCCAGCTGCGGCCGGCGGCATGCGGCACCATGCGATGCACGCGGTCCTGCATTTCGCGCGCGGCCTTGTTGGTAAATGTGAAGGCGAGGATTTCCTCGGGCTGGACGCCCTGTTCCTCGATCAGCCACGCGATGCGCGTGGTGAGCACGCGCGTCTTGCCCGTGCCGGCGCCCGCGATGACCAGTTCCGGGCCCTCGGGATGCAGGACCGCTTCACGTTGCTGAGGATTGAGTCCGACGAGCACGAACACTCCCGGCGGCGCCGACCACCGGCCGCACGTCGCAATCTAGAAAGATGGCGCGATGGAGAAATGGAACTGGACGCTGTTGGACACGCGCGAGAGATCGGTCTTCCAGGCCCAGTCGAACTTCAGTGGAAGTCCGCCCACGGGGATCCGTATACCAAAGCCGATGTCAGCATTCAAGTCCGCGAGCTGAATCAGACCGGGCGGATCGCCCTTGAAGAACTGGATCTTGCCATCCTTGGCCGTCCCCATGTCATAGAATGCCGCCGCGGAAATGCCGCCAATCCCCCAGCGACCCGGCCAACCGAAGATCAGGGCGTCGATCAGCGGCAAGCGGTATTCCAGGTTCAGCAGGAGCATCCTGCTGCCTACCAGATTGTCGTAGACGGGGTCCCCGTTGATGAAATTTCGGTCGAAGTCAAAGGTATCCCAGCCGCGCAGCGTGAACGGCCCGCCAATCACGAAGTCGCGCGGATTGGAGCCATTACTGATCGCCCCGACGGTCTTCACGGCGAAGCTGTTTCGGCCCCACATGCGGAAGTACCTGCGGTAGTCGACGAAGGAGGTCACCCGGTCCACGGAGTCGCTGGTCAACGGGATCGCCGGCGCGAAGGAGAGCACATAGCGCGACCCCGTGACCGGACCGGCCTGGCCCCAGAATGATGAGTCATGCACCCAGGACATCGTTGGCTGGATGAGCAGGTCCTCTTGCCGGTCGGTCTCAAAAATGATGAATGAAACTGGATCCTGCTCATAGAACGTCTTGTCGCTGACGAAGGTCTGCAGCTCGAGATCGAAGCGATTGAACTGGGAGAAAGGATAGCTTGCGAGCGCAAAGAACCCGTAGTTGCGCTCGCTGAACAAGCGGTTGTTGTCGTAAATCTCGCCGAGGCTGTTGAAATTGCTGTTGAGGAAGTTCCGATAGTGGAAAATACCGGCCGCGAAGTTCATCCGCCGCTTGAGGTAGTGGTAGCTGAACGAGAGGTCGGAATCCTGGATGGAGCCATAAAAGTTCACCAGGAACTGCATGCGGTGATTCCCGAGCAAATCACTCATCGACAGGATGTTGGCCAGCCCAAGCCCGGTACCCGAAGTGTAGTAGATACCACCACCGGCCGAGCCGACCGGGTCGAGCGAGAAGCGCAGGCTGTAGTCCTCCACCGTGCCTATGGTGCGGCCGGAACGTTCGCCGGGCGAACGGGTGTCCTCGGGCTCGTCTGACGGCGCTCCGAGGTCTATGGCGTCGCCCTGTCCAGGCGTGGGTTCAGCAGCGGAAGGTCGGGG
>Ga0164313_10001758_pt1 | contig 19335 bp, 12 predicted proteins | sample GuaBasSedimGuay4_FD_113735 | JGI IMG/M metagenome (GOLD analysis project Ga0164313, IMG submission 113735) | Subseafloor sediment microbial communities from Guaymas Basin, Gulf of California, Mexico - Guay4, Core 4569-4, 0-3 cm | ecosystem: Environmental > Aquatic > Marine > Hydrothermal vents... | reverse complement strand
TACAATCTGATATGGCATTGTAAAATTGCTCCAGGTATAAGTAGGTGATTGCCCGGTTTATAAAGATGTCAGGGTTGTTCGGGTTCTGATAGAGTGCTTGTTTAAAATCACGTAATGCCCCATCGAAATCGCTCATGCGTTCGCGGGTCAATGCCCTATAATGATATGCCCTGGGGCTATTGGCCTTAAGCTCTATCGCCTTATCTAAATCGGAAAGAGCACCATAATAGTCTTCGAGGTAAAATTTAGAAACGCCCCGCAGAAAAAAGGGTTCGTATAAATAGGGTTTAACCACTACAATTTCGTTGGCAAGTTTTATAGCATTGATGTAATCGCCATTCACAAGCATCTGTTGGGTTTGAAAAATCATTAAATCCACATTTCGTTGCGAATACGTGGATTGGTATATACCTGAAAGTAGGATGAATGAGAATAATAAGTAAACCTTCTTCATTATTTAAAGGAAAATTCAAATAAAGCAATTTTTAAATTAAATTTACCTATCATTTCGACAATTAACACAAATTATGATACGAAAAACCATTTTTAAAACGATTGCCTCTGTGGGATTAGTTTTAATAATAAATGCTTGTCAACTGGGAGAAGATAAAGGAGATAATTTCGATCCGGTTTTTTATAAATATGATATTGTTCATGTGGAATCAACTTATCAGGGATGTGTGGTCGGAAATGAAAATTGCACCTATATGACATTTGATTACCCGAAGTTTAAAAATTCTGATAACTCAGAGGTTCTTAAGAAAATAAATCGGAAAATAGAAAAATTAGTGCTTTATTCTACAGAAGCAGAAAGCCCGGAATCAGCATGTAAAAACTTTGTAAACGAGTATGGGAAATTTGTTACGGGTGCTGAGGTAGATGATTACAGTACTGCCTGGTTTGATGAACGAAAAGCAAGTTGGCTAAGCATCGAAAAAAAAGTCTTAAGTGTTGAATGCCGACTGTCAAGTTTTATGGGTGGGGCGCATTCTAGCAGTTTTGTTATGTTGCGTAATTTTAACCCTTATACGGGTGATTCGTTGGGACTGGGGATGATATTTATTCCGGAAAGTTTACGTGAGCTTACCAGGATAGGGGAATTGCAGTTTCAAAAAACACAAAAATTAAAAAATGGGATTTCATACGAGGAAGCGGGTTATTGGTTTAAGGACAATCGATTTTACCTTACAGGAAATTTTGCGTTTACCAAAGAAGGGCTATTGTTTTATTACAACGAATACGAAATTGCACCTTATTCAATGGGTGCCGTATACTTTGTTGTTCCGTACTCATTAATTATGCATTTATTCGAATGACAAAAAAGAAAAATATACTAATAACCGGGGGAGCTGGAAATATAGGAAGTGCGCTTACAAAGGCATTGGTCGATTCCGGCAAGTATTGTGTTATTATAATGGATAACCTACTTACTGGGTCATTAAAAAAACTTCCATCAGTAAAAAAGGAGAATTGGGAATTTGTAAAAGGCGATGTAAACGAATATCGCGACATTGCCGAAATAATGTTGGCGCGTAGGTTCGATTATGTGTTTCATTATGCTGCGGTTGTAGGCGTACAGCGCACGCAGAAAAACCCGATATCGGTGCTTAACGACATTCAGGGAATCAAGAATATTCTCGATCTTTCAAAAAATACTTCGGTTAAACGTGTGTTTTTTTCCTCCTCTTCCGAAGTTTATGGAGAACCGGTGCATATTCCACAAAATGAACACGACACACCTTTAAATTCGCGGGTGCCTTATGCGGTTGTAAAAAACGTGGGAGAGTCGTTTTTAAAATCGTATCAGCAGGAATATGGCCTTAATTTTACCATCTTTAGGTTTTTTAATACGTATGGCCCTAACCAAACCCATGATTTTGTAATCTCCAGGTTTTTAGCTGCAGCACTAAAAAACGAACCCATAACAATTTATGGTGATGGAAATCAGTCCAGGACTTTTTGCCACATCGACGATAATGTGGAAACCGTAGTTAAATGTTTTGAACAGAATCTTTTTGTAAATGACGTATTAAATGTTGGAAGCGAAAAGGTAGTCACAATACTTGAGTTGGCAAATCTGATCATTAAACTTACAAATTCAAAATCAGACATTGCATTTTTACCCCCTCTGCCTGAAGGGGATATGAAACGAAGACAGCCCGACAATTCTAAAATGAGGCAGATACTCAATCGGGAATTACTGGATTTAGAAGCCGGGATTAATAAATTGTTGCAACAACGCGAAATAATACTATATCATGGTTAAAAAAATCATTAATACAAAAAATGCGCCTCTGCCAATCGGACCTTATAGCCAGGCTGTTATGGCAGGCGGCACACTTTATTGCAGTGGTCAGGTAGCCATCAGCCCTAAAAATGGGGAATTAAATATTGCAGATTTAAACACTGAAACGCACCAGGTAATGAAAAATTTGAAAGCGGTTATATCGGAGGCGGGCCTTGTATTTAGAGATGTGGTTAAATGTTCTATTTTTTTAAAAAATATGGATGATTTCGCAGAGGTGAATAAAATTTACGGTGAGTATTTCGAAAGTTCATTTCCCGCCCGGGAAACCGTACAGGTTTCTAAATTACCATTAGACGTTAACGTTGAAATTTCACTTATTGCAGTAAAACAGGGTAACCCTTATCCGTAAAAACACGTATTTTAATTATAAAGTATTATAAACTCATCCTAATCTGATCAACTTTTAAAGAAGTTAATCACAAATTTTTATTTTAGGAGGATTAATCCTTACCAAAATCAGATATCTTATTGTGCTTAAGAAAATAACACAGAATTACAGGTTTATCTATCTTTTACTGGGAATTCTGGTTCTTTATATGATTGCTGCTTTTTATTTCCAGCAAAGGATTATTGAACGTATTATTAAGCACGATTTTAAAAACATTTCAAGCAGTATTAATGCGGTTGTATTAAAAAATGCCAATGCGAATGATGTAATTATTCAATCTATTTCAGAGTATATAAGGGAAAATGATTTTGATGTAAATAAGATTGACCAGAATTTTAATCTTGCAAAATCTTATATCAACATAAAGCCGAGTATTAATGCAATTGGAATAGTTGATATGGCCGGGAATGAGTTTAAACTCATCAATATTTCTAAAAATAACTATGTAGTTAAGGTCATTAATAACAATGCTTCTGTATTCAGGGAATCCACGTATTTTACAGATCAAAAAAACGAGTTACATCTGATTAATTCCGATTCAAAATCAACGATTGTTAATCCATTGGCGGCTCCCTGGTGCAATAGTTTAATGGATTCTTCAGCGAATAGGATTTTTCAGACCGATCCGTATTTGCTCACGTATATGAATGAACTTGGATTGAGTAATGTTTTATGTGTCAATGACAAAGGGGGTAATAGGATTATTATTAGGTTGGAGTTTTTACTTAAGAACCTAAATGACTTTGCCAATACTTTTAAGCCATCTCCGAATGGTCTTGCTGTAATTCTGGATAACGATTTAAATATTAGTGGTATATCCGGAATCCCATCACAGGAATTTATTCAAAACGATTCTTTAGCTTATCATATTAACACCTCATTTTTAGAAAATGAAGCGCTGTTGAAAGAGGTGATTGATGGGGATATTATCAATTGGGTGAAAGCAAATAAAACGCCACAGTTTATTGCAATCAAAAGAGATAACAAGGAATATTTTCTGGAAGCATGGTTAGCTCCCAAAAATCAGTTTTATGTATTAATAATAGTTCCGGCAACTGATTTTATTAAGGAAGAAGCGATGATTAATTTTCTGAGAATATCCAATTATTTCATCATTGTACTATTGTCGGCAATTATTCTGTATTACTTGAACGGGATCAATAAAAAGAATAAAATAATTGAGCAGCAACACGAAATTATAAAGGCTGAAAATGAAAAGATTCAAACTTCGATAAATTACGCCAGCAAGGTACAGGCATCTTTTTTAACTAGTCCCGATAAACTAAGCACCATGTTCGAAAAGGTTGGGTTAATCTACTGGCCATTGGATATTATTGGAGGCGATTTTTACTGGACCATTGTGGTAGATATTGATTTCGGCGAAAGGAAAGAAACACTCGATATTATTGTTGTTGCCGATTGTACGGGGCATGGGGTGCCGGGGGCGTTAATCTCAATTGTTGGTGAGAGTTTGTTGCGAAAAATTGTTGTTGACAATAAAATTTATAACCCGGCGAAAATCCTGAAGGAAATGGATCGGGATTTCAAAAAAATATTCAGTAATAAATCTGACTATACCAGCGATTCCATTGATTTGTCGATTGTATTGTACAATACCGGCGATTCGAAATTGTATTTTTCTGGGTGTAACACTTCCATATGTATTGTTACCGAAGGAGTTTGCAACGAGGTTAAAAGTTCCCAATTTTTACCGGGACTTGGCGGGCTGGAACATCATGAAGAATTTACACTTTCTGAGCTCTTATTGTCGCACGATTCCAAGGTTTTTATGTTTACCGATGGTTTAATTGATCAGTTTGGGGGTGAAAATGGCCGAAAATGGGGAAGGAAGAATTTTAAGAAAATTTTGCTCGATTCTTCACACCTCCCACTCGAAGAACAAGTTGAAGAAATAAAAACAGCATTTAAAAAATGGCAGGGAAACCACGGGCAAACCGACGATGTAACGATGCTTGTATTTATCCCGAAGGTAGAGCAATCAATTACACACGAACCCCAGGTCCCCATTTCTGAAAATAGAGTAGATGTAACCCGAAAAAACAAAACGGTAACCTTAACGGTAGGCGGTAAAATAGGGATTGAACAGTTTTCGGAAAAAGTATTTGAAACAATCCATTTGTCTGAAAAAGAAGATATTAATGCTTTAATCTTTGACTTTAAACACTTGGTGGGTACCGATCTTGAGTTTTTTGAATCTAATTTCGCTTTCGATGCGCGCTTGTTAACCCTGTTGTATAATTTACATGTTGGCATCATTATCCCCATCGATCTGTTTTCCCGTATTTCGTTAAACCGAATTGGGCAGCGTTACTTCCAGGTTGCCTTAAACAATATCCGGTTTTTTAACGAAATATCCGAAGCTGAAAGCTGGATTGATGGTGAAGAGGGGAGTTGAACTCCAGTTTGTATTAACCTGAGTTCAGCTCCGCAGCATTTGCAATGCTGCGGTTTGTTTTTAGTTCAAATTGTTGGGGGCGATCTTTATTTTCCAGAATCCACATATTTACAAATTATGTTTGGCCTATGGTTTCCGCAGGATTGCAAATCCTGTGGGCTTGGGTACTATTATGGTTGGGAATTAAACCGTTAATCCATATCTTTTTAAAGAAAGTAGTTTACTTTCACGCTACCGCTTCATTTGTTATTATGCCTAAGAACCGTTTTAAAAAATTTTCATCAAATGTCGATTTGTCCCGGGCCGACCATGTAATAATTGGGTCGGGTTTTGGAGGCTTAACCATAGCCACCCTATTGGCCAAAATGGGCAAAAAGGTAATTGTACTTGAGCGGCATTTCAAACCCGGAGGATTTACGCATTCATTTATGCGGAAAAATGGTTTTAGCTGGAGTGTGGGAGTGCACTATATTGGCAATGTTGAGGATGGCGGATTACGTCAATTATTTGATTATCTGACGGACAATAAGCTAAAATGGGGTTCGCTGGGCAAGGTGTATGATGTGGTTCATATTGGCGACGAGACCTATGAGTTTAAAGCCGGAAAAGAGAGTTTCCGCAAGCAGATGAAAGCGTATTTTCCTGCCGATGCCGACTCAATAGACACTTATCTTCAACTCATCGAGAAGGCAAACAAACGAGGAAGTGCTTTCTTCTTCGAAAAAACTTTTAAACCTTTTCTCAGCAAATCGCTCGGATGGATTTTTAAAAGACGTTATGCCAAATACTATGAGAAAACAACTTTGGATGTTCTATCGCAAATAACAGATAATAAGCGTCTTATAGCAGTGCTTTGCAGCCAGTGCGGTAACTATGGCCTGTCGCCAAAATACAGCAGTTTTGCTGCGCATGCGATGGTAATCGGACATTTTATGGAAGGGGGCTTTTATCCGGTCGGTGGTCCGGAAAAACTGGCGAAATACACCATGGATACCTTGCTGGCACATGGAGGAAACATATATGTGAATGCTGATGTTCAGGCTATTGTGGTTGAAAAGAAACGGGTAAAGGGAATTCGAATCAATGGCGGTTTTATTGCTTGCAAGAGCATTATAAGCAATGTAGGGGCTGCAAATACTTTTAATCGATTGTTGACGGATGATGTTCGCAAGAAATATGGCCCTGATTTCCAGAAGGTAAAACCTTCGAGTGGGCATTTGTGCTTGTATGTTGGCTTGGATAAATCGTCCGAAGAACTTAAACTTCCAAAACACAATGTTTGGAGCTATGCCATTGAGAACCTCGACGAATTACTAGATTCAATTGTTTTGGAAGATGCTCCACAAAAGTTTTCTTATATCTCTTTTCCATCGGCCAACGATCCTGAATGGGAATTGAAACATCCGGGTAAGGCCACTATTCAGGCGCTGACAATAGGGCGGTACGAGTGGTTTGCAGAATATGAAAAGGAACCCTGGATGAATCGAAAGGAAGCTTACAATGAGCTGAAACGAAATTTTGAAAAAAGCATGCTCGAACGCCTTTATCAGTTGTATCCGCAAATAGCAGGACATGTCATAGAAACCGAAGTTTCCTCTCCCCTTACTACCCGGCACTTTGCCAACTATTCGAATGGCGAAATTTATGGTCTGGCACATACTCCTATGCGATTTTCCCTTCCTTTTCTTCGTTGCGAAACCCATATTAAAGGTCTCCGATTGGTTGGACAAGATGTAACTCTGGTGGGGGTTGCAGGCACCATGCTTTCGGGTTTGCTGGGATCAACCACAATACTGAAATTTGGTAGCTGGCGGTTGTTCAAGGATATGGGTAAAAGGAACTATAGCAAGTGATATCTTATGTTTACACCGAGGAAAATCATTAAATTCTTAAACGTCAGGGATTAGTTTCGAGCGAAACCTTGCCTGTTTATAAAAACGCATTGTAAAAGCAAGGCGTTTTTTAATTTAATTATTATTTGATTTCCGAAATCTGAAATGCTTTTAGTTATATTGCTATTTAGTATAAATACTATAGGTAAATAGCAGATAATAAATAGAATACATCTAGGAATGGGCTATAAAGAATAATATGACAACTTTAGCCCGCAGCATTTTTTTTATGCTGTAAATCGTAGTAATTTTACACCTTCAAAATTGGAGCATAATTCATTATTAATATAACATTATGAGTTCGAAAAAAGCAAATACACAAAAACCAAAATATCCCGGAAAAAGGGAAACTACAAATGGTAACATATTGGTTTCTTCAACCGAAGCACTAATATCCGAGGCAGGTGTTTTTTATCCCATAACACCATCGACCGAAATGGGTGAGAATTTTCAGTTGCATTTTGCTAAAGGCGATTTGAATGCATTCGGCGAAAATGTGATGGCTGTAGAGACTGAAGGTGAACATTCGGCACAAGGTGGTGCTATTGCCATGTCGGTTACCGGTAAACGAACGGTTAACTTCACATCCGGACAAGGAATTGTTTATGGTCTTGAGCAGTATTATCATGCACCGGGTAAATTGAGTACCATGGTGTTGGAAGTGGGTGCGAGGGCACTTACAAAACATGCCTTAAATGTACATTGTGGCCACGACGATTTGTATGCCACACTCGACACAGGATGGACCACATTGTTCGCGAAAGAAGCACAACAAGCAGCTGATCAGGCAATTATTCTGCGAAGAGTAAATGAAATTACCCTTAACCCAGGAATGAATGTGCAAGATGGGTTTTTAACCACGCACCTCGAACGTACTTTCCTGAAACCCGAAGCCGCTTTGATCAGAGAATTTCTCGGATCACCTGATGATATAATCGACTGCCCTACAGAACCGCAAAAAACACTTTTCGGGCCAACTCGCCGAAGAATACCTAAGACAATAGACCTGAAAAACCCGGTTGTTCTCGGTCCTGTTCAAAATCAGGAACATTATATGAATGGAGTAGCCGCACGAAGAAATAATTTTTCGGAGTACATTCTCGAAGAGCTTGAAAAATCATTTGAAGATTATGGCAAATTAACAGGCAGAAACTATGGTTTAATTTCTGAATATAGATGTGAGGATGCCGAAACGGTATTTGTTGCTTTGGGATCGGCAGCTGAAAACATTGAAGCAATGGTCGATTATTTGCGTGCTAATGAAGGAGCTAAGGTTGGGGTTATGCACATTAACGTTATTCGACCATTCCCCGAAAAAGCAATAATAAATGCATTTAAAGGCAGAAAAAATGTAATTATATTAGAACGTACCGACGAGCAATTATCAGGTGATAATGCTTTAACCAGAGATATCAGATCGGCTTTGGGAAAAGCCGAGGCCAATCACCGCGACCTTTCTTTTGCAGGATTACCTGCTATTGATCCTAAAACTGAAATGCCGCATATTTTTTCAGGTGTTTATGGTTTGGGCTCGCGCGATTTCCGCCCGGAACATATAATAGGTGCCTATTACTATTCAATTGGTAAAGTTGGTCGCCAGGATGGCAAAAAAGCAAAAGATGGTATTTCTTTCTTTTATTTAGGAATCGACCATCCCTATAATGTAACTTCTGATGTGGATACATCCGGATTGCCCAAAAAGTCGATTGCAGTTCGTTTTCACTCCATTGGTGGCTGGGGAATGATTACTACAGGTAAAAACCTGGGAATGATTCTGGGAGAATTCTCAAATTACATTGCCGAGCGTGATGGTTTAAAAGAAGAGGATGGAAGTCCGAAAGAAGTAATTCATATTTCGGCCAATCCAAAATATGGTTCTGAGAAAAAAGGAGCACCAACAAATTACTTTATGGTTGCAGCACCTGAACGAATCAGGGTTAATTGTGATTTACATCATGTAAATGTTGTGCTTTGTCCCGATCCTAAAATTTTCCTGCATACCAATCCTCTCCAGGGTTTACGTAAAGGTGGATCTTTTATTTGGGAATCGAGTGAAAAAGATCCGGCAGTAGTTTGGGAGCGTATTCCTGTAAAGTACCGCCAGGAAATTATCGATAAAAAGATAAATATTTATACCCTTCCGGGATTTGATATTGCGAAAAGCGCAACCAAGCGTGAAGAATTACAAACCCGGATGCAGGGTAATGCTTTCCTCGGTGGATTTTTTGGTGTATCAACGTTTTTGAAAGATAATAATATACCAAGCGAAGAATTCCTGAAAACTGTTCGTCAGCAATACGAAAAAAAATTCGGTCGTTTCGGAGCTGCTGTGGTAGATTCGAATATGATGGTAATGCAAGCCGGATTTGAGCAAACAATGAAAATTCCATTGGGTGATGTTAATGCACCTGACAGATCGAGTTTTATTGGTACGGTGGTTTCGCCCTGTGAGGTTGATGTAACTGATGAGGATTTATATGGTGGCTACGAAAAAGCACCCATGTTTAAGATGTCAACTTTCGATAAAGAGTTTAGAGCGGGATTGGGTTACGATCAGCCTGCTTCTGTATTGGCTTCTGTGGGTTTTGTTGCTGCAGCAACCGGTGCCACAGCCAGTAAATACGTTGCACGGCGTGAAGTACCTCGTTTGATTATGAAAAATTGTACGCAGTGTATGGATTGTATAACCGTTTGTCCGGATACAGCAATGCCAAATACGGCGCAAGATTTAGGTGTTGTGATCGGAACTGCAGCCCGACATTATATTAGTGATGAAACTGATCGAAACGCTGTTTTGGCCGGTTTAGAGAATCTGGAAAAAACAGTGAGAGCCGAAATGATTGTCCATGCCAATATAAAAGGCGACGACCTTTTGTTTACAGATATTGTACTTAATAACATTGTAGAACTCGGATTGTTAACTAAAGATTCTGTCGCTTATGATCAATTGAGCGAGATTGTTACCACGCTTCCGTTTGCTTATCATAAATCGAAAACCATATTTGGTGTAAAAGAAAAGCGTGAGCCGGGACAAGGTGGTGTTTTCGGAATATTCGTAAACGATCTTTGTAAAGGTTGTGCGGCATGTGTTGATGCATGTGGTCACGATGCACTTGAGATGATAAATGAGACCGAAGATGTTCATGCAGAGTATAAATCGACCATGAACTTCCTTGATTTACTTTCGAATACGCCAAGAAAATACCTGGGTTTATTTGATCCGGAGAATCCTGAAAAATCGAAAGCTGCAGCATTACAAAATCACATGATGGTTAAATCAGTATATGATGGTTTGTTATCTGGAGATGGTGCTTGTGCCGGTTGTGGAGAAAAATCGATATTGCATTCCGTAGCGTCGCTTACAGAAACAATGATGCGACCAATGTATCATAAAAAAGCGGATAGGTTTAACGAAAAAGCTGACTTGCTGGAAGATGTTGGAATGGCAAATCTTTTAGCGCTAAAAGAAAAAGATGAAGCTGCTTACGTGGCATTCAGACGAAGTATTTTACACCTGTTATTGGGAATGGGTGCTGAAAATACTAAAGTTACCGATCAGATTATTGAAAAAGAATTTGATGGAGATGACCAGGATCTGATCAATGCCTTGATTGTAGTTTTAAGACAAGAAGCATTTAACCATAAAAGTTTGCAAGCCATCGAAGGTCGGTTCCCGAATGGAATGACAGCGATGGCCATGACAGCCAATACAGGTTGTAATACTGTATATGGATCTACGTCGCCAAATAATCCACATCCTTATCCGTGGATGAATTCACTGTTTCAGGATGGGGCAACAATTGGTTGGTTAATCGGCGAAAGTTTTATTTATGACCATGCAAAAAAATCTGTAATTCCTGAACGTCTTACAGACATGGTGATCAATGGATTTGAAAATTCTTATACCGAAAAAGATTACTTTAAATACACCCATTTTACCGATTATGATATGACTGATAGTGAGGTGTTGGAATTGCCAAAAGTGTGGGCGATCGGAGGAGATGGTGGAATGGGAGACATTGGATTCCAAAACGTTTCTAAAGTAGTACTTCAAAATCGTCCGAATGTTAAAATATTGTTGCTCGATACGCAGGTTTATTCAAACACCGGTGGACAAAATTCAGACTCTTCACCTATGACAGGAGGTTTTGATATGAACCAGTTTGGCGAAGCGTCAGAAGGTAAGCAAACAGAACGTAAATCGGTAGCAGAAACTTTCCTTGGCGGACACGGATCACCTTTTATTGCCCAGGTTTCGTTTGCAAATTCTGCAACGTTATTTAAAGCTTTACTCGATGGTTTATATTATCGGGGAACAGCATTTTTCCAAACGTTTACTTCTTGTCAGCCCGAGCATGGTATTCCTGATTATGCGTCGCAGATACAAGCTTTGCGCTTGAGAGACAGTCGAGGAATGGCTGAATTTGTGTTTAATCCAAGCGGAGGCGAACGCTATGAAGATATATTGAATATAAAAACCAACCAGGCTTACAACCGGGATTGGGCAACTAAAATGGCACCTGTTACCAGAAAGAAATATACATTCACAGTTGCGCATTGGACATTTACCGAAGCTCGTTTCCGTTTGCATCATAAAATAGTTAAACCGGAAGCGGTTAAAGGTATGATGAGTCTGGAGGATAAGATCGGATTTGTTACAATGAATGATCTTGTTCATAGGTATCACACCGATCCTAACCACAGGGCATTTATTCCCACCTTTGGAATTTACACCATCGATTACGATGTAGATGGAAACGAGGTTTATCATATACTTTCACGTCAGATGGTAGCATTTGTTGTTGAACGTAGAAAGGCCTGGAGAATTCTTCAAAGTAGAGTTGGCGTTGAGAATAAAGACTATACCGAACAACGCGAATTGTTAGCCCGTATGGATAAAGAAGGATTAACCGTTGAGGATATTCTGACTGAACGTACCGCTAGTTTAAATTAATGTTTTTCTTTTAAGGTAAGTGAAAATAAAAAACCGCTCCGGTTTCGGAGCGGTTTTTTTATGTTAAAAATTTTAAAAATGCTTGCTAAGCAAAGAATGTTAAATGTTTAAGAGCAGTATTTATCTGGATTGTACTTTTTTCTTTCCAAAATGCACCTGGAATTGTTATTGTTTCAAGTGAGTGCGGACAATCCAGGATGAAAAAATGGGATTCAACAAAAATGCAAAACCATAAAGGAATTACTTTTTATAAAAACGGACTGATGTAGAAGTGGAATAATTACCTCCGTCTTCTTTTTTTCTTTTTAACACCATTCAGGTAAACCAGGTAAATAACAACGGGTATAGCAACCAGCATGCCCAAAGTTATCCATGAATACATTTTTGCAGTTTCGTAATCGAGAAGAAAAATCATAGCAGATTATTTTATAAGTGGTTAATTTCGGTTCAAGATTATAACATAAAAACATTTTATAAAAGGATATTTGTCACTTTTGCTGTTGAGGTCGTTTTGTCGGGGTGGCGGGATTGCCTTTGGCGATCCCGCCACCCCGATTAAAGGCATAAAAATACCAATTATCTATATTAAATCATTCAAATGCAGATGTAATTTTTCGCCGTATAAGGCTATAAATTCATCCTTCCTTTTTAGCCTGTATTGCATCACCCACCTCGGGTGAGGTAAAGGTTCGACCCGGTCAAAAAAACCGTGTTTGCGGTTCAGTTTTTCCAGGTATTTAAAATTTTTCCCTTGCCCCAGGCAAAAAGCAATATCGCGATTGGTATCTATGGTTTTTATTTGCTGCCACAATGCATTAACCATAAAAGGTTCAAGATGATCCTGCAAATCCTTTTGGTCATAATAATTCAGGTTTTTACCGTTTTTTACAAAACCCAATGGCGAAACGGAGGTAAAATGAAAACTACGAAAAAACAATTCAGGACTTCCGATATTATCGATCAAATCGAAAATAAATTTAGAGGATAATTCCGGTTTTTTGTCCAAGTCGTTTTCAATGCCCAAAACTTCCTGTAGCCGAATGGGATCTGTAAATGGGATTCCGGTAACCCCTGCGCCAAACCTGCCGGGGTTAATTCCGATTAAGTAAGTCCGCTTAAGATTATCGGTATAATATTTTTGATAGAAAAGGGCATTAAATTTTAAAACTTTATCATTGGTAAAAGGATTTAAAACCCCAACACCATCGGGGAGTCCCTCAGGTATTTTCAGATTATTGTAAAATGCTAATATTTTTTTAGACTGTAACAATTAGAGAAAATTAGTAAAAGAATGATTTGGATTATGACTTTGTATTTCACATTACAACATAAAAATCTGAAATCTGAAATCTGAAATCTGAAATCTGAAATCTGAAATCTGAAATCAAAAATCATATAAAAATTACTTCATTCTAGAGAATTACCTAAAGGCTCCGTCTTTCCATCTCTTTATTAATCAACCCCAATTCGCGACTGGTTTGCCCGGCTACCGAAGTGTTTTCCGCTGCACGCCTCATTAAATAAGGCATTACATCTTTTACGGGTGCATAAGGGACATATTTCGCTACGTTATATCCTTTATTGGCAAGGTTAAAACTGATATGGTCACTCATTCCTATTAATTGTGAAAACCAAACACGCTTATCGTCTTTGTCAATGTTATATTCATCCATTAATTCAACTAACTCCATCGACGATTGTTCATTATGTGTTCCTGATAAAACCGCAATATTTTCAAGATGTTTCATACAGAATCGTTGTGCATCGTTATAACCCATATCTGTAGCGGGTTTGTCGGGATAAATCGGGCTTGGATATCCTTTTTCACCGGCGCGTGCACGTTCTTTTTCCATGTAAGCACCACGAACAAGTTTCATACCCACTTTATAGTTTCCTTTAATGGCTTTTTCATGGGTTTTTTCTAGAAATTCCAACCGGTCGTGCCGGTACATCTGAACCGTATTAAATACAATAAAATCTTCTTTATTGTATTTGGCCATCATGGCATTCATCAGGTTATCTATGGGTTCCTGTATCCAGGTTTCTTCAGCATCTATTAAGATAGGTGTTCCGGTATCGTAAGCAGCTTTACAAACATCATTTACCCTGGCTACAAATCGGTTGAATTCTTCTTTATTCTCCTGGGTAAGGTCGTCGGGTTGTTCAGCAACTTTTTCTATTAGGTCAAAACGCACCATCCCGGAAGGTTTGAAAACACAAAACGGAATTTTCGGATTGTCTTTTGCTTCTACAATAGTCCTTAAAATCTCATCCCTTGTCTTGTCCAATTCTTTTTCGTCGTCTTGTCCTTCGCGTGAATAATCGAGAATAGTGCCAATATTAAATTTGTACAATAAATCAATAGCAGATTGGCATTCCTGAATATCTTCACCTCCGACAAACTGCCTGTAGATGGTTTTTTTTACAATGGGTCCAATGGGCAAATGAAGTTTAAGGCTAAGATTGGAGAAAAAACCACCGATTTTAACCAGCGTTGGATTGCCCATTACCTGAAATAGCAATTTGGCCCGTCTAAGGTCAGCATTTGATTTGCTTCTGAAAGCGATTTGTGTATTATCAAAATCTAACATAATTGGTCTGAATTTTAGTACACAAATATACCATATTTGACATTTAAGATATTATGATTATAGTTATTTGTATCTGCAAATTTTGTTAATTTACGGGCTGATAGTATTAACCAATAATCCCAATGGTATTGAAGAAATCGAGGATCAAATATTTAAATAATGGGTTAAAACCGTTAAATAATTATTTGAACGAGAATGCAGACAAATGGACTTCGGTTTATGTATTGGTGGACAGCAATACCCACACTTATTGCCTGACTGAAATGATGGATCATATAGACATTCTTCAAGGCGCCGAAATCATGGAGATTGAGCCTGGGGAAAGCAATAAAACTATCGAGATTGCAACAGGATTGTGGCAAACACTTTCTGAAACCGGAGCAGATCGATCAGCCCTAATGATTAATGTGGGTGGTGGTGTAGTTACTGACCTTGGTGGTTGGGTGGCCTCCACTTATAAAAGGGGAATTGATTTCATTCATATTCCTACAACCCTGCTTGGAATGGTTGATGCCGCCATCGGAGGAAAAACAGCTATTGACCTGAATGAAGTTAAAAACATGGTAGGTACTTTTAGTTTGCCCCAAGCCGTTTTTGCTTTCCCATCGTTTTTAGACACTTTGCCCGAACGTGAATGGCTGTCGGGATTTGCTGAACTTTTTAAGCACGCTTTGATTGCTGCCCCGGATCTTTGGGAATTTATCGAACAATATGGTATGGCTGGATTAGCGTTAAACCCTGAGAGGATTGAACAGGCCAGCAGGATTAAAGAAGCGGTGGTTAAAAGTGATTTTAAAGAATCCGGACAAAGAAAGACTTTGAATTATGGTCATACTCTGGGGCATGCCATTGAGTCGATAAGTATGCAAGCTGATGAAGTCCCTATGTCGCATGGCCGTGCGATTGCCATTGGAATGAAATTGGCCAACCAAATTGCAGTAAATAAACAAATGCTTTCAAAAAGCGTTTCAGATCGGGTGAATGCATTTATTGATCGTTATTATCAGCAACCTGATTGGCTAAACGACCGAAAAACCGAATTACTGGAGCTTGTGCTAAAAGACAAAAAAAACCTGGCGGGTATAATCCGGATGGTCTTAATTAATAATATTGGAAGTCCTCAAATAGATGTGGATGTAAGCGAAGATGAAATAATTTTGGTGCTTTAAGACTCAAGAAATCCTCTACAGATACCTTACTTTTTTCAAACCTGTTTAATATCATTTTAAAAGCCTCTTTATTGTAGTAAGTTAGCCAATCAACCATTAAATTAATTATGATGAAAAGACATTTACTAACTACAATATGCTTAATAATTTTATTTTCCTTTAACGCTAGGTCGCAGAACCTGGTTGAGGTATTTCCCGGTTTTGAGGGAAAAGGATTTGGTATGCTAACCTGGGGGGATTTTGATGGGGATGGTGACCTGGATTTAATAACTGGTGGCTTAAACACCGGGAATGAAACAAAAACAGATTTGTATAAAAACGAAGGCGATGGCGTGTTTACCCTTGTCGAAAATACAGGTATTCCGGATTTAGCGAACGGCTATTTCGATTTTGCAGATTATGACAATGATGGCGATGACGATCTTTTGGCAATGGGATCAACTTCGGGGCCAAGTATTTCCGGTTTGTTTATCAGCAACGGGGATGGAACCTTTACCAATGCCAATGCAGGCATTATCGATAAAGTTTATTTGGGCACTTGTAATTGGGTTGACTATGATGGTGATGGTGACCTGGATATTTTTATTTCTGGTTTTCTTGATTCAGACAATCCCGGATATATTTCTGAATTATACAATAATGATGGTGATGGAAACTTTACCAACATGGTTAATACAGGCATCCAAGGTGTTTCATATTCCCGTTCCGAATGGGCAGATTTAGATAATGACGGCGATTTGGATTTATACCTTCAGGGATTGGCCTGGACCGGTGAGACCGACCGTGCAACTATTTATACAAATAATGGCGATGATACTTTCAGTCCAATCATAGAATTTTTGCCGGTTTGGTTAGGCGATGCCGCCTGGATAGATTACGATAACGATGGGGATTGGGATTTAATGTATTCAGGGTTCAATACCAGTTCGGGGGAAAGAGTAACATTCTTGTATAAGAATACCGACTTGGTTTTTGAACAAGTTGCTGAAAATATTATTGGTGTTTCGCAAACTGCCTTAACCTGGGCAGATTATGACCTTGATGGTGATTTAGACTTTTTTATTGTTGGAGTTGAAGAAATCGGTGTTTCTATGCCGGCATATATTTACGAGAATCAAGGAGATGATGTTTTTGTGCAATCCGATTACGTGTTTATCGGCAATTGGTTTGGCGATGCCGAATGGGCTGATTACGATAATGATGGCGACCCTGATTTGGTGTATTTGGGTCAGGAGTTTTCAGGAACAAATGCTATACATGTTTATAGAAATGAGTCTTGTGCAAGTACAGGTACAGACATAGTAATCGCATGCAATGAATATACCTGGATTGATGGGGTAACATATACCACAAGTAATAATACAGCTACCTTTAGTATCGAAGGAGGGGCAGCAAATGGATGCGATAGCCTGGTTACTCTAAATTTGACAATTAATTCTGTTGATGTTTCTGTGCAGCAAGATGAGGCAACTCTCATGGCTATTGAAACAGAAGCTGGATATCAGTGGTTGGATTGCAATAATAATTATTCTGAAATTATAGGGGAAATATCACAAGCGTTTACAGCAACGGTCAATGGAGATTACGCAGTTGAGATTACAAAAAATGGCTGTACTGATACATCATCTTGTTATTCTGTGACAATCGTGGGCATATTAGAAAGCAATGCTAATATAGCAGTTGCAATTTACCCCAATCCGGCATCAGAATTTATTACCCTTTCGGTTGTTACCCAGACTTTCGATAGGGTCGAGATTATTGATGTGTTAGGGAATGTTGTTTGGAGTAAAATTAAATTTTCTTCCAACAGAATAAATGTACAGGATTTAAAAAGCGGTGTTTATTTCCTCAGACTTGAGATCGATGGAAATACTGTTTCTAAAAAATTCTTGAAACAATAGATGTAATAAAGATTTGTTTTATAGCCGTATCCCGAATTATCGGGATACGACTTTTTAATTTTTATTACTTTTCGAACGGAATATTAAAAACTTTAAAAACCAATGCATCAACTGCTTTTATCCCCTGAAAACATTTCTGACTTCAAGGGAACAATCACTCCCGAAAAATCGAAAAGCATTGCTAACCGGGTGCTGCTTTTACAGGCTTTGTCAGGAAATATTTTTTCAATTGATGATCCGGGAAGTTCGGATGATGTAAAATTGATGATGACAGCTTTCCATAATAATACCGGTGAAATTGATGCCGGTCTAGCCGGTACGGTCCTCCGATTTTTAACCGCAGGATTTTCAGTTATGCCCGGAAAACGCTTACTTACTGGTTCGGAGCGTTTAAAGCAACGCCCGTTAAAACAGTTAACAGATGCCTTAATTCAACTAGGAGCTGATATCCGATTTACCGAAAAATCTGGATTTGCTCCGATGGATATTCAGGGAAAACCACTCGATGGAGGAAAAATCAAAATAAATGCATCAGTCTCGTCACAGTTTATCTCGGCCTTAATGATGATTAGCCCTTTTTTGAAAAAAGGCCTCGAAATTGAATTAGAAGGGGAGCGTGTTTCAGGTTCTTATTTAAAATTGACACAAGGCATCATGCAACAGTTAGGTTTTGAGGTAGAATTCGCCTCAAATAGGATTTTAATACACCCCGGAGTAGCTAAAAAACAGGTTTTTAAAATTGAGGCGGATTGGTCAGCGGCAGCTTATTGGTTTGCTTTTGTGGCATTAATTCCCCATTCGGAAATTAAACTTAAAGGACTTCAAGAAAACAGCCTGCAAGGCGATAGGGGAGTGTTACCGTTGTTTCGAAAATTTGGGGTTGAAACAAGATGGGTAAATGGTGACCTACTTGTAAAACACAATCCGACATTGCCCCGAATTAAACAGTTTAAGTACGACTTCACCCAAATGCCCGACCAGGCACAAACCTTCGCTTTTTTATGTGCAGCAATGGGAACAGAAGCTGAATTAACAGGCTTGCAAACTTTAAAACTTAAAGAAACTGACCGGATAAATGCTTTACAAACAGAACTTGAAAAATTGGGTATTAAAGTAGAATCGAATTCAAACTCATTAAAGTTAAAAGGTAAAATAACCGTTAAGGAAGCTACCGTGGCAACTTACGATGATCATCGCATGGCCATGGCCGGGGCATTAATCGCAACACAAATTCAGGTTAAAATAGAAAACCCCGATGTGGTTTCGAAATCGTATCCTCAATTTTGGAAACATCTTTATTCAATGAGCAATTAACAATTAATAATGAGCAATGTATCTATGACTATTAATTGAATTGGTTTTATTTTCTATTATTTAATTTGCTGGATTTAATAATTGAGATCAATAATCGTATTAATTCATTGATTTCCCTCGATATGATTTTGTAATCCTCAAGGACAATATAATCTGAATGGTAAAGTAGCAATATCCAATATTCACATTCATTGGCTTCTTTTAATGCAATTGCAAGTTTATGAATAAAATCCGCTTTGCTTTCAGCATATTCAGATTCTCTAACCATTGCACCAATTGATGTTCCGGATTTTAGCAATTGTTTTGACAGGACGTATTCTTTGTTTTGGTTTATAAGAATTTTATATAATCTTATTATCTCGAGGGCAAAGTCAAAACTCTTTTGTTTAACTACATTTTTTT
>Ga0164313_10001757_pt1 | contig 19335 bp, 13 predicted proteins | sample GuaBasSedimGuay4_FD_113735 | JGI IMG/M metagenome (GOLD analysis project Ga0164313, IMG submission 113735) | Subseafloor sediment microbial communities from Guaymas Basin, Gulf of California, Mexico - Guay4, Core 4569-4, 0-3 cm | ecosystem: Environmental > Aquatic > Marine > Hydrothermal vents... | reverse complement strand
TTTTTGTTTCGTTTTTTTATCAAGAAAAAAATGAAATGCCAGTCCGGCATGAGGACATAAAAATAAATATTCCATTAAAATAACAGTAGAACCAACCAATTTAAAGAACATGTATAAAACAATATCATTACTTTCTTTTTTAATCCTTATATTATTTGCTTCCTGTGATAAGCAAAAACCGGAAAATAACTTAAAAACAGGTACTTGGCGAGGGGAAGTTGTTGCCCAGGAAAACAAAATTCCATTTAATTTTGAGGTAATTAAAAATAAGGACAATTATAAAATAAATCTAATAAATGGAGATGAGGTACTGCCAATCGATGAGGTCGAAGTAAAAAATGATTCTTTGTTCTTCAATATGCATATTTTTGATGTTTCCGTAAAGGCGAAAATTGAAAACAATACATTGACCGGTTCTTATAATAAAATCTATGCAGATAATTATATTCTCCCTTTTAGGGCTGTTTATGGCAAAAATGATCGTTTTGACATTAGGAAAAGTGATGCTGCTTTTGATGGAACCTGGGAAACCACGTTTTTATCTAAGGAGGGGAAAGAAATTCCGGCAATCGGGATATTCAAAACTGACAACAATAAATTAAAAGGCACCTTTCCAACAAAAGCAGGAGATTATCGATTTCTTGATGGCTATGCAAAAAACGACACGATGCATTTATATACTTTTGATGGAGATCACATCTATAAGTTTATGGCCGTTAAACAAAATGATTCCATTTTAAAAGGCGAGTTTTGGTCGGGTAAAACGGGGTATAAAACTTTCATTTCGAAAAAAAATTCAAAGGCAAAACTTCCTGATCCAAATCAGCTTACTTTTTTAAAAGACCGTTATGACAAGATCTCCTTTTCTTTTCAAGGTTTAGATGGGAACCCCATAACTTTGTCTGATAAAAAGTATAAAAATAAGGTCATTCTTTTACAAATCTTTGGAACCTGGTGCCCAAACTGTATGGACGAGACAAAGTTTCTTTCCGAATGGTATGACCAAAATAAAGAGAGAGGCGTAGAAATTATCGGTTTGGCATATGAAAATAAAAAGAACGGAAAAGCTGATTTCCAATATGCAAAATCCAGAGTAGAGAAAATGAAGTCGAAATACCATGTTGCTTATGATTTTGTAATAGCCGGAACTTCCAGCACGAAATCGGCATCAGAATCTCTACCAATGCTCAGCAAAGTAATATCTTTTCCAACAACAATTTTCATTGATAAAAAAGGAAATGTTAGGAGAATCCACACTGGATTTTCCGGTCCTGCTACCGGTAGATACTACGAGGAATTTATTGATGAATTCAATACTTTTATGGACATGCTGCTCGAGGAAGAATAATTATTTTTCTTCTAAGACTACATACTTTTCAACAATCCGTACAACTAATAAACAATTTTACAATTTAACACAATTTAAACGTTCCATAATTAGGGTTATTATTACTTTTGATAGGTTTAAAAAAATTGATGTTTAAAATGAGAAAAGAAAAACTTTTATTGGTATTGGCTTTGTTCCTCTTTTATCTGGGGAATTCGCAAAAGTCAGAAATATACACCAATGAATTAGTTGATTATAATCATGCCTTATCGCTTTATCAAAACAAAGATTATAATGCAGCTCAAATGCTTTTCGAGAAAATTAAAAATCAGTTTGATGACGCATCGGAGCTAAAGGCGAGATGTTATTATTATGAGGCTTTTTGTGCGATTAGATTGGGTGAAGTAGATGCGGATGAATTGATGAGAGAATTTTTTGAAAAATACCCCACAAGCACAAAACGCAACAATGCATTTTTGGAGGTTGGTGAATATTACTTTAACAATGGAAGATATGCCTATGCACTAAAATGGTTCTCAAAAGTAGATCCGGGTAATTTAGGTTTTTCTGCAGGCGAAGACTTTACTTTCAAAAATGCCTATAGTTTGTTTGCAGTTGGTAGTTTTGCAAATGCAAAAACTCATTTTTCTAAATTATTGAACTCAAAAACCTATGGTCAACAAGCCAAATATTATTATGGCTATATGGCTTACAGGGATGATGATTTTGAAAGTGCAGACAAATATTTAACCGAGGTAGCCGATGACAATGATGACATTCCATACTACCTTGCCAATATCAAATTTAAAACAGGTAAATTTCAAGAAGCTATAGATGCTGCACTACCCCTACTTAAAAAATCAAATCCTATCCAGACATCGGAAATTTCGAAAATAATTGGAGAAAGTTATTTTAATTTGAACGAATATGAAAATGCCGTACCTTATTTACACGAGTATAAAGGAAAGAAGGGCAAGTGGAATAATACAGATTACTACCTTTTAGGTTATGCATATTATATGCAGGAAGATTATGACAACGCTACACTTTGGTTTACCAAGATCATTGATGGGAACAATGCGGTTTCTCAAAATGCCTATTATCATTTGGCGGAATGTTATTTAAAAAATGACAAAAAACAAGAAGCACTTAATGCATTTAGAAATGCAAAACAAATGGATTTTGATCAGGAAATTAAAAAAGATGCCTGGTTGAATTATGCAAAGCTGAGTTATGAAATTGGAAATGCCTACAACGCCACTGCAGAAATAATTCAGGAGTATCTGGTGGCATACCCGGAAAATGTGGATGATGATGAAATAAATGAACTTTTAATAAGTGCCTTTATCACAACCAGTGATTATAGTGGCGCTATAAAGTACTTAGAAGAAAACAAAGATAAAGGTGATGAAAAGCAAGAAACTTTTCAAAAAGTAACTTATTTATATGGTGTTCAGTTATTTAATTCTGAAAAATATGATGAAGCCCTAATCAATTTTGATAAATCATTAGACGATACTCCAGAACTGGACTATAAAGCAAAAGCTCAATTTTGGAAAGCAGAATCTAATTTTAGACTGGATAATTATGAAAAAGCTTTAGATGGTTTTGAGAGTTTTTCAAAGCTGTCTAACGCTGAAGAGGTTTCTGAATATCAAATTATTCATTATAATCTTGGATATACCTATTTCAAATTAAAGGAATACAGCAAATCCGGAGGATCCTTCAATCTGTTTATTGAATCTAATCCGGATAACGACAAACTACTAATTGACAGTTACATCCGTTTAGGGGATTGTTATTATGCATTAAGCGACTACTTCAGAGCTGCCAAACCTTATCAAAAGGTAGTTGATGCTAACGATATTGATACCGATTATGCGCAATTCCAAATTGCCATGTGCTATGGATTTAATGGTGAATTAAACAAGAAAATAATAGCTCTTAAAAATTTTACAGACTATAATTTAAAATCTACATTAAGAGACGATGCATACTTCGAGTTGGGTAATTCCTATGTAAGAAATAATGAAATAGCAAAAGCGATAGATGCATATAATAGCGTGATCGTCGATTATAAAATGAGTTCATTCGTGCCAAAATCCTTATTAAAACAAGGACTAATCTACTATAACGATAATCAAAATGAAGCGGCACTGAACAAATACAAAACTGTTGTAAAAAATTATCCCGGCACATCAGAAGCGAAAGAGGCGATCGCCAACGCAAAGCAAATTTATATTGATCAAGGAAAGGTAGATGAATATGAGAAATTCATTCAGAATATTGATTATGTCAGTATCACCGATGAGGAGTTGGACAATACAATGTATGCTTCTGCAGAAAAGCTTTACTTCACAAACAATACGAATAAAGCAATAGCGACTTTTCAAAAATATTTAGAAAGATTTCCTAACGGCGCTAATGTATTGGCTTCCAAATTTTATTTAGCAGAATCCTATACGAAAGAAAATGAATCTGTAAAAGCAATACCTAACTATACCTTTGTAATTGAAAGAGAAAAAAATGAATTTACAGAACAATCACTAATCAGGTTGTCTTATTATTACCTTGAAAACAATGATTGGGAAAAAGCTATAATCATTTTAACGCAACTGGAACAACAGGCGGACACTAATGAAAATATTATTTTCGCCCAGAATAATTTAATGAAAGGAAATTATGCGTTAAAGAATTATGAAGATGCTGTGGCATATGCAGAAACGGTTTTGCTAAATGAAAAATTAGAAGACAAGATAAAATCGGATGCTGAAATTATAATTGCCAGATCTGCATTTGAAACAGGAGAGTTTGATAAAGCTCGTAATGCGTTCAAAGAAGTGGAGCAATACGCAACAGGTGAGTTAAAAGCTGAAGCTATATATTATGATGCTTATTTCTTATTTGAAGAAGGGAGTTATAAGTTGTCCAATATATCCCTCCAAAAGCTAGTTTCAGAATTTTCATCCTATGCTTTTTGGGCCGGAAAAGGATTGGTAATAATGGCTAAAAATTTTTATGAATTAGAAGATGCTTATCAAGCCACTTATATATTAGAAAGTGTGATCGAAAAATTTTCCAATTATCAGGAAATTCTGGATGAGGCCAGACAAGAATTAAATAAAATTAAAGCCAAAGAGGCTAAAACAAATGCATCTGTAATTATTGAAAATAATTAATTGCGAAGTTAAAAACGATGAATAAAAATATTCTATTAATCATATTATTATTTTCTAGCGGATTTATTTTTTCACAAAAAAAGAAAAAAGAGAAATTAAAGACTGAAGAAATCACAGTGGTTAAAGAGTACACTCCGACGGTTTCAGATGCATATAAAATTAAAATAGGCCCCGAAATCGATTCCGTTGAATTGGCCAAAAAAGAATTGGATTATACCATTAATTCAATTCCGGTAGCATCGACCTTTACGCCGGCCAAGGGAAAGGCAAAAAGATTAAAACGAGATGCTAAGGAGCGTATTTACAGCAATTATATATCTGCCGGATATGGAAATTTCAACACGCCGATTGCAGAAGTTTTTATCAGTACGAATAGTTCTAATTATAATGAATTTGGCGGTTTTATAAATTATCATTCTTCGAGTGGCGGTATTAAAGATGTACAACTCAATGACAATTTTATGGATTTCGATGTTGATTTATTCTATAAACAGTCAGAAAGAGATTTTAAATGGCAGGCAAATGGTGGCTTTAATTATTTATTGACCAATTGGTATGGCTTACCTGAAGCAATAGTTTTCGATAAAAATGTCTTAAATTCTATCGACGAAAAACAATCTTATACCGATGTCTATTTAGGTGGTAATATAGAAATTTTTGATTCCTTGTTCTATGGTGCAAAAGTAAATTTCAGCACTTTATTTGACAAGGACAAAAGTAGAGAGACCAGAGGCACAGTAAGTGGTATTTTTGATTTCCCGGTGGGAAGAGAAATTATTTATACAGAGTTGTCATTTGATTTTTTAGGAGGTTTTTTTGATCAGAGGTTTTTTGAAACAAGTGACATCAACTATACTTTTTTTAATATAGGTTTAAGTCCTAATTTTGAAATTTTACGCGAAAATTTAACGGTGAACGCCGGAGTTAGACTCTATTATAGTTTGACCAGTGCACAAGATGAAAAGAGTAAATTTTATGTCTATCCGAATATTACGGCTTCTTTTAAAATTAAAAACGACAACCTGGTTGCCTATGCCGGTATAATAGGTGATCTGGATCAAAATTCTTATGATGGTTTCATTAAAGAAAATCCTTTTGTATCTCCAACTCTGGATATTAAAAGAACGAGTCAACAATATAATGGTTATATAGGAATTAAGGGATTTCTGTCTTCTAAATTTCGTTTTAATGCAAAAGTGGCCTATATCAATGAAGAGGACAAAGCATTATATAAATTGAATGCCTCCAAAACTGATGGTACAAATGTAGTTCAAAAGGGATATGAAGCAGGAAATTCATTTCAGGTTATTTATGATGATGTTAGCACGATTCATGCTAGCGGTGAATTAATTGTAGATCTTTTTAAACGCTTTAAATTTGGTGGTAATATAGAATTCAATTCCTATAATTTATCTAATGAAGAAGAAGCCTGGAACTTACCCATGTTAAAGAGTACTTTAATAGCAAGATATACACGAACAAAATGGAGTGCCGGTGCTAATTTATTTTTAGTAACCGACCGTAAAGATGAGCTGATAATACTGCCCTTAGCAACTACAGATCTGATCACTAATTCTGCTTATTTCGATATAAATCTGGATGCGATTTACAATATAAATGATAAAGTTTCTGTCTTTCTTAATTTAAACAACCTGTTGAATAGCAATTATCAGCAATACACGAATTTTAAAGTTCAGGGTTTTCAGGTTATTGGTGGTTTAAAGTATAAATTTAACTTTTAAAAAATAAATTGTTTACTTTAGTTTTGTCTTCACACTTATTATAAACATCTTACTCCAGTTAAATTTTCGTAATCAATGCGTTGGAAGGTAAAATCAGATCCGGATAATAAAAAAATAAATGCGTTAGCCAATATTCTATCAGTAGATAAAGTATTAGCAAAACTTTTATTGCAGCGCAAAATTACCTCCTATGATGAGGCGAAGCATTTTTTCCGTCCTTCTCTTGATGATCTGCATGACCCATTTTTAATGAAGGACATGGATCTTGCTATCGATCGCATAGAAAAAGCCATTGAAAATGAGGAAAATATATTGATTTATGGCGATTATGATGTGGACGGCACAACAGCCGTTTCATTAGTTTACTCCTATTTAATTAACTTTTATACGAACGTAGCCCACTATATTCCAGATAGATATGATGAGGGTTATGGTATTTCCTACAAAGGGATTGATTTCGCTCATGATAATGATTTTTCTTTAATTATCGCATTAGACTGTGGAATCAAGGCCATAGGCAAAGTGGATTATGCAAAGAAAAAGAATATTGATTTTATAATTTGTGATCATCACAGACCCGGGGAAAAATTACCAAAAGCAATTGCTGTTTTAGATCCAAAAAGAACAGATTGTAATTATCCATATGATGAATTATGCGGTTGTGGAATTGGTTTCAAATTAATTCATGCCTTATCCATTAGAAAAAATCCTTTGGATAAAGATCCCATTCTAAGTTTAATCCCTTATTTAGATCTTGTTGCCACAGCTATTGCTGCAGATATAGTTCCTATTACCGGAGAAAACAGAATTTTGGCTGCCTATGGTTTAAAAGTTATAAACACCAATCCTCGTATGGGTATAAAAGCCTTAATTAAAAATGTAAATAAGGATCAATTAACCATAACTGATGTGGTGTTTATTATAGCGCCAAGAATAAACGCGGCCGGAAGAATAAAACACGGTCAGTATGCTGTAACTCTTTTAACGGAGAATGACTTCAATGCAGCTCTGAAATACGCCTCGGAAATTGAACAATTTAATTTATATCGAAAAGAACTCGATAAACAAATAACAAAAGAAGCCCTGCTTCAAATTGATCGGAACAATGAAAAAGATAATTTTACTTCTGTTGTATTTGACAAAAATTGGCATAAAGGCGTTATAGGAATTGTGGCCTCAAGACTAATAGAAAAATATTACCGTCCGACCTTAGTTTTTACCAAAAGTGGGAATAGGCTGGCCGCATCTGCAAGGTCAGTAAAAGGATTTGATGTATATAATGCTTTGGAAGGATGCAGTGAATTTATAGAACAGTTTGGCGGTCATAAATATGCTGCCGGATTAACTTTACTGCCGGAAAATTATAAAATATTTAAAGAAAAATTTGAGGAGGTCGTTAAAAAAACCATTCCAGATGAACTGCGTACTCCTGAGATAACTATCGATTCTTCGATTTATCTATCTGATATAAACCCTAAGTTTCAAAGAATTATCAACCAATTTGGCCCCTTTGGACCACAAAATATGAAACCAATATTTATGTCCTCAGGATTACGCGACAATGGTTATGGGAAGAAGGTAGGTAAGGATAGTGAGCACTTAAAACTGAGTATTATATCGGGTGCTGACCAAAAAACGTATAATGCGATTGGTTTTGGAATGGGTGAAAAATATGAATTAATTACTAAAGGAAATACTTTTCAAGCGGCTTTTACTATTGAAGAAAACCACTGGAACGGTATAACCTCATTGCAATTGAACATTAAAGATATAAAGGAAGAAAATGTTAACTTTTAACAAGTTAAAATTCATGAGACCATTTATTCTAATTTCAAATTTTTTATTGTTTCTGTCGGGTCATCAGATTTAAAAACAAAACTTCCGGCCACTAAAACATCTGCCCCGGCAGCAACTAATTTTGGCATATTTTGATCATTTACTCCTCCATCTACTTCAATCAAAGCCTTTGATCCTGACTTGTCTATTAAATCGCGTAATTGAATTATTTTTTTATAGGTATTCTCAATAAAACTTTGACCTCCAAAACCAGGATTAACACTCATAACCAATACAAGGTCAAGATCTTGAATAACATCCTCCAAAACAGAAATTGGCGTATGCGGATTCAAGGAAACACCTGCTTTCATTCCTTCATTATGTATGGCTTGAATCGTTCGGTGAAGATTTTGACATACTTCATAGTGGACTGTTAAAATATCAGCTCCGGCTTTTTTAAATTCACTAATAAACTTATCTGGTTCCACTATCATTAAATGTACATCCATTGGTTTTTTTGCGTGCTTTTTTATTGCGGAAATAACAGGCATCCCAAAGGATATATTTGGAACAAAAACACCATCCATTACATCAATATGAAACCAATCTGCCTGACTTTTATTAATCATTTCGATATCTCGTTGCAGATTCGAAAAATCTGCTGCTAAAATAGAAGGTGCTATAAGGTGTGCCATATTTACTTTTTAACAAAAGTAAAAATAAAAAGCTTACGAATTATCGTAAGCTTTTAGTTTAATATAAAATATTTGTCTTTTTTATTAACCGAGATAGGTTCTTAAAATTTTACTTCTGGAAGTGTGTTTTAATCTTCGGATTGCTTTTTCTTTTATTTGTCGTACACGCTCACGAGTGAGATCAAACGTTTCGCCAATCTCCTCCAGTGTCATAGGATGTGCATCACTTAATCCAAAATATAATTTAACAACATCGGCCTCTCTTGGAGTCAAAGTTTCCAAAGCACGTAATATTTCCACTTTTAAAGACTCATGCAGTAATTTTCGATCCGGATTTGGAGATTCACCTGAACAAAGAACATCGTATAAATTTGAATCTTCCCCTTCTATCAGAGGTGCATCCATAGATACATGCCGACCTGAGTTCTTCATGGATTCTTTAACATCAGTAATTGTCATATCCAATTCTTTCGCAATCTCTTCTGCAGATGGAGGTCTCTCATTTTCTTGCTCCAATCTAGCAAAGGTTTTATTGATCTTATTTATCGAACCAATTTTATTCAATGGAAGTCGCACGATCCTTGATTGTTCGGCTAAGGCTTGTAAAATAGATTGACGAATCCACCAAACTGCATACGAAATAAACTTAAACCCTCTGGTTTCATCAAATCGTTTGGCCGCTTTTATCAATCCTAAATTTCCTTCATTGATTAAATCGGGTAAGGTCAAACCCTGATTTTGATATTGTTTTGCAACAGAAACCACAAATCTTAAATTTGCCTTGGTCAATTTCTCCAAAGCTATCTGATCTCCTGCCTTAATACGTTGCGCCAGCTCTACTTCCTGATCTGCAGTAATTAAATCTACTTTTCCTATTTCCTGTAAATATTTATCAAGGGAAGCCGTTTCACGGTTGGTAACTTGTTTTGTTATTTTAAGCTGTCTCATTTAAATTGATTGGGTTTATTTTATTCTTTATTATTGGTCATGTACTAACATATACGTAATTTCTTAGTAAAATGTTACAAAAGGTCAATAAAAAACCCAATATAGGCGAATAACATGACCGTATCGTATAAAAAAACTCCCCAAACGGGGAGTTAATATATATTAGAAAATAATGTAAATCTTAAAAATCACTAGTTATCTCTGCGATTTCTGTCATTTCCACGATTACGATTGTCTCTTCCTCTATTGTCTCTTCCTCTATTATTATCTCTCGGTGGTCTTGCAACATAACCTTCCGGTTTTTCCAATAATGCCTTGCGAGATACTTTTTCCTTACGTGTTTTTGGATCAATTCCAAAATATTTCACGTCAAGTATATCTCCCATTTTCAAAACATCACTAACGTTTTCCGTGCGTTCCCAAGCAATTTCACTAACGTGCAATAATACTTCATTCCCGGGAGCCTCCACATATTCAACAACAGCGCCAAAATCAAGCATTTTAATCACTTTAACCTCATATACACTATCTCTTTTAGGTTTAAACAATATAGACTCAATTTTAGCCAACACTGCATCAATTCCATCCTGATCTGTTCCTAAAATCTCAACTATTCCTTCTTCGGTAACCGGGTCTTCATTTATAACTATGGTCGTCCCTGTTTCTTTTTGTAATTCTTGAATTACTTTTCCACCAGGACCAATTAAAGATCCGATAAATTCGTTAGGAATCGTTCTGGTAACCATTTTTGGAGCATATGATTTCACATCTGCATTAGGAGCGGCAATGGTATCTGTTAATTTACCCAGTATATGTATACGACCGTCTTTAGCCTGATTCAAGGCATTCACTAAGATCTCATAGGATAATCCTTTAACTTTTATATCCATTTGACAAGCTGTAATACCATCAGCAGTTCCGGTTACTTTGAAGTCCATATCTCCTAAATGATCTTCATCACCTAAAATATCGGACAATACAGCATAATTTCCTGACTCAGCATCAGAAATCAATCCCATTGCAATTCCTGAAACAGGTTTTTTAAGCTGAACTCCGGCATCCATAAGTGCCATTGTACCCGAACAAACGGTGGCCATTGAAGAGGAACCATTAGATTCTAATACTTCAGATACAACTCTCACAGTATAAGGGCAATCCTCCGGAATCATTCCTTTTAATGCTCTTTGTGCTAAATTTCCATGTCCTACTTCTCTCCGTGAAGTGCCTCTTAAAGGTCTTGCTTCTCCGGTTGAGAAAGGAGGGAAATTATAATGTAAATAGAATGTTTCTTCTCCTTCAAAGGATGGCATATCTATTTTATTCGCTTCCCTCGAAGTTCCTAAGGTTACCGTAGCTAGTGCCTGGGTTTCTCCTCTTGTGAATATGGCAGAACCATGGGTAGAAGGCAAATAATCGATCTCACACCAAATTGGTCTGATTTCATCCGTTTTTCTACCATCTAAACGCAAACCTTCATTTAAGGTAAGGTCACGAACTGCATTTTTTTCTGCTTTATGATAATATTTAGAGATCATATCTCCATAATCTTCTGTTTCCTCTTCTGAGAAACTTGCTTTAATTTCATCTTTTATATCTGAAAAAGCAGTAGTTCTTTCCTGCTTCGAAGATCCGGCTTTCGCGATGGCATAAACTTTATCATAAGCCATTTCCTGAATTTTCTTCGAAAGATCTTCATCTTCCTTTTCAGCATCATATTCTCTCTTTTCCTTTTTCCCGAAAGCTTCAGCCAATTTAATTTGGGCAGCACACTGAACTTTAACAGCTTCATGTCCAAATTTAATGGCCTCTATCATTTCTTCTTCCGAAATTTCATCCATTTCTCCCTCGACCATCATCACTGAATCGGCAGATGCACCAATGACCATCTCAACATCAGATTCTAGTAATTGTGCTCTTGTAGGGTTGATGATAAATTTTCCGTCAATACGGCCAACACGAACTTCTGAAATAGCACATTCAAAAGGAAAATCAGATAGTTGAATTGCCGCTGAGGCCGCCAGACCTGCCATAGCATCGGGCATTACATCCTCATCATGAGACATTAATTGAATCATAACCTGCGTTTCCGCATGATAATCTTTTGGAAAAAGCGGACGTAATACGCGATCCACCAATCTCATGGTTAACACTTCTCCGTCACTGGGTCTTGCCTCTCTTTTGAAGAATCCTCCGGGGTAACGTCCCGAAGCTGCAAATTTTTCCCGGTAATCCACCGTTAGAGGTAGAAAATCAAGGTCACTTTGCTTATAATTTGATACAACTGTACACAATAACATACATTTTCCGGATTGAACAACAACAGAGCCATGAGCTTGTTTAGCTAACTTGCCTGTCTCAATTGTAATCGTCCTTCCATCGCCTAAATCAATGGTTTCTTTAAATACTTTTGGAATCATAATTTGTTTTTTATTATTCACTTTTGTCCAAGCGAATATATTAATTCATGGTTAAACATTTAGTAGTTGTGTTGTTCTAAACTCAATCGAATAGAGTATCGTTTGCCAATGAATTACTTAGTTGCTCTTTAGAATTAAAAACTAAGGAGCTTTTGTAAAAATTTTAAATAGAATAATCCAATTATTAAAAGATTGGAAAATCTAAATAAAAATCAAAAAGAGAAGCATAAAGCCTCTCTAATTTTATTTTCTTAAACCCAATTCTTTAACTATCTCACGATATCTTACGATATCGGTCTTAATTAAATAATTTAATAGGTCTCTACGCTTACCAACTAATTTCACTAACGAACGCTGCGTGTTAAAATCTTTACGATTCGTTTTTAAATGTTGCGTTAGGTGGTCAATTCGGTAAGTAAAAAGTGCTATTTGTCCTTCAGAAGAACCTGTGTCTTTTTCAGATTTTCCATGTTTTTTGAAAATCTCTGCTTTCTTTTCTGCTGCTAAATACATGCTAACATTAAATTTTAATTAATAATTTTTATGTACTAATCTATAAATTAGGCGGCAAATATAATACTATTATTTTGATTGACAATAAATTATAGGAACTCCTTTTTTATAAAATAAAATTAACTGTTAAACCTTTCCGGAATCTAACAGTCTTATAATAACTCATTAACAATTTCGTTTAATATTAATAATAAATTTAAAATAAATTAAATATGAAAAAGAGAACATTAATCAGCGTTATTAACTCCCTGTTTATGATTGCATTATTTGGACTTGTAATTACAAGTTGCAACAGTGAAGATCCTGTTAATGAAGACCAGTCTAGTTCTTTAGAATCCATTGCTTTTTCGCAAGCGGAAATTGATGATGTAAGTGAAGGTGTTAATGACATTATTGAAAATGTATATTTCGACATTGAAAATCAATCTAAATCTAAAAATGAACTTTCAAAAAGCAGTTCAGTATTTAAATTTTTACCCGATTGTGTTACCATTACAAAGGTTATCACAGGGAATTCAAAAAATGTCATAATAGACTATGGAGATGGCTGCACCATGCACAATGAAAACATATTGAGTGGAAAAATAATAATGGATATAACGTTTAATATTGGTGAATTGAAAGCTATAATAAACGCTTCTTTCGATAATTTTTACTTTAATGGCAAAAAGGTAGAAGGAAATGTAATTAAAAATCATACCCTTAGTGGTGGTATTCCGGTGGCAAATATAAATTCAGATATAAAAATAATTTGGGAAGATGGAAATTTTGCAACTGTTAAGGGCCAAAGAAAAAGAGCTTGGATTGAGGGTTTTAGAAATTTAGATTTTGGCGATAATGTGTTTCTGATTTCAGGAAATTGGACCATTACCAGAAAGGATGGTACAGTAAGAAATGTTTCCACACAAGAGTCTTTAAGAAGGGAAATGTCTTGCAGATATATTGTTAGCGGAATTGTTGAAATTGAACAGGGCGATAAGGATATTATCGTGAATTATGGAAACGGAGAGTGTGATGATCTCGCTACAGCATTAATTAATGACATAGAATTTGAATTCCAAATTGGAAAAAACAACTTCAGACAATATTAATACTCAAAGAAAGGTTTAAACAAAAAGCTTCGAATTTACAATCGAAGCTTTTTGTTTTTAACTATTTTCTAATTGGATTATTCTGAATTAAATCCAGATATAAATTAATTTGTTCCTTAATATTTTTTCGTTCCACTATTTTATCGAGAAATCCATGTTCCAATAAAAATTCTGATCTTTGAAAGCCTTCGGGCAAGTCTTTTCCAGTTGTATCTTTAACTACTCTGGGGCCTGCAAAGGCAATTAACGCTTTGGGTTCAGCTATATTGATATCCCCTAACATGGCATATGAAGCAGTTGTCCCTCCGGTAGTTGGATCTGTACATAATGATATATAAGGTATTTTAGCATCTGCTAATTGTGCCAATTTTGCCGAAGTTTTCACCAATTGCATCAAGGACAGGGAAGCCTCTTGCATTCTGGCTCCACCAGATTTGGATATCATTAAGAAAGGTATTTCGTTTTTGATCGAATATTCAATCGCTCTTGCAATTTTTTCCCCAACAACACTACCCATAGATCCTCCAATAAAACTAAAATCCATCGCAGCGATAACCAGATCTTTCCCCAAAGATTTTCCAACTGCAGTACGAACGGCATCCGTCAGATTGGTTTTCTTCTGAGCTTCTTTTAATCTTACTGTATATTTTTTTGTGTCCGTAAATTTTAAAGGATCCTTCGAAGTTAATTTGGCATTTAATTCTTTAAATTTATTATCATCAAACAGGATTTCAAAATACTCTGCACTCCCAATTCTAACGTGATAACCATCTTCAGGACTTACATACAAATTAACTTTCAATTCATCCGAATCGATAATTTTTCCACTAGGAGTTTTATACCAAAGTCCTTTGGGAACATCCTTCTTTTCAACTGTAGGTGTTTGAATTCCCTTATTTTTTCTTTTGAACCAACTACTCATATCGTTGTTTTTTATATCCTTTTCCTGCATAAAATGATCCTTACTAAAGTTACAAAATGGGGGGCAATTTATAAAAAATATAGAGAACCAACTAAAAAAAGCCGGTTCTCTATACTAAATTAAAGTGTATCGATATTATTTAAATCTTTGAACGCCTGTGTTAAACGAGCTTTAAATGTCAATTCACCCTCTCGTAACCATTTACGGGGATCATAATACTTTTTATTTGGAAGGTCCTCTCCTTCAGGATTTCCAATTTGGGATTTTAAATACTCAGAATATTTTCCGAAATAATCTCTAATGCCAGTTGTAAAACCATATTGTAAATCGGTGTCAATATTCATTTTTATCACACCATATCCTATCGCTTCTCTTATCTCTTCCAAAGTTGAACCTGAACCGCCATGGAACACAAAATCAATGGTGTTATTAGGAACATTGTATTTTTTTGAAATATACTCTTGAGAATTTCTCAATATTTTTGGAGTCAATTTTACATTTCCGGGTTTGTACACCCCATGCACATTACCAAAGGCCGCTGCAATAGTAAAACGATTGCTCACTTTTAGCAATTCCTCGTAAGCAAAGGCCACTTCTTCCGGTTGTGTATACAATTTTGATACATCCACCTCAGAGTTGTCAACACCATCTTCTTCTCCACCTGTAATTCCAAGTTCAATTTCCAAAGTCATCCCAATTTTACTCATACGACTTAAATAACCTTTGCAAATTTCAATATTTTCTTCAATTGGTTCTTCCGACAAATCGATCATATGTGAACTATATAATGGTTTTCCGGTTTCGGCGAAATGTTTTTCTCCTGCATCTAAAAGGCCATCTATCCATGGCAATAATTTTTTAGCACAATGATCTGTATGTAAGATCACTGGAATATCATAGGCCTCCGATAATAAATGAATGTGTTTCGCTCCAGCTATACATCCTGCTACTGCCGCTTTTTGACCTTCGTTTGACAATCCTTTTCCAGCGTTGAAATGCCCACCTCCATTTGAAAATTGAATAATTACAGGTGCATTTAATTCTTTGGCAGTTTCCAGAACAGCATTTATTGTATCAGAACCTGTAACATTTACAGCAGGTAAAGCAAAATTTTTCTCCTTGGCTAATTTAAATATTTCTTGAACCGCATCTCCTGTTGCTACTCCTGATTTAATTTTTTGTGACATTTTTTTTAATTTTAATTGAAATTATTTAGTTTAACAAAAGTACAAAATTATACGAATTAGAAGGGATAATTAATACCAATGTTATATACGGCTTTACCGAAATTATAATTTTTAAACCACTCTCCATCTCTGCCTAAATATGGTTCAAAAGTCTTAAATCCAATATCAAATCGGAAAACCAGAAAACCAAAATCATATCTCAGGCCAAATCCAGAACCAAGGGCGGTATATTTGAATGAACTAAAACTACTAAGTTTTCCTTTTTCTTTAACCAAATTAGAATCTGTTATATCCCATATATTTCCAGCATCCGCAAACACAGCACCAAATATTTTATCTGAAAGCTTAAATCTATATTCCAGGTTCATAACCAATTTAAAAGTGGCGACACTGTACTCCAAATTGGTTTTCTCACCACCTGGCCCTAATTCAAACGTTCGCCACGCCCTGATTTCATTGCTTCCACCAGCACTATAGCTTCTACTAAACGGGATATTATCGGAGTTTCCATAAGGCATCGCTGCACCGATGAAAGTTCTAAAAACCAATTGATTAGTTTGGTATATCTGCCAATATTTTTTATACTCAATTTCTAGTTTTAAATATTGTGCGATCGGTAGACCAAACATTAATTTTTGCCCTAATTCATTTGTGTTTTGGGCCAAAAATGTCGACAAATTCCCGGCAGCGACAAGTCTTGCCATAAAATAGGAATAATCGAAATCATTTAAACCTTGTCTGGAATTATACACAAAACTATACGAAAAGACAGGAACCATTACATCCTCGATAAGAATATCCCGTCTTTCGTTGACATCAGAGGTGACATCATAATCAACAGGATTTGTTTCTTCATAACCATTATTTGGGTCCAAAACAAAGTCCATAAACCCTAGAATAACATCATTCTCTTGCGGAAGGGAAGTGTCAAAAAGGTTTTCTGAAACCCTATCCAATTTTTGATATTCCGAGTTGTATATAAAAAAATAGTTGTCTATGTTTTTATTTTCAATATACTGAAGGTTAAAAAGATCTATTTTATGTCCAATTTTTTTGGAACTCTTCCATGCATAAGCCAAACCTGCTGTTATGTTTTGTCTATCTAAACCTATGTTCTTTTGGAAACTCACACTGGCATCTACCCTTGTTCTCGGTGCCATATATTTCGGAATTATAGAGCTGGTTCTAATTGGAAAAATAATTCGGGGAAATGTTAATGAGGCAATAGAAATTACCTCGAAAGCATTGAAAAAAGCCGAACTATTAGAAGCGTCAACAGCTACATTTAAAAAGGACCCTTGAAAGGACAACTCCAATATTTCGGAACCCTTAAACATATTACGCCCCAATATGGAGAATTTACCCAAAATACCGAAAGGTTTTATATTAGAGGTTGTTGCATCCAAATCAAAATTCAGGGCTATTTTTTTTAAGGGATTCAAATAAATATTCGCGGTTAGAGTTTCATCTTCGTTTTCCCTGTATTTTATATTGATCGAGGGTGAAAAAGATTTAAGATTCCTTAAATAATTTCTTGTTAAATTTCTTTCTGCGTCTTTGAAATACTCGTTTGGAGTAATAAAAATAGCTTTCAAAAGGTGCTTGGGCTTGTATTTTAATTTCCCGTGACTGTAAAAATTAAATCCTTCATAATGAACTGAATCCGTCGGATTTACATTTCTGTATTTTAATTTTTCATCTGTATAGACATTAACTTCTCTAACTTTCTGCCTCTTATATGGTATCTTATAAACACTATCTCCAATACTTACAATTCTATCTGGTATTTTTAATGATACCTCTTTATAATAGTCACCTTTTATAGAATCTGTATAAAATCCGATATTCCTCTCAAAATGATAAATTCCTGAATTTCTAAACAATGAGATCAGACGACTCTCTTCTTGTTCAAAATCATCAAAAATAAATGGGTTCCCTTTTTTTATTTTCGATTTTTCAATATTCACTTGATATAAGGAGTCCAGGACAGGGGATGCTATTTCAGTTGTAATGGAATCAATATAATATTGATTGTTGGTAGTAATTTTAAAATTTACTCCAACTTGTTTATCCTTGAGTTGACTTACAGTGTCAGTTACTTCAGCTTCAAAATAACCCTGTGAAATAAAATAATTTTTTAGAGAAGTTACAGATTTATTCGTCTTGGTTTCATCAAATATAACGGGAGCTTGAAATTTTCTAAGAATCCAATTATTTACACCTCTGTTAGTTTTATAAATAACAAAATTTTGTTTTTTTGAAAATATATTGTCAAAGGATTGACTTTTCTTTGGGTGATTTTCTCTCCACTCATCGAATGTTTCTTCGAATTCGATGTCTCCCATATTATATAAATACAAGGATACCGGTATACCTAAAGTTGCTTGATTTGGCTTTTGTACTAAATAATTTTCGAGTTTCGATTTGGACTTGGTTTTGTCATTTACGACAATCGTATTTTTTTTTAATAAATTTTCATTCTCAGGGACATATTTAACGGAATTACAAGAAACAAAAAACGTTAACAATAACGTAGAGAATTGTATTTTTGTGAAAGAATTCTGCAATTAAGAAATTTTTTTATATCGTTACCAAAAGTACCATTATTTATATGTTAAGCAAAAAGCAATTTAAATTAATAAACAGTTTAAAGAAAAAAAAATATCGTTCAGAATATCAATTGTTCTTAGCTGAAGGAATTAAAGTAGTGGAAGAATTTTTACTCGCCAACTTTAAGCCTCATTTAATATTTTGTACGGGTGATTATACGAATAATTTGTCGATAAATGGTCTCCACATAATTTCTGATAAAGAATTAAAAAGCATCAGTGAGTTTTCAAGTCCCAATCAAATTATCGGAGTTTTTAAAATTCCGATAATTGATAGCCCTAAAAATACCGGGTTTAGTTTGGTTTTAGATGACATCAATGATCCGGGGAATTTGGGCACGATCATTCGTCTTTGCGATTGGTTTGGTATTGAACAAATTGTTTGTTCTCCGAATACCGTGGATTGTTATAACCCAAAAGTAGTGCAGGCAAGTATGGGCTCTTTATCCAGGATTTCAATTGTTTACAAGGATCTCAAGTCTATGTTGGAAGAAGATACAAGACCGATATATGGTGCTTTGTTGGATGGTGAGAATGTATATCAATCAGAACTTCCCAAAGAAGCCATTCTGGTACTGGGGAATGAAGCCAATGGGATTTCAAATGAGGTCCGAAATTTAATCACAAATCAAATAACGATCCCTCAATTTGGGGAGATAAAAAAAACAGAAAGTTTAAATGTCGCTACCGCAACAGCCATCTTATTAAGTGAATTTATGCGCAACTAAAATTTATTAATCGTTTTACGTATAGCGACTAATTTGGTTAACAAATTCTCCAGATAGGACAATTTAAGCATATTTGCACCGTCTGATTTCGCAATATCAGGATCAAAATGTGTTTCTAAAAACAGACCATCAACACCAACAGCTATTCCCGCCTTTGCAATAGTTTCGATCAATTCGGGCTTACCCCCTGTAACACCACTC
>Ga0164313_10001756_pt1 | contig 19340 bp, 19 predicted proteins | sample GuaBasSedimGuay4_FD_113735 | JGI IMG/M metagenome (GOLD analysis project Ga0164313, IMG submission 113735) | Subseafloor sediment microbial communities from Guaymas Basin, Gulf of California, Mexico - Guay4, Core 4569-4, 0-3 cm | ecosystem: Environmental > Aquatic > Marine > Hydrothermal vents... | reverse complement strand
TGTCGCAAATCGTGCTCCTCGACGTAGCGCAACTACGACGTCGTCGCCCGATTCACGACAAACCCAGCGGATACTTGCGCTTCGCCGCCCTCGTCACGAAACCCGGTGAGAAATGCGGGCTAGAATGTCAGTCGATGTGGATCCGGACTTACTTGATCTCGACTCGATCCCCAACTGCGAGAGCCTGCCCTGTGTAGGTCACCACCGCGGTGGAGTAATGCTCGTCGACCCTGAGGACGCCAAGCTCACCCAATACGAGCCGCGGCATGCCCTTGACCGGGTTGGGGCGAAACACCGTTGTGAAAGTCCCCGGATAGACGCCGTCCGCCGCACCGAGATCGATGAACACCAACCAATGGGTGCCGATTTCCACCTGATCGTCGCGGGTGTAGGTGACGTAGCCGAGCGGTTTGCCGTTGGGTTCGTCGCAGCGGTCGGTGCGGTCGGGGTCGATGACCAATGGCACCGGGATCGGTGTGAAAACTTCGAGCACGTCGCCGATGACGATCGGGTCGCAGGCGAAGGTAATCTCGGCAATCGAGGTGTTCTCCTGAGCGCACAGCACCTTGAGCTGTCCAACCTGGCTGAAGACCGTGCCGAGGTGGGAGTTCGACACGGGATGCCGGAGTTTGCGGATGCGGTTGTTGATAACGAATCGGTCGCCGGCCTGCACCCCCTGAGCAACTCCGCCGTCGAGGTACACGATGTCACCCTCGCTGAACTGGGTCTGCGACATCATCGACTCGGCAGAAGCAATCGTGAAGGGGAAGATGCTTTCGTCGTTCACGAGCGTGGCGAAACAATAGACATCGGCCGAGCTGCCCAGCTGATGGGGCATCTCCCCTTCGTACCCTCCGAGATCCTCCTCGTACTCGGAGACCACAGTCTCCTCCACCGGCACCTCGGTCTCCGCTACCGGCGCCTCCTGGACCGCGAGGTCGATCACCAGGGGATCACCGGGATAGATCCAGTGTGAATCCTTGATGTAGGGGTTGCGTTCCCAGATTTGCGGCCACAGGAATGGGTCACCCAGATAATGGGCCGCCAAATCCCACAGGGTGTCGCCTTTGACGATCGTGTGGACCATCGCTCCTTCGGGGAAGTCCGTCGGCGGGTCGTAGGGTGTCCAGTGATTGTCGATGAAATGCAGCGGTTGCGGAGGCGGTGCAACCGACTGTGCCGCAACTACCATGGGAAGGAAAATGGCGAGAATGGCGATCCGAAATTTGACGTTCATAACCTCTCTCCCCAGTAGATAAACCACTATCCGAGGTTAACCTATGGGCAGGTCATCCGTCAATCCTCAGCCTCTTTTTTCAGTTCTTCGAGCTGTTTTTTCCAAGCGGATTCGCGCTCCTCCAAGATCGTTTCCATCTCCGGAATCTTTTCGTTGACGGTGTCGATCTGAGAGTAATTGGGAAAATTTTCCCGAATATATTCGAGTCGCCACAAGGCGCCCAGATATCGTTTATTTCGCATATAATATTGCGCAACAAGCCACTCGTGCTTGGCGAGCAACTCGTTGAGATCATTCATCCTATCTTGTGCTTCGGACATGTATCGCGAGTTCGGATACAGGTTGACGAGCTGTTGATATGCCCCCAATGCCTGCTGAATATCGCTCAGATCACGATCCGGCCTCAGCTTGCGAGCCGAGTAGGTGTGACCAACCATGAGCAAGGCGTAATCACGGTCCGGATCGTTGGGGTAACGGTTGGCGAAATCGCGGTAGCGAAGCCGGGCTTCTGTGAGACTCGTCACATCGTTCTTGACGGAATATGTGTCGGCTACGCGCAAGGCGGCCTTGTGACCGAGTGGATCGTTTGGGAAGCTGTCATAGACGAACGCGAAAAGTTCACGAGCCTTTTGGTAATCCTTCTTCGAGTACAGCTGCTCAGCCTGATCGAAGATGGTTTCCTTGTCGAGGTTCGCCAGCTCATCGAGGATCTGGTCCTGTTTCTTCCCGCCACTGGAACAGCCTCCGAGGACAACAAGAGCGACGACCAGCACGAGTCCACATCGCCGTGCCAAGGTCATAGCGCTACTCCGGCGTCTGCCGCGGTACGGAGATCAGCGAGCGCGCCCGCCCGGTCGTCAGTGCCGAAGACCGCCGATCCGGCGATCAAGGTCGTGGCGCCGGCCGCCACCAGGGCGGCGGCATTTTCGGCGCAGACTCCGCCGTCGACTGCGATGTCCTTCGTCTGCATTCCGGCCATCTGCCGCAGCCGCCGAATCTTGTCGAGGCTCTCGGGGATGAAGTCCTGTCCGCCAAAGCCTGGGTTAACCGACATGACAAGTACAAAATCGGTCCACGGCAAGCTACCCTCGAGCAGACACAGCGAGGTGGCCGGATCGATGGCAACCCCGGCCTCAGCACCAGCGGCACGGATTCGGCCGAGGGTTCGCTGGAGGTGATTGCAGGCCTCGATGTGGACCGCGATCCGCGCCACCTGTGCCGCCGCGAGATCATCGAGGAAAAGATCCGGATCGGTGACCATCAGATGCGCGTCCAGCGGAATGCTGCAGTGGGGGCTGAGCGACCTAATGACGGGTGGACCGAAGGTGAGGTTGGGTACGAAATGGGCATCCATGATGTCGAGGTGGAGAAGGTCAGCCCCGGCCGATTGCACATCCGCAACCTCGTCGGCGAGACGCGAGAAATCAGCCGAGAGTAACGACGGTGCCAGTCGGATCTTCACTGGCTCACCCACACAGTGATGATTTCCGAAGGCGCGACCGGTGACCCTGCCGGCGGGTACTGGCGGAGCACAACACCCGCGGGCAGTCCGGGGTATGCGACCTCGCGCGCCCGGCCGAGGCGCAGGCGGTTGATTCTACAGAGATGCTCGACCTGTGCCAGGGGCCGTGTGACCAATGACGGCATGACCCACTGTTGGCGGCGGGGGGTACTGTTGACTAATAGGTCGACCGCGACCATCGGGGCGACGTTTGCGCCGACCGGCGGGCCGGTGGCAATCACCCGATCGGCGGCGCCCTGCCCCTCGACGCGGGCTCGAAGTCCGGGGGTCAGCCCGGCCTGTTCGATCTCGCGCTGTGCCATCTTGAGGGAGGTTTCGCGGACGTCGGGGATGGTCACTGTTTCCCCCCCGAGACTCATGCGGACAGTCACCGTGGACCCGGCCTTGACATGAAATCCTGGAGGCGGTTCCTGGGCGGCGATAGTTCCGGGTTTTGCCGACGTCGAAAATACCCCGGGTTCCTCCACCATAATCTCCAAACCGAGATCGTGCACTTGCCGATTCGCCTCCTCAAGAGTCTCTTTGCCGAGGTTCGGCACTGCGAGCGTTCCCCTGTGGACAGTGTGGACCAGGGCGAACCAGAACACCACGCCGGCACAGGCGAAAAAAACAAAGGCTGCGAGCAGACGACGTGCCATAGCCGCAGACCTTAGCATGTCGATCAGCCGCGGGAGAAGAACTGGCGCACCGGCTCGGGCAAGCGGACCACGATGTCATTGAAGGTCACGACCAACATCAGCAGAATCAGCAGGTAGAAACCGACCTCGAGGATGCGCTCCTTGACCTTGAGCGGGAGATCACGCCGGATCAGGGACTCGAAAGCGAGGATCGCGAGATGGCCGCCATCGAGGATGGGTATGGGTAGCAGGTTGAATATCCCGAGCTGCAGCGAGATGACGCCCATGAACATGATCAAGGTCTGGATTCCGCTGCGTGCAGCATCGCCGGAGATCTGGGCGATACCGACGGGTCCCGACATCTGACGGATCGACGTCTTGCCGGTCAGCAACCGTCCGATCACCCGGAAGGTCTGGAGAGTCATGCGCTGGCACTCGATGGTGGCCGAGCGAATGGCCGGCACCGGGGTGAGCTTCTGAATCGCCGTTGGAATGACCGGACCGACCCCGATTTTCCCCTTGCCGCCCTCATCCCTGGTTACCAGCGTGAAGAGCCGTGGCTCGCCGTCGCGCAGTACCCCGATCGTAATTTCGGTTTTGGGAAGCGGTTCGATGAGGCGTGGGAGGTCGTAGTATTGTCCGACCTCGTGGCCGTCGATGCTGAGAATGCGATCGTCGGTGCGGATACCCGCCCCCTCGGCCGGGCCCCCGGGGACCGGTCTGATAACCGGTTCAATGCGTGGTTCAATCCCAGACACCCCGAAACCGTAGACGCTGTCTTTCTCGAGAGTGATGGGCATTTCGCTGGTCGCGCCGTTCCTTTCGACACTCAGCGTCAGCGGGCCCTTACCGGCGGTGAGAAGCGCAACCTCGAGATCCCTCCATGTCGCCACCGGTTTACCGGCGACGGCGTGCACCGTATCGCCGACGCGGATTCCGGCGATTTCCGCCGCCGAACTGGGTTCGACCCAACCCACCACGGGTGGCTCGCCGAGGTAGGTGGGGGTCTCCACGCCCATCATGAATGCGAGAGCCACGAAGCCCACCGCGGCGACAATGTTGGTGATCGGCCCGGCGAGCAGGATGAGAGCGCGTTTCCAGCGTGGAAGAAGCTCGGCCGAAACCTCGCTGTCACCGATGATGTCCGACTCGTCCGGTCCGAGGCCGGGAATACGGACATAGCCGCCGAGAGGGATGAGCGATATCCGATAGTCGGTGCCGCCCCGTTCAAAACCCCAGAGCCGTTTCCCAAACCCGACCGAAAAAACCTCGACCGGCGCTCCGAGCAGGCGAGCCATCCCGAAATGGCCCGCCTCGTGGATCGTGATCAACACCCCGATGACAAATATGAAGGCAACAAGCGTCAGCATCTATTCTCCGAACCAACCTCGATGAGGACGTATTTCAATCTCATGGCGAAACGGGCGGATCGGTCCACAAATTTCACCGGGTCTCGGTGTGAAGGCTGCGAATATTTTCATCACACCAACCCGATGACCGCCAGGTACCCGAGAAACAAGGGTGCCGAGTAAAAAAGGCTGTCGGTGCGATCGAGGAAACCGCCGTGGCCGGGCAGGAGCGTTGATGAATCCTTGACCCCGCTGTCTCGTTTGAACTGTGATTCCACCAAATCGCCCAGAGGCGCTGCCACGGCGAGGATCGTCGCCAAAGCTGCGATGTGAATCGGGCTCAGGCCGAGGTCGAGGATAGTTGCCGCAAGAGCCGCCGCCGCGTAGGTCGTAACCACTCCGCCGGCGAGACCCTCGAGCGTTTTGTTGGGACTTATTCTCGGTGACATCGGGTGTCGGCCAAACGTGCGTCCCACATAGTAGGCGCCGGAGTCTCCGACCCAGATGCAGGCGAGGAAAAAGATCACCAACCGAATCCCCTGCGGTTCCGCAGGCCACAGGCGCAACCAGCCGAGACATGCCGCGGTGGCGCCAAGATATAGCGCGGCAAAGCTCTCGGCGGCAACTGCGCCGAGACTGCCGGCAGGAGAAGAATGATGCGCGAGCCGTGCCGCCGCCAGAATGAGGAGGGTGGCGATCGACGAGACGGCAAGTCCCGTCACGCCCCACCTCCAGGAGGCTGCCAACACAGCGCCCGTCAAAACCAGCGGCAGCCAGCGAGAGGCATCGAGTCCGGCGCTGCGCGCCATTTTCAGAAACTCGTCAGACGCAAGGACTGCGACCGCACCGAGAATCACGAGGAACGCCCACGGAGGCGCCCAAATGATGGTAGCGGCCAGGATCGGGATCGCTGCCAGTGCGACTAATTCTCTCTTAGCCCGCATTGTCTACCGCCGCTCTGCCGTCACTCGGCCTGCGTCTGGCCCGCCGGGGTGAAAACACCGCCGCTCGGGGCGAGACCACCGAACCGACGGTCCCGGCGTTGGAATTCGAGAACAGCCTGCAGGAGGTCGATGGTGGTGAAATCCGGCCACAGCACCGGACAGAAGTAAATCTCGGCATAGGCCACCTGCCACAGGAGGAAATTGGAAATCCGCTGCTCGCCGGAAGTCCGGATAAGAAGATCCGGATCAGGTTCTCCGCCGGTGGTCAAATGGCTGGAGACCCAATCTTCGTCAATCGTTTTCGCGGCGAGCTCTCCGGTCTCCGCCTCTGCGACGGCGTCACGAACGAGGTCCGTGAGCTCCTGCCGGCCGGAGTAATTGAGGGCGATTTGAACAAGGGTGCCGGTGCACTCTGCTGTACCTTCGACAGCGCGCTGGATCTCTCGTTGCACCGAAGGCTCGAGCTGGTCGATACGCCCGATGGGCCGGAAGCGGAGGTTGTTGGCGCGCAGGTTTTCAAGCTCGCGGTTGATGTACTCCTTGAGCAAGGCCATGAGGGTGGCCACCTCGTACCTCGGCCGTTTCCAGTTTTCTGTGGAAAAGGCATACAGGGTCATGATGTCGATACCGAGACGGGCAGCCGTCTCGACGGTCTCGCGGACCGAACGAATACCGGCACGGTGACCCTCGACGCGCGGTAGATTGCGAGCCATCGCCCAGCGTCCGTTGCCGTCCATGATGATGGCGATATGACGCGGCAGCCGTTCTGGGTCGATGAGCTCAACGATCTCGCGTTCGCGGGTGCCGGGCTTGGCGATCTCATCAAGAGGTTGCATCACCTTAACACCTGGATTGGAAATTCTACCACAGCGGGGAGCGGCGATAGTAGACGCGCTCGAGGGTGAGACCCGAAGCTGGGGCGGTCTGGATCGGAGCGCCCGGTTGGGGCTCCTCGATCAAGGTGCGGAGGTCCTCTATCGCCCGCCTTCCGCGACCGATCTCGAGCAGGACGCCGACCATTCGCCTCACCTGATAGCGCAGAAATCCACTGCCGACGAACTCGAGATCGATTCCTTCACGGCGTGGTTGTAGTCGTACGCCGAAAATGTCTCGAACAGTGGACTCACGTACGGGGTCAGGAACGGTGAATGAGGCCCAATCGTGTCTTCCAATCAGGAGCTGGGCGGCGGCGGCGAGCCGGGAGTGGTTTTCGATCTCTCTCACCCGGGCCGAACGGAGGTCGGTCCACGGCAATGGCGCCGTACCCCATCTCGCTCGGTAGGTGTAGAGCTTCCCGCGGGCGCTCTTGCAGGCGTGGAAACCAGAGCTCGCCATGCGCGCGGAACGAACCTGTACTGCGGGGTCGAGGATCAGGTTCAGACCTTGGACGAGGCGCTCTGAGGGGATTTTCGCTGGAAGATCAACGTGCGCCACCTGCGCGGCAGCGTGGACCCCGGTGTCGGTACGTCCGGCGCCGACAACCGTGGCCGGAGTACCAATCAGCTTTCTGAAGGCCCGTTCCAGCTCGCCCTGCACGGTGCGCTGGGCCGACTGCCGCTGCCAGCCATGGAAATCTGTGCCGAGATAGGCCACGACGAGCTTTACTCGATGTGCCATGGCGGCCATCCTCGCACGGGCCATGCGGAAACCGCAATCGACATCTCATTGCGTCCCCGCCGATGCAGCCATGGTGGCGGTACAATGATTGAAAATGCTGGGGCTGGTCTTCGAGGATGGTGGTGTCACTCACCGGGTTCCGGTGCGAGATGGGCTGACCCTCGGCCGGTCGAGCGACAACGACGTCGTTCTCCGCGACTTCTCGGTCTCCCGGCATCACGCGAGGATCGAGGAAGCAGAGGGTACCTTCCGGATCATTGATCTCGGGTCGACCAACGGGGTCAGGATCAATGAGAGTTTTGTGGAATCAGGAGACTTCAGCGCCAGCGACCTTCTCGGGATCGGCAGCTTCGAGCTCACGGTCGAGAGCTCAGACACCGAGGCGTTGGGCTTATCGTCGGCGACCTATTTGCGACCGCTATCAGAGTTCAATCAGGACTATGGTCTCGAAGGACAGCCCCAGGAGATCTCCAAAGAAATCGGCGCCCGCGAGCGAGTTTTCGAGATCCTCGCCCAGGTGGCCAAGGTTCTGATCCAGGTCGAGGAACTCGAACCGGTGCTGGAGAAAGTGATGGACCTGGTCTTCGACCACCTTCTCGTGGATCGTGGGTTCATCGTTCTTTTCGACGCCGATGGAAACCCTCAGCTCGAGTTGAATCGAGCGCGAGATACTGAGGACGGCGGTGGGGCCGAGGTTCCCATCTCACGGACCATCCTCGACATGGTGTCCCAGCAGCAGGTCGCGATTCTCACCCACGACGCCCAGGCCGACCAGCGATTCGAGGCCGGCCGCAGTGTCCGCATCCACCAGATTCGCTCGGCGATGTGCGCGCCTCTGTGGCACCGCGAGCGTGTGATTGGTGTGATTTACGTCGATTCGCCGCTCCATGTGGGCTCCTTTTCCGCAGTCGACCTCGATCTTCTGACCGCGCTCTCCAATTACGCTGCGGTGGCCATCGAGCGGGCACGTCTGAATGAGCGAATCCGCCGCGAACGCGCGGCGCGCGACCGGCTCGAACGCTACCACTCACCGGCCGTCATCGAGGCCGTGCTTTCGGAGGAGGGCGCCGATCGTGCCTCGGTCACCTTGAGGGAGACCTCGATTCTCTTTGCCGACATCGTCGGCTTCACCGCCCGTTGTGAAAGTCTGCCGCCGGAGGAGGTGGCGGCGTTTCTCAACCAGTTCTTCTCACTCGCGGCCGACGTCATCTTTAAGTACGGGGGCACCCTCGACAAGTTCATCGGAGATGCCGTCATGGCCTTCTTCGGCGCTCCCCTGCCGCAGGACGACCATGCCGAGCGTGCGGTGCGTTCCGCGATCGAGCTGATGGGTGCCCTCGAAAAATGGAACTCCGAGCGCGAGACCGAAGGCCTTGATCGGATCGACGTTCGTGTCGCGGTCAACTCGGGGCCGGTGGTCGTCGGCGACATCGGGTCGGCGAGCCGCGTCGACTACACGGTGCTCGGTAACACCGTCAACGTGACCGCACGCCTCGAGGAGCACGTCGCCGCGCCCGGTTCGATCGTTCTCGGCGAGACCACCCAGGCAGCGGTGGCGGATCTCTTCCCGACCGAACCCCTCGGTGCTGTACAGCTCAAGGGGCTGACTCGTGAGATCAACATCTTTCGTGTTGTCCTTGAGGAGCTCGCCGACGCCGGGTCGGCAGAGTGATGATCCTCGACGATTTCGTCTTGGTGACATCCAACCTCGGCAAGCTCCGCGAAGCAGAGGCGGTTCTCGGCTGCACGATCGATCACCGCGCGCTCGACCTGGCCGAGGTTCAGTCCCTCGATCTCGTTGAGGTCGTTCGTGACAAGGCGGCGAGAGCTTGGCGGCAATTGGGACGGCCGGTTCTGGTCGAGGACACGGCTCTCGAGCTCGACGGGCTTGGGGGTTTTCCCGGACCGCTGGTGCGGTGGTTGTTGGCAAGTGTGGGTGCGGCCGGCATCTGCCGGATCGCCCAGTGCTTTGCCGATCCCGGGGCAACCGCTCGCTGTCTCGTGTGCGCGACCGACGGCAGCGCCGAGGTTTTCGGCGAGGGAGTCGCTCGCGGAACGATTGCGACCGAGCCTCGCGGGGAAGGCGGTTTCGGTTGGGACACCGCCTTCATCCCGGACGACGGTGATGGCCGCACCTACGGCGAGATGACCGAAGACGAGAAGAACCTCATCTCCCACCGCCGCAAGGCCTTCCTCGCCCTCCGCAACGCCCTCAACGACGACTGACAACCCGGTAACCGTGCCGGAGCCCTCCGGCCGCGGGCAGGGCCCGCGGCTATGCCCTTTTCCGTGCCCGCGTCCGTGCTTGTGCCCCGGGGAGGCGCTGCCGCGAGAGGATGCCAGGCACCTCCGGTGAACGCGCCTTTACATTCCTCGCGATGAGACCCTCCGCGACAGCGCCACGCCGACCGTGGGTTCCCGGCTTAGGATGCAAGCTTAGCCCGCATTTCTCACCAGCTTCCAGCTACGGCCGCCGATGCACCGCACCCAGCTGGGCTTTCTCGCATCGGGGTGCTCGACGTACTGGCAAGTACGACTCCGCGCCCCTCAGGTCGAAAACCCAGCTGAGCGCAGCACCTCGCCGCCCTCGCCACGGAACCCGGTGAAAAGTGCGGGTTAGGGACGGCAAATTCGAAATTCGAAATTCGAAATCAGGCTTCGTGCTACCCTTCGCGCCGTGCGACGGGAGCTCTTGAATAAACGATCCGCTGAGATCCAGGGGATGTTCGGACGCATCGCCCACCGGTACGATCTTCTCAACCGGTTACTGTCGCTGGGGCGTGACGTGAGCTGGCGGCGGGTGGTGGCGCAACGGGTGGCGGCAGCTCGGCCCGATCTGGTGCTCGACGTGTGCACCGGAACCGGTGATCTGGCGCTTGCGATCAGGGATGGATTGGTCGTGGGGACCGATTTCTGCATGCCGATGCTCGACCTGGCGAAGAGGAAGATTGCCGATCGGGAGCGCCGGCTCCCGCTGTGTGCAGCCGACGCGCTGCGGCTGCCGGTGGCGGACTCGTCGGTCGATGTCGTCACGGTGGCCTTCGGCGTTCGGAACTTCTCCAACCTCGGAGCCGGGCTTGCAGAGTTGGTACGGGCGCTCCGTCCGGGAGGGGTTCTCCTGGTGCTCGAGTTTTCGAGCCCGCGTGGGCCCCTCGCGCCGATTCTCGGGTGGTGGGCGCGGAATGTCCCGCCGCGAATCGGGCGTGTAGTGTCCGGTGATTCTGAAGCCTACACCTATCTGCCGGCGTCTGTGAGCACGTTCCCGGATCGTGCCGAAATGCGTCGGAGCCTCACCGCCGCTGGTCTCGATCAGGTGCGCGCTCGGCCCTTGACCGGAGGCGTCGTCACGCTGTATGAGGGCATTCGAACGCAGCGCGGGGGGTGTTGATGGAATTTGTGGAGAAGAAGCTCGACGGATCTCGGATCGCGGCGGAAGTCCGCGACGAGGTTGCTGCGGAGGTAGCAATCCTCTCGCGGAGGGGGGTGATCCCACGCCTCGACGCGGTTCTGGTGGGCGAGGACCCGGCCTCCAAGGTCTACGTCGGTTCGAAGGCGAAGACCCTCGCCACACTGGGGATGATCTCCGAGACCCACCATCTTGCCCAGGATGTGCCACAGGCTGAGCTCGAGAGCGTGATCGACCGCCTCAACGCCGATTCGGAGGTTGACGGCATCCTCGTCCAACTGCCGCTGCCGGACGCCATCGACACCGCGGCCATCCTGCGGCGCGTTTATCCGACCAAGGATGTCGATGGCTTCCATCCGGAGAACGTTGGCCTGCTCCAACAGGGCAACCCGCGGATGGTGCCCTGCACCCCGGCGGGGATCATGGAGATGTTCCGTCGCGAAGACATCGCAATCGAGGGCCGGCGGGCGGTGGTCGTGGGTCGTTCCGACATTGTTGGCAAACCGATGGCGATGCTTCTCCTGCACGCTCACGCAACGGTCACCATGTGCCACTCCCGGACCCGTGATCTCGCCGACGTCACCAGAGAGGCCGAGATTCTGATCGCGGCGGTGGGCGTGCGCTCGCTGATCGGTCCGGAGCACGTGGCCGACAGTGCGGTAGTGGTTGATGTGGGCATGCACAGGGTGACGGACCTCGAGACGGTGGAGCGGCTGTACCCGGGGAACCAGAAAAAGCTCGCGGCCTTCGAAAAGCGCGGGGCGGTGCTCACCGGCGATGTGGACTACACCAGGGTGGCGCCGAAGGCGAGCCGCATCACCCCGGTTCCCGGCGGCGTCGGGCCGCTGACGATCGCGATGTTGACGGCCAATACGGTCAAGGCGGCGAAGTTGCGACGGGGAATCGGGTGATTTCGGATTTCGGATTTCGGATTTCGGATTTTCGTTCGGCCCCCGGGTGCGTCGTATGGGTGGGAGCATCATGACGAAAGGCCGGCCTATGCCGTGCACCGTGGGCCTCACCGGTGGTCTGGCATCCGGCAAGTCGACCGTGGCGCAGATGCTGGATGCTCGAGGGATACCGGTCTTCGATGCCGATGTGGCGGTCCATGAACTCTACCTCCCGGGATGTGACGGTACGCGGGCCGTGACAGAGTTGTTTGGACCTGCAGTACTCGATGCGGAAGGTAGCGTCGATCGGCAGGAACTCGCGGAACGTGTTCTGTCCGATTCGGAGGCACGATCCCGGCTCGAGACAGCTATTCATCCGATGGTTCGCCGCCGGGTGGCGGTCTGGCTGAGGTCCCTCGACAATGAATCCGTTGCCGTGGTCGAAGCCGCACTCCTCGTGGAGACCGGATCCTATCGCAACTATGACGTGCTCGTAGTTGTGTGGTGCGAGCCCGAACAACAGTTCGAGCGCGCGCTGGCGCGCGGGGTGCCACGAGATCGAGCCCGTCGGTTGCTCGCGGCACAAACCCCTCTCGACCAGAAGCGGCAGTTAGCCGACGTTGTCGTGGACAATCGTGGGAGCCTGAAAGATCTTGAGGATGAGGTCAATCGCGCGTATTCAGAAATTCAGGATTACTGTGCCGGTCATCGTCCCTCGTCAATTGCGGACCACCGTCTGTGATCGCTTCCATAGTCGACTGACGGCAAATCCGAAATCCGAAATCCGAAATCAAACCGCGGCTTCCTCGAGCCACTCGGTCTGATAATCGTCGGTGCGCGGGACCACGCATATGAACCGCACCGTATCGGCGCCGCGGTTTTCGTACCAGTGGTCGACGCCGGCGGGAATAAAGATGCTGTCTCCCAGCCGGACCTCGGTTTCGCGCCCATCGAGACCGATGATCATCGAACCCTCGAGCACGACCTGCTCGTGCTCGATGTGGTCGTGGCGGTGACACGGTATTCGTCCTCCGGGATCGACGCTGAACTGACGGGTGATGAAGTTCGGGACGCCGCTCTCAGGTCCCAGGAGCACCTTCATCGTGGTGCCCCGGCATCTCGGGGCGGTGATCGCTTCGACGGCATCCTGGTTGCGCACCACGGCGATAGGGGTATGGCTCATCTCCTGCCTCCCTGGAGTTGTTCTGTGGGTGTGATTGTACCCGACATCAACCTGCTAGGATGATCAATAATGCTCGAGCGACTCTCTGTTCGTGGACTCGGAATCATCGACACCGTGAAGCTCGAGTTTGCCCCCGGCTTTGCCGCGCTCACAGGGGAGACCGGGGCCGGTAAGTCCCTCCTGGTAGAGTCCCTCAAACTTCTTGGTGGTCGGCGCGCCCAATCGGACATGGTCCGCACCGGAGACGAGCGACTTCAGGTCGAAGGCGTGTTCACATCGGGGCCGAGCCAGGCTGTCGAGGATCTCCTCGACGAGCTGGGAGCAGACGAAGGGGATGTGGTTGTCCTGCGCCGCGAGGTGGCGGCATCGGGGAGGAGCAGGTGTTGGATCAACGACGTGTCGGTGACCGCAAGCTCGTTACAGCGCATGTCGCCGCATCTGCTGGCCATCCACGGCCAACACGAGCAGCACGGTCTCGCCGACTCTCAGACGCAGCGCCGGCTGGTCGACGAGTATGGGCGCCACGAAGCACTCCGCGCCGATACAGAGGCACGATTCACCAACTGGCGGGAGGCGGCCGATGAGCTCGAGCGGTTGCGTGCGGCCCAGGCTTCTCGCCGTGACCGGCTGGACACGATCACCTTTCAGCTTCAGGAAATCGGCGGCGTCGAGCCCCGTGTGGGCGAAGACGACGAGCTGCGCCTCCGCCGCCTCGTTCTGCAACACGCGGCCCGGCTCGCGGAGCTTTCCTCGTCCTTGATCGATCGTCTCAGCGACGGTGAGACGGCGGTGGTGGACGGTCTCGCGAAAGCTGAGCGCGAACTTTCAGAGATCGCCGATTGCGGGTTGGTGGTGGACGCGGGCGCCGAGCGGCTGGCCGAGGCCAGGGTCCAGATCGAGGAGGTGGTGCGCGAGGTCCAGGGACTGGTCGACGGATCGCGGGGGGATCCCAGCGAGCTCGAGGCTCTGGAGTCCCGGCTCCATATCCTCGACCAGCTGATGCTCAAGTACGGTTCGAGTCTCGACGATGTGCTGGCCCACCGTGAGGAGTTGACGCGTGAGCGCGAGGAGCTGGAGTCGGTGGAGGAGCGCCTTGGGGAGGCCGAGACCGCCGCGATGGAGGCGTTGGCCGCATACAACCGCAGCGCAGCCGCCCTCGACCACGCGCGGCGAGAGGCCGGGGCGGCGCTGGCAAAGGCGATAGAGGATGTGCTTGTTCGTCTGGGGATGGAGGGTACCCGCCTCGAGTTTGATTGGCAGCCGCGCGTTGCTGTCGGGAGCCCGCTCCATCGGGATGGTCAGCCGGTGGCGTTCGACGCGAATGGGGTTGAGGAATGCGAGCTTCGCATGGCCGCCAACCCGGGTGAGGAGCTGCGTCCGATGGCACGCATCGCGTCCGGTGGAGAGCTGTCACGCGTTCACCTGGCGTTGCGTACGGCGCTGAGGGGAAAGCAATCGGCCGGCGGGTTGACCCTCCTCTTCGACGAGGTCGACTCCGGTCTCGGCGGCGCCACGGCGGCCGCCCTCGCCGAGCTGTTGGCCGATCTGGCGGCTACCGATCAGGTGCTCGTAGTCACCCATCTTCCGCAGGTGGCGGCGCGTGCCAACGGTCATTTCCGGGTTGAGAAAGTCTTCGATGACGGCCGCGCGACGACCCGGGTTGCCAGCCTCCGCGGAGCCGAACGAGAGGCCGAGGTCGCACGGATGCTGGCCGGCGACGAGCTTACGGACTCCGCCCGCAAGCACGCACGGGTGCTGTTGGGCGATTCGTGAAACGGCTGCCGTTCACCCAACCCGACGAGATTGTCACCGCGACCAGGATGGCGGCTGAGGTTGTCGCCGCCGGCGGGGTCGTCCTGTTGCCGACCGAAAGCTATTACGGTCTCGGCGTCGATCCGCTGCAGGCTGACGTAGTCGCCAGGATCTGCGCCATGAAAAACCGCAGCCCCGAGCTTGGTCTGCCGGTGCTGTGTGCCGGGTGGGAGCAGTTGGAGACGCTGGTCCGGATGCCTGAGCGTTTTCGGATCAAGCTGTCGCGGATGTGGCCGGCGCCCTTGACCGTGGTTGTGCCGTCAATCGTAGAAACGGCGGCATCTCGTGGCGGGACCCTCGCCGTACGGATCCCCGCTCATGCATCCCTGAGAGCCCTCCTCTACCGTACGGGTCCGCTGACCGGGACCTCCGCCAACCGCCACGGCCGTCCACCGTGTGCGACCCCGGACGCCGCGCTGGCCTCTCTTCTCGAAGCGCCGGATCTCGTGCTCGACGCCGGCCCTACGGCTGGAGGCGAACCGAGCACCATGGTCGATTTGAGCGGGGAAGCCCCGAGAGTTTTGCGGTCCGGAGCGTGTCCCTGGGACGACCCAAAACAGCCATACTGAGAGAGTCTCATCAAGTGGCGTTCTCGGCGTGTGGCGAGATGATGAATACCCTGTGGAAAACCCTGCGGAAAACTCGTTAAGCCAATGTAAACGCAAATACTTCGCGTCGTCGGAACGTACTTGGTGCAGATTCTGCAAGTCGTTATGTTTCAGTAACTTCCTTGGATGTCGTTCATTTTGAGTCCGTTGCCACGCGACCGTTTTCGTTGTAAATCCACAAGCCTCTGATTTTCGGACGTTTGCGGTAGCAAATCCGGGGGTATCTGTTGCTGGTCCAAGAGGGCGTGTGGTAGCGTTCATTTTCCAAGTGTCGTGGCGTTTATCCACGCCCGGCCGGACGAGGATGGAGAGAGGGGACTGATGATTCGCAAGGTCAAGGGAACACGCGATATTTTACCGCCTGACTCTCGATTGTGGGTTGAAGTCGAGGCGGTGGCTCATCGTGTCTTCAGCGGATTCGGATATGAGGAGATCCGATTGCCGTTGCTGGAGCCGACCGAGCTTTTCGTGCGCTCGGTCGGTGAGGACACCGACATTGTCGGCAAGGAGATGTACACCTTTGCCGATCGCAAAGGCCGCTCGCTCACTCTGCGGCCTGAGGGGACCGCCGGAGTGGCCCGTGCATTTATCGAGAATGGTCTCGGGCAGCGGCCCCAACCTCTTCGACTCAGTTACCTGGGACCGATGTTTCGGTACGAGAAGATGCAGCGCGGCCGGTACCGTCAGTTCTCCCAGATCGGCATCGAGATTCTCGGGGCCGCCACACCGCTGGCCGATATCGAGGTTATCGCAGCCCTCCACAGTTTCCTGGCGTCCCTCGGGTTCGATGACTTGGTCATCATGCTCAATAATCTCGGTGATCCTGAGGACCGGCAGCGGTTCATCGATGTCCTCAAGACCGAGCTCGCACCCCACCGTGACGAACTGTGCGCTGATTGCCAACGCCGCTGGGATGCCAATCCTCTGCGGATCCTCGACTGCAAGGTGGCGCGTTGCCGGGAGTTGATCGCGGAAACCACCCCGGTGGCCGAGGTCGTCAGTGATGAGGCCCGTCGCCATGTCGAGGAGGTTGAAGTGGGTCTTGCCGTTCTCGACATACCCGTGCAAAGGGCGCCGCGACTGGTTCGCGGCCTCGACTATTATTTACGGACGGTCTTCGAGGTCGTCTCGCCGCAACTCGGTGAGAATACGGTGATCTGTGGCGGCGGCCGCTACGATCGGCTGATCTCCGATCTCGGTGGGGCGCGGGTTCCGGGAACCGGTTTTGCCATCGGTGAGGACCGTCTGATTGAGGCGTTGCCCGAGGCTTTCCGTCAGAGCGTTCTCGAGCGGCCGGTTGTGGCCGTGCTGCCCCTAGGCGCCGAGACCGCGATGGCCGGTCTGAGGCTGACTCGAAGCCTGGCCGATCTCGGCATTTCGGCCCCAACCGAAGTGACTGGCCGTTCCCTCAAGGCGGGTCTCAAATGGGCGGGCAAGATCGGTGCGCGGGCGGCGGTGATTGTTGGCGAAAACGAGCTTGCCGATGGCGCCGTGATCGTACGTGACCTCGATCGCGGCGAGCAAGAGACGGTGAAGCTGGCGGAAGTGCCGGAGTATGTTGCCGGGCTCTTTCAGGACGCAGAGAAAGTAATGAGTGAATCTCTCCTCGGGCGCGGACTCGGGAAAGGGCGGAGCGAGACATGACGACAAGCGCGTGGGATCGACCGTGGTGCGCATCACTCGACCTGGATAGGGTGGGGGAACGGGTGGAGGTGGTCGGCTGGGTGCGGCGGCGGCGGGATCTGGGCGGTCTCGTCTTCGTCGATCTCAGGGACCGCAGCGGCCTCCTGCAGCTGGTCTTCGAAGAAACCATGGTCAGCGAGGGCGAGGGGCTTTCATCCGAGGACGTCATTCGAGTGCGCGGCACGGTGCGGGAGCGGGCCGAAGGCCAGGCCAACCCCGAACTCGCGAGCGGGGCGATCGAGGTCGAGGTCGAGGAGCTCGATGTGTTGACTGAGGCCGAGACCCCGCCGTTTGTCGTCGAGGATCGGGTCAACGCGTCGGAGGAGCTGCGGCTAACCCACCGCTATCTCGATCTGCGGCGTCCTGAGATGACCGCCAATCTGATCCTCCGCCACCAAGTGGTCGCCGCAACCCGACGTTATTTCGACGACATGGACTTCATCGAGGTGGAGACCCCGATCCTCACCCGCTCGACGCCCGAGGGCGCGCGCGACTTTCTGGTGCCTTCGCGGATCCACAAGTCGTCGTTCTATGCCCTGCCGCAGTCACCGCAGCTTTTCAAGCAGCTCCTCCAGGTCGCAGGTCTTGGACGCTACATGCAGATTTCCCGCTGTTTTCGGGATGAGGATCTCCGTGCCGACCGCCAGCCGGAGTTCACCCAGGTGGATGTGGAGGCCTCGTTCGTGACCGAGGAGGATATCTATACGTTGGTTGAAGGCCTCTTCGCCCGTATCTTTCCGCTCGTCGGCATTGAACCGCCGGCGACTTTTCCGCGTCTTTCCTACGACGAGGCCATGGAGCGCTTCGGATCAGATCGCCCGGATACCCGGTTCGGCCTCGAGCTTCAAGAGCTCGGTCCTCTGTGCGAGGGCTGCGGCTTCAGAGTGCTCGAGGAGGCGGCCGCTGACGGCCGGGTGAAGGGCCTGGTACTCCCAGGCGGCGCGAGCCTGTCGCGCAAGCAGCTCGATGCCCTCTCGGATTCCGTAAAACCGTACGGCGCCGCCGGCGTTCTGTGGTTCAAGCGCACCGCGGAAGGTGTTGCGTCGCCGGCGAAAAAGGCGCTTGGTGACGACGGCGTGTTGCGGTTCTTGGATGCAGTCGGCGCCGAGGAGGGGGATCTGCTGCTCGCGGTGGGTGGTCCGGGAAGCACCGTCTTCGCCGCCCTCGGCGCGCTGCGGGTCCATCTTGCCAACACGCACAATCTCATTCCTCAGGGACGTCACGACTTTCTCTGGGTCACCGATTTTCCGCTCCTCGAGTGGGATGCAGGCGAAGATCGTTTTTTCGCGATGCACCACCCGTTCACCGCGCCGGCTGAAAACGACGCGGGGCTGCTCGAGGACGACCCCGGCGCGGCGCGCGCGAGAGCCTACGACGTCATCATGGACGGTGTGGAACTCGGCGGCGGCTCGATAAGGATTCATGACCCCGAGGTCCAACGGCGAATGTTTGCGGCTCTCGGCATCGACGCGGCAGAGGCGGAGGCGCGCTTTGGGTTCTTGCTCGAGGCCTTCCGTTACGGCGTACCGCCCCATGGCGGCATCGCTCTCGGTCTCGACCGCATGGTGATGTTGATGGCCGGGCGCGACTCGATCCGGGACGTGATCGCATTCCCCAAGACGACGTCGGCAACCTGTCTGATGACCCGGGCGCCGTCAGCGGTCGATGCCCGTCAGCTCGCCGAGCTTGGGCTCAAGGAGTCGTCCAACCTAAGATGAGTGGTTCTGCCGGATGAGGTGTGCCAAGCTCTTGATGCTCTGGTGCTTGCGAAAAGCGGACGCATACCATTGGTATGTGGAGCATTTTAGCAAGTGCCCAGAGCGCAAAAGCTTGGTGCAGATCGCCGGTGAGAATCACTCATCTTCGGTTAATGTAAGCTCGCCGCGCTCGGCTTGATCGAGGAGCTGCCTTGCAGTGGTCTCGTGCTCGGCCGCGACCATGATCTCCACCGCGCCCAATCCGTTGAGGGTGAGGCCGTGGGTGTGGCGCAGGGCCTCTCCGCGGGTGGAGGTGGGTATGTCGTGGGCGGCGAGGAAAGAGCGCACCTGGGTCTCCTCGAGCTCGCCCTGGGCGGTGAAGATGACGATCAAATCTCCGTTCATGACGACCAAGGTAGCACAAGGGCTGATTGACAGCTCGGGTAACCGTTGTTATGATCCCCTCCCCCTTTTCGAGGGGCGATCTTTGGCATTTCATACGGGACGAAGACGGGTCGGAAAGAGTCCAGGGGACCACCTGTCAATAGTCTCTGAGTGTGTGATTCTCGGCTTTTCGTCGGGACCGCTCATCTCAGATACCCCGGAGGCGCGTAGCTCAGCTGGTTAGAGTACTACCTTGACACGGTAGGGGTCAGCGGTTCGAGTCCGCTCGCGCCTACCATTTTGCGGATCCGTGAAGGCGCGTAGCTCAGTTGGTTAGAGCGCATCCCTCACACGGATGAAGTCCGCGGTTCGAGTCCGCGCGCGCCTACCA
>Ga0164313_10001755_pt1 | contig 19340 bp, 16 predicted proteins | sample GuaBasSedimGuay4_FD_113735 | JGI IMG/M metagenome (GOLD analysis project Ga0164313, IMG submission 113735) | Subseafloor sediment microbial communities from Guaymas Basin, Gulf of California, Mexico - Guay4, Core 4569-4, 0-3 cm | ecosystem: Environmental > Aquatic > Marine > Hydrothermal vents... | reverse complement strand
GTTATTCACAAGCGGGAGTGGGAACTTGGAGAAAAGAGCCCGGGGGCAGGTTTGTTAACTCTTTTTCGTCAACGTAAAGGGCTCACCGAATCTGAGTTTCTCCAACGCTGGTATGAGGGACATACTCCATTGACATTGGAAGTTCATCCTAACGTGGGTTATGTTCGCAACAGAGTTATCTCAGTTTATCAGAGCGCCGGGAGTTGTACTGAAATCTGGGATGGTATCGTCGAGGAACAGTACAACCCCCAAAAAGACTTACTGAGTCCTATCCGGTTTTTTGGCGGCCGCATCCTCGGAATGCTGCCAACTATGTTACGGGTATACCGGGATGTGAAGGGTTTCATTGATTACCCGAGTATCCATACATGGCTGACGTCTGAGTACCGAATAAAATAGCCCTTTGAAACTTGGCGTGATTCCTCTTCAATAACTTTTCCTTCCGGTCTGATTTTTGGATAATGATCATTGTCAGCCCTATTGATATGCCAAAAAAGTCTGTTTGCGGCTCTCTTTTTCCAGTTAATAATTATCATGTTTGCACATATGTATATATTTTCTCTATTGTGTATATTTGCTCTTATGTGCAATAATATAAATCAACTATGAACGAACTATCAGAAATTATGGTGAAGGGCTCTAACAGAGCTTCACAAAGATCAAGGCGAAGAATAGTCGATGCCTTGCTAAACCTCTTGGAAGTATCCTCGCTTTCAAAGATCTCCATACGTGAAATTGCAGACAAGGCAGATCTCGTCCGCAGGACTTTTTACAGTCATTTCTCCTCGAAAGAAGAGGTCCTTAGATCACATTTCGAGTCTCTATGCGTACAACTTATCGAACACATTATGGACGCCGGGAACCTCACACTCGGCAGTGTTACCCAGCAATTCTTCTCCTTTTGGAGAGATCATGCCGGCTTTTTGCGAATCTTGAAGAAGAATGGCCTGGCGGTTCCTAATGAAGCTCTAGAGGATCTCATTCGCAGTATTGGTATTGCATTGCCCATGGATCGTATGGAAGGCGCTTACGCCAGAGCATTTCTTGCAGGCGGGCTTGTGAACATACTCGAAATATGGGTCGATCGGAACTGCAAAGAGAGTCCGGAGGCTATGTCCGACGAGCTGCTGTCCCTGGTGGGATTTTAAGAATGTCTGCAAGCATCATCATATGTACATTCAACGAAGAACAAACCGTTGAAATGGTTGTGAGGAAATGCTGTCTATACCGCCCTGACGATGAAGTGATCGTTGTGGACGATGGGTCGACTGATAAGACACCATTTATTCTGCAGGAGTTGTCGTTGGAGCTTGTTTTCATCTCGCTTCGGCTTCGTGAGAACAGAGGTAAAAGCCGGGCGATGGTACGGGGTATTGAAGTTTCATCAAACGACGTCATTCTATTCTTTGACGCAGATGTCTCGGGTATTCGTGCTGAACACTTCGAATTACTTATCGAGCCTATTGTCCAGGGCTATTCCGACATGACACTCGGGATACCGACACATACATTTATCAATCAACGCATCAGCCCGTTTCAGGCACTCACCGGAGAACGTGCGATGAAGAAACAGGACATCCTTCCGATACTTGACGACATCATTAATCTCGGATTCGGAATTGAAACCTACATCAACTTATCATTTCAATCCCGCGGGAAGAATGTGACGCGAGTATTCCTTGAAGGACTTCGCCATCTGAATAAATTTGAAAAAACATCTCCGATTTCGGCGACAACGGGGCTCATCTGCGAAGGCCTGCAGATTGCCGCAACGATGCTGAAAAACAGAAATCTGGTTGTAAAAAGAATCATGAAAAGATCGAAAAGAAACTCTCCGTGGATGCAAAAAATCTACAGCTCATCTGGGGAGGATACTTGTACCTGATTACCGGCAGTATCGCTGGAGCAACTATTTTCATATCAATTCCAATCTGGAATTGCATCCCTGAATATGAACCTGCCGATGCGGAGTTCTACAATGAGGAGAAGGGCCCGAACGATGAAGTTGAATAGTTTATGCTTCCCTGCTGAACCCGGTACCGAGTCAATGTCTTCATTCTGAAGAACATCAATTCAATGAATCGACAAAAAGCATAGCACAATAGGACAGAAATGAAAAAAATCATTATTACCGCAGACGACTATGGTCCGGTTTCCACCATCAATCGCGGAATTGAACAAGCGCTGGAATGGGAATGCATCAATACGGTTTCCGTCCTCGTCAATGGCAGGGACGCAAATGATGAGTGTGTCGCCCATGAATACCTTTCGAAACTGCACCGGCGATTCCCGGAAGCACACATCGGTGTGCACTTGAGTATTACTTCAGGGAAACCTGTATCTGATATCGGCAAAGTATCATCCCTTGTAAAAAAAGACGGTTCGGGTCAGTTCATGGGGTATGACGAGTATGAATATGAACGAGTCAGCCTTCAGGAATTGTCAAGTGAAGTACAGGCACAGATTGAAATGTTCAAGGAAACCGGCATTTTTCTCGATCATATTTCCTGCCATCACGGTCTACTGACTTTATTTCCCGATTTCTTTAAAATTTACATGGATGCGGCTATTCAGCATGGCGTGCCTATACGGAATCCCATCCCAATAAGTCGTTTAGGAATTCATGGATTTCGCCGATCGAGGGTGAAAAGGGAAGGGATAATAGCCGCAATAAAACTCATCGACGATGTATGGTGGACTAATCTTCCTGGGTTGGTGGTCCATGTTCATCCGGGTAATCTGCAGCATATGATGGATGTCTATGCTCATGGCCAATTGAGATATGCCGGCTACTTTATTGACACCTATTATAAAAAAAGCTCGAAGAGAAGATGGCGAAAAATTCTCAGAAATCTGCCGGAGGACAGAGAGTCGGAACTCATGGTTCACCTCAAAGTAAACGGCCGTGACGAGATGATACCGAACGGCATCGATACCAAGTACTTCAAGGGCCGGGAGAAGGAATTGAGCATTATGAAGCAGCTTTCTCCAATCAACGGCCTTCTTGAAACCTATGGTGTGGAGTTCTCCGGGTTCGGAGACATCCCATGATTTGGGTCGGAAGTTTGCGTCCCTTTAGCAACCGAGAGAGAAGACTTTCAATTGTTTGTGATGTGAACATTTACCAGAAATTGGTCTGATAAATGGTGGAAATTCAGCATCCCCTGAACATCACCAGGGGCTGAAACACCAGGTTTTAAAATTGATCAGGAGCTATAAATGGAAAACAATCATTATTGTCTTGTTCTCAGTGGAGGAGGGGCGAAAGGTGTCTATCATATCGGCGTTTGGAAAGCCCTGAAGGAACTGGGTATTCAAGTTGATGCTTTCATCGGCAATTCTATTGGTGCCGTCATTTCGGCGTTCCTTGCCCAAGGGCTGGATGAAGTCCTCGAAGTCATCGGAGGTTCAATCGGTTTGGACTATGTCTTGAATATTCCGAAAGATTTGATTGTCAATGGTGAATTGAATATCCGCCTTAACAAAAAGGATGCATTCAAGGAGTTTTACAGATCTGTGCTGGCTAAGAGAGGACTGGATACCAGCCCTTTTAGAACTCTTCTTGAAACACATATAAACGAGGATTGTATTCGCCGTGATGGGAAAGATTTCGGTGTCGTGTCTTTTAATCTTTCGGAGATGAAGCCAAGGGAAGTCTATATCGAAGAGATGGAAGAGGGAGAATTGATTAATTATGTACTCGCCAGTTCGGCATTTCCGGGTTTTGAAAGGCCGGAAATCGGTGGAAAGAAGTACATCGATGGAGGCGTTTACGACAATATTCCTTACGCCATGGCCAGGAGTCGGGGTTATAAGAACATTATAGTTGTGGATATTTCCGGTATTGGTGTGAAGAAAAAAATGAATATCGAGGGTGTCCGGATGGTTTATATCAAGAATTCGATCAATATGGGTAGGGTGCTCGATTTCGACCGGAAATTTCTGGATGAATTTACCCAGCTCGGATATCTCGATACAATGCGAACCTTCGGACAGCTCACCGGCTTTTATTACTTCATTATACCAAATACCGAGTTGGAAGAGAGCTTTAAAGAATACCTCAAATCTGTACCGGCTCAAAGCCGTATAATTTCCCGGGCGATGACTCTCAATAAGAATTATCATCCCAGTACCGCAGCGGAGGCAGTCAGACTTCTTTTCCCCAAACGATCCCGTTTTGATCGTCAATGGTTACCGGTTTTTGTGGATTGTGCTGCAAAATCCCTGTCCCTGAAGAGGATCCGTAAGTGGAAATATGACGAAATTTTCGAAGAAATGCTGAAACAGGAGGAATCGGTAAGAGTACAGTTCCATTCTATGATTGCGAGAGATCGCAAAAAGATTGAAGCCTCTATTCGCAAGGAGATAAGGAAAAAAAGCTTAATTAAAACTCCGTATATCTACCATTTACTCGTCGAGCATTATTTACACGAAAGGTTAAAGAAGCCATTAAACAGACTTCTTAGTGAAAGGTTCCCTGAATTGGCTACCGGAGTCTGTTTCCTTGAAATGATGCAAGATTTCATAACATATGAATCTACACAGAAGGATAATGCGGCTACAGCTTTCAGTTGGAAAAGAGACCAATAAGAAACTATACATGTCTGATATCTGAGAATAATAAAATAACTCCCCGGATCTTTTTCGAATTCCGGTTTATGGTTTCATTTCCGAAAAAAACTTTTTCCTGCTATAATATTCCATCTTTTTTCGACTTTTACGGAGAACGATTATGCAATTAGGTGTTCATGCTTATGCCTGGTGTTCACAGTGGTCAAATGATACTCTTGATATCATTGATAAAGTGAAAGAAAGCGGTATTGACTTTCTTGAAATACCGTTAATGTGCCTTGAGACTTTTGATCCTGAGGCTGTGAGGATAAGGGCCAAATCCCTGGATGTGGATATCGTAACATCAACGGTATTATTAGGCGAGACTGATATTACGAGTGATGATTCAGGTATCAGAAAGAAAGGTGTGGACTACCTGAAAAAATGTGTGGATGCCACCTCGGCAATTGAATCTGACTCTTTTTCCGGTGTTATTTATTCTCAGTACCTGAAGCCGGCGGTAACACCACCAAGCGATGATACCTGGAAATATTCTGCAGACAGTCTTCGTGAAGTGGCTTTATACGCAAAGAAGTCAAACATGGATTTAGGACTTGAACCTGTTACCCGGTATGAATCGTATCTTCTGAATACCTGTGAGCAGGCTTTAAAGCTCATAGATATGATTGGCGAAAATAATGTAAAAGTACATCTTGATACCTACCATATGAACGTTGAAGAAAAAAACTTCTACAAAGCAACAAAAGCTGCTGGAAATAAACTCATGCATTATCATCTATGTGAAAACGACCGGGGCATTCCCGGAACAGGGCTGGTTGATTGGGATGATGTATTCAGAGCCCTGTCGGAAATTGGGTATAAGGGTAGAGTCGGGATGGAAGGTTTCTCTGATATCACTGAAAATATGTCAACCTGGGTTTGGAGAAAGCTTGCCCCCGACGGTGATACGTTCCTGAGAGAAGGGATAAAGTTCATTCGTTCAATGATGAAGAAATATAATTTAGAATGAATGGCAGAAGAATGCCACAGTCGTGCGTCAGAGGTCAATTTTAATGAATTAAAAGCCTCATATATAGCTAAATACTGGTTATATTGCCGGAAAGTCTTTTGTAAGAGTCATGCAATCATGTATATAATACGTCAAAGACCTGAATAACAGGTTGATATCCAAAAAGGAGTTAAGCAATGAAAAAGAGCTTACTTGCAATTCTGGCCGTACTGGCCATTGTATCAATGCTATTCGCTATAAGCGGATGTAAAAAAGAGACGGAAAAAACCACAGCTGCTGAACCTGCTGCTGTTGAATTACCTTCATTTGTATTCGCATCCGATGCCACATGGCCCCCGATGGAATTCGTTGATGATAACGGCGACATAGTCGGATTTGACATGGACCTTCTTGACGCAGTAGCCGATGCTGCCGGTTTTGAGTACGAAGTTCAGAATACCGGATGGGATGGCATTTTCGCCGGTCTGGCCAACGGTGCCTACGATGCCATTATCAGCTCGGTAACCATCACTGATGAACGCAAAGCTACCATGAACTTTTCCGACCCCTATATCAATGCAGGACAGATCCTGATTGTTCCCGCCGGCTATTCCGGTGGAGAGACGCTGGCTGATTTTGCCGGTAAGAAAGTCGGTGTTCAGCAGGGAACCACCGGCGACTTCGCCGTTGAAGATGTCCCCTCTGTAGACCGCAGAGCTTATGATGATGTGGGCCTGGCTGTTGAAGACCTGGTAAACGGCAATCTGGCCGCTGTGGTCTGTGACTCTGTTACCGCCATTGACTATGTGGCTGCCAATGAAAACTTCAAAGGCAAACTCGAAGTTCTCGGTGAACCCTTTACCGAAGAAGAATTCGGTGTTGCTGTTCAGAAAGACAACGCTGAACTCCTGGCTCTCCTGAACAAGGGATTAGCCAAGGTATTCGCAAACGGTACCCAGGCCAAACTGGTTGATAAGTGGCTCCGCTAGAAAAACAGGGAGGAACCCGGATCGAAGTAACCGACGGGGCCCTCCTCCCCACCCGGGGAGATGGACGGATTATAGACTCCTGGAGAATCACAATAGCCTTTGCAATACTGGCATTGCTGACGCTGTTGTTTTTCGCAAAGGATCCCTACGATCAGATATTCCGAGTTGTTATCAAAGGTGCCCCCTTAACGTTCGGTGTAACTGCCGGTGCCATACTCGGCTCCATCATCCTGGGCTTGTTCACAGGTCTCGGGCAGATTGCCCGGGGCCGGGTTTTGAACCTGATTGCCGGTGTGTATGTGGAGTTAATTCGCGGTATACCTCTGCTGGTTCAGCTCATTTTCATCTACTTCGCACTGGGGAAGTTTTTTCATCTCAATGGACTGCCTGCAGCGATTATCGCATTGTCCATCTGTTACGGTGCCTACATGGGAGAGATTTTCAGAGCCGGTATTCAAGCCGTTCCAAAAGGACAGATGGAAGCAGCTCTGGCTCTGGGTATGACCCGGGGGCAGGCCATGCGCCTGATTATTCTCCCTCAGACCATGAAAATCATTATTCCGGCCATCGGCAATGAGTTTATCGCCATGCTCAAGGATTCTTCTCTGGTTTCAGTTATCGCATTACGGGATATTCTCCGCCGGGGCAGAGAACATGTATCACGGACCTTTCTATCCCTGGAAACCTATGCAGTTGTGGCCCTTGTATATCTGGTTATCACATTGGTTCTATCCAAGCTGGTGGCCACCATGGAAGACAGGATGAATAAACATGAGTGATAAAAGAATAATGGTGGATATCCGGGGTGCTGAAAAAGATTTCGGTATCGTTATGGCTCTCAAGGGAGTTGATCTTACAGTTTATGAAGGTGAAGTGGTTCTGATTATCGGACCGTCAGGTTCCGGTAAAAGCACACTTTTACGCAGTATCAACCGCCTTGAGGCCCTTACAGGAGGGCAGATTTTTGTCGACGGTGATCCTCTGGTGGGACCTGAAGCTGATATCAGAAAAATCCGTGAAGAAACTGGAATGGTGTTCCAGGATTTCAATCTTTTCCCTCATAAAACAGCCCTGGAGAATATTTCCATGGCACCGATGAAAGTGAAGGGTAAAACTCCGGAAGAAGCCCAGGCCAAGGCAAGGGAGCTTCTTAAGCGCGTCGGTCTGGAAGACCGTGAGAAATCCTATCCCGGTCAGCTCTCAGGCGGTCAGAAGCAGCGCGTGGCCATCGCCCGAGCCCTTGCGATGGAACCCAAGGTGATGCTCTTTGATGAACCAACCAGTGCTCTGGATCCTGAAATGGTGAAGGAAGTTCTGGATGTTATGCTGGATCTGGCTCAGGAAGGCATGACCATGATGGTTGTTTCACATGAAATGGGCTTTGCCCGGGCGGCAGCCGATAGAGTGGTATTCATGGATGAAGGGGAAATTGTTGAAATTGCTCCCCCGGATGTAATCTTCGATCATGCAGAAGAAGAACGAACGAAGAAATTTCTGAAGCACATTCTGTAGTTTTTTTACTGCTGAATCATGAAAAGGCCGGCCTTGTTGCCGGTTTTTTTTATGCTGGCAGATTGTTTTTTACTTTACCCTTGTAATGAAAAGTCCCTATTCTTAGCTCAATGGCAAAAAAGAAGGTTTCCGTTATCAGAGAGTTTAAAACTCTCAAACCTCATATTAAAAAATACAAATGGGCCTATACCGCAGGGATGGGATTTCTGGTGCTCACCGACGCCGGTCTGATTGTTATTCCCCGGCTGATGGGATCTGCTGTGGATCTGATTGCCGGAGGATCGGGCAATGCCTCTGCTGTGGGCAGGCTGATGCTGATGATTGCCGGCCTGGCTGTGCTGATTGCCCTGGGACGCTATGGATGGCGTAACTTCATTATCGGTACCGCCCGGCGGATTGAGGCCGACCTGCGAGTCGAGCTTTATAGCAAACTTCTCTCACTGACGGAATCTTTTTACATCCGCTCCAAGGTTGGCGATTTGATGGCCCGGGCCACCAACGATCTCCATGCGGTAAGAATGGCCGCCGGTATGGCCCTGATTGCGTTTATAGACGGCGTATTCATGCTGATTGTGATTTTAATTACTCTATTTATCAGTTACGGGAAACTGGGTCTTATTATTGTAATTCCCCTTCCCCTGGTAACATCGATGGCTCTGATTCTCGGCAGACTGATCGGTCCGCTGTTTCGCAGGGTTCAGGAAAATTTCGCCCGCATCAGTGAGCACGTGCAGGAAACTCTGGCTGGCATCCGTGTGATTAAATCCTTCGCCAGGGAAAAACGGGCTCTGGATGCTTTTGACAGAATCAACGCCGATTACGGAAGTGCCAATATGTCACTGGTGCGGTTCTGGGGAATGCTGTTCCCCGCAATGAGCTTTGTTGCAGGTTTAACGGTGCTTCTGCTGCTCTATTTCGGAGGTTTAGAAGTTATCGGAGGAGAGTTAAGCCCCGGTGACTTTGTAACGGCCCTATCCTACCTGGGTATGCTGCTATGGCCGGCAATGGGGGCCGGCTGGGTGATTAATATCATGCAGAGGGGCGCAGCTTCTATGAAGCGAATTAATACCGTGCTCCGTGAAGTCCCTGATATTGCCGATCTTCCAGATGCCCTTTCAGAAGAGCCATCCGGCAGCCTGGAGTTTCGCTCCCTTTGTTATTCCTATCCTGAAACTGAACCTGTTCTCAGGAATATCAGCTTTACCGCAGCCCGGGGAGGATCGACAGGGATACTTGGAAAAACCGGCTGCGGAAAAACCACCCTGGTAAAACTGATTCCCCGGCTGCTGGATCCGCCTGATGGGTCTGTTTTTATCGGCGGTACCGATATCCGTAAATACAGTCGTGCAGCCCTCAGGGAAGCTCTCGGTGTGGTGCCCCAGGATGTATTTCTGTTTTCTGAAACCATCAGGGAAAATATACTTTTTGCCAAACCTGATGCGTCGGATAAGGAGATTGAAGAAGTCGTAAATGCCGCAGGACTGCGTTCCGACCTCCCTTTCTTTCCTGAAGGTCTTGAAACCAGAGTCGGCGAAAAAGGTGTTACTCTTTCCGGAGGTCAGAAACAACGCATCGCCATTGCCAGAGCCCTGATTACCAACCCGGAGATACTGATTCTGGATGATGCCCTTTCTGCAGTTGATGCCGAGACTGAAGAAAAAATACTGGAACATTTATTCAGAATCCGCCGTGGTAAAACAACGATTATGATTTCCCACAGGGTTTCTGCACTTTCCAGATGCGATGTCTGTATCGTATTGGAAGATGGCGTGATAAGTGCCGAAGGAAGTCATGAGGCACTTCTCTCCACCGGAGGATTTTACAGAGAAATTTCCGACTTACAGAACCTGGAACGTATCGAGGAGAAAAGAATATGAGTTCTCCTTCTGATGAAATTATCCGGGGTAATTCTTCCGAAGTGTTCAAGAGACTTCTCTCTTTTATTAAACCGTACAAAACAGCCTCGGTACTGACACTCATCGCACTTGTTCTGGCAACAGCTGCTGAACTTTTAATGCCCATTGTGATGAAGAGGACGCTGGATGATCATCTGCTCCGTAGTGAGAGGCGTTTATCGTTACAGTTTGTTAAGGATACTGCAGAAGGCAGAGTAGAAGGGATATTGGGAAAAGAACTTGCCGATAGATTACTGAACGAAGGTGTCACTATCGGAGATAGTCTCTTTGTTTCTCCCAGGATGTTATACGATCTTGATAAAAAGGATATTTCTGCAGGGAAAGATGATGGCTGGCTCGACAAAAAGGACTGGTACACCCTGAATAATCCGGATAGTACTATTCGCTCAGTAATTAACCTGCATCCGGATCTTTTTATAAAAAACCAGACAACAGAAAGCTTTGCCATCAGTATTTCAGACCGGGAAAGCCTTTCTCCAGGTGAAGTAAAAACCCTCAGATCGATCGATATTTCCGGACTGAAGCAACGCTCCCTCCAGTACTTTCTCCTCCTGCTGGTTGTTCTGATTTTCACCTTTGTACAAGTTTATCAGGCCTCATGGATCGGTCAGAAAATCATGGCTGATATACGGGGAAAACTTCTGGGCCATATCATGAGACAATCCCTCAGATACCTCGGCCGGACACCTGTGGGCAGCCTGGTATCCAGAACGGCAAATGATGTGGAAACTATTTATGAATTTTTTACCAATGTCACGATTTCATTTCTCAAAGACGGGGCCATCATGGCCGGTGTCGTTATTGTAATATTTGCCCTGGACAAACATCTGGCCCTTGTCGCTATGGCAGCCCTGGTACCGACGGTCCTGCTGATTGTTCTTTTTCAAAAAAGAGTCCGTGAATCCTTCAGGAAGGTAAGAGCCGGATTGAGTGCGGTAAATGCCTATCTTTCCGAGCGATTGGGAGGAATGTCAACTGTGCAGCTTTTCGCCGCCGAAAAACGCAGCCGGCGGGAGTTCAAAGATAAAAACGGTACCTTACTCGAGGCTCAACTGCATCAAATGAAAATCATGGCGGTGTTCCGCCCGCTTATCGATACCATTTCTTCTCTGGCTGTGGCACTTGTTATCTGGTATTCAACCAGCCTCCACGACCAGGGACTGTTAACCCTTGGAATTCTGATTGCCTTTATTGAACTTATTCAGAAATTTTTCCATCCAGTAAGGGACATTGCTGAAAAATTCAACATCCTTCAGTCTGCCATGGCCGGTGGAGAGCGGATATTTGACATGCTGGACACCATCGACCGCATACCCGATGAAGGCCGGGAAGCAAAGGACTGCACTAATGAGGATCTCTGCGGTGAAATCAGATTTGAGAATGTATCCTTTTCCTATGTTCCCGGCGAACCGGTACTGAACGGTCTGGATTTCCGGATCAAGCCCGGAGAAACCATCGCCGTAGTCGGAGCTACCGGTGCCGGAAAAACCACCATAGCCAACCTTCTCACCCGGCTCTGGGATCCTGATGCCGGAAGTATACTGCTGGATGGTAAAGATGTCAGGGAAAGGCCTCTGGAGGAATTACGCCGTACTGTACAGCCGGTACAACAGGATGTCTTTCTTTTTGCCGGAACAGTAGCTGAGAATATCGACCTCGGTATCGGACTCACTGAAGAAAAGATTATTAATGCGGCCGAAATATCAAGGGCCGATTCCTTTATCAGCAAAATGCCCGAAGCTTATTTGACTCAGATTTCAGAAGGTGCGGGGAATCTCTCGGCGGGGCAGCGGCAGCTGATTGCATTTGCCCGGATTATTGCCCACAATCCCCGGGTAATCATACTGGATGAAGCCACAGCCAATGTGGATACACAAACCGAGACTCTGCTCCAGGAAGGTTTGGAAAAACTGCTGGATAACAGAACCGCCATTGTGATTGCCCACCGGCTTTCAACCATCAGAAGAGCCGATAGGATACTGGTTATCGGACATGGCAGAGTGATAGAAGAAGGCAGGCACTCTGAACTTATAGCTAGGGATGGGGTATACAGCAGGCTTTACAAACTGCAATCCGGTAACGGGTTTCTGAATAATGATTCATAAAAGAAAAGGGACTGCCCGTCCGGACAATCCCTCTATCATCACTTAAAAAAGTTTAAGAAGCTAGAAATGCAGTCTTACCATCAGATCGCCGCCGATGGGTACATCGTTGATATCTGAGTTGTAAAACACCTCTTCATTAACCTTAACCTCACCGTAAAGCTCAAAGAACAGCAGATCCAGACCGGCACCGACACTCAGGTAGTGATCGTAGTACTGGCTGCCGATTTTAAGGAATTCAAAGAAGGTGAAGTTGGCACCGAAACGCATATGGGACAGGGTCCTGTTCATGGCTTCTTCAAAGTCATCCCCGTTATCGGCAACATCCCGGGCGTAACCGATGACGTTGTACATGTCAAAACTCAGTTTGGGCCGGACAAAACGCCAGTCCGGCTGCCAGGTGATACCGGCGTCCATATCCATGGTGAACTCATATTGAACATCGTCCATCAGGTAGGCACCGGAATCAATAATCCCCATGATTCCATCAGCTGTATAAGGTGTATCTACCTGGGTGTAACCGATAACATCGTTAAAGGTAATACCAACTCCCAGTGCAGGAGTCGGACGCCAGACAGCTCCCAGATCGACACCCCAGGTGTATCCGTAGTTTATTGTATTCGGGTCGCTTATCAAGCTGTTGAAATTGTCAAATCCCACTGGTGAAGCGTTTTTCATCAGCATTCCGTAATTTCCGGAGAAACCGACAGCAAGTTTTCCCTCAAACAGATTGAATCCACCTCCGGCGATAACCCCAAGTTCGTTGTAAATGGTTTTAATACCGTATTCCTGGCTTGCAGAATCCATAAAAGCCACGCCCATAGCCTGGTCGTAGATTCCCAGGCCGAAACCTTTAATAAGAAAACCGGTTTTAAAACTGGCCAGGGCGTCGACGGATATTTCACCGGGCAGTGCAGCATAAAAAGCCGCATTGCTTCCATCAACAACACCAGCGAGATTTTGCTCAATAGTATCCATCTCACTTCCGGCACCAGTAGTCAGACCTTCCGCGGCTGTTTGGACGGCAGCAGGATCGGTCCAGTCAACACTGGCCCAATCAAGGGAAGTGCCTCCAAACAGGGAATCAACCAAAGCCTGGTCAATAACACCTGAATCAACTAAGCCAACCAATGCCTGCGATGCGTCTGCAAGTGTCTGTACATCTGTGGTACCGCTCCCGCCGCTGTCAGCCATTGCCATGGCCATATCAGTCATACCCATAAGCAGCTTTACATCATTCACCTTGGTCCGGGCTCCCACGTTCACCGACAATTCAAAACCGCTCTGCCCGGCTGCTCCTGCAGGGTTCACAAAGAGAGAGTTGAATCCCCCGCGTTCTCCGACATAGGGGTCAGAGGTTTTTTTCTCATCTTCAAAAAGGGTACCGGCAAACAGGGTTGCCGGCAGAATCAGTAAAGCAAATAAAATAATAATTGTTCGATCTCTCACGAGAGTACCTCCAGGCCGGAATGAAAACCGGCCTGCTCCGAACCACCGGAGCTGTAAATAGAATTAAGCTTAGAGTCTTTGGTACTTTTCGTAATAAATGAATTTTTAAATATCATGACTAAACTCTATCACGACCTTTTTATCTCATCCAAGCATATTTCTTATTCATTTATTTCCTTGATGATGCTCCTACGAGAGCGATAGTTAATATATTTATTTACATAATAATGATTTACATGGTGATCGTTATTATTGAACATCTTGTTTGGGTTGTAGTTTTTATATGTAGAAAATATGAAGTTGGCTCTTTTGTAAAAAATCACTAAAAAAGACCATCTTGATTGGTATTTTACCTCCTTCAGGAATTACAGTTACAGTATGGAAAGAATTCCCCTGGATATGACAGAAGAAGTTGCTGACGCACGAAGTGAAAACCTGCCGGTACTGGCCTTGGAATCTACAATAATATCTCATGGGATGCCTTATCCCGAGAATGTTGAAACAGCACTGAGAGTTGAAGAGATTGCCCGGCAGGAGGGAGCTGTCCCTGCCACAATTGCTATTATTGAAGGACGGTTGAAAGTCGGTCTTACTCATGATGATATTGACAGAATCGGGCGTAAAGGACTTGAGGTTGCCAAAGCCAGCAGAAGGGATATACCGTTACTTGTAGCTTCAAATGCGGATGGTGCCACTACCGTCGCTGCAACCATGATTATTGCGGCCTTGGCCGGTATCCGTGTTTTCGCCACGGGAGGTATCGGCGGTGTTCACCGTGGTGCATCCACGTCTTTTGATATCTCCGCCGACCTTGAAGAGCTTGCAAGAACCGAAGTCGCCGTAATTTGTGCCGGGGTTAAATCTATACTTGATATCGGGTTAACTCTTGAATACCTGGAAACAAGAGGCGTACCTGTAATCGGATACAAAACTGATGAAATGCCGGCATTCTACATTCCGAAAAGCGGCTTTAAGCTGGACCTCAGAGTTGATAGTCCGGATGATATTGCTGAAATACTTCATGCTCAATGGTCTTTGGGGCTCGGCGGGGGCATTGTTATTGCACAGCCGGTACAAAGCGAGCTGGCCATGGATGAAGCTATAATTAGTAAAGCAATTGATTCCGCCCTGTCGGAAGCAGATCGGCAGTCGATAAAAGGAAAAGATATTACACCGTTCCTTCTGGCGAAAATATCCGGTATCACCGGTGGGATGAGTTTGAAGTCAAATATTGCCCTGGTAGAGAATAACGTTCGTCTCGGCGCAAAAACAGTTACAGCCTATACAGCTCTGGGGCGCTGAGAGCACAACAAAAGAGGACCGCTTAGGCGGTCCTCTTCATACCTGATGACAAGAAGCGTCAGGCAACGCGATTTGCAATATCAACCATCATATAGTTTAAAAAGTCATCGGCCAGATCGCCCGACTTATCCTTTTCAGATTTTAAAATTGTGTTAAGACCGTAGATTATTGCTGAAGCAACAGGTACAGCAATTTCAGGTCGGCGATCGTTCTTTTTTAGGACGTCCATCAGCGTATCCCGAAGGACCCCGTGAAGATCGTCAGCCACTTTCTGGAACTTTGTACCGGTACTACCGCCGAACAAAGTGAGCCACTCCGAGCGGTGATCTTTCTGTAACTCTTTGAAGCCGTCAAGAAGATAGTTCAGCCTGGATTCAGGCTCTTCCGGCATATTTGATTTCAAGCTGTTTATCTCATCAAAAAGACTTCCGATAATCGCTCCGTAGAGATCTTCCTTGTTTTTATAGTAGCGGTATAGATTTCCAACAGTCATATTCGCACTTGATGCGATCGACCTCATTGAAGCTTTCTCAAAACCGTGTTTTTTAAACTCACGCCTGGCAGACTTGATTATCCGCTGCCTTACTTCCTCTTTAAGAACCTGCATATTAATGCCTCCAATCTTGATTTCCTGCAACGCTGATAAATTACACGATCAGAAAGCGAACGTCCAATATTGAGATGTATTTGTATTTCGAAGAAGAACACATGTTCTCATTAAAACCTTCACACGAAACACAAGAAAACCACCTCCCGGGATTCTCTGATCAATAATAAGACGTTCTAAAGCGGCACAGAGACTTTTCACTACCAAGTTGCATAAGTTTCACGCAAATTAGTCAAGAAAATCAACTGAATTATATATTAGCTTAATCAAGGGATCAAGAAAAAATCATAAAAAACACACAATATAATTCACAGGGCTTTATTTTTACACACTCCAAAAAGTCACAAAGACCTTTTTTCAAGACATACTTACCTCTGTTCGCATCAGGAATGTTATCTTATGATGCGGAGACGGAATATTTTAAACATGAAAACAGTCCTGGTATTCGGTACATTTGACATAATACATCCCGGCCATAAATGGTTTCTCAGTAAAGCTTCCAATTTCGGAGACCACCTTGTAGCCGTTGTTTCCAGAGATAGCTTTGTTCAGGAATGGAAGGGCAAAGCCACTGTTAAAGATGAAAAAGAACGAATCCGGGCCCTGGAAGAATCCGGTATGGTAAGTCAGGCGGTTCTCTCTGATACTGAAATCAGGACTTACAAAATCGTTCAGGAAGTACAGCCGGATATCATCTGCCTGGGTCATGATCAGAAAGCCCTGCTGGAAGACCTTGAAGACTGGCTTCGCAGAACCGGGGATAATCACATAAAGATAGAAATACTGCCTCCCTGGAAACGGAATCGGTACAGTTCCTCACGGATCAACGGTCAGAACTGGTAATTACTGCAATTATTCTATTCCGAATTGTTCCCCTCTCCTGAGAGATCCTCCCCCTTGACAATTCGGGTAAACAACGGAGGCTTTTTCCCTTTTAACTCTCCAGTCTTACCGGCATTCCCCATCACCCGGGCAAAAATAGATAAATCTTCAGAACGCTCCAGCAGCAGCCGGATCATCACCATCAGTGGTACGGAAAGCAGCATACCGGGAATGCCCCAGATATACCCCCAGAACAACAGCCCGAAAATAACGGTAACGGTGTTCAGCCTCAACCGGTTACCCATCACCATAGGGTCTATCACACTGCCGATTACAAACTGGAAAATACCCAGAAGTATAGCCAATGCGATTATTAAACCGAAATTATCAAACTGTATAATCGCCATAGACACCGGAAGTGCGGTTGCCAGAAGGCTGCCGATTGAAGGAATATAATTCAGAATAAAAGCCATAAAACCCCAGAATAAGGCATACTGCAGACCGAAAGCCCAGCAGATGAGTCCCGCAGATATTCCCGTTGCCAGGCTGATAACGGTTTTTATGCTCATGTATGCGGAAATGCTCTCTTGAGTAAGATCCCACACCTGCCGGGCACTTCCGGTATTATCAGTGCCGGTAACATATTCAACATAAGCCTTATATCCGGTAGATCCGGAGAGAAGAATCAGATAATAAACCAGAAAGAGAACAGATGAAGAACCGACACTTCCCAGAGTACCGAGAACAGTACCGATTAAACCGGCAATATTCTTCGGGGAAGCCACGTTGTTCAGCTGAGTGGACAGTATTTCAACATTTACCCCGGGAATCACGGCTCCAATCCATTGAACCGAGGCATTAATTCTTTTTGAAAACTGACGTGCAAGAAACTCCTTGTCATCAATAATCTGCTGAACCGTTCCGCTTATCATAGAAAAGATTAGCCAGAGTATCACCAGTGAAAGAACAGCAACCAATAGGGTAATAAGAAATCCGGGAACCCGTTTCTTTTCGAGATAACTCACCAGAGGAAGGTTTAATATGGTTAATAACGCAGCCAGCACCAGCGGTATCAATAGCCCTGAAAGCTCTTTTAATACCATGAAAACAAGGACAATCAGCATAACCAGCAGAATGTTCCTGACATTTTTTGTATAATCTTTCATCTATTGTATCTCCCCACTTCCCGCTTACTATCCACAGTAATCTGATTTCTGTAGTTGAAGGATAATCGTAACCCGGATGGGATTCCAGAAAATATTATCTGAATTTCTGAATCCAGCGTATTTCAGCTTCAAGGTTACCGGCGGACTTCGGCCAATCCTCTCTGTCCCTGCCCAGATCACCAAAAAATAAAGAAATAATTAATCTGTTGCTTCCAATATTCCAACGGCTTTTAAGCTTCAAATTCAGCAACGGGACATATTCATCCCCATTAATCTTCCCATGAAACTCCGCATAAGGCTCCATCAACCAGCGTCCATGGGATGGAAAAGCCCCATCCAAGCGCAGAAACCAGTCCTCATGGGGTATCAGTTTACCCGACAACCCCAGATGGAGGTACTTCCTATCCCATATCATCACTCCCTTGATACTGCTGCATGCAGGCTCGTCACCCTGCAGATTATTTGAAAATACTCTATTCCACTTGCATTTTACAGAAATTTGAGTTTCACCGAACCGCCAGCCTACAGCGGCACTACCTTCATCAGAATAACGTGTATCGATACCTCCTTCGTAATCAAGGGTGAACTGTAAACCCAGAGATGGCCGGTACCGCCAGTCAAAACTTCCTCCTGCAGGCAGCTCCAGCTTCTCTCCATCGGCATTTCTGAAATACAAAGATGAATACACGGCTCTGCCCCGTACACGCCAAGGCCCTGTAGCATAAGAATACGAGAGTGCCATCAACCAGCCCGGTCTTAAATCAACACCCCCGGAACCTATCAGAGTCAGCCCGCCCGTCTCCCTGGAGCTGAACTGACGCAGGCGGAGAGCAGCAACACCGAAAGGGCCTCCGGCTCGCCAGGATGACTCCGGATACCAGTTCTCATCACTGATGGAATCCCGTAGTATTCCCGCTTCTCCCAACATTTCCATCGACCAGGAATCGTTCGCCGCGGGAACAGCCCAGATGATACCCGCATCAATATCCTCCCGGCGCTCCCAGGCAACACCGGTACGGTACGATGGAGACATCAGAACCAGTCCGAGTCTGGAGAAAGATTCAGCCCTGAGATCGGCTTTGTAAAAAGTTCTCTCAGAGAGCCTGGATAATACCGTAAAATCAGGGTTGCGAACCTCGGCAGCAATTCCGGTATCAGTAAGATGCCCGATGGAAAAGACCGAGGTATTCAATCCGGCTGAAACATACGGGCCATCCCCCGGATCCAGTCGGCAGGAAACCCCTGCAGAAAGAGCCGGGCTGGAGTACAGCGTAAATCCACGCAATCTCCTGGCGCCGTCAAATGTCAGCTGAAACTCCATTGATTCACCGGGCAGATAACAGTTTATCAGAATCCATAGAAATACTGTAATCAGAGCTTTCATACCAACCTTTACTTGCCGAATTCTCATTTTGCTTGAAACTTCTACACTTGCCTCCCGGGAGGACGATATGTGAGAATGGCGGTTATCAGGCGGCGTCAAATCCGCTTCTAAACACTGGAGGTATCACCATGGTTATTCTCACATTGAACTGCGGCAGCTCGTCTGCAAAGTACCAGGTGTACGATTGGGATAAAAAAGATGTAATCGGAGTTGGAATTGTTGAACGGATTGGACAGAAAGAGTCCAATATTGAACAGAAGGCTCCCGGGAAAGAGAACTTTGAAGCTGTTAAATCCTGTCCGGATCATAAAGTTGCTGTTGAATGGATAATGGAGACTCTTGTTGACCCGGATCATGGCTGTATGGAAGACATGAGCTCAATCAAAGCAGTCGGGCACCGTATGGTACATGGTGCGGAAACTTTCACTAAATCGGTTATCGTCAATAATGATGTTCTTGCCATGATGGAATCGGTAAATCAACTGGCACCTCTGCACAACCCGGCCAACCTTACCGGTATAAGAGCGGCTC
>Ga0164313_10001754_pt1 | contig 19344 bp, 14 predicted proteins | sample GuaBasSedimGuay4_FD_113735 | JGI IMG/M metagenome (GOLD analysis project Ga0164313, IMG submission 113735) | Subseafloor sediment microbial communities from Guaymas Basin, Gulf of California, Mexico - Guay4, Core 4569-4, 0-3 cm | ecosystem: Environmental > Aquatic > Marine > Hydrothermal vents... | reverse complement strand
GCTGCAGCGCGTGTGGCGAAGCCGAGGGCCAGCGCCGCACCACCCACTGCGTGGGCAAAGACCACGAACCACACGGCAAGATCCTGCATCGGCCCGAGCCCGCCGAGCTGTGCCTCGACGCTCTCCAGGTTGGTGATGAAGTAGATCCCCTTGATGGCCAGGGCGATCCCGAGGTAGATACGCAAGGCCGTGAGCGGCGAAGCGAAGCGCGGGCGGGTTGCCACCTTCGGCTTGCGCTCGCGCTGCAACTCGGCCTGCTTCTGGACCGCCGCCATGTGCGCCGCCGCAGCGGCTTTCTCGTCGGCCGGGCTGAACTTCACCAGCAGGGCAAAGAAGGAAAAGCAGAGCACCGCAGCACCCAGGATGAGCAGTGCGTTGGACCAGCTGATCGCCTCGACGCGCAGCAGGAAGCCTGCTGACACCGCACCCATATTGCCGCCAGCACCCACGATACCCGCAATCGAACCCAGGGCCTTGCGGTTGATGAAGGGCACCACCGAATAGGTCGCCCCCTCGGACATCTGCACGAAGAGGCTGAACACGATCATCGTACCGATCGCGATCGGCAGAATCGTCATCCTCGAGAACACCATCAGCGCGATGCCCTCTATGAACAGCGCGATGAACAACCATCGCACACGCCCTCTGAGTCCCCACCGGAAGCCAAAACGGTCACCGATCAGCCCACCCGTCGTGCGGGCAAAGATATTCATCAGGCCGAACAACCCTGCAACCAACCCCGCCGTCTTCAGGCCCAGGCCAAAGTTGTCGATGTAGTAGAGGGCGGCAATGTTGTTGATCGTCAGTTCGATGCCGAAGCAGGCCGCGTAGACGAGGAAGAGCATCCAGACACGACGATCGCGGGCCGCTACCCAGAACGTGCCCTTGGTGTCGCTCTTGTCGGGCATCTCGCCGCGCGCGCGCAGCTCCTTGAAGTTCCCGTCCGGCAGATCCTGCGTGAAGAAGTAGTAGGCGATACCGGTCACGAAGCAGACCGCGCCGGCCACGACCATCGACAGCCGCCAGCTCGCGTAGTCCGTGTAGCCAAGGCCCACAAACGCAGCGAACACCAGCGGCATGATGATCTGCGTAACCCCTCCACCGAGATTACCCCAGCCAGCACTCGTGGCATTGGCTGTCCCCACCACATTGGGCGCAAACATCACCGACGTGTGGTACTGCGTGATCACGAAGGACGCGCCGATCACACCAATACCCAGACGGAACAGCAGGAAGCTGGTGTAGTCATCCGCCAGCCCGAGGCCCATCACCGGCAATGAGCCCACCATCAGCAGCACCGTGTAGCTCAACCTCGGTCCTACGTGATCACACAACCATCCGATCAAGAAGCGGGCGAGGATCGTGATCGACACCGAAGCGATGATCGTGTTGCCGATCTGCGCCTTGGTCAGGTCCAGTTCCTCGCGCACGATGGCCATCAGCGGCGCGATCCCGAACCAGGCGAAGAAGCAAAGGAAGAAGGAGAACCACGTCATGTGGAACGCCCGCATTTGCGGCGTCGCGAGGCTGAACAGGTTTATCTGTGTCGCCTGGTTCTTTACGTCCATCTTCGAAATCTCTCCCGCGCTTCGTGCGCTGGCAGGTCAGGAGTGGTAGTGCAGGCTCTGCTGGAACCTGGGGTCACGCTCGGGCAGCAGCGGCGCCGAAGCGAGTTGTCGCGTCACCAGTAGCGCTACCGCACCGATCGCCCCAAGCAACATCCCGATCTCCCACACTCCGATGCGTGGGCCTGAGAACCCTAAAACTGGCGGCATCACCATCAGGTAGAGATCCAGCCAGCGTCCGACCAGGAGCAGCACGGCGACCTTGACCATGACGGCGGGACTGCGCTTGCACTGGACGGGCAGCAACGTGAAGAAAGGAAGCGCCCAGTTCACGATGAGATTGAGCAGGAAGAGCGAACTCCAGGAGCCCGACTTGCGCAGCACGTAGTAGCCCGTTTCCTCGGGCATGTTCGAATACCAGATCAGCATGTACTGGCTGAACCACAGGTAGGCCCAGAAGGTCGACATGCCCATCATCAGCTTGCCGAGATCGTGCAGGTGTTCGCCGCTGAGAACATCGCGGAACTCGCCGCGGCGCTGCAACCACACGGCATAGATCGTGATCATTGCGAGCGTGGCCACGAACACGCCAGCCACGTTGTAGAGCCCAAAGATGGTCGAGAACCACTCCGGCTCCAGCGACATGATCCAGTCAAATGAAGCCGCGCAGAAAGTCAGGGCAACCAGCACCGCAAAGGCGGCTGCGACACGGCCGTTTCGTACCGAGTGCAGCAGGTTTCCATCGGCATCCTGACGTACCGAATTGCTAACCAACGCACGCGCGAGAAAGATCCACACCACCAGGTAGAAAACGGCGCGCCCGAGGAAGAATGGCCTGTCCAGCCAGACGCCCTTGAATCCCACCATCAGGTGTTGCAGCGCTGGTGACGGGTCGGTCCACGGGTAAAGCGAGGGGCGCAGGATCAGCACTATCAGGATCCCCACCGCGCCCACCGGCAGCAGCGTGACCATGGCCTCGGGGATGCGACGCAGGGCCGTGGCCCAACCCGCGCCACTCAGGTATTGCGTGGTGAGGAACAAGCCCCCACCCAGACCCAGGCCGACGATGCCGAAGCTCAGGAGGAGCAGGTTCGCGAAGGCCCTGTCCGGATTGACGAAGAAGCCCAGCACCATCGTGCCCAGGCCGACGAGCACCATGGCCTGGAGCAGCCGCCGGGCGAGAGTGCTGAATTCGATGTTGGCGTTGGCGAGGTTCATGAGCCGGACTCCCCGGTATCTGGAGGGAGTTCAGAGTTTTCGTCGGGCACGCCCGGGGCATCGGCACCGACATCGGCCTCGGCCTCTGCATTGGCGGCGGCCTGGGCAGCCGCAGAATCCGCAGCCGCCTTTGTCACTGCACGGGCCTGGAGCTCCCGCACGTGCGTCACGATTTGCCAGCGCTGGGTGGGCGGGATCTGCGCGGCATGCGCCGGCATGTTCTTCTGCCCGAAAGTGATGATGTGGAACATCTGCCCGTCAGCGAGGCCGTTGGCCTGCTCGGTGAACAGCGATGGCGGCGGCGGAAAGCCCTTTGCGGCAACGGGCCCGTCCCCGGCGCCAGTCGCGCCGTGGCAGGGATGGCAGAAGATGCCGAAGCCGGTCGCGCCGAGCTCCTGCGTGGTTGGATCCTCGGCATCGAGCGGACTAACCAGATCGCGTCCGGCCCGCTTCGCATCCTCCGGCGTCTCGTCGTAGTAAAGCGGCTGCCGGCCACGCGCCATGGTTCCCTGCGGTGGCTCCTGCAAGGTCATACCGTTGGCGAAAACCGCGTTGCGCGAGAAGGATTCCGCAGAGACCGAGTAGGCCATGTCCGGCATGAATTCGACATTGGGCTGGGAGCGGTCACGTCCGCTGCTCATCGTCAGCAGTACGCAAACAATCGTGCCCAGCAACAGCGCTATGTTGATGCGTGTGTTCGTGCTCATTGCAGCGGCTCCTGCTTCACGCGCTCGATCACTTCAACCACGTTGAAGCGCGCGAACATCTCTTCGGCCGCGACCTTGTCAAATCCAGCATCGGTTTCTTCCAGGACCAGAGCGAAGCGGTCATCGGTGACGCCCTCCACGGGCAACTTCGTCTTGCGTCCTGGCAGCAGCCGCTGTCCGATCACGAAGGCGACCACCGTGCCAACACCAGCGAACAGGACCATCACCTCGAAGGTCACGGGGAAGAAGGCGGGCAGGGAATCCCAGGGCTTGCCGCCCACGTTCACCGGCCAGTCGATGGCCGTGGACCAGTACTCGAACCACACCTTCAGGCCGGCGCCAAGCAGACCCAGCATCAGGGTGATGAGGGGCAGGCGCGTGCGGCCGAGGCCCATCGCATGCTCCAGCCCGTGCACCGCATAGGGCGCATAGACATCAACGATCTTGTACCCCATTTCGCGCGCTGTCCGCGTGGCGCCGAGGATGTCTTCCTCGGCCATGAACACGCCGAGCAGGTAGCGCCGGTTTTCACGATCCATGGCCGGACCCCCTTCCAATCCCCAGCACGCCCTTCACTTCGCCCATCGCGATCACGGGCACGAAGCGCACGAAGAGCAGGAACAATGTCAGGAACAGACCAAAGCTGCCGAGCAGCGTGGCGATCTCCACCAGCGATGGCGAGTAGTCAGCCCAGCTCGCAGGCAGATAGTCGCGGTGCAGCGAAGTGACGATGATTACGAAGCGCTCGAACCACATTCCGATGTTCACGAAGATCGTCAGGATGAACACGATCAAGAAGTTCTCACGCACCCTCTTGAACCAGAAGAGCTGTGGCGTGATCACGTTGCAGCTGACCATCGTCCAGTAGGCCCATGCGAACGGACCCATCGCCCGGTTCAGGAATGTGAACTGCTCGTACTTGTTACCCGAGTAGGCAGCGGTGAAGAACTCCGTCCCGTAGGCGAGGCCAACCAGAGATCCGGTGAAGAGCATCAGCTTGGTCATCGCGCCCAGGTGCTGCTTGGTGATGTAGTCCTCGAGATGCATCGTCTTGCGCGCGATGAGCATCAGCGTCAGCACCATGGCCATGCCCGAAAACACGGCGCCGGCCACGAAGTAGGGCGGGAAGATCGTGGTGTGCCAGCCCGGGATCACCGAAGTCGCAAAGTCCCAGCTCACGATGGTGTGCACGGAGATGACCAGCGGCGTAGCCAGACCGGCCAACAGCATGTAGACGGTCTCGTAGCGCAGCCAGGTCCTGTAGGATCCGTTCCAGCCGAGCGCCAGGAAGCTCATGATGTTCTTGCGCAGGCCCGGCTTGAGCCGGTCGCGAATCGTCGCGAGGTCGGGCACCATTCCGATGTACCAGAAGGTGAGCGAGATCGTGAAGTAGGTCGCGATCGCGAAGAAGTCCCAGACCAGCGGCGAGCGGAAGTTGATCCACAGGGGACCGCGCGCGTTGATATAGGGGAACATCCAGTAGGCGAACCAGGGCCGGCCCATGTGGATCAGCGGGAAAATTCCCGCGCACATCACCGCGAAGATCGTCATCGCCTCGGCAGCACGATTGACCGAAGTTCGCCAGCGCTGCCTGAACAGGAACAGCACCGCGGAAATCAGTGTTCCCGCGTGACCGATGCCGATCCAGAACACGAAGTTCGTGATGTCAAAGGCCCAGCCGACGGTATTGTTCAGGCCCCAGACGCCGATGCCGGTCATGATCTGGTAGCCGATCGCCACCGCTCCCAGACCGAGCAGGCTGGCCGAGGCCAGGAACGCGGCCCACCAGGTGCCGGACGGCTTGCCGTCCAGCAGGCGACAGATGTCTGCCGTCACCTGGCCCGGCGTCTTGTTGCCCTCGATCAGGGGCCGCTGCTGAAGGACGTGCTCACTAGCCATGCTGCGGGCCTTCGTGGTCGGTTGGGCGATTTCGTACGAGGCTGGTGTAGCCGACCGAGGGCTGCACACCAATCTCCGCGAGAACCTGGAAATGGCGACGACTGTCCCGCGCGCGGGCCACCGCACTCTCGGGATCGTTCATGTCGCCGAAGCTGATGGCCTGCGCCGCACAACTCTGCTGGCAGGCCATGCGGATGTCGCCGTCGGCGACAGGGCGTCGCTGCTGACGGGCGACGATCTTGGCCTCCTGGATCCTCTGCGCGCAGAAGGAGCACTTCTCCATGATCCCGCGCGACCGGATCGTCACATCCGGATTCATTGCCAGGTTCTCGTGTTCGTCTTCGTGTGCGTACTCGAACCAGTTGAAGCGCCGCACCTTGTACGGACAGTTGTTCATGCAGTAGCGCGTGCCCACGCAACGATTGTAGACCTGCTGGTTCAGACCCTCGTCGCTATGAACTGTCGCCAGGACCGGGCACACCGTCTCGCACGGCGCGTTATCGCAGTGATGGCACATCATCGGCTGATGTGAAACATCCACATCTCCGTTGCCGGTTCCATTTGATCTGTCGCCGCCCGCGGTGGCCGGGTCCCGATCAACGAAGTACCGGTCAATGCGCAGCCAGTGCATCTCGCGGTTGCGGCGCACCTCATCCTTGCCCACTACCGGTACGTTGTTCTCGACCTGGCAGGAGGTCACACAAGCCGAACAACCCGTGCAGAGCGTGAGGTCGATGACCATCCCCCAATGATGACCTTCATAGGGATGATCGACCGGCCACATGTTGCCACCGTCATGGTGCTCGATGGCATGTTCGCCAAAGTGGGGATCCATCAGTGCGGCGACCGTGGTCTCCTGCACATTGGGTCGGCGCTCGCCGCCCTCGGGCGCGAGATGCGGCGGGACATCCAGGGAGTGGTAGTCCTGAGTGCGTGCGAGTTCACGCCGCGCACCGGTTGCCTCAACGGTCACACTGCGCCCGGCGAACTTGCGTCGCCCGCCCTCGAAGGCGAGTACAGCAGTGGCAGAGGCACCCACCAGACCGTCGGACCCGACCGTAGGCTTGCGCTCGATCCAGCCCGGACCCACGCCCTCGAAACGCCTGCTGAGAACCGATCCATAACCAAGAGCGACGGCGACCGCCGAATCGTGCTGGCCCGGCTGGATCAGCACCGGCACCTCGACAGCTGCATCCTGGCCGAGGGCCACCCGCACGACATCTCCGTCCTGGAGCGAGAGCCGTTCCGCCGTTGCGGGCGACAGACTTGCGTAGTTATCCCAGACGGACTTGGTCACCGGGTCGGGCAGCTCGTGCAGCCAGGGATTGAAGGCGTGTGCGGACGACGGTATCGCGACCTTGCTGTAGAGCACGAGTTGCAGGCCGCTTGCATCCGGGTCACTCGCAGCATGCACACCGTCCGGCCTGAAGTTACCCGCGTTCTGGCGTACATCGCGCATCTCGAAGCCATCGTGCAGGAGCTTGTCGAAGCGGCGCACGTCACCACCGGAGCTGGCCAGGACCTGGTCTCGAACGGGGACCACCGCTCCCGTGGTCCACATCGAGAGCGACTCTTCGAGCTGCCGCGTTGCGCCCATAGGTGCAACGATCGGCTGTGTGTAACTCATGAGGCCCGTGATGTTATCGTTGTCCGACCAGGACTCGAGATAGTGGTGGTCGGGACAAATGAAGTCGGCGTGGGCTGAGGTCTCGTCCTCGTAGGGTGAGAAGCTGACGACCAGCTGCATCGCATCGAGCCGTTGCGCCAACGCTGCGCCGGCCGGCAGGTCGAGCACCGGGTTCAACCCGTCGACGAACAAGGCATCGATCCGTCCGGCCGCGATCTCGTCGAGCAGCAGAGAGAGTTCGGTCTCGCTGCTGCCGGCATGGTGAGCCGGCTGCGCGAGATCCAGGCACTTGCCATAGGCGCCAAGAAGTTCGTTCGCGGCATTGCAAAGCGTCTGCGCGGCGAGATCGTCGGCACCGCAAACGACCAGGGCCTGATCCCGGTGTTCCCAAAGCCTGGCGGCGATGGCCGCAATCTGTGCGTCGTCGACTGAAGTCAGCGGACGATCCTGGATCTGCCGCAGCGAACGGTGCGCGTGCTGGCTGAGGTGCCGCACAAGCTGGTTCAAGACGGCGGCCCGCTCGCCCGGTGCGATGCGCAGGCGGAGATCGGCCTTGGTTCCGGTAACGCTCATGCGCGACTCAAACTGGACGTGCTCGGAGAAACCGTTCTCGAGCGCGTCACCGCGTCGCCGCGAACTCCAGGCCGCCGTGAACTCGACCGGCGAGATCCAGGTGCCGAGAAAATCCGCATCGACGGAGACGATGACCTGCGCGCGGTCAAAGTGGTAGCGCGGCACGGTTGCGACACCGTGAGTGAGCCCGTGCGCCTCCGCTATGGGCATCTGCGAGTTGGCCGATGCCTCTACGAGCCGACCATTGTCGAATGTCGCAAGGAACTCTTCGACCCTGGCCCGCTTGTTCGGGCTGGTGATCGGCGCACCAAGCCAGGCCACGCGACCGGAAGCAGAACGCAGTTGTCGCAATCGATCACCGAGCGCGACGTCGACGCTGGCCCAATCGCTCGCCTTGCCGTCCATGACTGGCGCCCGCAGGCGATGGCTGTCATAAAGCCCGAGCAACGAAGCCTGACCCACGGCACAGAGTCCACCATGAGACAACGGATGATCGGGATTGCCCTCGAGCTTCACGGGGCGACCGTCGCGGCTGCGGGCCAGCATTCCGCAGCCGGCGCTGCAGCCGCCGCAGGTAGTGGCGTACAGATCTGAGCGTCCGGCGATTACGCCTTCGGGCTGTTCCAGGTAAGGCAGGGCTTCTTCTTCGCTCACAGCAGTGCAGCCGAGCATCATCGTGCCGATGAAGGCGAATCCGGTGGCCTGCATGAAGTGACGCCGCGAGACACCGTTCAGCAGGTCTTTCTGCAGCGGCGCGCCGGCCCCACCATCGGGGAGCTCCGGGAGCCGTTGTCCCCAACCATCTGGTTTGCTGGCGGGTTTGTTGGACATCCTTCTCGCTCCTGCTAGTAGTGGCAGGCGACGCAATCGATAGATGCGTCGACTTCCTGGCCGGCGACACCCGTCGCGTTCACGTCGCGATGACAGTTCACGCACCAGCCCATGCTCAGGTCCTCGACCTGGCGCACGCGCTCCATTGTCTCGATCGCGCCGTGGCAGCGCTGGCAGGCCAGGCCCACGGAGACGTGCGGGCGATGATCGAAGTACACGTAGTCGGGCACGCGGTGGATCTTGGTCCATCTGATTGGAGACTGATCAAGATCAGGATCCCGTTCCGCTTTGCCGTCCAGGGCCAGGGCCGTATAAACCTTCTGGATCTCCGCGGACATGACCGGAACGGGATCGCGCTCTTCTGCCTTCGCCAGCTCGTCCTCGGCCCGGATCGCGCCCAACGTGGCCTGCACGAAGCGGTGGCAATTCATGCACACGCTGGCCGGCGGGATTCCCGCATGCCGACTCTTGTCGGCGCCAAAGTGGCAGTACTGGCAGTCGATCTGCAGCTCGCCCGCATGCAGGCGGTGCGAGTAGGCGATCGGCTGTTCCGGCGTATAGCCCTTGCGGTTCCACAGGATGTGCGCGCCGTCCTCCTGTGAAGCCAGGACGATCACGCTGAACAGGAAGGCCACCGCCAACACGCTGGTCAACACATGCCGGTTCATGAATTCCCCCTGCGCATCGCGTCTGCCAACTCACCACTGCACACGATCAAGATCTCCTCGCCTGCCCAGCGGCAGGCCATTCGCTAGCGGCTGATGCGCCGCGTGCTCGGGTTCCAGTTCCAACGCACGACCTGCGTCTTGCGCCAGAGGTAGTGGTTCGGAACCACGAGGATGTGAACCAGGCGCGTGAACGGGAAGAAGCCGATCACGAGCCAGGCGTTGACGATGTGCAGCTTGACCATCCACGGCATCGCCACCACGTAACTGATCTCCGGGTTCAGCTTGAGCACGGACCAGAGATAAGGCGTGGCCGCAGCTGCGAACCATGACGAGCCCCACGGATGAACAACCGCGCTGTAGACACCGGTGAAGGCCTGTAACAGGAGCAGCAGATACAGCACCCAGTCAGAGGGCGTGGTCACCGTGCGCGCCTTCACGAAAACCCAGCGCCGCACGAGGATCACGACCAGCCCGATGAGGGTCATCAGGCCGAAGATCAGCGCCGAGACTTCCAGGATGTACAGACGCAGCGGCGCGCCGTTGAAGGCGAGGATCTGCCGCGGGATCAGGAAGGCGACGACATGGCCGGTCAGTACGATGAGGATCCCGTAGTGGAACGGCACCAGCGCCCAGAAGTGCTGCTCGTTCTCCAGGAACTGCGAGGAGAGGCTCGAGTAGGTGAACTTCTGGTCGCGGTATCGCTGGATCGACACCAGCAGGAAGAGCATGATCGCCAGGTACGGCAGCACGCCGAAGAAGATCTGGTCGAGATAGGCGAGTGCGGCTTGCATTCTCTATTCCCCCCCGCCGTTGCCGTTACCCTGGCCCGCGCCGGCGGCTTCCCGGGTTTCCCAGGTGCCCTCTTCGCAGGTCCACTTCGGGCCGCCGAACTCGGCAATGAGCCGGGTGGAGACTGCCGTGAGCAGATGGCGGAACGGGTTGTCCTGGTCCTTGATGCTGCCGACCATGCGCTTCAGCGTGGGCGTGACTGCCTCGGTCGCGAAACGTTCGGCCTCAGAATCCTCCATGCGGCCCAGCACGCGCAGCACGTGCACCAGGTGGTCGGGCAGTTCACCGGTCTCGGGAACTTCGTACTTCCGCATCTCCTCGCGCATCCAGACCATGAAAGAGCCACGGTCATAACGCTCGCCGAAGAGGTGCCAGCCGACCTCGCAGCAGCACTCGGGATTCAGGTCGAAGGTGCGCGTGAACAACTCCTCCACGCTCGAACCTTCCAGGGCCTTCAGGCCCTGCTCGAAAGCTTCCATCTCTGCCGCAGCCTCCGGAGTCTTCTCCACGAAGGCCTTCCGCACATCTTCCACCGCGCACATGTAGCCGGGTGGCGGGTAGGCAAAGAGCGTGGACATGCGGTCGAACAGCATCGTGCGCGTTTCCATCACAAACCTCTCTGGGGGCCGGAGCTGAAGCCGAAGCCCGTGCTCTGACGGTGCTCGTGCGTGCTCTCCATCATCTCGATTGCCTCTTCGCGTTGCGCCGGCGGGATCACGAAGCGGTCGTCGAAGGTGCACAGCGAGGTCAGCCGATAGAGCTCCTCGGCCTCGTCGACGGTGAGGTCGGCCTCGCGCAGCATGGCTTCCGCGGTCTCCATCGTTATATCACCGACCGTGACTGCGCGGCGGTACCAACGCACCGCCTTCTGCTTCTTGAGCGCGTAGATGACCTTGCCCTCATGGCCGGCGCCGAAGAGGTTGGCCAGGAACTTCACCGGCACGCGCGAACTCTCGATGTCGTGGAAGAATCCTCGCTCGAGGTTGTCGACCGATTCCCCATTCTGCTGCGACATCACCGGTGACATCGGCGGCACGTAAAAGAGCATCGGCAGCGTGCGGTACTCGATGTGCGGCGGCAGCGCGATCTTCCATTCCTTCACGAATTTGTAGACTGGCGACTTTTGCGCCGAGTCGATCACCGCGTCATGGATGCCGGACTTCTTGGCGGCCTCGATGACCTGCGGATCGTGCGGGTCGAGGATCATCGAGCGATGGCCCTCGATCAGCTCGGACTCTTCCATCTTGGCGATCTCTTCGATGCGGTCGGCATCGTAGAGCAGCACACCGAGGTAGCGGATGCGGCCGACGCAGGAGTGGAAGCAGGCCGGCGCCTGGCCGGTCTCCACACGCGGGAAGCAAAGGATGCACTTCTCGGACTTGCCGGTGTGCCAGTTGTAGTAGGTCTTCTTGTAGGGGCAGGCCGACACACATGAGCGCCAGGCGCGGCAACGCTTCTGGTCGATCAGCACGATACCGTCTTCGCCGCGCTTGTAGAGCGCACCCGAGGGGCATGACGCCACGCAGGCCGGGTTGACGCAGTGGTTGCAGATCCTGGGGAAGTAGAAGAAGACCAGGCGCTCGATCGCATTCATCTGTGAGCGCTGTTCTTCGGTCAGACCCTCGAGGTTGGGATCGTTCTCGGCGTAGATCGGCGAGCCACTGAGATCATCGTCCCAGTTCGGGCCGGACTTGACGTCAATGTACTCGCCAGTCACACGCGAGATCGGGCGTGCCGTCGGCTGGTCCGGACCCTCGGGGGCGTTGAAGAGGTTTTGGTAATCGTAGGTCCAGGGCTCGTAGTAATCGTCCATGCTGGGCATGTGCGGATTATGGAAGATGTTCGGGATGATCCGCTTCTTGTCCGTGGCACGCAGGTTGAGGTGCTTGCCGTCGGACTCCCAACCGCCCTTGTACTTCTCCTGGTCCTCCCACAACGACGGATAGCCGGTGCCCGGCTTGGTCTCCACGTTGTTCCACCACATGTAGTCGGTGCCCGGACGGTCGGTCCATATGTTCTTGCAGGCGATGCTGCAAGTGTGGCACCCGATACATTTGTCCAGGTGAAAGACCATCGAGATTTGCGAACGAACGTTCATCTTCGTCTCCCTGCCGTTACCAGATGAGCTCGGGGCACTTGCGGACCAGGATGTGCGTATCCCGGTTGACGCCCGTCGGACCCCAGTAGTTGAAGTGGTAGGTAAACTGGCCATAGCCACCGACCATCAGGTTCGGCTTGAGCCGCGTCCGCGTAAGACTGTTGTGACCGCCAGCCCGACGGTTGCCACGCAACGGTGACTTCGGCACCGAGTAGGTGCGCTCGGGCGAGTGGTACTGGATGCAGATGCCCCGCGGTATGCGAGCGCTCACCACTGCACGCGTGACCACAACCCCGTTATCGTTGTGGACCTCAACCCAGTCATTGTCCTTGATCTCGAGCTGCACGGCGTCTTTGTGGTTCAGCCACAGGGGCTCCACACCGCGCGAGAGCGTAGTCATCCGCTCGTTATCACCATAGGTGGAGTGGATGTGCCACTTGCCGTGCGGCGTGAGGTAGTTGAGCATCATCGTGTTGCCCACTTCCTTACTGAAGCGCAGGTCGGAATATTCCGTGGGCATCGGCTTGGGCTTGTGCGTGGGCAGGTGCTCGCCGAACTGCAGGTAGCCCGGGTGATCCAGGTAGAAGTGCTGGCGTCCGGTCAGTGTCCGCCACGGCACGCCCGCTTCGACGTTGTAGGTGAAGGGCGCGTAAGCCCGGCCCTTGGAGATCAGCCCCGACCACATCGGGCTGTTTACGAAACGCCGTGGCTGGGCGGCGAGGTCCTGGAAGGTGACCTCAACATCACGCGAGCCCTCGGCCAGATGCACCAGGGGTAACCCGACCTTCTCCTCCATATTCTTGTACGACCGGTACGCCAGCTCCCCATTGGTCACCGATGCAAAGCGCAGGATGATGTTGCACACATCCCGGTCTTCCTTCAGCGACAGGTAGGTCTGGCCGTCCCACTTCTCGGCCGGCATCTTTTTGAGTGCGGCATCGTAGTGGTCGTCGATCGCGTAGTGCGTTCCATGCGCGCCGAGCCCGTTCTTGCGGGCCAACGGGCCGAACGAACAGTACTGCTTGTAGAGGTTCTTGTAGTCACGCGTCACGACCTTCAGCCCTGGCATCGTCTTGCCGGGGATGGCCTCCACCTCGCCCGTGATCCAATCCTTCATCTCGGTCTGGGCGATTTCCGCCGGTGTATCGTGCGCCAGCGGCACGGCCACTACATCGCGCACTGGCTCGGGGAAGTGCTTCTCCGCCAGCTCGGAGAACTTTTCGGCGATCGCTCGGAAGATCTGCCAATCGCTCTTCGACTCCCAGCAAGGAGGAACGGCCTTCTGCAACGGATGGATAAAGCTGTGCATGTCCGTCGAGTTGAGGTCGTCTTTCTCGTACCAGGTCGCCGCAGGCAGGATGATGTCCGAGTAAAGCGCCGAGGTATCCATGCGGAAGTTGAGATCGACGATGAGGTCCATCTTGCCCTCGGGCGCGATCTCGTGCCACTTGACCTCGTTGACCGAACCCTCGGCCATGTCCTCGGCGATGGCATTGGTGTGCGTGCCGAGGTAGTGCTTCAGGAAGAACTCGTGGCCCTTGGCACTGGACATCAGCGCGTTGCCACGCCAGATGTACCAGATCCTCGGCCAGTTCTCCTCAGCATCGGGATCCTCGACCGAGAACTGCATCTCGCGCGACTTGAGCTTGTCGACGACCCACTGCACGATCTCTTCGTCCGTGGTGGCGCCGTCGGCTTCGGCCTGGTCGGCCAGCTCGAGCGAGTTGCGGTTGAACTGCGGATAGAAGGGCAGCCAGCCGTTGCGCACGGCCTTGACCTGCACGTCCATTGTATGTCCCTGGGCCAGCGAGCCTTCCGGTTGGTTGGGCGGGACGGTGTGGTAATCGGTAAACGACCGTTCGTAGCGCCACTGGTCGCAGTTGACGTAGTGCCAGCTCGGTGCGTTCTGCAGGCGCGATGGACCGTACCAGTCCTTGGCCATGGCGATCGATCCCCAGGACTCACCTGGTGCGAGCTTCTCCTGGCCGACGTAGTGCGCCAGACCGCCACCATTCTTGCCCACACAGCCGCAGAACATCAGCGCGTGGATGCCCGCGCGATAGATCAGGTTGTTGTGGTACCAGTGGTTGATACCGGCACCGATGATGATTGTGCACTTGCCCTCTGTGTGCATGGCCGTGTTGGCCCACTCGCGGGCGAAGCGCAGCAGCGTGTCGCGACCCAGACCCGTGTACTTCTCTGACCAGGCCGGCGTGTAGGGCTTGTCTTCATTGAAGTCGGCCGGGTAGTCACCTGGAAGGCCGCGCGCCACGCCGTACTGGGCCATCAGCACGTCGTAGATCGTGGCGACCGAGATCGTGCTGCCATCAGCGCCCTGCAGCTTGCGTACGGGCACACCGCGGCGAATCGTCTCGCCCTCACCGAAGTCGTCGAATTCGAGCTGGAGGACTTCATCATGCTGATCCAGGAAGCTGAGCTCCGGATCGATCGGCGAACCGTCCTCGGCATCCTCCAGCTTGAGGTTCCACTTGCCCTTCTCCTCGCCCCAACGATGGCCGACGCTGCCACCAGGCATCTTCGGACGACCGTCTTTGATGTCCCACATCAGGAACTTCCAGTCACCGTTCTCCACATCTGCGTACGCACTCAGGCGATTGGCGCGCAGGCACTGGTCCGGCTTGTTTCCGTCCGCTGATGTCTTCACCTCCACCAGCAACGGTGCATCCGTGAACTCCTTGGTGTAGTCCAGGAAGTAGGGCACGCGCTGTTCGTGGTGGAATTCCTGCAGGATCACGTGGTTGACAGCCATCCACCATGCGCCGTCCTGCCCGGCGTTGATCGCGACCCACTCGTCGGCGTACTTGGCGACCTGATTGAAGTCCGGTGCGAAGACCCACATCTTGGTGCCGTTGTGCCGCGCCTCGGCTGCAAAGTGACAGTCTGGCGTGCGCGTCATGTTCAGGTTCGAACCCGTCACGGCCAGCATCTTGGCGTTGTACCAGTCCGCAGACTCGTTGACGTCGGTCTGTTCGCCCCAGGCCTCTGGCGAGGCCGGCGGCAGATCGCAATACCAGTCATAGAAGGACAGCCCCAGGCCACCCATCAACTGCAGCATGCGTGAACCGGACGCGTAGCTGATCATCGACATGGCCGGGATCGGCGAGAAACCAGCGATGCGATCGGGCCCGTGCTCCTTGATCGTGCTGGTGTTGGCCGCGGCCATCATTTCCAGGACCGTGTCCCAGTCCACTCGGCGCAATCCACCCTTGCCGCGTGCGCGCTGCCAGCGCTTGCGCTTCACGGGATCGCTGACGAGCGACTTCCAGGCCTCGACCGGGTCATCGTAGGAACCGCGCGCTTCACGCCACAGGTCCAGCAACGCCCCGCGCATGTACGGATACTTCACGCGCAACGGGCTGTAGAGGTACCAGGAGTAGGAGATACCCCGCTGGCAACCACGTGGCTCGTAGGGCGGCAGGCCGGCCTCGAGCTCAGGGTAATCGACCTGCTGCATCTCCCAGGTGACGATGCCGTCTTTGACATGGATGCCCCAGCTGCAACCGCCGGTGCAATTCACGCCGTGCGTGCTGCGCACCACTTTGTCGTGCTGCCACCGGTTGCGATAGAACTCCTCCCAGCCTCGCGCTTCGGGAGCGATTTCATCTGCAATCCAGGGGATCTTTGAGTCGCTGCTCATCGAGGTTCCTCTCAGCTCGCGTCTACGAGCGGGCGGCGCACGGCGCGGAATCGCCGTCTCCAGATTCCATCGAGCGCGGCCAGGGCCAGCGCAGTCCCGAACAAACCGATCAGGAAGAAATTCAACATCGGCACCGCGGTATCGTCGGCTGGTGCCTGGGCAGTGCTCTCGAAGAAAGCCACGAGCGCGAGGATCTCTTCGGAGTCCATCGGGTAACCGGCGAAGACCGGCCGCATCGTCGTGGTCGACGGTCCCTGCAGCCATGCCGCCAGTGCGGGGCGACTGCCGATGCGCTCGTAGACTTTGGTCAGGTCAGGGCCGAGCCTGCCGCCGCTCAGGCCACCGAGTTCGTGCACGGTGTGGCAGGCCACGCAGGCCGGGCCGCCCGATTCGAGCTCGCGGCTGCCGAGGAAGATTTCGCGCCCGGCAATAATGTCATCGGGCGTGAAGGGGCGATCACTGATCTGCGAGCCGGCGAACTGCGACTCTTCGAGGCCGGATTCCTCGAGGATCATGGCCAGCAGCGCCTCGACGCGCGCGCGGGAGATGCCCGGCACGGCCGGCATCACCACGCCGCGGGCCTCGTCCAGGATCTGGCGGGCGTAGGGGTCGCCGCTGTTGATCATGGCCTGCGGGTTCAGGACGAACTCCATCAGCCACTCGGTATCGCGCCGCTCGTGCACGTCCTTGAGGTCGGGGCCTACCAGACGCCCGCCGCCGATGGTGTGGCAGCTGTAGCAATTGGTGCGGAAGAAGTCCGTGGATTCCTGGGCTTGCGCGGCTTGCGGGGTTATCGCCGTGGCAATTACCAGCAATGTGGCCATCAGGAATGCGGCCATCAGTAATCGGGCAATCGCACAGGCTCTTGTCCTGCCGTCTTGCATGGTGATCCTGCCTCCAGTGTCTGGGAGCATCATGACCCTCCCTGACCCGGTTCCTGGGAATCCGGCTGCTCGAAGAACACCCGGGGGAAGAGAATTTCATCCTCAATGCGGGCGTGGCGCTTGATTCTGTTTTCGACGGCGAGCAGCGCGGAGTAGAGCTCCTGCCACTCCTCACTGGCATCGGTGGGAGCGGTCAGATCCGTGGTCAGTTCGCGCATTCGCGCCAGGGCCTTGTCCATGGCCACGTGCTCGAGCTCGAGGTCGCGGATGGCGCCACGGATTTCCTGCGCGTTGCCGGCAAGCACGGCCGGATAGATGACCTGCTCTTCGCTGTCGATGTGGCGGGCCAGGCCTTCGCGCATCGCCTGAAGGTGTGTGCCCAGGCCCGTCGGGGCCTGTTCGTGGGCCGCGAACTGGTTCTCTACCGTCTCCGAAAGCACGACCAGCCGACCGACTTCCCTGAGCAACCACACGTGGTCGGTCTGCAGGGGATCGGCGATCAGATCGGGGATCGGAGTGGTCTCGAGATCCTCCAGGGGGCGTTCGGGGCTCAACGGCGGGCTTTCGGAGAGGGGGGCGTTCGTAGCCGGTGTTTCCGGTTGGTTCCGGAAGTTCCTGAATGTCCCCCATCGCAACCGATGTGCCGGCTCACATAATCACCCTAGAAGCGGATTGGAGGCGGTGGTTATCATCCTGACTACGCCATCACGTTGTCCCGGAGGTCCGCTGCGTTGTCCGATAGACAGCATTCCGAATCACGCCTCGCCGCCGTTCTCGATATGGCGCGCGACCTCACCGTGGCGCTCGAACCCGAGGAGCGCTATCGCCGCATCCTCAGCACCGCGCACAGCGTGATTCCCTACGATGCCGCCTGCCTGCTCCTGCTCGAGGGCACCGAACTCATCCCTGTAGCCACGGTTGGACTGCGCTCGGCAATTGCCGGTGAACGCTTCGAACGCGAGGATCATCCGCGCCTGGACGCCATCCTGCGCTCATCGATCCCCGTGCGCTTTGACCCGGAGACCACGCTGCCCGATCCCTTTGACGGTTTCGTCGAGGGCGTCGATGCAGACAAATTCCCGGTCCACGCCTGCGCCGGCTGCGCCATCACCGACGAGGGCACGGTGATCGGAGCGATCACCTTCGACGCATTGCACGCCGATGCATTCGATTGTGTGCAGAATCGGGACCTGGAAACCTGGGCCGCCCTGGCCGGTGCTGCCATGCGCATCGCCTCATTGCTCAGCTCGATGAAGCAAAAGATCGATCACTCGGCCGAGGTCGCGAAGAACCTGCACAAGAACATGTCCGAGTCCACGGGCGAGGCGATGATCGGCTCGAGCCTGAACATGAGGAAGCTGATCAACGAGATCAACGTCGTCGCGCCGAGCCAGCTACCCGTGCTGATCACCGGCGAGACCGGCGTCGGCAAGGAACTCGTGGCCCGCCGCGTGCACGCGACCTCGACGCGACGCGACGAGGCGCTGATCCAGGTCAACTGCGCCGCGCTACCGCTGTCGATTGCCGAGAGCGAACTCTTCGGCCATGTGAAGGGGGCCTTCACCGGGGCTCATGCCGACCGGCTGGGCAAATTCGAGATCGCGCACGAGGGGACGCTGTTCCTGGACGAGATCGGCGAATTGCCGCTGGATCTGCAGGGCAAACTGCTGCGGGCCATTCAGAATGGCGAGGTGCAGCGGGTGGGTTCGGACAAGCTGGTCCGGGTCAATGTACGACTGATCACTGCCACCAACCGCGATCTGCAGGCCGCAGTGCGCGACGGGCAGTTCCGCGCCGATCTCTATCACCGGTTGGCCGGGTTTCCGCTACATGTCACCCCGCTGCGCGAACGGCGCGACGACATTCCTTTGTTGGCCGATCACTTCGTGGCCAATTGTCGGCGACGCCTCGGAGTCGAGCCGGTGCGCATTGCTCCGGATGCGATGCAGAAGCTCACATCCGAGGCCTGGATGGGGAACGTGCGCGAGCTGGAGTACGTAATCAGCCGCGGCATGCTGCGTGCGTCGCGCGGGCCGAATCCGCCCGGGGTGACCTTGCTCAAGGCGAATCATCTGGATCTGGGATCTGAACCAGTGGCGGCCGCCGCAACGATGGTCCCCGATGCCGTGCGAGCTGTGCCTGCCGCTGCCGGCCTGGGCTTCAGCGAGCATTGCGATCTGTGCAAACGCACGCGGATCGAGGATTCACTGGAGGAGAGTAGGGGTAACTGGGCCGCTGCTGCGCGGACATTGGGAATGCACCGCAGCAACCTGCACAGGCTGGCATCGCGGCTGGGGATGAAGTCCGAGGCTGAGTAAGTTCGACCGGGCCACCCTGCGCCCAAAGCCCTACCTGAAAAACCCGCCGAATGTCCCGAAGTAAGTCGCATCAAATTCGTCCAGCGCTGTCCGGGCCTCTGCACTTGGCTCACCGTAGACATGCACGTTCGTTGGCTCAAAGCAGCCCATGAAGCGCTCGGCGTATTTCTGCCCGAAGGTGCCAATGTGGACCATGGCTGCGTCCGAGTCGGCGTAGCGTTCGTAGAGGTGGCAGGTGCTGCTGTCCTCGGTCAGGAACCACTCGTAGGCAAGGGTGCCGGGCTCCGCCTGCGTGGACTCGACCATTTCGCGCATCAGGGTGCGGGCGTTGTCGAGTTCACCGTCGCGGACGGACATCAGGACGATCCAGGTGAGGGCGTTGGACATGGGCGTGTGCTCCTTGGGCGAGTGCTCGAATCTTGGGGATGCCGACTAGGGGGCGTGCGAAACCCTATTTCGGGCTGGTCGACGCGTCAATCCGGAAGCGGCAGTTCCGGCGCCGGAACTGC
>Ga0164313_10001753_pt1 | contig 19351 bp, 14 predicted proteins | sample GuaBasSedimGuay4_FD_113735 | JGI IMG/M metagenome (GOLD analysis project Ga0164313, IMG submission 113735) | Subseafloor sediment microbial communities from Guaymas Basin, Gulf of California, Mexico - Guay4, Core 4569-4, 0-3 cm | ecosystem: Environmental > Aquatic > Marine > Hydrothermal vents... | reverse complement strand
TACAAATTCTTAAGCGGAAATTCTGTGAGCCTCGCCTATGGCAATCACAGTCAGATTGAACCACTTCAGGTCTATTTCTACGGCTACGAAACAGTGCCGGGCGAAACCCTCAGGCCCAACCTGGGATTATCTCCTTCTCGTTCCAACCATTTTGTAGTTGCCTACAACAGGCTGCTGACGGAAAACTTAAGATTAACGGCAGAAGTGTATTATCAGCACCTTTACAATATACCTGTTAAACCAGACAATTATTACTCGCTTGTTAATTTCAAAAAAGAGTACCTGGTGAATGATTCGCTGAGCAATCAGGGAGAGGGAACAAACCGGGGAATTGATCTCACTGTCGAAAGGTTTCTCAGCAAAAACTACTATTACCTTGTTACTGGCTCACTCCTGGATTCTAAATACCTTGGCGGGAATCATAAAACATACAATACCCGGTGGGATTATGGCTATGTGTTGAATTTTCTGTCGGGACGTGAGTTTTTCATGGGAAGGAACAGGGACAGGATCCTGGGGATTAGCGGACGCCTGGTTTTCCAGGGAGGGGAGAGAATCCATCCTATAGACCAGGAGAAATCACAAGAGGTTCAGGATGTGGTTTATGATTATACCAGGGCCTGGGAAGAGCGGTTCCCGAACACCTTCTATATTGACTTCACGGCAACCTTCAGAATCAACAAGCATAAATATTCATCTGTATGGGGAGTGCAGATCAAAAATATACTGCTTGAAAACTCAATATTCTATCATGAATTCAACACCACCGGGCAGGTGGTGGAAGTGAAAGGAGAGGGATTTATTTTTCCTAATATCAGCTATAAAATTGAATTTTAAAACTCCACTTCTTTCTTTATATATTTGAAGCCCGGTTTTTAAAGAATAATATGGTGAAAATGTTGATGCCACTTAATTCTGGAGATCCTGGTAAAACAGAAAGTAAAACCAGTTCACTATTTGTTGGTAACCACCGAATTTCTCTTATTTTTGAGTAGCAGCTAAACAGTTACCAAAAAACATTGAACAATGGGAAAATTTGATCTGAACCGCCGCCGGTTCCTTGGGGCACTCTCACTGGGCACAGCGCATCTGATGTTTAATAATCCTTTGTATGGAGCGAGAGGAAGGTTCACTTCAGCGGATCCGCTTCAGCGCATCACCCTGGGAAAATCCGGACTGAATCCCACATTACTTGGTGTGGGTACAGGTGTAAGTGGAGGGAATCGAAGCTCCTACCTCACCCGGCAGGATGCAGCCAAAAGTGTTGCAACACTTCGTCATGCTTATGACCGGGGCATTCGTATGTTTGACAATGCCGATACCTACGGGACCCATGGACTGGTAGCAGAAGCCCTGAAGGGTATGGAGAGGGATGAGATTGTATTGACCTCAAAAATATGGACCCGAAAAGGGGGAATTCCTGAAGTCGAACGTCCCGATGCCAACATAGTGGTTGACCGCTTTAGAAAAGAGTTGAACACCGAATACATCGACCTGGTGCAACTTCATTGCATGGTAGATGCCAATTGGACAGACGAGGAGAGAAGACAGATGGATATCCTTGAGGATCTGAAATTAAAAGGGATTATCAGGGCTCATGGCATTTCGGTACATACCCTGGATGCCATGAAATCGGGGGTAAAAGATCCATGGGTGGATGTGCTTCATGCCAGAATAAATCCCTATGGTATTGCCATGGACAAGCCCGATCCGGAAGAGGTGGTTGAGGTGATCCATCAGATGCATTCAAAAGGAAAGGGAGTGATTGGAATGAAACTGGTAGGGAATGGTGACCTTCGGAATGAGAGTGAGAAAATTGACCACTCACTCAGGTTTGTGCTTGGTCTGGGAAGTGTGGATATGATGATCATTGGTTTTGAGACCAGTGAGCAGATCGATAACTATCTGGACCGGACAGAGCTCGCTCTGAAAGAGTTGGTCTGAATCGGATGTGGGCCAGGAAAAGAGTAATATACATTATCTTCCTGTTGTCTTTAGTAGGTTTACCTGCACTGGCACAGAGTCCACTTTTTTACCTGGGATTTGACCAGATTCTAGATAACAGGGAGTACTATACAGAATATGGTTATCCCCAGACCATATTCGGAGCCAGGATCAATGGAGGTGTCTCTTTTAATTTTGATTCGGTACATCAGATCCGTGCAGGTGTCAATTATATGTATGAATACGGTGGAGAAATATTTGGAGTGACTCCACAGATCGATCTCTATTACAGCTATCGGTCGGACCATATCGATCTTTTTGTAGGATCCTTCCCCCGGCTTGAGCGAATAGACTACCCACTGATGCTGCTAACCGATTCGCTAAACTACTACCGTCCCAATATAGAGGGAGCTTCGGTCAGTTACAATTGGGATTGGGGTATAGCTCATGCCTGGGTGGACTGGATGGGCAGGGAGGGCGAAGAGATCAGGGAATCAATCCTGGCAGGTGGTGATGTCACGGTCCGATCTGAGATATTATATCTCACCACCATCACCACGCGAAATCATTTGGCCCATACTACGCAAGCTGACGACAACACTTTGATCAGGAACGATGGTTCACTATTGCTTATGGGTGGTGTGGACCTGTCGGAACGTGTCCAACTGGATAAGCTTGATATCTCAAGTGGCTGGGTCTCCAACTTTATGTTTGTAAGTCCTGAACCATTTATATGGGAACATGGCTGGTTAACAAAATTTGATATACGCAGAGACATCTTCGGAATCAGGGGATCCTGGTATATGGGCGGATCTTCCCACTTGATATATGGGGACCGGCTCTATAGTCATGGAGATTATGGAAGGATTGACCTATACATTGATCCCTTTCGAAATCCGCGTATTAGCTCCAAAATTGGATGGAACTTTCATTACTTGCCAGGGGATGGGCTATACCATTCCCAGCAACTTCTGATCTCCATTCGTCTTTAGATCTTACGAAGCAGGTCCATGGCAGTCATATATCCACCTAAGATAGCTCCTGAAAAGCCACCCCCAAATTTACCCCAGGCTGATGCCAGGCTGATGTTTTCGGGGAGTGCTTTTAGATACTCTGTTGATTTCCCCGGGTTCTGTGCAAATCCGTAGACTGCTCCTTCCGGATTAAGGGTAAATCTTTTTACAGTGAGCGAGGTACCAATTTCGGCATACTCTATGGCATCCATAAAGCCAGGAATGATCTTCTCCAGGCGTTCGTTGAGGGTATCAATCACATCCGACTTCATTCGGTTATACTCTTCCCTGCTAAGCCCCTCCCAGTCGGCTGAATAATCGATGCAGCATACTGCACCTACTCCTTTTCCTTCAGGGGCAAGTGCAGAGTCTACCTGGCTGTAATCCACAAATGCAAAGCTGCGTGTACCGAATTCGGCATGGTTATTTGCAAGGATATCCGATGGAGATTTAACCGACTTGTCGTAGATAAATGTGGAATAATTTGTACTGCCCAACTCTTTGAGCGATTTATTAAACCCATAGTAGACGGTGAGCAAAGAGGCACCTATGTTGTTGTGGCTGATTGAATCGGCAAGTTTCTTTCCGTCTGTTTTAGAGAGCAGGGTGGTTGCCAGATAGGGTACAGATGCATTCACAATGATTTCACTGCCCTGGTCTGAATAGGTTCCTTTGTCTCTGCCCCTGATTCCATTGTAGGTAACCCCAACTGCTATTTTTCTTTCATAATCGATGGAGGTGACCAGCATATTGAGTTTAACTTCCCCGCCATTCTCTGTGATGATATCGCTCAATGCATTGGAAAGTTGCTGGGAGCCTCCCTTGATAAAGTTGGCACGCCCTCCATAGTAACTGCCCTGGGCTGTAAGGTAATAGATCCATGAAAGGGAATAAGGATCGTCGTGAAAGTATCCAAGGTTTCCCAGCAGGGCCAGTTTCAGATCGTCGTTGGTTATGATCTCATCCAGGAATTGCCCCACACTTTTATCGGGTTCATTCCGGTATCTGATCATCACCCTTTTGGCATTGAGAACGTGGTAAAAGTAGTCATCAATTCCCTTCTCTTCTCCGGGGAAGGCGGTTTTCAGAACCTTCTTGGCTGCTTCGGGATCGTGTGGTATCACCAGGTCATACCGTTCATTCATAAACCTGTAAAACTCAGGTACAGCAAGGAATTCAACCCTTTCCCATATTCCCAGATCCTCGAACACTTTGTTTTTCATATCCCCTGGATGCAGCCCATCCATTTCATGAAGGCCCACCTCCATGGTAAAGTCCTTTCTTTTAAAGGTGGTGGCACAACCGCCAGGACGATCGTGCTGTTCAAGTACAAGAACTTTTTTCCCTTCTCTGACCAGCTTTGCTCCGGCGGTCAGTCCCCCAAGTCCGGCTCCAATAATTATATAATCGTACTTCATCTGTCTATTTAATGACACTTAATTCTCTTTTTTCCCTTTTTCATCCACTGGGATGGGATATCTTTTAAATTCTGCATTTCGATCAAAAAGATACCTGTAGGTAATATAATGCTTTGCCGATTCGCTTCCGACCGACATGAATATTTTTCGCATTTTTGGATTGAAATCACCTACCCAGGAAAACTCAATTTCGGTATAATGAGGTTTTGTTTTAAACACATTTACCAGATTGATTATAATACCCGCTTCCACGCCCAGGCCCTGGAAGGCAGGAATCACCCCCATCAGCACGCCCCTGGCCCTGGTCATGGTCTTCTTTTTTTTCAGGTAGAGGAATTTGATTAAAGCCGGCAGGGTGAGTTTTCCATTGAGGTGCTTCAGAATCATATTCACATCGGGATACATCAGGTAGATGGCAATGGGTTTCCCTTTGTGATAGGCGATCCAGAGAAACTCCTCATCAATAATGGCCTTGGCTTTCTTCATGGTCTTCTTAGTATAAGAGACCTCAAGAGGCTTGAAGTTCTCCTTAAAGGAGGCCCAGGCTTCATTAAAAACGGTTACAAAATCCTGAACAAACTGATCGCTGGTTTTCCATTGGAGGTGCTTGAACTCATACTCGGGTTTTTGAGCAATCCACTCAGCGATCTTTACGAATCTCGGTGGAAAATCCCTTTTAACATTCAGGTGAAATCCCTCCTGCTTAAAATAGGTTTTAAACCCATAAGTCTCAAACAAAGCCTGGTAGAAAGGGGGATTGTATGCAATTTCATAGGAGGGATGGGTAAAACCCTCCACCAGCAGCCCCCAGTATTTGTCGGTTTCTCCAAAATTGATGGGCCCATCCATGGCTTCCATCTTCCGATCCTTCAACCACTCTTTTGCAGTATCAAACAGCAGGTTGGCAGGCTCCTGGTTGTCGATACATTCGAAGAATCCTGTGCCCCCTGTGGGCTGGTCATAGTTGCCAGCGGTATTGTGATCGATAAAAGCTGCAATCCGTCCGATCAAGTAATTTTTATCATCGTAAAGCACCCAACGGGAGGCTTCCCCATGCTCAAAATAGACGTTTTTTTTCGGATCGAAAACAGATGCTATCTCCTTATCGAACGGACACACCCAGGTATCATCCTCCTTGTAAAGGATCTTCGGAACATTTAAAAATGCCCTCGCTGATCGTTTGTCTGTTACCTCTGCGATCCTCATCACACTGCAATTAATTTTAAGTGGGGTCAGGCCTGTTTTCGATAGATGGAATCCAGTAGTTCGGGATACTTTTCAAGAACCACTTTGCGTTTCAATTTGAGGCTTGCAGAGAGCTCACCTGAGGCAGGCGACCATTCGTCGGTGACAATCCTGAAGCGATTGATGTGTTCCCAGTCGGAAAGGCTTTTATTAATTTTTGAAACCTCTTCGTTATAGGCAGCAATTACTTCGGGTAAATTGATAATTTCGTCAGGCTCGTCTCCGGTTTTCAGGTCCCTGGCTGCACACCACTCCTTCAGGTATTTAAAATCCGGAACAAGCAGGGCAGAGGCGAATTTTTCATGCTCTCCCACCACCATCACCTGGTCGATAAAGGAGGACTCTTTCATTCGATTTTCTATGGGCTGGGGGGCTATATATTTACCACTTGAAAGCTTAAAGATCTCTTTTTTACGGTCGGTAATCTTCAGGAATCGCCCATCCTCCAGATGACCTACATCGCCTGTGTGAAACCACCCCTCTTCATCAAGCACCTGTTTGGTGAGCGACGGGTCTTTGTAGTAGCCCAGCATCACATTATGACCTTTGCAAAGGACCTCTCCATCTTCGGCGATCTTAAGCTCTACCCCATCAATAAGGGTTCCTACACTTCCCAGCCGGCATCCCGATTTCTCGTCCCGGTTGATGGTTATGATCGGGGAGGTTTCGGTGAGTCCGTACATATTGATGATCTTCAGTCCACTTGCCCAGAAGATCCTTTCCAACCGGGGCTGCAGGCTTGCGCCTCCACAACCGACCATTTTGGCTTCTCCACCCAGGGCTTCCCTCCATTTAGTAAAAATTAAATTATCGGCGATTTTGAGTTTTTGATAGTAAAACCAGCCTTTTTTCCCATGTGGCTCGTACTGGAGCCCCAGCTTAACTGCCCAGAAAAACAGTCTCTTTTTTATCCCTGTGAGGGTTCTTCCTTTGGCAATCACACTGTCGTAAATTTTCTCAAGGATGCGGGGAACAGCATCAAAACCTGTGGCTTTAATCTCTTTCAGATTGATGGCAATGGTCCCCATACTTTCGGCATAGTAGATGCACGCACCAGAATACTGGGTCTGGTAACTGGCCATGCGGCCACCCACGTGACAAACAGGAATGATGCTCAGGTAGCGGTCCTGGGGAGTGAGATTGAAGACCCCGGCGGCAGCCAGTGCATTTTTGATCAGATTTTGGTGTGAAAGCATAACCCCCTTGGAGGTGCCGGTGGTTCCTGATGTATAAATCAAAGAGACAAGGTCATCAGGAACGATTTTATCCTTTATCTCCTCAAGCCTCTTTCGGGTCTCCTCGCTCGCAGCTTCTCCTTTCTCAACCACTTTCAGCCAACTTTCAGCCCCTTCAACTTCATCGAATGTGAAATAGTGTTTCACGCCTTTCACATTCTGTGAAATGGGATAAATTAGATCATGCAGTTTCTGATCGGCCAGAAGCACCATTTTTGCGTCGGAGTGTTCCAGGATGTACCTGTATTCTTCACTGTTCATGGAGGTATATACAGGTACGTGTACCACACCGGCCATGGACATGCCCATATCCACGAAATTCCACTGGGGTCTGTTATTCGTAACGGTCACTATTTTGTCCCCCTTTTTATAGCCCATCTCAAGGAGTCCGTATGCAAAATGATGGGCAATTTCATTGTATTGCTCAGAGGTGTAAAAGGTCCACTTACCCTCTACTTTTTCAGCCAGGGCATGATTGCCGGAGAAAAGTTTAAGAGCTCGTTCCATCAGATCGAAAGTGCGTGTAGGAGTCATAATGCACAATTTAGGTGTTATGCAATATAAGGATTCTATTTTAATTGATGAAGGCTATTCGGTGCCCGATGCCTCCCACCCGATGATGGCCGATTTTTGGGTGGAGCCCCACCTGTATTCACTGATTTGGCCGGCCTTTTTGATCACCCTGTGACAAGGGACCAGGTAGGCTACCGGATTCTTTCCAATGGCACTTCCCACCGCCTGGATCCCCCGGGGATTCTTGCGATCTTTGTAAGTCCTGGTTCTATCAATAGTAGCTGGAACCATCCCAACAATGGGTACAAAGTTTCTCCTTGGGTAGACCAATAGCCTCCACCAGATCGTCCAGATCCTGGTACATCAAAGAGTCTATTCCCAGGTTTTTGGCTATCTGTTCCACCATGGCCTGATATTTCTCTGATTTTGGATCAGAATATTCCGCCAGGTTCTTCTCTTCACCTTCCAGTTGCTTGATGGCTTTTCGTGTGGCCAGTTCCATGGTGGACCTGGATTGGGAGAAGTTGAGAAAGTTACATGGATAGGTAAGCGGCGGACATGCGATGCGCATATGCACTTCACCGGCACCTGCCAGTCGAAGGTCCTTGGTGTTGTCTTTGAGTTGCGTACCTCTTACAATGGAGTCATCACAAAACACCATTCGCTTGCCTTCAATGAGTGCTTTATTGGGAATCAGTTTCATCTTGGCCACCAGATCGCGCATATCCTGGTTTTGGGGCATAAAACTCCGGGGCCATGTGGGGGTATATTTCGAATAGGCTCTTTTGTAGGGCAACCCATTTAAATTTCCGTATCCCACCGCATGACCAATCCCTGAATCGGGGATCCCGCAGACAAAGTCTGCCTCAACATTATCCCGTTTGGCCAGTGCCGCTCCGCAACGGTATCTCACCTCATCCACATTGATCCCTTCGTAATAAGAAGGTGGGTAGCCATAGTAAACCCAGAGAAAGGCGCATACCTGCATCTGTTCCTGTGCGGGTTTCAGGGTAGTATATCCTTCAGCGGTAATCTCTACAATCTCTCCAGGCCCCAGGAAATATTCAATCTCATAACCGGTATTGGGGAATGCACAGGTTTCTGAAGCAACCGCATAGGATCCCTCTTTTTTCCCTATGATTGCTGGTGTTCTGCCCAGTTTATCCCTGGCAGCAATCATGCGGTCGGAAGTGAGAATGAGCAGGGTACACGATCCCTTTACCTGGGTCTGCACATTTTCGATCCCGGAAACGAAATCATCCTCTTCACAGATCAGGTTGGCCACCACTTCGGTGGGATTTACATTGCCCTGAAAGTTTTCAGTAAAGTGTTTTTTCTTCTTAAGAAACTGCTCCTCCAGTTCTGCAATATTCACCATGCGGCTTACCGAAGAAATGGCAAATCGACCCATGTGTGAGTTGAACAGGATGGGTTGAGGATCTGTATCGCTGATAATTCCCATGCCCAGTTTTCCGTTGAACTGCTCCAGATCTGGTTCAAACTTACTTCTGAAATAACCATTCTCCAGGCTATGGATCGCTCTTCTAAATCCCTCTTGTGGATTATAAAAGACCATTCCCGCCCGTTTGGTTCCCAGGTGGGAGTGATAGTCGGTTCCGTAAAATACATCATAAACACAATCCTGGTTGGAGATTGCACCGAAAAAGCCGCTCATAAGGGAAGATAATTTTAGTTTGTACTCGGACTAAAACTAAGGATTATTTATTTGAACGCAAACCAATTGTTCATCACTTCTGATAAAAATTATACTCATTGAATGTCCAGGTCTTCTCTCCCTGGCCCCATACAAGTATTGGCAGGAGTAACAAAATAATCAGGGATCGTAGTTTCATAAATACCGATGTTGTTTTTTCTTATTTCGGCCTGGCCGGCAGATTAGATTTCTGATACTTTTTCCTGAAAGAGGAAGGGATCAGATTAAAGCTTTTAATTCCAAATTTCCTTGCAAGCAGCTCCAGCCCCAGAAGGGAGACCACCCCACCGGGGAGAATCACCAGGGTGGTAAAAATGGAGAAGCGCCCTACATCTTTCAGTTGCTCTATGGCAGCTTTTACCTCTTCCTCTGAAGGTGGATCCTTGCGGCCACTCAAATCCAGTTTAGCTTCAAGTAACTTAAAAAATGAACGGGCCATCTGTTCGGTTTCTTCAGCCTCCTCTCCAACTGCTTTTACTCCTTCAGCAATGAGTTTACTGGTTTTATCGGCATATTTTTTTGCAAAGCGGCGACTCCGGGTATCGGTTTTGGTCAACTCCCGGACACGCTCCTTATAAGGATAGTTCCAGGCCGCCTCTTTCAGCTCCTTTAACTTATTTAATATGGTAGATTCTTTTTGCATCTTCAGGATCTTCAACAGGCAGCTGGCAAACATTTCCCTGGCATACAAATATACGGGTTTTATCACTTTCAAACCGATTCTGGAACAGGGGAAGATTATTGTCACTTATACAACCTACCACCAGGCTATGGGGGATGTAGTCAAGTGAAAGAGATTCTACTACTGACTTAGCTGATGAGCCCACTACAGCAACTTCATAATATGGGTTTAACTGAGTGATGATGAGCTTTCCCCAGTTGGAAAATCCGGTGGGGTATTGTTCGAATCTTCCTTTCATCTGATTCATCATGGTTCCTGCATGAGCGATGTATTCCTTTTTTACAAGGATATGTCCCAGCCGGAAGAGGTTGTGGGCCATAACCGAATTTGAAGAGGGGATGACATTATCCTGGATTTCCACATTATTTGCAATTAGGATTTCGGATTTCTCCCCACTGTAATTGAACATCTCGGTCCCCGGGTCATAGAACTGTTTCATGGTGACTTCGGTGAGTTCAATGGCCAAATCGAGCCACTCCTGTTCAAGGGTGGAGGAATAGAGATCGAGACACGCTTCAATATAGAGTGCATAATCGATGTGAAACGCAGGAATGGAACGGCGACCCTCCTTATAGTTACGGTAAAGTATTTTCTCTTCAGTCCATAACTTCTCCCTGATAAGCAGAGCGCTGGTGGTTGCTAATTCCAGGTAGTTGCTATCTCCAAGGGCATGATAAGCCTGAATTAGCGCTGAAATCATCATAGAGCTCCAGGAGGTAAGCGATTTATCATCCAATCCGGGTGAGATCCTCTTACTTCTGCTCTGAAGAAGGAGGGTGTTCCAAATGCCGATTTTTTGCAGAAACCACTCCTGATCAAGTCCCCGCTCCACGGCAAAAGCTTCCGGATCCGAGGTCCGGTAGAGAATATACCGGTTGTTTTCCCAGAGTCCGGTTGCATTGATGTTATAATATTCTGAAAAAAGATCAAAATCGCCTTCCAGCAAAAGCTCCAGCTCCTCTTTGCTCCAAACGTAGTATTTGCCCTCCTCACCTTCGCTGTCTGCATCCAGAGCCGAATAAAAGGCCCCTTTTTGGGAACGCATCTCCCGCTTAATAAACTCGATGCTCTGTTCCACTACCTGCCTGTAAGTGTCATTTTTAAACAACTGGTAGGCCCTGGAGTAGAGCCTGATAAGCTGAGCATTGTCATAAAGCATTTTTTCAAAGTGTGGTACTTTCCAGATGGGATCCACCGAATACCTGGCAAATCCTCCACCGGCCTGATCGTAGATTCCTCCCCTGGCCATGCTGGTGAGGGTTAACTCCACATGATTTAAAATCTTCTGGTCCTTATACTGGTAACCGTAATGCAAAAGAAATTCCAGGTTGGTGGGTATTGGAAATTTGGGTGCTCCCTTCTGACCTCCATAATTCCGATCAAATTGACCAGACCATTTCTTAACCGCCTGGTGAATATCTTTGTGATCAGGAGACTTCAATTGAGTCTCTACCTGGAAAATTGAATTTTCTCTGATCCCTTTAGCCAGATCCATGGCGTACTGCCTGGTTTTTTCAGGATTTTCTGTGTAATATGCATTCACCTGTGCGAGTGCATCCATCCACTGCACTTTGGGAAAATATGTTCCTCCCCAGATGGGCTTACCATCGGGAAGAGCAATGCAATTCAGGGGCCATCCGCCTTGCTGATTCATCATATGAACTGCAGTCATAAAGATGTGATCAATATCGGGTCGCTCCTCCCGGTCCACCTTGATGCAAATAAAGTGTTCGTTCATTAGTTGAGCAACAACGCTATCTTCAAAGCTTTCGTGTTCCATGACGTGGCACCAGTGACAGGAGGAATACCCGATACTTATAATAATCAGTTTGTTCTCTTTGGCCGCCTTGTCAAGGGCCTCCTCTCCCCATGGATACCAGTTCACCGGATTGTGAGCATGCTGAAGAAGGTATGGACTGGTTTCGTTGATCAGTGCATTGGTATAAGGATGATTTTCCATGGATCTATTTTCTTGTGAGCTACAGGAACTGTTAAGAATAACGGAAAAAAGTATATAGATGGTCAGGAACCTGTAATGCATGTTTGGATCAAGGTTGGTACTTCCATTACAACAGAATTTAACTTCGTTTGTTCCAAAAAAAAGAGGCTGTCCGCGAAGACAGCCTCTTAAAAAAGAAAAATGATTCCTGCTACTTGACCAGTTCAGGTTTTCCCATACCCAGGCTGTTTAATGGCTTTAACTGGGTGGCGGCATCGCCTACCACCACATAGTACATCTGATTAGGAAGGATGTATTTTTGGGCCAGATCTTTGTGGGAATTGAGGGTCATTGAACGGGTCATCTCCTGTTGCCTTGTGATGTAATCGAAAGGCAGATCATACCTGCTGATGGTTTCAAGCATACTCTGCAGGGCCCAGAGCGTTTCAAATTCGCGTGCATTGGATTTTAAAAGCGCGTTTTTGGTAAAATCCAGGTCCTCCTCACCGATCCCCTCCCGGTATTTGTTCATCTCTTCCCTGAAGATCTGCATGGATTCGAGGGTGGCATTGGAACGAACACTGGAGCTGGCCTGAAAAGTCCCAAAGAGGTTGTTCCCGTAAAAACCCGATCGTGCTCCATAGGTAAACCCCTTCTCTTCACGCAGGATCAGGTTGAGAGATCCGCTGAATGAGCCCCCCAGTTTGTAGTTCATCACCTCAGCAGCATCATAGTCCTTATGAGTTCTTGCCAGAGCCAGGTTGCCGATCCGGATCACCGATTGTTTGGCTCCCGGAACATCCACAAAGAAGATTTTGGACTCTTCCGGATTGGCGGGGATTACAAATTCCGGAATGTGAACCTCTTTAGATTCCCACCTGGATTCAATCCCGGCAAGGCTCTTTTTAACCTGGGTCGAAGGAATACTTCCCACCAGGTGAAAAGAGGTAAGGTCCGGACTGAAATTGGCTTCATAGTATTGCTTTAGATCATCCATGGTGATGGATTCAATGGATTCGATGGATCCATTTACAGGTGAGGCCAGGATACTCTCCCCTCCAAAGAGCAGGTTATTGAATGTATTCCGGGCCAGGTAAGAGGGATTGGCTTTATTTCGCTTATGGGTATTGATTACCCTGCTTTTTGCCAGTTCAAACTGCTCCTCATCCCACCTGGGTTCGAACATGATCTCTTCTACCAGGGCAAGTGTGCTTTCAAAATTCCTGGACAGGGTGTTTACATTTACCGAAATGGATTGCGGACCTGCCGACACATGGATGTTAGCGCCCAACAATTCTATGGCCTCTTCAAGCTCTTCGGGAGTCTTAGTGGCTGTTCCTTCGGTCATAAGTGCTGCCACCAGGTAGGAGGTTCCGGCCAACTCCGGTTTGTCCAGAAGATGCCCCCCTTTCATTACCAGCGAATAGTTCAAAAGTGGCAGTTCGTCATAGGTAATTCCATAAACGTTGATGCCATTTCTTAATTTTTGGGTCCATACTTCGGGAGGAATCACCACCGGGTCGGGTCCCATCTCCGGTTCCACGGATCGGTCAAATGAAGAGGGTGTTTTTACAATCTCCTCGGCTAACTCGCTTGCATCCTGCAATACTTCAGTGGCATCGGCAATGCTCTCTTCAACCACATTTGCCTTTACTGAATTAAGTGCCATTAGTTCGGTGGCACCTTTAGGTACAAAGCTGGTGGCCACATAGGGCTTGTCTTTTATGTAGGTATTATAAACCCGCATAATGTCTTCGATGGCGACAGCCTGAATATTGATAATATCCTGCTCAATGTAGGATGGAGAACCTGCATATTCATTGTAACGGGCCATCTGAAATCCTTTTCCCAGAATCGAACTAATGCTGTTGTAAAACTGGGTCTCCAGCCCTGCCTTGATTCGTTCCAGGTCATTTTCTGTGATCCCTTCCTTTTCAAAAAGCTGAAATGATTCAAAGATTGCAGATTCCACCTCGGCCAGGCTGGTGCCTGCATTGGCATTGATGCTCACACGAAAACTACCTGCCAGCTCCCTGGAGCGGTTATAAGCGGTTGTTCGGGAGGTAAGTTTCTTATCTTTCACCAGCACCCTGTACATGGGAGCCTTTTTTCCACTTGACAATAGTTCCGACAGAAAATCCAAAGCGTAAGCATCTTTACTGTATTGCTCCACGGTGGGCCAAATCATGGTTAAGCGGGGCGTTTTCGCAAAGTTATCTTCATGGTATACTTTTCTGGTCTCCCGGAGCGAGACCCGCATGGGCTCCATATCCTGGATTGGGCTTCCTCCCGGAATTTCACCAAAATATTTTTTCGCCAGCGCTTTGGCCTCCTCCATATCAATGTCACCAGCTATCACTAATGTGGCATTATTGGGTCCATAGTACCTGGAGTGAAACTCTTTTACATCTTCAACGGAGGCGTTGAACAGATCCTCCATTTCGCCAATTACTTGCCAGTTATAGGGATGGCTTGCCGGATAGAGGTTTTTATCTATTACGTAGGAGTTGTGACCATAGGGCCGGTTATCAACCATCTGACGCTTTTCGTTCTGAACCACATTCTGCTGGTTCACAAAGGTTGACTGGGTCACGGTATTGATCAGGTAACCCATTCGGTCCGACTCAAGCCAGAGGGCCAGTTCCAGTGCATTTTTGGGAACGATTTCATAATAGACTGTTCCATCCGAGTTGGTACCCCCATTGAGGGTGCCGCCTGCCGCCTGAATCTTTTTAAAGAATTGATCCTGACCCACATTTTCCGATTGTTGAAACATCATATGTTCAAACAGGTGGGCAAATCCGGTCCTGCCTGGTTTTTCTCTGTTGGATCCCACATGATACTGAATGGCCACAGTGACAATGGGGTCCGAATGGTCGGCATGCAGAATCACGTCCAATCCATTCTCGAAGGTGTACTTTTCATAGTCGATGGAGAATGAGGGGCTCTCCTCCGATGATGAACAGGAAACCAGCAGTACAAGCATGATTCCCAGGAAGCTGTAATTTATTTTTTTCATGGAAGTGTATGAGGTATATAGATGATGAGGGTTTATAATCAATATGCAAAATAATACTATTTACTGAATTCGATTATCTTTGTCGGCTTAAATGAAGCAGGGTATAAACAAAACCCGCCAATTCATGTCTAACAGGTATCAAATGAATTAAATATGAGCTCAAAGAAAACATTATTAATGATCCTTGACGGTTGGGGAAAAGGAAGTGGAAACAAGGCGGATGTGATCAGTCAGGTGCCCACTCCAAATATGGATCGTTTTGAAAAAGAGTATCCCTCTTCCCAGCTTCACGCTTCTGGCGAGAATGTGGGATTACCTGACGGGCAGATGGGCAATTCGGAAGTGGGTCACCTCAATATTGGTGCAGGACGAGTTGTGTACCAGGATCTGGTTAAAATTAACAGGGCCGTGAAGGATGACTCCATCAAGGAGAATGAATCACTGGTAAATGCTTTTACCTATGCTCGTGATCAAAAGAAACAGGTTCACTTCATGGGTTTACTTTCCGATGGTGGAGTGCATTCGCTCGATAAACACCTTTACAAGTTGTGTGATATGACAGGAGACTATGGAATTGAGAATGTCTTTATCCATGCATTCGGTGATGGACGCGATACAGATCCACGGAGCGGAAAAGGTTACATGAAGAACCTGACCAACCACCTGGCCACCTCCAATGGAAAAGTGGCCTCTTTCATTGGTCGCTACTATGCCATGGACCGTGATAAGAGATGGGAGCGGGTAAAGAAAGCGTATGACCTGCTGGTGCATGGAAAAGGAAGAGCTGCCACAGATGTAGTACGGGCCCTACAGGAGTCATATGACAATGGTGTAACCGACGAATTTGTTGAACCTATCGTCATGGTAGATGATCAAAATCAGCCCATGGGAATACTCCAGGATGGAGATGTGGTCATCTTCTTTAATTTCCGTAACGACCGGGCCAAGGAGTTGACTATTGTTCTTACCCAGCAGGAGATGCTGGAACTTGATATGCACACCATCCCGTTACACTATTGTACCCTTACACCCTATGATGCCACCTTCAAGGGATTGCATGTAATTTATGACAAAGATAATGTGAAAAACACCATGGGTGAGGTCCTTGCAGATAATGGACTCAGTCAGTTACGCATAGCCGAAACCGAAAAGTATGCCCATGTTACCTTTTTCTTTTCAGGAGGTCGGGAAGAGGTATATGACAAAGAGAGCAGGATCCTGATTGGATCTCCCAAGGTAGCTACTTACGATTTACAGCCCGAAATGAGTGCGTTTAAAGTAAAGGATGCCGTTATAAAGTCCATCAACGAAGATGCCCCCGATTTTATATGCCTCAATTTTGCCAATGGCGATATGGTGGGCCATACCGGAGTTTATGAAGCCATTGAAAAAGCAGTTGCTACTGTGGATCAGTGTGTGGGTGAGGTGGTGGAAGCTGCCAGGAATATGGAGTATGATGTGATGATCATTGCCGATCATGGGAATGCCGATAATGCAATGAATACCGATGGAACACCAAATACTGCCCATTCGCTTAATCCTGTTCCTTGTATCCTTATTACTTCTGATTATATGAAGGTTGAGGAAGGAATCCTGGCCGATGTAGCCCCAACTTTGCTGGAGATCATGGGTGTTGAAAGGCCTGAAGATATGACCGGGAAAGTACTGGTTAATAAGTAATAATCTGTTCCCTGATTTGAAGGATCATGCTGCAGATCTCCTGGAGGGTTTCTGGCTCATAGGTGATCTCCACTGAAGTAGCGTAAAATGTTTTATTGGGTTGGTCCAGTTTAAAGCCGTCTTTTGAATACTTGATCTCAACCCCCTGGAAGGTTTCTTTTAGCTGATTCAGAGGATGCATATATTTCCTGATTACCAATGATTCCTGGTAGTTGGCAAGCAAACCTGTGAGACTGTTTAAAGCATATTTCTGTTGAAGTATCCTGTCTCCCATTTCAATGATCGACTTGTCCTGGTAAATCCTGACGCCAATATACAGGGCTTCGAGCCATCCGCCCAGCAAAGTGAGATATGCAAGTGACTCCTGGTTTTGATTCCTGAAATAGGCATTCACTTCGGTGTATATCTGATCGATCAACCCTGTAAGGGAGTCGGGATTATTTACATACCACTGGAGTTCATCCGACGATTTTTCAAATATCTCCCTGGGCAGATCCAGGTTATTAGCCAGCAATTCTATGTTTTTGTAATATTCACTCGATTCCACTTTACGCTCAAATAGTTTACAGTAACTCAGGTCCACCCCAAGAGCTCCTATAAGCAGGGCCATCTGACCCGGATATTCATAGAGAGATATCCGCTTCAGAGGTATGGTGAAATCCGGATTGAATCCAGTACCAGTCTTTTCGAATATTTCATTGATATCGGTGGGAAGTTGCAGGGAATAGATCACTCCGATTGCGTCCCGTGCAACAGAATCATATTGAGGATCCTGAATAAAATCATTGTCAGCGGAAGGTGGACCGGAACGGTTACATGCAATAATAAGAAGTAACACAGAAACTGTCCAGCAAGCTTTTTTTAGCATTCAATATGATATTAAGGATTTGTGAAACTAAAAATAGTAAAATTTTTAGATCATTTTACGGAATTTTAAGGCTCCGACGATTATGTCAACAACTTCATCTTGTTCAAGTGTCATGCAATTCAGCTTGATATCAAACCGGGTGTAATCATTACCCTTTCCCTGAAAAAAATCTCTGAAATGAGTTCGCTTTTTATCAATATTCCGTGCATAATTTCGCGCCTGTTCTATGCTAAAATCATACTTACCAGCTATCCTTAGTGCACGCCACTCTAATGGGGCTTCCAAATAGATGTGGAGGGATTTAGGTATATCCCTGGTAATAGCCACACCGCCCCTCCCCACGATAACGGCATTACCTTCATTGGCAAACTTCCGAATTACCTTGGCGATGGTGGTTCGGATCTTCAGATCGGATTTATAATAATCTTTGGATTGTGCCAGCAGCAGATCTTCAAGAACGCCCCGGCTCTTATAATCAAACACATGCTGTATCTGGCTCGAGTCCACCTGCAGCTCCCTGGCCGATTCCATCATAATCTCCTTGCTGATCCAACGCCAGGGATGATCCTTTGCCCTATCCCTTTTTATGCTGTTAAGCTTCTTAATCAGAGCTGTCGCAGCTAATTTTGCCGGACAACCCACTTCCCTTGAAAGGGTTATTACAGGTCCTGGATAGATATTTTTTACCGGATCTTCCTTATACCAGTCATCCAGGTATTTTGACAGGTCGACTTTCATGGTACCAAAGAGGTGGGTTAAAGCTCAATTTACCATATTTCCCTCTCAAAGTCAATAAAATAAATTTCATATGCTTTATAACAACAGTAGCTACTAACCAGAATTCATTAATTTTACCTTTGCTCTATATTATTGAAACATATCTTTTAATAGTTGAAATGTTAACCTAAAAATCCTAATTGTATGAACAAGATTACAGTAATTGGTGCCGGGAACGTCGGTGCTACATGCGCCAATGTGATTGCCCACAAGGACCTTGCCAATGAGGTGGTCCTTCTTGATATAAAAGAAGGCCTGGCCGAAGGTAAGGCGCTTGATATCTGGCAGACCTCTTCCATCAACCATTTTAATACCCGGGTGGTGGGCTCCACAAATGATTACCTGAAAACCAAAGGGTCGGGAATCATTGTAATTACCTCTGGAATTCCCAGGAAACCTGGCATGTCTAGGGACGACCTGATTAAAACCAATGCAAGTATTGTAAAGGAAGTTACTGAAAAGTCCATAAAATACTCTCCGGATGCAATCATCATTGTAGTCTCCAATCCCCTCGACGTGATGACCTACGCAGCCTTTTTGGCCGCAAATAAGGATCCGCATAAGGTATTTGGGATGGCTGGAATTCTTGACACCGGGCGGTATAAGGCTTTTTTGGCCAACGCACTGGGTGTTTCTCCCTCCGATATCCACGCCATGTTGCTGGGTGGACATGGTGATACCATGGTACCTCTACCCAGGTATACCTCTGTAAGTGGAATACCTGTTACTGAATTGCTTGGCAAGGAGGAGATCGACAAGATTGTGGATCGGACCCGAAAGGGAGGTGGTGAGTTGGTGAGCCTTATGGGTACCTCAGCCTGGTATGCACCGGGTGCAGCTGTTTCGCAAATGGTGGAAGCCATTGTAGACAACCAAAAAAGGATTTTCCCCGTTTGTGCATACCTGAATGGGGAGTACGGAATAAAAAAGCTTTATCTTGGTGTACCTGTGAAGCTGGGCAAGGGTGGTGTTGAAGAGATCATTGAGATCAGTCTGAATGCCGATGAAAAGAAGCTGCTTACCTCTTCCGCTGAAAGCGTGAAAAAGGTAATGAAAGTATTGGATGACATGAACCTTTTTGAAGAATAGTCTTTAAGGCGCAGGTTGTCAAATAAATATGATTTTAATAGTGCGCGATTGGTCATGCGACCGATTGCGCATTTTTTTAAGGAGTACCTCTAAAGTGCAAAAAATAAGTGCTATATTTGCGGCCTATTAAAAATTTACAATCAAGTAACTATTAATAAACAAGTTAAAAATGCAGAATAAAGGTGCTATCAGGTTTTTTACGATTGTTCTGGCAC
>Ga0164313_10001752_pt1 | contig 19355 bp, 22 predicted proteins | sample GuaBasSedimGuay4_FD_113735 | JGI IMG/M metagenome (GOLD analysis project Ga0164313, IMG submission 113735) | Subseafloor sediment microbial communities from Guaymas Basin, Gulf of California, Mexico - Guay4, Core 4569-4, 0-3 cm | ecosystem: Environmental > Aquatic > Marine > Hydrothermal vents... | reverse complement strand
TCCAGCAGAAACCCGGGATCATCAGGCTGCACCTTCCTCTCATCCTGCAGGTAGCGCAGAAATTCTTTTGCTACCTCGGTGAATAGCGGAGTCTGGCAGCGATGTTCCGAATAAAAATCACGGGTCAGTTGCCGCCAGCCTTCATTGTCGTAGAGCGTACGCAATACCGGGAAATTGCTGGCGAGCAGTGATTGGATGTTGTTGAAAAACAGGTCCCGGTAGATGTTCATCCGACGGTCTTCGATACCATCGGGCGCTGCGTGGTTTTCGGGATCCCGGATGTGGGCCGCGAACTGCATTTGCAGGTTGTTTAGCCGCTCAGGCTTGCTTTTTGCCGGGGTGGTTTCTTTGCGCGAGCTGGTCATGGTTCTGCCATTTTTCCTGGAGGGTTGTGATCTGTTCGACCTCAAGCATCAGTTCTTCGATGGGCGGAATGTTAAAGTCCCGCTCCAACAAGGTTGGAAACACACCGAAAGCCTGGTACGCCTCCTCCAGTATTTCCCAAACGTCGGGAATGACGTCGGCGCCGTGCGTGTCCACAATCAGGTCTTCAGCTTCGTTATAGTGTCCCGCAATATGCCCATAGGCAATCCGGTGCCCCGGAAGGCCTTGCAGGAAACTGATGGCGTCATAGTGATGGTTGACGCTGTTGACATAGATATTGTTTACATCCAGCAACAGATCACAGTCGGCTTCTTCGAGCACGGCAGTGATGAATTCAATTTCGCTCAACTCGGCGCCCGGGGCGGCGTAGTAGGAAACGTTTTCGATGACGATCCTCCGCTCCAGGATATCCTGCACCCTGCGAATCCTGCCCGAAACGTAGTGTATTGCCTCGGCGGTAAACGGTATGGGCATCAGGTCGTAAAGGTGACCGTCGTCCGTGCAGTAACTCAGGTGTTCGCTGTAGCAGCGGATATCGTGTTCATCCAGGAACCGCCGCAGGCGGTGCAGAAACGTCTCGTCAAGTGGTGATGGGCCGCCAATAGACAGTGAAAGACCGTGGCAGATAAACGGTAGCTGACTGGTCAATTCCCGGAATGCACGGCCAAAGCGGCCACCCACGGTCATCCAGTTTTCAGGGGCAACTTCCATGAAGCTGACCGGGCCGTAGCCGTGAGAACGAAGCGGGCCCAGAAGGGCCCGCCTCAATCCCAGTCCGGCGCCCTCAACAGGGTATCCGGGGGGAATTTCCGACATGGCTGTGTTAGTCCTTGTCGCCGCCGCACTTGCCTTCTTCGGCCTTGTCGCCGCCGCACTTACCTTCTTCGGCCTTATCGCCGCCACACTTGCCTTCTTCGGCCTTGTCACCGCCACATTTGCCTTCTTCAGCTTTGTCGCCGCCACACTTGCCTTCGCCGCACTTACCTTCTTCGGCTTTGCCTTCGCCGCACTTGCCTTCTTTGGCTTTGTCAGCGCCGCACTTGCCTTCGCCACACTTGCCTTCTTCGGCCTTGTCGCCGCCAGCCAGCATGTAGCCGTTGTCGAGATCGGCAGCTTCAAAAGGGTTATCAGCGGCCATAGCAGTGGTGGATGCAGCCAGTGAGGAAACGAACGCTACGCCTACAGCAGCAGCTACGGGTTTGGTGATGATTGAATTTTTAGACATCGTAAAGAACCTCCAAGGTTGTGATTAACCGGGCCCGGAGGCCCTTCGATTGATTAAGTGGATCGCGTTACATTTCCAGAAATAAACACGACTCGGGGCAGAAGACCGGAAACGGTCACGGATTATTACATCCCGGTCTTGTTTTTGAAACTACAAAGATCTCTGACGATGCATTCGGGGCAGTTGGGTTTCCTGGCTCTACAGGTATATCGCCCGTGCAGGATGAGCCAGTGATGTGCATCCTGCTGATACTCTTTCGGTACGGCTTTCAATAGTTTAAGTTCTACTTGCAGCGGTGTCTTGCCTCTGGCCAGACCGGTCCGGTTCGACACGCGGAAGATGTGCGTGTCCACCGCGATGGTGGGTTCACCAAAGGCGGTATTAAGAACGACGTTGGCTGTTTTCCGGCCCACACCGGCCAGGGATTCCAGTGATTGGCGATCGCGCGGGACTTCACCACCATGCTCGTCGATCAGGATGCGGCAGGTCTTGACGATGTTTTCCGCTTTCGAATTGAATAGCCCAATGGTTCTGATCCAGGGCTTGAGACCTTCAACGCCCAGATCAAAGATGCCTGCTGGCGTATTCGCAACCGGGTAGAGTTTCCGGGTCGCCTTGTTCACGCTGACGTCCGTCGCCTGGGCAGAGAGGATTACCGCCACCAGTAGCTCAAAAGGTGATTGATACTCCAGTTCGGTTTCCGGGGTGGGTGTGACTGATTTCAAGCGGTGAAAGAATTCTTTACGGTCGGCGAGTTTCATGCTGCTGTCTTAATGTCCAAAGTCGGCTCCGAAGTCGTTGCGTCCCGCTCGCGTTGGCCGGACAATCTTGCATCAAGCCAGTTTCTACCGGCGATCAACAGGCCCAGGCCAATAAAGGCGCCGGGCGGAAGCATCGCCAGCAGGAACCCGGAGTAATCCGGGATCAGCGTGAGTTGCAGCGATTCGCCAAGCTCGCCGAACATCAGTCCGGCCTGGCTCAACAACGTTCCACGGCCAATGACTTCGCGTAGCGCTCCAAGGGCTACCAGCGCCAGGCAAAAACCGAGTCCGGTTGCCAGGCCGTCGATTACCGAGGGCAGGGGAGCATTCCTCGAAGCAAAAGCTTCCGCCCGTCCGATGATGGCGCAGTTGGTGACGATCAGGGGAATGAAGATACCCAGTACGCGGTACAGGTCGTGAAACCAGGCCTGCATCAGCAATTGGATGACCGTGACTACCGAAGCGATGATAAGTACGTATGCGGGGATCCGGATTTCCGGCCGCAAGACGCGGCGCGCCAGTGAAACGGCAAGATTCGAAAACACCAGGGTCAGGGTGGTGGCAAGGCCGAGTCCGATCGCATTCACTACCGTTCCGCTGACGGCGAGCAGTGGGCACAGGCCCAACAGCACGACCAGTCCGGTGTTTTGCTGCCACAAGCCAGCGACGAAAATCTGCCTGTATGTCATGGACTGGTACTCTCGGCAGATTCTGCCGTGGTGTCAAACAGGTATTCGCGGTTTGCTTGGAAATACTCCAGCGCCAGGCGTACGGCGTCGACCACGGCGCGGGGCGTGATGGTCGCGCCGGTGAACTGGTCGAACTCCCCGCCGTCACGTTTAACCGCCCATTGATCAGGTTCAGGATTACTCAGCGATTTGCCGGAAAAATCGAGCGCCCAGTCACTCTTTTCGATTTCTATGGCATCGCCTAGTCCGGGTGTTTCCTTGTGAGATATGATGCGGACACCGCGTAAACTGCCATCCGAATTGATCCCGGCCAGCAGTGTGATGTTTCCGTTGTATCCGTTGACCGCGTTGAATTTCAGAACCAAAGCGCGTGGCTCACCTTGCAGCCTCGCGCGGTAAGCAATCACCTCCTGGCCGTTCGGGAAATGGGGTTCATCCCTGAATGTAATGCGGTCATCAAGCAGTTGGTTGTCATATTGTCCGGGAATAATCTGGCCAAGTTGTTCCAGGATGACCCTTCTCTCCTGCGCGGTGATGCGATCTGCGGTCAGGAAATCAACCCCCGTCAGCAAGCTGGTGCCGGCAATGGCTACCAGGCCCAGGGCGATCGCGCTTCGGATCATGCCTTTCATTGACCGAATATCCTTGGCCGCGTGTAGCGGTCGATCAGTGGCGCCGCCATATTCATCAGCAGAACCGCGAAGGCCACACCGTCCGGATATCCGCCCCAGCGCCTGATGACCAGGGTAATCACACCAACACCCAGCCCGAAAATAAGTCGTCCGCGGTTGCTGGCGCAGCCACTTACGGGATCAGTCGCGATGAAAAAAGCACCGATCAGCAATGCGCCCGAGAATACATGTTGCAAGGGCGCGGGGTTGCTGCCCGGGTCGACCAGCCAGGTGATCAGGCCCAGTGCAAGCACGCTGCCTATCATCGTCACCGGTACGTGCCAGGTGATAATGCGCCGCCACAGGAGCCACAGACCCCCAAGGGCACACCAGTTGGCAATCCACTCCCAGCCCAGTCCGCCAAAATCACCAAAAACCGGTGATTGACGAGCCTCGGAAATCATTCTTCCGGAAGCCACGCTGGTCCTGATCGAATCCAGTGGTGTCGCCTCGGTGATCGCATCCCAGGTCAGGCCTGCAGGCAGTTGGCCGCTGAAAATGGTGATCAGCACATCGCCCAGGTCCAGGCTGTTCGGAGCGATAGAGGAGGGCGGCAGCCATGCAGTCATGGCCTGGGGAAAGCTGATCAGCACGACAACGTAGCCAACCATCGCAGGGTTGAACAGGTTGTGGCCGAGGCCTCCGTAAAGGTGTTTTGCAATTACGATGGCGAACAGCATGCCGACCAGGGCAATCCACCACGGAGCCAGCGGCGGGATGCACAATGCAAACAGGACGCCAGTGAGGACGGCGCTGAAATCCCCGAGAAATAGATGCATTGCCTGTTTGCGGATTTTGAGCATCAGCGCTTCAAATCCAACTGCAAATCCTGCGGCCAGCGCGATCTGTACCAGAATCCCGGGGCCGAAAAACCAGGCGTGGGCGGCGATCGCGGGAACCAGTGCAGCGATTACCTGCAGCATCACTCGCGACACGGTGGAGTGTGGCGGAAAATGGGGTGCTCCACCCGTTTCAAAACTACGGCTCATGAATCCTTTCCTTGGCGGGAGCGCGCACGTTCAATCGCGGCGGCGATTTTTTTCTGTTTTTCACTGTCATTGCGCAGCGCGCGTTTTTTTTCCTCAATTCGCTGTTTGCGCTCCTGCTTGAGCCGTTCCAGGCGGGTCTCGCGGGCTTCGAACCGTTGCCTGGCGGCTTCAGCAGTATCTCGTTCCAATCCCAGCAACTTGAGTTCGGACTTGCCGAAGCGAAACCAGTCGACCAGGGGGATATGGCTGGGGCAGACGAAGTCGCAGCATCCGCATTCAATACAATCGGAGAGACCAAAATCCCTGGCGTCATCCCACAGCCCGCTGCGGACGGACCAGTTCAGCGACTGGGGTAGCAGCAAGGCAGGACAGACGCGGGCGCATTCACCGCATCGGATGCACGGCATTTCCGGCTGTGGCGGCCGGATATCGTCCTCGGTCAACACCAGGATGCAATTGGCGGCCTTGATCACCGGATTGCTGTCGGACGAGAGCGCATAGCCCATCATCGGCCCTCCGAGAATCAGCCGCACTGCGCCGGGCGCATATCCGCCGCACTGGTCAATCAGGTTCGATATCGGAGTTCCAATTTGTGCGAGGAGATTGCGGGGCTTGCGTACTCCGTTCCCGGTGACGGTGACGGTTCTCTCGATAAGTGGCTTGCCTTCTACCACCGCGCGGGCCACGGCCGTGGCGGTCGCCACGTTCTGACAGAGCAAACCCAGGTCCGTGGGGCGGCCTCCGGACGGTACTTCCAACCCGGTCAAAACCTTGATTAATTGCTTTTCCCCGCCCTCCGGATAGATCGTGGTGACCTTGACAATATCGATCCCGCTGGCGCCTGAATTTTTGACGGCTTCGCTCAATGCCGTATAGACAACGCCCATTTGATCTTCGATGGCAATCACAGTCCGGTTGGCGCCCACCGCTTTTTGCAGAATCCGCGCACCCAGGATGATGGAATCAGGTTGCTCGCGCATTAGCATTTCGTCACAACTGATATAAGGCTCACATTCAGAACCATTGAGTATCAGCGTGTGGATGCCGCGTTCACTGGCCTGCCTGACCTTGTATCCGGTGGGAAAGACAGCGCCGCCAAGGCCCACAATGCCGGATCTTCCGATTATCTCCCTAAGCGTGGCCGGGCTTGCCTGTTCCCAGTCCTCGTTGGCATCGAGGGTCTGCCACTCATCCAGGCCATCCGGCTTGATGACGATGCACCGGCCTTCAGCCCCGGAGGGATGGCTGATGGGATGATTGGCAATTGCTGTCACGGTCCCTGATGTCGGTGCATGCACGCAGTCACTGCCCAGGTGCCTGAAGCATCCCAGCTGCTCGCCTTTGAGGATTTTTTGGCCGGCGGCGACCAGCGGCTCTGCTTCGCGTCCGGTGTGTTGCAGCAGGGGTACGAAATAACGCGTTGCCAGCGGCAATTTTTCGACCGGTGTTTCGCAGGAAATTTTCTTGTTGTGGCGCAGCCTCAAGCCGCCATGGAAATGGTACAGACGTTCGCCGGCTAATTGGGCCTGGCTTAGCGCGTCCCGTTGCATCAGGCAGCGCCCACCGGCAGACTCTGCGCGTGTTCTCTGGCCGTGTCCGTAACAGGCCTGGGCCAGGCCCATTCACCGGGCGCTGGCGCCTTGACGACCATCTCGATACAGTCCACCGGGCAGGGTGGCAGGCACAGGTCACAGCCGGTACATTCGGCTTCAATCACCGTGTGCATCAGCTTGCTCGCGCCGAGGATCGCATCCACCGGGCAGGCCTGGATACAAAGCGTACAGCCGATGCAGATCGCTTCATCGATCACGGCCACGGTTTTTGCTTGCTCTGCGCCGTTCTCAGGGTTCAGGGCCAGGGCCTCGACTCCGAGCAGATCTGCCAACGCCTGGATAACCGTTTCCCCGCCCGGTGGGCACTGGTTGATGCCCGCCTCATCCGCCGCTATCGCTGCCGCGTAGGGACGACAGCCTGGAAAATTACATTGCCCGCACTGAGTTTGTGGTAGAACGGCGTTAATTTGATCAACCACGGGATCAGAGTCAACTCTGAATTTTCCGGCAGCCCAGCCCAGCCCGAGCCCGAACAGAATGCCGAGAACCGTTATCGAAAGGATTGCTATGAGCATGGTTTCAGAGCTTCGCCAGTCCGGTGAAACCCATAAAAGCCAGCGCCATTAATCCCGCAGTGATCAGTCCGATCGGGGCGCCTCTGAAGTGAACTGGAACATCGGCATGGGCGATTCGTTCACGCATCGCCGCAAACATCACCAGCACCATGCTAAATCCCGCGGCGGCGCCGAAACCGTACAGCGCTGATTGCAACAGGTTGTGCTGTTCCTGCACATTGAGCAGGGCAACACCCAGCACGGCGCAGTTGGTTGTGATCAGGGGCAGAAAAATCCCCAGGATCCGGTACAGCAGTGGGCTGGTTTTGCGCATGATCATCTCGGTTAGCTGAACTACCGTGGCGATCACCAGGATAAAACTGAGTGTGGACAGGTATTCCAGGCCCAGTGGCCGCAGCAGATATGTGCTCAAAAGGTAACTGCTAACCGATGAAATCGTCAGGACGAACATCGTTGCCACTGACATGCCAATCGCGCCCTCGAGCTTGTTGGATACACCCATCAGGGGACACAGGCCCAGGAACCGGACGAGGACAAAATTGTTCGCAAGTACGGTGCTTACCAGGATTAGGAAATACTCAGTCATGAATCAGGCTAGGTAACCCGCATACCCGGTTGCGCGCCATCATCCGGCTCCAGGACATACAGATCTTCACCACCGGGTCCAGCCGCCAGGACCATACCCTCGGACGTCCCGAAACGCATTTTGCGGGGTTTCAGATTGGCCACCACAACGGTGAGACGGCCCTCCAGTTGTGCTGGATCATAGGCCGATTTTATGCCGGCGAAAATGGTCCGGGTTTCGTTGCCGATGTCCACGGTGAGCTTGAGTAACTTGTCTGCTTCAGGGATGAATTCCGCGCTGATGATCCGGGCGATACGAAGATCCACTTTGATGAAATCATCGATGGTGATTTCATCGGCCAGAGCCTCGATAGCTGCCTCGGATTTAGCGGTAGATTCCACCGCAGTGGGTTGCAGGGATTCTTTTGAAGCTTCAATTACAGAATCAACCTTCAACGGATCGACCCGCATCATCAGGGGCTGGAAGGCATTGACGGGCACGTTGAGCATGGGCTCATCGATATTGCGCCAGTCACTGACTTCCCGGCCAAGAAAAGCTTCCGCCCGCTCCGCGGTGAACGGCAATACGGGCGCCAGGTAGGTGATCAGCACCCTGAACAGGTTGATGCCCTGCGTACACACGGCCTGTACATGCGACTCCCGGCCTTCCTGCTTGATCTGTACCCAGGGCTTTTCATCATCAATATAGCGATTGGCCTGGTCGGCCAGTTTCATGATCCTGCGGATGGCGGACTGGTAGTTGCGCCCTTCAAAATCGGCTGCGATCGCCTCGCGGGCAGCGACAAACTGTTGATACAACTCCGGCCGGGGCAGGGAGTCCGAGAGTCGCCCGTCGAAGCGACGCTGGATGAAGCCGGCGCAGCGGCTGGCAATGTTGACTACTTTCCCGACCACATCGGAGTTCACGCGCTGAACAAAGTCTTCCAGGTTCAAATCAATATCGCCGGTCCCGGACCCGAGCCTGGCTGCAAAGTAATAACGCAGGTAGTCCGGCTGCAAGTGGTCCAGGTAGGTGCGTGCGGAAATAAATGTTCCCCGCGACTTTGACATCTTGGCACCATCGACGGTTAGAAAGCCATGGGCATAAACGGCGGTTGGGGTTCTTATGTCAGCGCCCATTAACATCGCCGGCCAGAACAGCGTGTGGAAATAGATGATGTCCTTGCCGATGAAGTGGTGAATCTCGGCCGTTGAATCCTTGCCCCACCAGGCGTCAAAATCCAGACCTTCGCGATCGCAAAGTTCCTTGAAGCTGGCCATGTAACCAATAGGTGCATCGACCCACACGTAAAAGTATTTGTCGGTGGTTCCGGGGATGCGAAATCCGAAATAGGGTTCGTCGCGGGAAATGTCCCAGTCGCGCAGGCCATCCGTGAACCACTCCTGCAATTTGTTCAGGACTTCGCTCTGGAGCGCCCCGGAAGCCATCCAGATTTTCAGCGGTTCTTCGAAATCAGCAAGCCGGACGAAGTAGTGCTCCGATTTTTTCATCACCGGCTTGCTGCCGGTAACGGCAGAGCGCGGGTCGATCAGATCGGTGGGCGAATAAGTGCTGCCACAGGATTCACAGCTGTCGCCATACTGGTCCGGGGTGTGGCACTTGGGGCAGGTTCCGCGTATGAAGCGGTCCGGAAGGAACATTCCTTCTTCTTCATCGTAGAGTTGCAGGATATCGCGGCGCTCAATGAAACCGTTATGGTCCAGGCGTTCGTATATCATCTCCACCAGTTCGCGGTTGTATTCACTATGGGTTGACGAATAATTATCGAAACTGATACCGAAGTCCCGGAAGTCGGTTTTATGCTGCTCGTTCATCATGTCGATGAGTTCTTCGGGCGTTTTGCCTTCAGCACGCGCCCACAACATCACGGGTGTTCCATGGGCATCGTCTGCCCAGGCAAAATAACACTCATGACCCTGCGCGCGCTGGAAACGCGCCCAGATGTCGGTCTGGATGTATTCCAGCATGTGCCCGATGTGAATGGCCCCATTTGCATAGGGAAGGGCGCTGGTCACCAGAATCTGTCTTTTTTTCTCTGTCATAAATTCCTGCCGGGGCGGTTGCAGCCATAATGTTGGCTGAATCGCAAATTATGTCACGACCGTGGTTCCCGATCGAGAGAGAAAAAATATACAATGTGCCGCTACACTCACACAGCAAAGCAGATGGACCCAAAGGCATGACCAATCTTTCAGAACAATATGTAACAGACCTGCTCGCAGGTATTCAGGATACTTACTCCGGATCCGACCTGATCAGCCTTGGCTGGTTACGCGGAATTGGAATAGACGGCAACCGGATTTCAGTGGATCTGCGGGCCGGATATCCGATCGATGGCATCAGGGATTCACTGGTTGCGAGCATCACCCAATCGCTGGAATCCGATGAGGCCATTGAAAAAGCTTCGATCAATCTTGACTGGAAAGTCATGGTGCATGCGGTTCAGGGTGAATTGAAACCGATTGAGCAGATCAAAAATATTATTGCCGTGGCTTCCGGGAAAGGTGGGGTTGGTAAATCCTCCACCGCGGCCAACCTCGCGCTGGCCTTGCGGGCGGATGGGGCCCGGGTTGGAATTCTGGATGCAGATATTTATGGCCCGAGCATGCCTCGCATGCTGGGTGTTTCGGGTAACCCGCAAACCGATGGAAACCGGATCGTGCCGCAGCGCGCGCACGGTTTGCAAGTAATGTCGATCGGTTTCATGGTGGAAGAAGACACACCCATGATCTGGCGCGGCCCGATGGTTACTTCGGCATTACAGCAACTTTTGACCGAAACCAACTGGCAGGGACTGGACTACCTGATCGTTGATCTGCCGCCCGGAACCGGTGATATCCAGTTGACTCTGGCGCAGAAAGTCCCGGTCAGCGGGTCGGTGATCGTGACTACGCCCCAGGATATTGCCTTGCTGGATGCCCGCAAGGCGGTGCAGATGTTCCGCAAGGTGGATATGTCGGTACTTGGAATTGTGGAAAACATGAGTACGCATATTTGCAGCCAGTGCGGACACGAAGAGCCAATATTTGGATCGGGTGGTGGTAGCCGGATGGCGGAAGAATACGATGTTCCGTTGCTGGGGCAGTTGCCGCTCGCGCTGAGAATTCGCCAGGACCTGGACCAGGGAATGCCCACAGTGGTCGCCGAGCCGGAATCAGAAATAACCGAGTGCTTCAGGGATCTGGCACGAAAAACAGCCGCACGGCTTGCGATGACGCCACGAAACCTGGCCCTTAATTTGCCGCAGATCAATATTCTTAACACCTGATTCAGGAACAGCAATGAGCATAAAGTCTGATCTCTGGATTCGGCGGATGGCCGAATCCGATCACATGATCGAACCCTTCGAACCCGGGCAGGTGCGTGCAGCCGCTAACGGTGAACGCTGCATTTCGTACGGGACTTCAAGCTACGGCTATGATGTCCGCTGCGCCCGCGACTTCAAGATTTTCACTAATATCAATTCCGCCATTGTCGATCCCAAGCGCTTCGATGAAAACAGTTTTGTTGATTTCAGTGGCGACGTTTGCATCATTCCACCGAATTCTTTCGCGCTGGCTCGCACGGTCGAATATTTCCGTATTCCCCGCAACGTCCTGACCATTTGCCTGGGCAAGTCGACCTATGCACGTTGCGGCATCATCGTGAACGTGACGCCGCTGGAGCCAGAATGGGAAGGCCATGTCACCCTGGAATTTTCGAACACCACCCCCCTGCCGGCGAAGATTTACGCTAACGAAGGCGTGGCCCAATTCCTGTTTTTTGAATCCGACGAGGTATGCGAGCAATCCTACGCCGACCGGGCCGGAAAATACCAGGGCCAAACCGGAGTAACCCTGCCCAAAGCCTGATATTCATGTTGGAGCGGGCCATGCCCGCGATGTTTTGAACGGTCAGAAAAAAATAAAGATCGCGGGCATGGCCCGCTCCCACATTCCTATAGCGGAGGTTGTTGCAAAAGTGTAGCGTACGTCTCAAAGGTTGAGGAGTCGCGGCTCACTTGCAACTCCACCTGGCTGCCGGGAACGCGTTGTGAGATCGCCAGCAGGAACTGGTTGGCGTCGACCAGGGGTTCGTCGTCGAGCGCCAGGATAACGTCACCCTGGCGGATGCCGGCATTCCAGGCAGGACCGTCTTTGCTAACCTCCCGCACCCCGATGCCGCGGCGGATCATGCTGCCATCAGACAGGGCCGTTGGACGGATGTCACTGAACGTAGCACCCAGCCAGCCGCGCCGGACCGTACCGTAATCAATAATCTGGTTCATCACATTGAGCGCCAGCCCAATGGGTATGGCAAAGCCGATGTTCTGGGCGCCCTGTATTGAATCCAGGTTTCGCGTGTTGATACCGATCAGTTCGCCATTTGCGTTGATCAGCGCGCCACCGCTGTTGCCGGCATTGATGGCTGCGTCGGTCTGGATGAAATCTTCATACAGCAATGAGCGGAGGTCGTTTCTTCCGGTTGCGCTGACAATGCCCATGGTCACCGTGTGGCTCAGCCCCAGCGCGTTGCCAATGGCGAGAACAACGTCACCAACACGCACTGTAGAGATTTCGGCGACAGGCGCAACCGGCAATCCGGTGAGTTTGACCTTGAGGACAGCCAGGTCGGTCGCCGGGTCTGAACCAACAATTTTTGCCGGCGCAATCCTTCCATCCCAAAGCGCAATTCGGATGTTCCGGACATGGGCGATCACGTGGTGGTTGGTCAGGATGTAGCCGTCCTCACTCAGCAGGACGCCGGAGGCCATATCCTGCCGCATGCGGTACAGGTATCTGAAACCGAGACGTTGTTGGGTTTCATCATCCACCGGTTGTGGCTCCAGTGAACGGGTATAAATACTGACGACCGCCGGGGCAGTACGGTTGACGGCGTCAGCATAGGAAGCAGGTGCTGGTGCAGCCGCTTCAGGGATCAGTTCGTCGTCGCCAGCGAGCCGTTCGGCCAGTGATGGCCACAGGTAAACGAGCACGAAGGCGAGAGCAAGACCGGCGATCGCCGCTCGTGCTACGAAGTCCAGTAACCGGCCCACTTGTGACATTTGTCCATTCTATCGGTAAATTCATTGTTTCACAGGGTCCGTTTCGGATAAAATGGTTCTTTTGTATAAAGCAGAATGACCCCGCAGGGATCTTATCCAGCTGGAGAAACAGATGCCAACTGATGGCGTAAACAAAAAACGGCGCCGGTTTCTTGTCGCCACAACCTCTGTAGTGGGTGCGATAGGCGCTGGTTTTGTCGCCGTACCCTTCATTCAATCATGGAAACCCAGCGCCAAGGCTCAGGCCGTGGGCCAGCCGGTGCAGATTTCCGTCGGCGGGCTCGATCCGGGCCAGTTGCTCAAGGTGCAATGGCGGGGTCAGACCATTGGTGTGCTTCGAAGAACCCAGGAAACTCTCGATTTACTGCCCGATGTGGACATGTCTCTGAGGGACCCCGAGTCTCTGGAATCAGAGCAGCCGCCGTTTGCGCAGAATGAAGGCCGCGCACTGCGTGGCGAGTACCTGGTTGTCAATATGCACTGCACACACCTGGGTTGCGTGCCGCAGTTTATACCGCAGGTTGGTCCACAGCCGTTTGAAGAAAACTGGATAGGTGGTTTCTTCTGTCCCTGTCATAAGTCGAAATTCGACATGGCCGGCCGGGTGTACAAGGGCGTGCCGGCGCCGACAAACCTGAGAATTCCCCCTTACAGCTTCATTGATGACAGCACATTGATCATCGGTGTGAATCCGGAAGGAGCCGTATGATGGCCAAGCCAGCCAGTAATATCGCCAGGCGCGCTGACGCACTTTGGAACTGGATAGATTCGAGGTTGCCGGTCTCGGCGTTCTGGAATGCCACCATGACCGGCTATTACGCTCCCAAGAACTTCAACTTCTGGTATTACATGGGCTCGCTGGCCCTGATGGTGCTGGTCATCCAGATCGTGTCCGGCATCTTCCTGACCATGCACTACAAGCCTTCTGCCGAGTTCGCTTTCGCATCCGTGGAATACATCATGCGCGACGTGCAGTGGGGGTGGTTCATCCGTTACCTGCACACCACGGGAGCATCGTTCTTCTTCATACTGGTATACCTGCACATGTTCCGCAGCCTGCTTTATGGATCGCACCGGGCGCCCCGCGAACTGGTATGGATTTTTGGCATGTTGATTTACCTCGCGCTGATGGCAGAAGCATTCATGGGTTACGTATTGCCCTGGGGCCAGATGTCTTACTGGGGCGCGCAAGTAATCATCAACCTGTTTGGAGCGATCCCGAGCATCGGGGAGCCGCTGACCGAGTGGATCAGGGGCGATTTTTTCATCTCTGACGCCACTTTGAACCGCTTCTTCGCATTGCACGTGATCGCGTTGCCGCTGGCGATACTGGGGCTGGTGCTGATGCACCTGGTCGCTTTGCGTGAGAACGGTTCAAACAATCCGGACGGTATCGAAATCAAGGCCAACAAAGACGAGAACGGCATCCCGAGAGACGGCATTCCGTTTCACCCGTATTACACCGTCAAGGATATTTTTGGCGTTGGCATGTTCCTGCTGTTATTCGCATTTATCCTGTTTTTCTGGCCAGAAGCCGGAGGTCTGTTCCTGGAGCACGATAACTTCGTACCAGCCAATCCACTGGTTACGCCGGAACATATCAAGCCGGTCTGGTACTTCACGCCTTACTACGCGATTTTGAAAGCGGTGCCTGATAAGCTGATGGGCGTCATCCTGATGGGCCTGTCAGTTGTCATCCTGTTTTTCCTGCCCTGGCTGGATCGCTCGCCGGTCAAGTCAATCAGGTACAAGGGACTCTGGTACAAGATCCTGGTGGCGGTTTTCGCGATCGCCTTTGTGCGCCTTGGCATGCTTGGCATGTCTGAAGGCACGCCGGCACAGACCGTGGAAATGCGGATCTGGACCTTCATTTACTTTGCATTTTTCATCCTGTTGTATTTCCTGAGTCCAGGCGGCAAGACCAAGCCATTGCCAGAGAGGTTGACACACTGATGAATAGAAAACCTTTCATGGCCATATTCAGCCTGCTTGCGCTGCTGCTTATCACCGCTCCTGCCCTGGCATCAGGTGGAGGTGCGCTCAAGCACGCCAACGTGAACATACGTGACACGGCGGCCACGCAACGCGGGGCCCGGCTATTCGTCAACTACTGCCTGTCCTGCCACAGCGCCAGTTATATGCGCTACAACCGCCTGGCCGAAGACCTGGGCCTGGATGAAGACATGGTGATGGAAAACCTGGTTTTCGCCGATGTAAAAATTGGTCACACGATGGATGCGGCAATGCGGGCTGAAGATGCTGAGGAATGGCTCGGCAAGGCGCCGCCGGATCTTTCAGTGATTTCACGATCACGCGGCGCGGATTGGCTGTACACTTACCTGCTGACTTTTTACCAGGACGAGACGGGGGGTTGGAACAACCTGGCTCTGCCCAATGCTTCCATGCCGCACGTGATGTGGCAGATGCAGGGAATTCAGAAGCCGGTTTATGCCACCCACGACGGGCATGAGGTGATCGATCACCTGACGCTCGCCAAATCGGGGCTGCAGTCTCCCGAAGAATACGAAGATTCGGTTCGTGACCTGGTTACGTTTCTGGAATACCTGGGCGAACCATCAAAAGTCAAAAGGAAAAATATTGGTGTCTGGGTTTTGCTGTTCCTGGCACTGTTCACACTGATTGCTTATGCGCTGAAAGTGGAATACTGGCGGGACGTGCACTGAGTGCAAGGAATTTACGGCTTCGCGCAATTGATCAGCGGGCGCCAATCAAAATAGGAGAATAATGTGGCAGTTTCAGTTCGAGGTCGTTCGACCATGGCATTGTATTCAGCGGATACTTCCATGGATTGTCACCGGGTACGGTTCGTTCTCGCCGAAAAAGGCATTAACGTCGATATCGTCAATGTATCGGTGGATGAGTCCGCTGCTGCCGACCTGGCTGAGTTGAATCCTTACAACCGGGCGCCGACACTGGTAGATCGCGACCTGGTGCTGTATGACGCGGGTGTGATCAATGATTACCTGGATGAAAGATACCCCCATCCCCCTCTGATGCCGGTTGATCCGGTGTCCCGTGCACAGTTGAGGCTGGTGCATTTCCGGGTTTTGAAAGACTGGTATTCCCTGGCTTATGAAATAGAAAGCTCGACCGGTAAGAAAGCCGAGCAGGCAGCCAGGCAATTGAAAGAAGGAATTATTGCCGCGAACGAGTTATTCGGCGTGTCGGACTATATTCTGAGCGATGAACTGAGCCTGGTTGATTGTACCCTCGGGCCACTTATGTGGCGTCTTGCGCACTATGGCGTCAAGCTTGGCAAGCCGGGTGCGTCGGTGGAAGCTTACGCCCACCGGGTTTTTTCCCGGGCCTCCTTCAAGAGCAGCCTGACCCAGGCTGAACGGGACCTGATGCTGGCCTCCGTCTGACCAGCGCTGTCGCATGAATGCGGAGATGACAAGCAACAGGCCTTATTTGCTCAGGGCGCTGTTTGAATGGATCGCAGACAATAATATGACCCCGCACATCCTGGTCGAAGCCGGCGCCGAAGGCGTTGATGTTCCGGACCAGGCGGTGCAGAAGGGAAGGGTAATACTGAACATTGATAACTCGGCGGTGCGTGAACTTGACCTGGGAAATGAATGGCTGACTTTCAAGGCGCGATTTTCTGGAAATGAACATCACGTTTCAGTTCCCATCGATGCTGTGCTGGCTATTTACGCCAAGGAAAATGGCCAGGGCATGATGTTTGCGCAAGACGAAGAGACCATTCCTCCAACCGATCCCAATTCGGATCCGGACATCCAGCCCACAAAACGCCCCCATCTGACGATCGTTAAATAATCAGACTTGGTCTATTAGCTGTCCATTATCAGTCTGGATGATGACGATGGGGCGGCGGCCGGGTGCGATCAGCACGGTGCCACCCTGGCGTGGAATCCCGTTCCTTGCGAACTCGAACCGGTACTTGAATCCCCAGGCTCGGGCTGGATCTTCTTTCTTCAACTGAATGGATTCCAGCATGACGGTGTCGTCAATGAGAACAAGCCCGTGTTCCCGGCAGGTAATGCCGGCCGCCTGGCGCGCCAGTTCTTTGCCTTTCAGTAAACGCCACCAACTGATTGCACCGAAGCCGACAATGAGCAGGATCAGCAGGCCGGTCATTTGATTTTCCCGGGCCTGGTGGACAACAGAATGTCGGTGGCGCCGGTGCCACCGTCAACCGGCCGGCAGGATGCGAAGGCGACCACCCGCGGATGTTTTCGCAGCACCCGGTTGGTCAGTATCTTCAATTGCGGGAGGTTTTTGGATCGCAAGCCCTTGCCGTGGACGATCCGTACGCAACTCAGTTGGCGAGTCAGAGCGTGATCAAGGAAGTCCAGCAGCACCTGCTTCGCGGTTTCGACATTCATATGATGCAGATCGATGGTGTCAGCGGCACTGAAGTAGCCCCGCCGGAGGCGCCTGAGGATTCGTTTTTGCTGTCCGGGCCGCAGGAAAAGCAGTTCCTCCCCTGTGAGAAGTTCAATAGAGTCATCATCGTATTCAAGCAGTTCCTGCAACACCGCCTGGTCATCCATTTTCTTTTGTACTGCTCTTGCCGGGGTCTTTTTCGGTACCGGCTCTATCCTGTCGGACGTTTGCAACGGTGTTACGTCCGCCATCGCCTGGCGGAATGTTCTGTCATTCGTATTTTTCTTTTCTGAATCCATTTCAGTCAACCGGTCAAGGCCTTACAATAGCAACTTCCAGATTGGGATTGGTATGCATTTATTGATCAGTAATGACGATGGGATCACCGCGCGGGGTATTCAAGTCCTGTCGAGCAGGATGAGTCTGCTTGGTAAGGTGACTATTGTGGCGCCGGATCAAAATCGTAGCGGCGCCAGTAATTCATTGACGCTGGATTTACCCGTGCGTATTCGCGAGATCGCAAAGCGGACTTTCAGCGTGAGTGGGACACCCACCGATTGCGTGCATATCGCCCTGACCGGCTTGCTCAAGAAGGATCCTGATATGGTTGTTTCGGGGATCAACGCCGGCGCCAACCTTGGCGATGACGTGATCTATTCGGGGACGGTTGCCGCGGCCATGGAGGGGCGATTTCTGGGTTTGCCCGCCATTGCTGTATCACTGGTGTTCAAGGAACGGCCGGAACACTACTCCACGGCGGCTGAAGCCGTCGCCTTACTGGTCGAGCGATTGAGCAAAGACCCATTGCCAGCCGACACCATTCTCAATGTTAATGTTCCCGATTTGCCATTGCAGGAAATTGAGGGGTTTGAGGTAACACGACTCGGTCACCGGCACCGTGCAGAACCGGTAGTGAAGACCAACGACCCAAGGGGCAGACCCATGTATTGGATCGGCCCGGCCGGCCCGGAGCAGGATGCCGGGCCCGGCACTGATTTTGACGCCATTCGCCGGGGTTACATTTCGATCACCCCGATCCATGTGGACCTGACCCGCTACCAGGCCCTGGACCAGATTTCGGGCTGGGTCTCTGATATTTCCATTGATCGGGCCTCAGCGCCGGAGAATGCCGCATGATCCACCGGCGAAAACTCAAGACCATTCCACAGGGAATTGGGATGACGTCCCAGGGTACGCGCAATCGGCTGGTACAGCGACTGCGCAGTAACGGCATTCATGATGAGAAAGTATTGCAGGCGATCGCAACGACTCCCAGGCATGAGTTTGTTGACGAAGCGCTTTCCAGCAGGGCATACGAAGACACGGCGCTGCCTATTGGCCTGAGTCAGACCATTTCTCAACCCTGGGTCGTTGCGAAGATGACCGAAGCCATTCTGGATGGCGGCACGCCCCGGAAAGTCCTGGAGGTAGGTACCGGTTCCGGCTACCAGGCCGCGATACTGGCCAGCCTGGTTCCGGAAGTATTTACCGTGGAACGGATTGAAGAATTACTCAAGCTCGCCCGGCGCCGGTTTCACAAGCTTGGGCTGCACAATATTTACTCACGCTATGCGGATGGCCACCTGGGCTGGCCAAGCCAGGCGCCGTTCGACGGAATCATCGTAACGGCAGCAGCAACCGGGATTCCCTCGGAACTTATTCTGCAACTCAGAATCGGAGGGGTGTTGGTTGCGCCGGTTGAAAAGGGCGGAATGCAGCGTTTGCTGGCTATTCGCCGGACAGAAGAGGGCTTTGATGAAGAAGACCTCGGGGGGGTAATTTTTGTGCCTATGTTGAGTGGTTTGTCATGAGTCTGCGTAGCTTTAACCGGAGCCGTTTGCTGGCGATTGTTGCGCTGCTTGTTTTCATCACCCTTGCCGGTTGCGCCGGCTGGAAACCGGCCGAGGGCAAATCAGGCCACAAGAACTCATATCAAACAACGACTGACGGCTACTATCGCGTCAAGCGGGGTGACTCACTGCACGCCATTGCATTCAGTTTTAGCATGGACTGGAGGGATATCGCCGCGTGGAACGGCATCAGTTCACCGTACACCATTTATCCGGACCAGGAGTTGCGCCTGTCAGCGCCAGCAGGCCAGCACAGCCGGAAACAGGCCTCCGCACCGGCTACGAAAACCAGCACAAGCAGCAAGCCATCCAGTAACAAGACGGTGGTCAAGGCTGCGCCTTCGAAAAGTTCAACAAGTACTACTTATGACAATACCCCCAGGCCGGCGCCCCCTCCGACCGTTGCCACGGCTGTTACCACGGCTGATCCGGGTAAATGGTTGTGGCCGGCAGAAGGAAAGATTATCAGTAATTTCAAGCCCAATGATCCTGCCCGCAAAGGAATAGATATCGGGGGTAAGGAAGGCCAGGCAATCAAAGCTTCGGCCACAGGCGAAGTCGTATACAGCGGCAGCGGGCTGATCGGCTATGGCGAACTGATCATCATCAAGCACAGCGAGAGCCTGCTCAGCGCCTATGCGCACAATCGCAAGCGCC
>Ga0164313_10001751_pt1 | contig 19360 bp, 17 predicted proteins | sample GuaBasSedimGuay4_FD_113735 | JGI IMG/M metagenome (GOLD analysis project Ga0164313, IMG submission 113735) | Subseafloor sediment microbial communities from Guaymas Basin, Gulf of California, Mexico - Guay4, Core 4569-4, 0-3 cm | ecosystem: Environmental > Aquatic > Marine > Hydrothermal vents... | reverse complement strand
TAGATTACATTAATAAAACGCAAACTTCAATTTGGTGAACCGCCGTATACGAGACCCGTACGTACGGTGGTGTGAGAGGCGCACTCTGCTCATTTATGAGCAGAGCCGTCTACTCGATTGTGCATAGTACTTTTATTCATTTTCAATTCCGTGAATTCTTGCTACAAGGTGTTTTGATTCCGTTTTTCTGTTATCAATTAGCCTCCAAAATTCATTGTATTCCGATTCACTTGAATTCGTTGGTAATATTTGTAATTCCGTTTTGTTGTTAAATCGAATGTTTAGTCCACCAATTTTGTCAGCGAATATTTTTGATACAATTAAATCATCTGAATCTATAATATTCTTTAATTTTCCGTCTCTCAAATTTCCGTTTTCGTAATCAAAATCCAATTCCGTTTTGTTTTCAGAGTTTGGTTCGCATAAATCATTGCTACCAACTAAAATTTTATCTTCATTTATTATTCTCCAATCGGCTTGAATATGAAGTCCGAATTCTCCAATATTCTGATTTTTGTCATTTGTTTTTAATCCAAATTTCAGACATTCCATATTTGCACTTCTGCTCGTTTGAGTGAGTTTAAATCCGATTAATTCTTGAAGAGTACTTTCTGTTTTCACTATCATTTTCGTATTATGCACAACAACTGTATATCTACAATTGTTGATATATCGCTTATCTATTATCCGTTTATAACGGTTATAAACTCAAATATACAATTTATAGTCTAATTTTATTAAGTACCCTTAAAACAATTTATCTTTAAGGATAGCTTTTACATTAGGTATTTATATGGGAAAAATAAAGTTTTGTATAAGTCAATGCTTTTAAATTAAAATTTAAGACTTTTGTAATAATGAATGGTGTTGTATATAAATCTACAGGAAGTTGGTACACGGTTAAAACCGAGCAAGGCATTTTTTTTGAATGTAGGCTAAAAGGAAAATTTAGAATTAAAGGGATTAAAAACACCAACCCCGTTGCAGTAGGCGATCATGTGGTTTTTGAGTTGGACCCAAAAGGAGGGGAGGACAAAGGAGTTATTTCAAGAATAGAAGAACGAGAAAATTATATTATTCGTAAGTCGGTGAACCTTTCTAAACAAACCCAAATAATAGCAGCCAATATCGATATTGCTTTTTTATTGGTAACCCTTAACAATCCACCCACCTTTACCACTTTTATAGATCGCTTTTTAGTGACCGCTGAAGCTTATGGGATTAAGGCAATATTGTTATTTAATAAGATTGACACGTATTCGCCAGAGGAACTAGACGAAATAAAATTTTTGGCAAATCTCTACAGGTCTATTGGCTATGAATGTTTGGGAATATCTGCTAAAACAGGAAAAAATATTGATGAGGTAAAAGTGATGATGCAGGATAAAGTTACGGTGTTTTCAGGTCATAGTGGCGTGGGAAAATCTACCTTGGTCAATGCTATAGAGCCATCTTTAAACTTGAAGACTAAGGAGATATCTGACCAGCATTTACAAGGGCAACATACTACGACTTTTGCAGAGATGTACGATTTGTCCTTTGGAGCTAAAATTATTGATACTCCAGGGATTAAAGGTTTTGGTATGGTAGAAATGGATAAAGAAGAATTAGGAGATTATTATCCAGAGTTTTTTAAGCTAAAAGAACATTGTAAGTTTAATAATTGCCTACATATAGAAGAACCCAAATGTGCGGTAAAAGAAGCACTGGAAAATGATAAAATTTCTTGGTCGCGTTATAAGAGTTATCTTCAGATTTTAGAGGGAGAAGAGGAACATTATCGTAAGGATGTTTATTCTAAGGAATGATTAGTGAGTAGTGATGAGTTTGGGTACTGAGCTTGTCGAAGTGTCTAAGTAAATCCTTTTAGCAGATAGATTTATAATCTGTAAAAATCTGTAAAATCCGTGTTCCTATACTATAATAAAAGAAGAATAAAACATGAGAGTAGTCATTCAATTAGTAAAAGAAGCTTCTGTTACTGTAGCTGGAAAATTAATTTCAGAAATTAATAAGGGATACCTTATTTTATTAGGTATAGAAGCTGAAGATACCCAAGAAGACATTAACTGGCTGGCTGGAAAAATTACTAGACTCCGAATTTTTGGAGATGAAAATGATGCGATGAATCTTTCTATAAATGATGTGGATGGCGATGTGATTGTGGTGAGTCAGTTTACACTTCAGGCAAAAACCAAAAAAGGAAATCGTCCTTCTTTTATTAAAGCAGCGAGACCCGAAATTGCTATTCCGTTATACGAAGCATTTGTTGCTTCTTTAGAAAAAGAACTAGGTAAAAAAGTTCAAACAGGAGAATTTGGTGCCATGATGGATGTAGCGTTAATTAACGACGGTCCTGTAACTATTTTAATAGATTCAAAACAAAGGGAATGATGTTTAAAAATCTTTCATATTTATCATTAAATCAGTAATTTTACTTTTCTTAAAAATTAATGAATGAAAAACTTTCTTGCCCTAACCATCATTTTCATTTCCTTATCCTTACAAGCACAAAAACCTTATACTATTGCAGATGTTCCTTTAGAATTATATGAAAATGCCAACAGTGTTATTTTAAATGATGAAATCATTATTGATGTGACCAATGAGAGCAATATGAAATTTAAGTTTAATAGAGCAATTGTTGTATTAAATAAAAAAGGGAGAAGCGATGTAGGAGCCAAATTTCACTATAATGATGATTCTAAAATAACAAAATTTGAAGCTTATATTTATGATAAGTATGGTAATGAGTTAGAGCATTATAAAAAAAAGGATTTAATAGATATTAGTGCGGTTTCTGGAGGAACTATTTATAGCGATTCTAGAAAAAAGTATATGGATTATACACCAACAACCTATCCATACATTGTAGTTTATAATTATGTAGAAGAAAATAATTCCTCTGCATTTATTCCAAGATGGTATCCTACCCAAGGATTTTCGAAAAGCACCAAACAAAGTTCCTTTACGATACTATTTAATGAAAATAATAAACCTAGAATTAAGGAGCTTAACCTTGAAGGTTATGATATAATAAAAACAGAAACACCAACACAAATTACTTATAAAGCAAATGATTTTGAAGCCCTTAAATATGAAAGGTTGAGCCAGCATTATTCTTCAATATTACCAAATATAGATTTTGCTTTAAATAGATTTTACTTAAAAGGAAAACCAGGGTATGCAGAAAATTGGGATGAATTTGGTGAATGGTATTATCATAACTTAATAAGTGGTTTAGGTGAGGTGCCAGAAATGACCGTAGTTAAAATGGATGAGATTGTGGTCGGTGCTAAAGATGATAGAGAAAAGGCAAGGCGTATTTATGAATACGTGCAAAATAAAACCAGATATATAAGTATTCAATTGGGTATTGGAGGATGGAAACCGTATCCAGCTTCAGATGTTGATAAATTAGGTTATGGGGATTGTAAAGGGCTTACAAATTACACAAAAGCATTATTAAAAACTCAAGGAATTGAGTCGTATTATTCTGTAGTTTGGTCTGGAAGCGGGAAAAGAAGTATTGATGATAATTTCACCTCTATTCAAGGAGATCATGTGATATTAAATGTGCCTCTAGATGGAGAAGAAGTTTGGCTGGAATGTACAAGTCAAGATATTCCTTTTGGGTTTTTAGGTGACTTTACAGACGATAGGGATGTGTTGGTAATAACACCAGAAGGAGGAAGGATTAAGCACACATCTGTATATGATTTTAATTCAAATTTATTAAAAACCAAAGGATATTGTAATATAAAACCAGATGGTTCGATGGATGCTGAAGTAGAAATGGAATCGTTTAATACACAGTATAACCATAGGTATAATTTAGTAAATCGTGATGACGATTCTCAAGAAGCTTACTATAAAGAATATTGGGATTATATAGATAATATTAAAATTGACAGTATCACTTTAAAAAATGAAACAGATATTGTTAAATTTACCGAAAAGGTTACTTTTTCTGCAAGGTCTTTTTCAATTTTTGCAGGGGAAGATATGATTGTAAATGTAAATGCTTTTAATAGAAATACTTATATCCCTGAACGTATTAAAGACAGGAAAAATAAATTAGAAATCTTAAGAGGATATGTAGATGTTGATGATGTAGTCATCAAATTGCCAGCGGGATATTTTTTAAATGAAATGCCCGAGCCGATTGTTTTTGAATCAGATTTTGGAACGTATAATTCTTCTCTTGAAAGAATTTCTGAAAACGAATTAAAATACCATCGTGTTATAAAAATTTATGAAGGCATTTATGCAAAAGAAGCGTATAATGAATACCGTACTTTTAGGAAAAAAATAGCAAGAGCAGATAAACAAAAAATAGTACTTTCAAAATAAATAAAAAACCATCCATAAAAACCAACATTATGAAAATTAAATTAGTTTTAATTGTATTTATTGCATTTCAAGTCACCTATTCTCAGGACTTTAAATTCGGGAAAGTTTCAAAAGAAGAAATTTTTGAAAAAGAACATCCTAAAGACTCTTCTGCAGATGCAGCGGTACTTTATCGAGAGGTAAGTACTCGTTTCGAATACTCAACAGAGGACGGTTTTTATGTAGTTTCAGATGTTTTTGAGCGTGTGAAAATTTATAATAAAGAAGGCTTTATTTATGCTACAAAATCTGTAGATATGTATCAAGGCTCACACAATGTAAATGAATCAATGTCTGGATTAAAAGCAAATACTTATTATTTAGATGGTGCTAATAAAATTGTAAAGATTAAGCTTAAAAAAGAAGGAATATTTGAGGAAGATATTAGTGCAATTTATAAGCGAGAAAAATTCACAATGCCAGATTTAAGAGAAGGATGTGTTATTGAGTATAAATATAGTTTTAAATCTGCTTATGTAAATAATATTAACGAGTATAGATTTCAGGAATTAATACCAGTAAATGAAGTTGATATGACTTTTTTAGCTCCAGAATATTTAGTTTATAAAACTCATAAAAAAGGATGGTTAGATATTCAGATAAAAAGAGATGGTCATGAAAGAAGTATGGACTATCGATATTTACAATCGGCAATTGTTAGTGGAAGCGGAGGTGCAGATAAATCTATAAAAAATACGATTACTTTTATAGAAAACAGCTATAAAGTAACGATGCATAATGTTCCTGCAATAAAAGAAGAAGCATATTCAGGAAATATAGATAACTATATGTCCAGTCTTAAATTTGAATTGGAATACACTAAATATCCAAACTCAAATATAAAAAGTTATGCTACAGATTGGGGTTTTGTAGCAAAATCTATATATGAAACCCCATCATTTGGGAATGAATTAGATAAAAATAAATACTTTTCTAATGACATTGATGCTTTACTAGGTGGAGTAAGTAATAACGATGAGAAAATAATGCTAATTTTCGAATTTGTAAAGTCTAAGATGAACTGGAATGGTCACTATGGTGTGTTTACAAATAAAGGAGTTAAAAATGCTTACAAAGATGGGTCTGGAAATGCTGCCGAAATAAACCTGATGTTAACAGCGATGTTTAGATATGCTAAATTAAATGCCAATCCAATTTTGGTGAGTACAAAATCTAATGGAATACCTGTAGTTCCTACAAGAAATGGTTTTGATTATGTGATAGCGGGAGTAGAGGTGAATAATGCAGTGCTGTTATTTGATGCCACCAATAAAAAATCTGAAATAAATATACTAACCTCTAAATTATTAAACTGGAAAGGAAGAATTATAAGAGAAGAAGGAAGCTCTAATTGGGTGCCATTAATACCGAGTAAATCATCTGTAAGAAATGTGATGATAAGCTCTACAATTACAGAAGACTTAGCAGTTGAAGGAGATGTGAAAATGAGGTTGACAGATCATTTTTCTAGAGAAACCCGAGAAAAATATGAAAACACTGCAAAAGATAATATTCGCAAATCTCTAGAAGAAGATAAAGGAGAAATAGAAATTTCTAATATTGAGTTTAAAAATTTAGATATTTTACATAAGCCTATCGGAATGTCATACGATTTTATATCTGAAGACTTAGTAGAAGATATTGATGGGAAGCTTTATTTCTCACCTATGTTGTTTATTGGTGAAAGAGAGAATCCTTTTAAATTAGAAGATAGAAAATATCCTGTAGATTTTGAATTTCCGAAGAAAAACAGAGTAATAATTAGTGTAAATTTTCCTGAAGGATATACCGTAGAATCAATGCCTGAAAACGCAAGTTTTGGTTTAGGAAATGGCGATTTAGTGCTAAAATATAATGTTTCTAATCAAGGAAATACCATTAAAGTTATGGTAGAATATTCTATTAACAAAACTATCATAACAGCAGATAAGTACAAAAATTTAAAAGGGTACTATCAACTTTTAATTGAAAAATTGAATGAAAAAGTAGTGCTGATAAAATAATGAAACTGAAATTCTGAATATGGGGATATAGTAAAAATAGCAGTTACAAAAGAAGATTTTTATATACAAAAACTTTTTAATTAAAGACCACATTGGGGATTTAGTGTTTAATATAGATAGTGATCATTCAAAAACACATGTGCATTTAAAAGTAAGTATTAATTATGCAGTTATTTTAACAAGTTATAATGAGCACCTTTATAATTTGTTTATTGAGTATGTGGCTATTTCAAAATCAAAAATTATACTTTCAAAAATTTAAAAATGAAGTTATTTATAAAATTATTTTTTCTCATATTTTTCACGTGTTTGTATGGTCAAAATAAAAAATTTGATTTAGTCTCACACAAAGACCTTTCTGTAACTAAAGATGAGGTTTTTCCAGATGCTTCAGCTGTTGTTTTAATTAATGATATTAATTTGCAATATGGCAGAATAATATATGTAAAAAAAAGAATTAAAATAATTAACAGAGATGGGTTTGACTATGGAACCATGAAGATTAATTTTAATGAAGTGTTAGCTTTAAAAGCTTCAGTTTATAATTTAGTCAATGGAAAAATAGAAAGAACAGATTTAACAAAGAAAGATATCTTTATTGAAGATGTAGATGAATACACTAAGATTACAAAACTAATTTTTCCGAATGTAAAAGAAGGTTCTGTACTCGAGGTTAGTTATAAAGTAGAATATGTTAGGATGAATCATATCAATACTCAATATTTTATTCCTATTAAACAGATGAGTGTCACAATTGAAAATCCCAACTATTTTGAACTTAGGTATAGTCAAAACCCCTTGAGTGATGTTCATTTAGATTTAATTAAAAACCCGGTACGATATTTATTTACTGGAAAAAATATTAAAGCTTTAAAGAAAGAGGAATATGTTTATAATATTGATAATTATAGAGCTAAAATTTATATAGAAAGATTCTATTTGTATAAGAATAGAAAAATTAGAAACTGGAACGATGTCTCACAAAAATTCAATGATTTTGATTGGTTTGGAGAGGAATTGAAAAAATCTGGAGGGATTTATAAAAATGATTTAAAAAGCTTAGCTGATAATGCTACAGATACCTTAGCTTTAATTAAATCTATCTATTTTCATGTTCAAGAAAGAATGAGTTGGAATAAAACTTACAGCAGAGGTTGTGATAATATTCGAAAGGTTTATATAGATAAAAAAGGAGACACGGGTGATATAAATTTTATTTTAATTTCTATGCTCCGTAAAGTTGGAATTAATGCAAACCCATTAATCCTATCATCCAAAAATAATGGATATATTCATGCGCCCACTATAGCTAGATTTAATTGTGTTGTCGCTGCTGTAGAATTTAATGATAAACTTTATAAGCTTGATGCTTCTCGGGAGAATGCTGGATTTAATGAACTGAATAGTGACTTAAAGAATGGAGAAGGGATTATTATTTATAAAGATGATAGCTATAAAATTGTTTCTATGTATTCTAATGTAATATCCAACAGAGTTACGCTTGTTAATACTACATTTAATTTGGATGATTTATCTGCCAATGGGAATGTAAAAATGAGATTTGATAATTATTTGGCTTGGGATTTTCGAGATGACTATAAGGGCGATAAGGAATATGAATATATTGAAAACCTTGAAAGCAATAATAATTTATTAGCTATTTCAAACTTAGAAACTAAAAATATAAATGATTTAGAAAAACTGGTTTCCCTGTCTTATGATTTTGAATATGATGAATTTATAGAAATTATTAATGATGATATTTATTTTAGACCCTTACTTTATTTTGGAAGAAAAGAAAACGTTCTAAAAGAAGAAGAAAGAAAATATCCATTAAACTATGGAGATCCACTAATAAAAAAGTATATTTTTAACTATAAAATCCCTGAAGGGTACCAACTAAAAAATTTACCAAAAGGAAAAAATATTTTTTTAGAAGACGATATAGCTTCTCTTAAATATAATATTGATATATTAAATGATACCATACAAGTAACATTAACATTAACAGTTGTAAAAGAAACAATTCCTGCTTATTATTACAGAGCTATACAAGAATTGTTTTCAGAACATGTGCTTATTTCGGAATCAAGAATTGTACTTTCAAAAAATTAAATTATGAACATTCAAAACTCACAATTAGACGTAGATAAATGGATTAAAGAGCATGGCGTTCGTTATTTTAACGAGCTTACCAATATGGCACAACTTACAGAAGAGGTTGGGGAAGTAGCTCGCATCATTGCGCGCAGGTATGGTGAGCAAAGTGAAAAGGAAAGCGATAAAAACAAAGACCTTGGCGAAGAATTAGCAGATGTAGTTTTTGTAGTTTTGTGTTTGGCAAATCAAACAGGAATCGATCTGCAAAAAGCATTCGATAAAAAAATGGATGTGAAAACAAAACGCGATCATGACCGTCATCAAAATAATGAAAAACTAAAATAATATGTTTAAAAGGATAATTTCAACAAACGGTTTTTGGAAATCGGTAATATCTTTAGGAGTTGCATTTTCAATAATATTTGTAATTATTAAATGGGGCTTAGAGAGTTTTAATAGCTCTTATTTCTCAACTATGGAAAAGCCAACTTCCTTTATTGTAGGATTGTTAGCAGGAGGTTTTGTTTATGGTTTTATTGTGACTTACGGAAAATTTAGAGGAAAATTAAAGAAAGATGAAGAGAGAAATTGAAAGCATCACTAACATACACGAAGAAGCTCGATTCTAAGGTTTCAATAATAATTCCAGGTTCCAAAAGTGAATCTAATAGACTTTTGGTTTTACAAGCATTATTTAATAACCTTTCTATTGAGAATCTTTCAAATAGTGATGACACTCAAAGTTTACTCAGAGGGTTAAAAGAGAGTAATGGCACTGTAGATATTCACCATGCAGGAACAGCCATGCGTTTTTTAACTGCCTATTTTGCATCAAAAGAAGGTGTTCAAATCACACTTACAGGAAGTGAAAGAATGCAGGAACGGCCTATTAAAATTTTGGTTGATGCACTTACAGATTTAGGAGCAGACATTAGCTATTTAAAAAATGAAGGCTATCCGCCAATAGAAATTAAAGGAAAGAAGCTCATAGTTAATTCAGTGAAAATTAGCGCCACGGTAAGTAGCCAATATATTACGGCATTAATGCTTATTGCACCTTCTTTAGAAAATGGATTGACCATAGAATTAGAAGGAGAGATTACATCCAGTCCTTATATAGAAATGACACTAGACTTGCTTCAGAAAATGAAAGTATCTTGTAGTTTTTCAAATAATATAATTGAAATAGCAGCCCTTTTAAATAATAATGAGACTATAGTTGAAGTAGAATCAGATTGGAGTTCAGCTTCCTATTTTTATAGTTTAGTAGCCTTGTCTGAAAATTTGGAGATTACTATAAAATCTTTCAGAAAAAATAGCTTGCAGGGAGATTCAGAAGTGGCTAAAATTTATCAACTTTTAGGAGTTGAAACAGTTTTTAATACTTTAGAAAATACGATCACATTAAAGAAATTGGCCAATGAAATTCAACCCATAAGTCTAAACCTTAATAAAACACCAGATATAGCACAAACTATTGCTGTCACTTGCTTCGGAATAGGAGTTGGGTGTAAGTTAACCGGTTTAAAAACTTTAAAAATAAAAGAAACCGACAGACTTTTTGCTCTTAAAACTGAATTAGAAAAATTGGGTGCTACTTGTAAAATAACGGAAGAATCTTTAGAGGTGAAACCTTCAGAAAATATTAATAATAACATTCTAATTAGTACTTATCAAGATCATAGAATGGCAATGGCTTTTGCGCCACTTTCCTTATTAACTTCCATAGAAATTGAAAGTCCAGAAGTGGTTTCAAAATCGTATCCTACTTTTTGGGAAGACCTTAAAAAGTTGGGTATTTCTATTCATAAAAAATAATAAACCTTCATTTACTTGACAACCCCTATGTTGAGATTGTATATTTGCAGTTTTTAATTTTAAAACTACACACAATTATGGGAATGAAACTCTCAAGATTCAGCTTTGATCTTCCAGACGAATTATTAGCAGAATATCCTGCAGCACTTAGGGATGAGTCAAGATTAATGGTTCTAAACCGGAAAGATCAAACTATTGAGCATAAATTGTTCAAAGATTTAATTAATTATTTTGAAGAGGACGATGTGTTGGTTCTTAACAATACCAAGGTATTTCCAGCTAGATTGTTTGGGAATAAAGAAAAAACAGGCGCAAGAATCGAAGTATTCTTGTTGAGAGAATTAAACACCGAAACTAGACTTTGGGATGTGTTAGTAGATCCTGCAAGAAAAATTAGAATTGGAAACAAACTTTATTTTGGTGAAGACGAGTCATTAGTTGCTGAAGTTATTGATAACACAACTTCTCGTGGTAGAACACTGCGTTTTTTATATGATGGTCCTTACGATGAGTTTCGTAGAAAACTAACCGAATTAGGAGAAACTCCACTTCCAAAATATATCAAGAGAGATGTGGAACCTGAAGATAAAGAAAGATACCAAACAATCTTTGCAAAAAACGAAGGAGCAGTAGCTGCGCCAACAGCAGGATTACATTTTTCTAAACATCTTTTAAAACGATTAGAAATTAAAGGTATAAACTTTGCTGAAGTAACACTTCACGTAGGTTTAGGTACTTTTAGTAATGTTGAGGTTGAAGATTTATCGAAGCATAAAATGGATTCAGAAGAGATTCATATCAACAAACTAGCAGAAGATTTAATCAATACTGGAATAAGAGAGAAAAGACGTATTTGTGCTGTAGGAACTACAGCAATGAGAGCTTTAGAGAGTTCGGTTTCTTCTAACGGGACATTAAATGCTTATGATGGATGGACAAATAAGTTTATTTTTCCACCTTACGACTTTAGTATTGCCAATATGATGGTAACTAATTTCCATACCCCAAATTCAACCTTATTGATGATGGCTGCTGCATTTGGAGGGTTTGATTTTATAAGGGAAGCCTATGATATTGCCGTGAAAGAAAAATATCGTTTTTACACCTATGGTGATGCGATGTTAATTATTTAATCCTTTAGTTCGTAACACCTTTACGAATAAGATATATGATTAAAAACCCGATGTTTCATCGGGTTTTTTTGTTTTATAAAGAATTGATTTTCAAATATCAAAATAAAAAAGTAACTTAGTAATCTTATTTTTGCCAACGAAACTTTTAGGAATGAAGAAAATATTACTTTTCTTTTTATTATTTACGTTTATAACTACCTCTTATTCGCAAGATGAGGATAGTGTACTTCCTGTTAGTTGGTCCAAAGAGTTTAAAGAACAAAACAGATATGATATAACACCAATTGTGCTAACACCTTTAGATCTTGAAGCTGTAATTGCCGAAGATAGTATTAACGATTTAGACAAAAGCCTTCCTTGGCGCTATGGTATTACAAGACCTATTGTTCTAGATTTTGAAAATGATGGAGAATGGACAAACCTATCTAGTGGTGGAAGAATCTGGAGAGTTGCTGTTAAATCTCCAGATGCAATAAATTTAAGTATAAATTTTGAAGACTTTTATTTACCCCTAGGAACAAGTCTGCATTTGTATAATGGAGATCACACAGATATTTCTAAAACGTATTCAAATGCCCAAAATAGAGGGAATAATTTACTAGGTTCTTGGTTTATTTCTGGTGATGTGATTGTTGTTGAATATTACGAACCTTCAAATACTATTGGTATCTCTAAATTAACTATAGGAAGTGTAATTCATGGCTATAGAATGGGAGAGGTTAGACAATATGTAAATAGAGGGCTTAATGATTCTGGAGCTTGTAATTACGACGTTAACTGTTCCATTGGTAGTGATTTTGAAACTAAAAAAGATTTAATAAAAAAGGCAGTTGCCATTCTTAACCTTGGAAACGGATATCTATGCTCTACATCTTTAATTAATACAACATTAAATGATAAAACTCCTTATTTGCTTACTGCAAATCATTGTCTAGAAAATAGTGATCCATCATTTTGGTCTGTAAGATTTAACTGGATGAGCCCAAGTCCAATTTGTGGTACAGGGGAAGAAAGTTTAGATCTTCAAACTAATTTTACGATGAGTGGCGCAGAATTAATTGCAAATAATGAAATGAGTGATTTTGCATTGGTTGAATTATATAATGAAATTCCAAATTCATGGGATGTAGCTTTTGCAGGTTGGGACAATACAGATAACCTTCCTGTTTATGAAGTCGGAATTCATCATCCTAACGGAGATATTATGAAAATCTGCAGAGATGATTCTGGAGCGGTTAAAGAAAATGCTAACGGTACTGAAGTCTGGCTAATTGGCGGAGCTTCTGTAGGGACAGGAGATGGTTGGGAAATTGGAACAACGGAAAGCGGTTCTTCAGGCTCTCCATTGTTTAATGAAGAAGGAAGGATTATAGGACAGTTGTATGCGGGACTCTCTGCTTGTAATGAAAATGAAAATAATGATGATTATGACATTTATGGTAGGTTTGGAGTTTCTTGGAATTCTGGAGATTCTCCAGAAAATCGGTTGTTGGATTGGTTAGATCCTACAAATACAGGGCAGACCACTACCGAAACTATACAGAACGTATTAGGTACAGTAGACTTTGAACAACTCGGAAAATTAGACATTTATCCAAACCCTGCAAGTTCTGTGATTTCAATTGTCAATGGTAAATATCCAAATCTTACCTATGTGTTTTATAATGTACTAGGTCAGAGATTGCTCTTTGGTTCTATATCAAATACCTTAAACGAAATTAATGTAGAAGGGTTAGAGGAAGGAGTCTATTTTCTTTATATAGTTGATGCCGATAGTAATGCTGATATTACTAAAAAAATAATTATTGAAAGATAACCTTCAACAAAATAGAATATTACAAAAGCCTCTTTTAAAACTTTAAAGAGGCTTTTTCTATTTTAAATATAATATTTTTGCAGAGAAATGATTTCAAAAAAGAAAGACATACGTTCATTATCAAAAGAAGAGTTAAGAACTTTTTTTAAGAGTATTGGTGATAAAGAGTTTCGAGGCAATCAAGTATATGAATGGCTTTGGATTAAAGGTGCTCATCATTTTGATGATATGACGAATATCTCATTAAAGACGCGCAATGTTTTAAACGATCATTTTGTAATTAATCATATAGAAGTGGATAGTCTTCAGAAAAGTGAAGATGGTACCGTTAAAAATGCTGTAAAGCTTTTTGATGGACTTATTGTAGAGTCTGTATTGATTCCAACCCCAAAAAGAACAACGGCCTGTGTGTCTACGCAAGTGGGTTGTAGCTTAGATTGTAAATTTTGCGCGACAGCAAGTTTAAAGAACATGCGAAATTTAAATCCAGACGAAATTTACGATCAGGTAAAAGCCATAGATCAAGAAAGTAGGTTATATCATTCAAGACCGCTATCAAATATTGTTTTTATGGGAATGGGAGAACCCTTGATGAACTATAATAACGTTTTAAAATCTATAGATAAGATTACTTCAGAAGAAGGACTCGCCATGTCTCCAAAACGAATTACGGTTTCAACTTCTGGAGTTCCTAAAATGATTAAGAAACTAGCAGATGATGAGGTGAAATTTAATTTGGCGGTTTCTTTACATTCTGCTATTCAAGAAACACGAGAGCAAATTATGCCATTCGCGAAAAAGTTTACATTGACAGACTTAAAAGATTCTTTGGAGTATTGGTATGAGGAAACGGGTAGTAGAGTAACCTACGAGTATGTTGTTTGGGAAGGGATTAATGATTCTAGAGAGGATATAAATGCCTTGGTTAATTTTTGTAGGTATGTGCCTTCTAAAGTTAACTTAATAGAGTACAATCCAATAGATGACGGAGATTTTAAACAAGCATCAAGTCAAGTTACCAATGATTATATAGACGCTTTAGAAAAAAGCAGAATTCCTGTTACTGTTAGAAGAAGTAGAGGGAAAGATATAGATGCCGCTTGTGGGCAACTAGCAAATAAGCAATAAAAAAGAGCGACCAATTTAGCCGCTCTTTAAATTTTTTATTTAGTTTGAACTAAAATTAGTTCTTAACAATTTTGAAAGATTTTGTTCTTCCTTCAGTAGAAACTTTAGCAACATAAATTCCTGAATCTAGAGAAGCGATATCTACAGTTTCATTAGTGTTAGAAAGTTTTTGAGAAACAACTTGTTGTCCCAATAAGTTAAACAATTGTACATTTTCTAAAGAAGTACTAGCGCTTAACACTAATTGGTTGTTTGCATTAATATAATAGTTAAAGTTGTTAAATGCAACGTCAACAATACTTAAGGTTTCAGCTACAACTTCTATTTCATCAATACCTAATAGCCATTGATCAAAAGTGTCATGATGTCTAAATGCAATATAAATATCTTCTCCAACATATGCATCAAGATCTAAACTTACAAATTCTCCTCCTTGAAAAGAAAGAGTAGTTGTTAGTATTGGAGTAGCATCTAAAATATCATCTTCATCGCTACTTGTTGTTACAGTAACTGAATAAGTTTCACTAAAATAATCTGGATCTGTTCCAGAACCTACATAATAGCTCAGATAAACACCAGATGCTCCAGCAGGGATTGTTATCATAGGTAGAACCAATATGTTATTTGGAGATAAAGCTCCTTGCCCACCATTACTTCCAGCACCAACTGTAATATATGAGGCTGAAGTAATAAAATTCCCTGAATAAATATCACCAAATGGTTGAGTGAAATTGTCAGGTTTAGATAAACCCCAATTAAATCCGTCTCCATCTACATCGTAAGATAAAAAATCTGCAGGTATTTCAGTATCTTCACCGACATTATCCCCAACACTTTCAGATTCAAAATCATTTTCGTAAAGAACAACTTGAGCGTTCATTGCAAAAACAGCAAAGATTGCTGTTAAAAGAGTAATTTTTTTCATAATATTTTTTTTTAATTAATAATAATATCAAAGGTACGTATTAATTGATGTTTACTATGATACTATATGCTTTTTTTAACTTATTTTTGAGAATAATATGAAGATCGTTTCCCAAATAAAACTCCCCATAGAATACGAAATGGAACTTTTCGAAAAAAAGTTCTTACTCTCTATGTCTTCTAAGGTTTCCTTACTAAATCGCATCACACATTATGTTGTAAACCGCAAAGGAAAACAGATGCGACCCATGTTTGTATTTCTAATTGCAAAAATGACTAATAATGGGGAAGTGAACGAAAGGACCTATCGTGGCGCTTCAGTTATCGAGTTAATACATACTGCTACTTTGGTTCACGATGATGTAGTAGATGAAAGTAACAGAAGGCGAGGTTTTTTTTCTATTAATGCTTTATGGAAAAATAAAATTGCTGTTCTCGTGGGAGATTACTTGCTCTCAAAAGGGCTGTTGTTATCTATAGATAATGATGATTTCGATTTATTGAAGATTATTTCAGTAGCTGTGAAAGAAATGAGTGAAGGAGAATTACTTCAAATTGAAAAAGCTCGAAAGCTAGACATTACAGAAGAAGTGTATTACGAGATTATTCGCCAGAAAACAGCAACATTAATTGCTGCTTGCTGTGCTATGGGAGCACAATCTGTAAATGCTTCAAAAGGGGAAGTAGAAACCATGAAAAAATTTGGTGAACTTATAGGAATGGCATTTCAAATAAAAGACGATCTTTTTGACTACGGAAGCGAAAAAATAGGAAAGCCAACCGGAATTGATATTAAAGAACAGAAAATGACACTTCCGTTAATCTACACACTTAATAATTGTTCTGAAAAAGAAAAAAGTTGGATTATCAATTCTATTAAAAATCATAATAAAGATAGTAAGAGAGTAAAAGAATTAATTGCTTTTGTAAAAAATAAAGGTGGATTAGATTATGCCGTTTTAAAGATGAAAGAATACCAACAAAAAGCATTATTATTAATTCAAGAGTATCCAGATTCTCCCTTTAAGGAATCTTTAGTAATGATGGTTAATTATGTTATAGACCGTAAAAAATAGTCCTCAGACTTCAGTCAACAGCAGGTTTTATTTTTGCGAAATGTAACAATTCACTTCTATAACGGTCATTATAATTAGAGGCCTTCTGTATGCATACAGAGGTCTGAGAACTGCAGACAAAAAAAGCCAGGCAACCTTTTTACCTTAACTTGCGTCTATATAATACCAAATGGATTTATAAAGTAGTTTGAAGGAAATAGAATTATTTTTTCTTTAGATAAATAAGAAAAATTTAGCATAGCTTTAGTTACGGTATATTTTTATTGTGACATATAAAGGAAAAAGAAGCTATTTAACAGACTATTTTATATATCTTTTTGGTATAAAAAGAGCGTTTTAAAAATCATCATTGAAAGTAGTTTCATTACATAAAAACTATCAATCTCTTATCGCAAAAGCGAACAAGGGAAATAAGAGATCGCAACACCATTTGTTCGAGCTCTTTGCTCCTAAGATGCTCAGTATTTGCAGACAGTATATTAAAAGCAATGATATAGCCGAAGAAGTAATGCTTTCAGGATTTTTCAAAGTTTTCACTCATTTAAAATCTTTTAAATCTGAAGGAAGTTTTGAAGGTTGGATTCGTAGAATTATGATTAATGAATCTATATCTCAACTTCGGAAAGATAAAAAGTTACGATTTAAAGCCGAAGAAGAAATTGACAATTCGATGAATTTTGTGACCTATTTAGAAACTGAATTAGAGGTTGAGGAAATTCAGAAAATAATAGACATCTTACCGGAAGGATATAAAACAGTTTTTGTGTTGTATGCGGTAGAAGGGTATAAACACAGTGAGATTTCAGAGCTGTTACAGATTTCAGAAAGTACCTCAAAAAGTCAACTTTTTAAAGCCCGTAAAATGCTTCGTGCGAATATTGAAAAACAAAATATAGTGAATTATGGAACCCATTAAATTTGAAAATAACATACGAGAGAAGTTGCAGGAAAGAGAGATTACACCTTCAAATACTGCCTGGAAAAAACTAGAAACTCAATTAAATACAACTCCTCAAAAAAGAACTAAAAAGTCTGTTTGGTTTGCCATAGCAGCTGGATTCATAGGTATTGTGATTATTGCTTCATTTATATTTAATAATGATATAATTCCTTCACAGAATACCCAAAAAATTGTTTCAGAGCCTGTACAAAAAGAGATTGAAACTCCTCTTAAAGAGAACTCAACCATTGTTGTTGCTGAAGAAAAGTCATCAGAAGAGTTTTTAAAGAGTGATTCAAACAGAAAAGGAGTAGCTTTAACTAAGGAAGAAAAAACGACTTCAATAAAAAAGGAACCTTTAGTAGAAAATATTGCAATGACTTCTTTAGAAAATCCAGAAAATACATCCACAGTCGAAATTAATAAAGAAGAAGATTTTATAGACGCTAAAGTAGATGAAGTAGTTGCTCAAGTACAAGCTTTAGAAAAGAATAATAATTCTGTAAGTTCAGAAGAAATAGATGCCTTATTATTAAATGCTCAAAAAGAAATAGAAGCAAAAAAAATATTAAATAAACAAAAAGTAAATGCCACAGCACTTTTAAATGCGGTGGAAACAGAATTGGAAACTAGTTTTAGAGACAAAGTTTTTGAAGCCTTGGGTAGCGGATATGAAAAAGTAAGAACCGCCGTTGTTGAACGAAATAATTAATCAATCAATCAAAAAACAAATAATTATGAGAATCATTACCATTAGTGTCCTATTAACATTTTGGCTACTGTCATTTGCCAATTTAAATGCTCAAGAAATTGATATTACCATAACAAAGGAATCCCTTGAAACTTCAAAAGAGCAAATAATTAAGGAAGAAAAAGATGCCTTAAAAGTTGAAGTGAAAGAAATAAATGAGCGTCTTGAAAAGGAAGAAATAGATCAAGAAGAAGCGGATAGTTTAAAAGCTGATGCCGCCGAAAAACACGCGTTAAACATAGAAAATAGATTAGCAATTATAGATAATAGAATTGCATTATTAGAACGAAATGGAGAAGAAACAATCGTACATATTGGTAAGAATAAAGTAGTAATAGATGTGTTTGATGAAGGTGATTTTGTAAGCGTATCCTTTAATAAAGATAAGAAATTTGATAAAAGAACGACTAGCAGGTTAGTTGTGGCTGTAGGGTTTAATAATTTAATTACAGAAGGAGAATCTTTTTCAGATACTGAAATAAAAATAGGAGGAAGTCGTTTTTTCGAATTAGGCTGGGCTTGGAAAACAAGAGTGTTTAAAGAAAGCAATTGGTTACGCATTAAATATGGATTTTCCTTTAGCTGGGATGGCTTAAAACCTGATGATAATCAATATTATGTTGATATTGGTGAAGAAACAATTCTGCAAGTACATCCAGAAAACTTAGATAAAGCAAAGCTAAGAGTAGATAAATTAATATTTCCTATGCATTTTGAGTTTGGCCCTTCCACTAAGAAAGAATACCCAAGTTATTATAGATATTCCACACATAAACAATTAAAAGTAGGTATTGGCGGATTTGTAGGCTTTAAGATGAGTTCACGTCAAAAACTTAAATACGTAGAAGATGGTGCAAAAAAGAAAGAAAAAATAAAAGCCAGTTATAATACCAATAGTGTGATGTATGGGTTGAGTAGTTATATTGGTTGGGGTTGGACAGCATTGTACGTTCGCTATGAGATTAATCCAATATTTAAAAACAACCTAGTAGATCAACACAATATCTCTATGGGTTTAAGATTCGATATTTAAAAAAACCATTAATAGTTGTTTCATTTAAAGGCTTCAATTCTGTAAAAAGAAAGGGAGCCTTTTTTGTTAATAAATAAGTTTGAATAAAAATTTACTTTTTAAAGTAGAAATATACATCTTTGAATACTGAAAAACAGAATACTTGATTTCACAAAACACCATTAGTAATGTCTTTGAAACCGCTCGTGTAGAGGAGGTGATTGGCGATTTTGTCAAATTAAAAAAATCGGGAAGTAATTATAAAGG
>Ga0164313_10001749_pt1 | contig 19365 bp, 21 predicted proteins | sample GuaBasSedimGuay4_FD_113735 | JGI IMG/M metagenome (GOLD analysis project Ga0164313, IMG submission 113735) | Subseafloor sediment microbial communities from Guaymas Basin, Gulf of California, Mexico - Guay4, Core 4569-4, 0-3 cm | ecosystem: Environmental > Aquatic > Marine > Hydrothermal vents... | reverse complement strand
TCACGCAGCGCATACACCAGGAAGGTCGGTGCCGAAGCGCCCTCGGGCCTGACCCGCAAATCGCCGCCCATGGGTACGCCTTTATGGTAGCCGACGTTGGCAATTATGCGAGAATTCAAATCCTGCTCGGTAAATTCCCAGCCGCCGAACAGGCGTACGGCCATGCGCGGGCCGGTGGTGCTATAGACTTCCTTGCGCTGCATCGCATCGAAAATGGCCTCGCGCGTATTCTCGGTAGCCCAGACCGCGGCCAGACCTGAGGCAGCCATCTGCCAACCCATAATTTTCCCCGTTTCATTTTCCATGAAAGGATGGCTCATGCGTCCCGGATTGGGCTCGTAACCGGAATGTTTGCCGAAGAAGTTGTCTTCTTCGGCGGTTGCCAGCGAGGTATGGCTGTCGGTGGCGCCAATCATGCCGAATTTGTAAGGATTGGTGCCGAGACGCGCCTCGATGGCGAGACCGCGCTTTAGCGCCTCGCGGGCATACTCACCGGCTAGCATATCATTAGTTTTGGCTTCCGAGACGTCTAGATTGCCAATTGCCCAGGTCTCGTAGTCGGCAAACTCGTCGTCCGGCGACAGGAAGGGATGGGCTTCACCATCACCCTTGATCTGGGTCGCTTCGTAAAGCGGCTCCCACTTGTTGCGCTGGGTTATATAGGACTCATCGAATTTGCTGCCGTTCCACTGCGCTTCGAGCGGGAACATGATGCCGTTTGAGAGATTGCCGTTATGTGGGATTGCCAGTATTTCTCCATCGGTCTTCTTTTCGTAATTGGCCAGGTATGTCCATAAGTCGCGCGGATCGGGGCTGCCCTGGGGTGCCGTCATGGTGAAAGGTACTACTTGTCTGGCCCGGGTCCGGCCGTCGCGCATGATGACTACCCGATGCATGTTGTTGCCCTGGATCAGTGAAGTCCATTCGAAGCCGATGAGTGCGGTAAATCGCCCCGGCTCGTTGAACGCCTCGGCATCGTCGATGACCCTTTCCCACAGGTTCTTGTAGAGTTTTGAACCCGGGGAATAGAGTGCGATTATCTCCGGTTCGATGGTTCCCTGTGAAAAGTTCGAAATCAGATCGAGTGCTGCCTGCACTGACTCATCACCGCCGGCCTTGAGTCCCTTGATCCAGCGTGCGGATTGTTCGTAGGCCAGCAGCTCGGGTTTGCCGATGGCTAAATCACCCACCATGCCCATGCCATCGGAATGGTCGGCTACCACCAGCCAGTCCAGCGGACGCGACAAACGCACCGTCTGGCCGGTCGAAGAGATTACTTCTTCGCCGCGCGCAAACCGGTAAGCATCGCGTGGGGGCAGGAGATTTCCGAATAAACCGGCATCCATCGATAAACTGGTATGCAGGTGGGAATCGCCCCACAGCGGCTGCTCCGGAAAACCGCGTTTCGCATAGGGCGAATAAACCTTGCCGGTATAGGCGTTGTTTAGCAGGTCCGGCGTTGGCGTGCCCGTACCTTGAGCGGCGGCGGGTTGCGTGATAATGAACGAACCAGCACAAATGGTGGCGAGCAAGAACCTGGTCATTAAAATCTCCTTTTTCTAATTGATGCAATTGCTACATTGTTAGTCTCGGTTGAGACCTGTAGCGAGGCAAGCAAGAATAACAGAGCTAATTCAGATGGGCTAGTGATGAAGACAGGCGTTCCCGATTCATGTCTCGGGCGTATCGTAATACGCCAATACCTGCGACATTATCGGTTGCCTGCAATATTTAATTCTGTTAGCGGAACAGCAATGATTTTTTATTCGATAATAATCATTGGTACTTTTGCTAACTCCCGGCCTAAGATAGTATCTGCCCGGCGTACCTGACTCGAGTCTCACTAATGTCCATCTATCAAAGCCTTTTGCTCGGCATCCGTTCGTCTGCTGATTATTTCATCTCGACATTCATGTTTGGCGTGATGTTTGGAATAGCGGCAACTTCTGCCGGTATCAGCCACTGGTATGCACTGCTGATGAGCGCAACGGCTTTTACCGCCTCGGGTCAGTTCGCGGCACTCGAATTCTGGCAGTCACCACTGCCTTACGGCACCATAGCCCTGTCTGTCGCACTGGTCAGTTCGCGTAATATCCTGCTCGGCATGGCGATGACGCATCATTTTGATGGTCATAGTCTGAAACGACGTATTACCTGGTTATTTATGCTCAATGACCCGGGCGTAGTGACCACTTATCGGCTCGAAAAGAATGTCGACCGACTCGGCTATGTCACCGGTTATGGCATTTCGATGATGGTGAGCTGGTTATCTTCTACCTGGCTGGGTTTAAGTGTCGCTGGTGTTTTTGCCACGCTGGACCTGGGCTCGATCGACTTTGCCGGGCCGCTGGTAATAGCGACCATGATGATGTTGTTTATCAAGGGCTCGAAGACCAGATCTACACCCTGGATGGTATCGGGCATAGTCGCATTGATTTTATTCGAGCTGGGCACGGAGAACTACCTGATCCTGTTAGTTTCCGTGGCGGCAGGCGTGATTGCCGCAGTCGTTCAGGAGCGCTACCTACGTGGTTGATCAACAGTCGACACTGATCGCGATTGCGATGATAGCTTCCGTGGTTTACCTGACCCGGTTAAGCGGATACTTTATCGGCTTACAACTGCGCCACATTGCAGGCATAAGGCCGGTGCTCGAGGCCCTGCCGGGTTGCGCCTTCATGGCCATCCTGGCACCGGCAGTGCGACGGGGTAACATTAGTGAGGTCCTCGCTATGGCATGTGTCGTGTTAATTATGTGGAGAACCAATAACGTGGTACTGGCCACGGGTACCGGTATGGCAGTTCTGCTGTTCGGCGGGCCCTGGCTCAATATCAATTAATCAGAGGTTCCTTAAATCAATCCATCAACCACCAGCCGATCGTGGCAATCAGGAGTGCGAAGCTTAGATTAAGCAACAGCCCCGCTCGCATCATGCTCTTCTGCGGCACAAATCCCGATGAATAGACGATGGCATTGGGAGGCGTGGCAACCGGCAGCATAAATGCACAGGAAGCACTCAGCGCTATTACTACCGCCATGCCAACCTGGGAAAGATTGAGTTCGACAGCGACGCCGACAAACAAGGGTATCAATAGCGCGGCGCTGGCGGTATTGCTCATCAACTCGGTTAAAAATATAACGAACAGACAAACCATCAGTAATAACAGCCAGCTATTATCAACCGGTAGATGGGTGCTGATCGCACTGGCCAGCCATGCACTGGTGCCTGAACTTTGTAATAATGCGCTCAATGTCAAACCGCCGCCGAACAGAATCAATATTCCCCAGTTGGTTTTCGCGACAAATTCATTGAATTTCAAGGCACCGCTACCGGTCAGAAGCACGACCGCCACTACTGCCACTAATGAGTCAACGCTACCACTGATGCCTAGCAGTTTTGCCAGCGGTGCGCTGAATAACCAGCCTGCTGCGGTTAAAGCAAATATTATCAGTACAGTGCCACGCTTGCGGTTCATTGGCTGCGGCGCGTAACTGAGGCTGAGCGCCTCGCCAAATTTAGGGCGAAAGAGTAAGTAAAGCAAGCCGACCATCAGCGGAAACATCAATAAAAACATGGGGATACCCCAACTTAACCAGTCCCTGAAACTGAGCCCCATCAGTGATGCCGCAATCGCATTGGGGGGACTGCCGATCAGGGTCGCTACGCCACCCAGGTTGCCGGAATAGGCCAGTCCCAACAGCACGAACAGGTAGAGCGGTGCATCATCTTCCGGGTCGCGTCCAGCCAGCAAACTCAAGGCCAGGGGTAACATCATTGCCACTGTCGCTGTATTACTAATCCACATGGATAAAAATGCGGTGGTGATAAATAGCAATAAAATTGCTGACAGGGGGCGTCCGCCGGAAAATGACAATATCTTCGCCGCAAAGGCCTGGTCGAGCTGGTGCTTCTGCAGGCCTGCCGCCAGTGCAAACCCGCCCATGAAAAGAAATATGATCGGGTTAGCAAAATTGGCAAACGCCTCCCTGACCGGAAGCAGACCACTGACTACCGCCAACACCGGTATCAACAACGCGGTGACGCTGATATTGATTGCCTCACTGACCCACAACCAACCGATGATAATGAAGATAGAGAGTCCTAGCTGAATCGACTCGTCTGCTTCTGCCCAGTAGCTGACGGAAAAACCAGCGCAGAGGGCGAGTAGCAGGTGGATTAAATTTTTGTAATTCATTGAAAAATTATGCAGTGATCAAAGTTTCGATAATTGATTGTATTGAACTAGGTGCGGCAAAAGCAATCATAAGAACTACCGCCAGAAATAATAAAGGCAATTCTAAAAATAAATGCGGGCTAATACCCATTTCTACCACAATCTGGAGTTTTATGTGAATCAGTATTTGCAATCTGCCGGGCAGCCCGATAATCAAAATCGTAGCTTTACCGCTAGTAATAAACGGATCCTGGTGATTGAAGATGACCCTGATATCAGCCACCTGCTTGAAATTCACCTGCGGGACATTGCCTTTAAGGTCGATGTGGTCCACAACGGCATCGATGGCCTCAATCGAGCGAGCAATAACGCGTATCAACTTATCGTGCTGGACCTGATGTTACCTGGCCTCGACGGTCTCGAGGTATGTCGGCTGTTGCGCAGCCAGTCGATTACCACGCCGATACTAATGTTAACCGCGAAGTCATCCGAACTCGATCGTGTACTTGGTCTTGAGTTGGGCGCTGACGACTATCTCACCAAGCCTTTTTCTATTATGGAATTACAGGCGCGTGTAAAAGCGATTCTGCGAAGAGCCAATATGGCTGCCAATCAAGTTGTCGAAAATCAGGATGAAATAATTGAATCGGAGTCTCTGCGTATCGATGTTTGCAGACGCAATGTTTTTGTTGATAACCTGCCAGTCGATCTGACCGCGAAAGAGTTTGACTTATTGCTCCACTTTGCCCGAAACCCGGGGCGTGTCTTTAGCCGTGGGCAGTTACTCGATCAGGTCTGGGGATATAGTCATAGCGGTTATGAACACACGGTCAATTCACATATCAATCGATTACGCAAGAAAATCGAGAAGTCTCCCGAACAATCGCAATATATCAAAACCGTCTGGGGTGTCGGCTACAGGTTCAGAGAGCTGTGACAGGCCGGGTAATGCTAAACAGCCTGTACGTGAAACTGGTGCTGGTGCTATTTTTGCTGTTTAGCATAGTCGGAGGCACATTCCTTGGCATAGCGTTGTATAGCGCACCCATGTACCAGCAGGAAGTGAGTCAGCAATTAAATCGTGACCTTGCCAGCTACATAGTCAAGAAGCATGTGCTAATTGAAGATGGTGAAGTACAGCAGGATAATCTTTCCACGCTTTTCGATAACGTGATGATCATCAACCCGAGCCTGGAGCTCTATTTGCTGGACCCCGAGGGGCGCGTGATCGCGTATTCGATGCCGCCGGACAAGGTCAAGCGTGAGCGTGTATCACTGGCGCCAATCAATGCTTTCCTGACGAGTAAGGATCAGGGCCTGATCATGGGTGATGACCCGGGCAATGAAAATCGGCAAAATAGCTTTACCGTGGCGCCGATCGATGTTGGCGGTAATCGTCAGGGTTATATCTACGCTATATTGGGCAGCGAGAAAATCAGTAATATAACCGATGTATTGCAACGTAGTTTAATTATGCGCTGGAGCACCGGGGTGATTGTCGCAGCATTGGGTTTCGCCTTTGTTGCCGGCCTGGTTTTATTTTTCTTTTTAATGCGCAAGTTGCGTATTTTAAGCGGTGCCATGCAGGCTTTCAAATCGAGTGACTTAAAACAACTTGTTGCCGTTTCAAACGGTGAAAATAAATCGCTCGATGAAATTGACACGATGGCCGCGACCTTCCAGGAAATGGCGCAGCGGATTCATTCACAAATGAATCACCTGCAGGAAATGGAAGCCTCTCGCCGTGAAATGGTGGCGAATGTGTCGCATGATTTGCGCACACCACTGGCTTCGCTCAGCGGTTTCCTCGAAACATTGCAGCTCAAGTCGGCAGATCTCAGCGAAGACGAAAAACAAACCTACCTGAAAATTGCCTATGGAAATGCTCAGCGCTTAACGACACTGGTTGAAGAATTATTTGAGCTGGCCAAACTGGATGCGAATGAAGTTCAGCCGCAGCAGGAATTGTTTTCACTGGCGGAACTGGTATTTGATGTCTCGCACAAGTTTTATCTTCGAGCCAGGGAAAAAAATATTATATTTGATGTCGTCGTTGACGAAAAGGTACCCTATGTGTCGGCGGATGTCGGCATGATAGAGCGCGTACTCGAGAACCTGATTGATAACTCGTTAAAGCATACGCCTGACAAGGGCCAAATCCGTTTACAATTATCGCCGAATCAGGGTAACGTACAGATAGCGGTTTCTGATACCGGTTATGGAATTGCCGAAGAAGATTTGCCGCACATATTAAAACGTTTTTATAAAACCTCAAGTCATCCGGAAAATTCCAACACCCTGTCCGGCCTCGGCCTCGGCCTGGCGATAGCCTCGCGAATTATCGAAATGCACGGTAGTCATTTATCGGTCGATAGTGTCTTGCACCAGGGCACGACCTTCAAATTCTCACTGCCTGTAAATGGTTAGCCTTCATCCAACATGCGGGCTGATGTGATAGAAATGTTATAATTTGGTGAATCTTGTGTGATATCCATCCCGCATAGTATTTCCTCTTATCACCGAGGAAAGATTATGTTCAATATTTTAAGAACTCTAACCAGCATCGCGATAGCCGCGGGCTTAATACTTACTTCATCGTCGGTTTTCGCGGATGGTTCAAAAACCTATGAAGTGACGATTACCAATATAACCAACGCAATTATATTCACACCGATACTGGTGGCCAGTCACAAGAAAGGATTAGCTCCATTGTTCGAATTGGGGTTACCGGCAAGTGACGATATGACTGCAATCGCCGAGGGTGGTAATACTGGTCCGTTAACTGCCACACTGGGCGTTGATCCAGATGTCGTAGCTGTGGGTAATTCAGGTGGACTGTTACACCCGGGTGCGTCGGTTACAGTTATGGTGAGCGCGGAAAAGGGTGCAAAGCATATCAGCATTGCTTCAATGATGTTGCCGACCAACGATGGGTTTATTGGTTTGAATGGTGTTAAAGCACCAAAGAAAGGAACAGCGACCTACTACTCACCTGGCTACGATGCAGGCACGGAAGGGAATGACGAGAAGTGTGCGAATATTCCTGGCCCACAATGTGGTGGAACGGGTCCATCACCGATAGTCGTTCTGGGAGCAGAAACTAATCCAGGAGATGAAGGTTACGTACATATCCATCGTGGTATTCAGGGTATTGGCGATCTTAGCGTTGTCGAACCTCCTAAGCCATCTCACATTTATGACTGGAGAAATCCGGTAGCTAAAATCACCATAACTCGCGTAAAGTAATTCGCGTTAACATCTAAAACCACTGGGTCGACTGGCAGTCAGGGTCAGAGAGTGTTTCCCCTAATAGAAGAAACAATAGCTCTCTGACCCTTTTTTTACGTCTGGCTATGATTGTCGTTGATAAAGTGATGGTAGAAAGCCAGGCATAACAAACTCCAGGTAGCTCCCGCAATCCATCCGGCAATAATATCGGTTGGCCAGTGAACACCCAGATAAAGCCGGCTAATACCGACCATCAGGGGCAGGAACACGGACCAGAAAAGAATATAAAATTTGATTCGACGATCACTGGTGGATAGAGACAATAAGGCCCCCAGTGTCAGGTACACTACCGTCGACATCATCGCATGCCCGCTCGGAAAACTGCTCAACGCGGCATCGGTGGCATGGGGAACGATGTCAGGCCGCGGACGCACAATCATCCACTTCAGCACTGTATTGAGCGCCATTCCTAGTGCGACCGAGATTGCAAGAAATACCGCCAGTTTTCGCTGGCGGCGCAGCCATAAATAGATACAAACGAAGATACACATCAGGCTCAGGACCAGCACACCGCCAAGTGCGGTCGCATCGCGTACCAGGATTTCGAGTGATTGCGGGCCGAGCGGATCGGCCAGGTCAGTCGGATTTCGAAACAGGAGTAATACGTACCGATCAAAACTGATGGTTTCCCCTTCCAGCATTTCTCCGGTCAGCGTGGCAAAGATTAAAAGCCCGAGCGAAATCAAGATAAGAGTGATTTCAGTTGCATATTCGGGCAGATGCCGACGCAGCGGGGATGTTTTAGTAGGACTCATCTTGATGTTATAAACCTGTAGAATTTGGAAATAGTATATCTATTAGTCAGATAAGTGCGACGATAAAGTCGCTGGCCGAGCGACACGCTCGAACTGGAAGAGCGAATGCCTGTAATCAGGAAACGGGTATACTGGCCATACGATTAAGTCCTGCCCAGGAGAAGTGACATGAAAAACATTGTAGGTGCCTGTTCGATATTGCTGATCATGCTTTGCAGCGCAACGAGTACTTATGCGGAACAGGGCTGGGGGGACAAGCTTTCCAGCATGGTAACGGATGGCAAGGCGTCGGTAGATTTCCGTTATCGTTTCGAAGGCGTGGACGAAGACGGATTCGCCGATAATGCGCAAGCCTCGACCTTGCGCTCCCGATTGACCCTCGAGTCGGCAGCGTTGAATGGATTTTCCGCATTGCTGCAGATGGATGATGTGCGCACCATCGGCGTCGATGATTATAATTCCACGGTTAATGGCAAGACCCAGTACCCGATCGTGGCCGACCCCGTGGGTACCGATCTCAACCAGTTCTGGTTCAAGTATAGTGGCAATGCATTCGACGGCATTCTCGGCCGGCAACGTATTCTTAATGGCGACCAGCGTTTCGTCGGCGGGGTGGCCTGGCGCCAGAATGAACAGACTTTCGATGGTATTCGTGGCGAGGCCGAATTTTGGGACAGCCTTAACCTGGATCTGAGTTACGTAACCCAGGTTAATCGCATCTTTGGCCCAAATGACGGCGCCAACCCAGCGACATTCGATGGTGACAACCTTTTTTTTCGTGCCGATTATCAAATGGCTGAAAAACACAAGTTGGCTGGCTATGCTTATTTGATCCATATAGATCCCCAGGCTGGTTATGCTCCCGGTAAAACGGTAGACAATTCCAGCGATAGTCTGGGACTCGAATACGTTGGACAATTCGACAGGCTTTCAGTTTCAGCCGCGCTCGCGCGCCAGACCGACGCGGGTGATAGTACTCTTAACTACGACGCTAATTATTACAAGCTGGAACTGGAACTAGGCTTGCAGGCGATCAGACTGAACGCTGGTTACGAAGTGCTGGGTGCGGGCGATGGGGTCGGCTTCGCGACACCGCTGGCTACTCTGCACAAATTTCAGGGCTGGGCGGATAAATTTCTGAGTACACCGGGTGATGGCGTCAAAGATGCGTACCTGGGCATCAATGGCAAGGCCGGGCCGATAAAACTGGGGGCGGTGTATCACGATTTTCAGGCCGAAGCTTCGAGCGCAGACTTCGGTACCGAGATAGATCTGGTAGCGACCTGGCCCCTCAACAAGCAGTTCAGTTTACAGGCCAAGTATGCCGATTTTGACTCGAAAAACAGCAATCGTTTTACGGATACCACAAAGGGCTGGCTGACCTTGCAACTGAAGTTATAGTCGCGTCGCGAATTTGGAATTAGTTAAAAAAAGGTATTTGAAAAGCAACTATTACTGTATTGTTCAATCGAATTAAGCGATATCAGTGTTGGGCACCGATCAGTATGAAGATAGAGCACATTCGTACCTTTCTGGAGATATCCGACTGCGGTAATTTCAATCGTGCTGCAAACAATCTGAACGTTACCCAGTCGACTGTCAGTGCGCGGGTGAAATCGATGGAGGACAGCTTTGGTCGGAAACTGTTCACACGCAATCACGCTGGCGTCGAACTCACCTCGGCAGGACAGCATTTTCGCCAGTATGCACTGAATATTCAGCGCCTGTGGCAGCAGGCCCACCAGCGCATTAGCTTACCTGAAAACTTCGATCATGCGATTGGACTCGGTTCACAGGTCAGCCTCTGGGATAGCCTGATTCTGAAATGGATTCCCTGGATGCGTAGCAATGCCGCCGATATAGCATTACATGTAGAAGCCGATTACTCGCCGAGTCTGATGCGCCAGCTCGCGGATGGGCTGCTCGATATAGGTGTCATGTACCAGCCGCGTCAAACGCCAGGTTTGATTATCGAGGATTTGTTTGAAGAAACCTTAATCCTGGTGGCTACCGATCAGCGCGTGCTGAGTGAGGGTTGGATTGAGGATTACGTGTTTGTTGACTGGGGGGACGTGTTCCGGGTTCGGCACGCGGAGGCCTTTCCCGGGATGGAAACGCCCGCGGTAAGCGTGGGCCTTGGTGCGTTAGGACTGGAATACATATTACAAAATGGAGGTTCAGGCTATTTCCCGCTACGCGTCGTGCAACCTTACATCGATCAACGCAAGTTATTTCGTGTCGATAACGCACCGAGTGTGCAGCGGCCAGCCTACATGGTATATCCCGCGACTGCACGCGACTCGGAATCGCTCGAAATCGCGTTGCGGGGCCTGCGAGAAATAGTAGAAGGAGAAAATTCTGACTAGATTTCGATCATTTCAAAATCTTCCTTGCCCACCCCGCAATCGGGGCATGTCCAGTCTTCGGGAACGTCTTGCCAGCGAGTACCCGGCGCAATACCATCGTCTGGCCAGCCTTCGGCCTCGTCGTAAATAAAACCGCAAACGATGCATTCCCAGGTTTTCATCTAGCAATCTCCATGGAAAATCTGTTCATTTAGTTTGTCGCTGGTATCGCTGCTTCAACTTCGGATAATAATCGGCCGAGTAAATCAGGTATTCCTTTTCACGATCGCTAAGTTCGCGAACCCGTCGAGCAGGATTGCCGAGATAGAGAAAACCGGATTGCAGAATTTTCCCGGAGGGCACCAGTGATCCCGAACCGAGCATGGTTTGATCTTCGATTACGGCATTGTCCATCACAATTGATCCCATCCCGATCAGGCACTGATTGCCGACCCGACAGCCGTGCAGTATCGCCTTGTGTCCTACGGTTACCTGGTTACCAACATGGAGTTCAGCGCCTTCTGGATTAAAATCACCGGCATGTGAAGCATGCAGCACCGAACCGTCCTGTATATTTGTATTGTGACCGATTCGAATAATATTGACATCACCGCGAATCGCCGTTAGTGGCCAGATTGAACAATTATCGCCAATTACGACATCACCGATGATGACCGCGCTCGGATCGATATAACAATCCTCGCCAATTACAGGCGAAACGCCTTCAAACGCTCGTATCATAAAAGGGTTCCTGACATCTTGTCCATGGCTCGGTATAGTAGCGAAAATTTTCGGGGATGAATAAATTTTTTAAAAGGCAATGAAATCAGAATTCCAGCAAAAATTACAGCTATATGCGGAGCTAATCCGATTTCAGAAACCGATTGGAGTCTACCTGCTGTTGTGGCCAACACTGTGGGCCCTGGCAATTGCCGGTGAAGGCGCTCCCGATATTTGGGTAACCCTGGTATTTGTGATTGGTGTTTTTCTGATGCGCTCGGCGGGCTGCGCGATTAATGATTATGCCGATCGCCATATTGATCCGCATGTGGCAAGAACCCAGGATCGTCCCCTGGCGAGTGGGCGCATCAGTGAAAAAGAAGTATTACTGGTTTTTGCGGTATTAAGTTTGTTGGCATTTTTACTGGTGCTTAGCCTGAATCAGTTCACTATCATGCTGTCTATCGGAGGCATTTTACTCGCTGCCAGTTATCCGTTTATGAAGCGTTTTCATTATTTGCCACAGGTACATCTCGGTGCCGCTTTCGGTTGGGCCGTGCCAATGGCGTTCGCCGCGCAAACCGAGCAGGTTCCGAAACAGGCCTGGTTATTATACGTTGCCACCCTGGTTTGGGCGGTCGCTTACGACACCATGTACAGCATGGTCGATCGTGAAGATGATTTGAAAATTGGGATTAAATCGAGTGCTATTTTGTTTGGAGACTACGACAGGTTAATGATTGGCTTGTTTCAGTTTCTTTTCATTTTGACGCTTTTCCTGGTAGGCATCGACCTGGAATTTTCTGCCATCTACTATTATGCGCTTGGATTGGCCAGTTTGTTTCTCATTTACGAGCAATTACTCATCGTATATCGAATACCCGAGTACTGTTTCCGGGCTTTTCTGCACAATCACTGGGTTGGTGCGATCGTTTTTGCCGGCATCATGGGTCATTATTATTCACTGTAAAACCAGATCAGAGGCTCCCTAGTAACACTGACGAATGACGGTATTGATTCGATGCGGCTTTGCGAGAGCACCCGCCGGATCAATCAGGCGTGATTCCGAAGCGACAGCAAAATCCGCCACGTACAATACACTCCTGATGATCAATTTGGGCGCTCAATAACGTCGCCATCAGGCTCAGGTCGAATTCACAGATTTGTTCACACTCGAGCGCGACCTGATGAAACACGCAGTTGCTGGCAACTATATCAATGGCGCCATCATCAGAAGTACCGATATCAGTTTCGTATCCCAGTTCACGCATGATGGCGACGACCTCGGCAATTTTTAAGGGCAGGTTGTTCAGTGCGTCAACACGATCAGCGTAATCCCGCGCCAGTTGTGCGCCGAGTTCTTTGAGACAGCTGTTAAGTGTCGGTCCATCAAGATTGCGCCGGAGCCAGTCGATTAGCAATTTAGAAAACTGTGCATAGCGGCGAGGAAATAACTCCAGCCCTTCTGGCGAAAGGAAATAACTTTTTAGGGGGCGCCCGCCTTGACTGGGCCTCAGGGTGTTTTCGATCAGGCCGAGATTGGTGAGGCTGGATAAATGCTGGTTTGTTGCATTGCGAGATATACCGAGTTCCTGGGCCAGTTCATCAACACTCTTGCCGACACGATTGTACAGCAGGGCTTTTAATAGCGTCTGTTGCCTGGAACTGAAGGTATGAATGGCGGCCAAAAGATAATATTTTTATGAGATTCAACCTACATATAACATAAATACATGTTAAAAGATTCATAAATATAGAGCAAAACAAAATATTCGGATTAAAGAGAGTCTGCCAGCTTCTTGATGGTCATACAGATTTGGCGAAAACTGTCGGCCGCCTTATGACTAGTACGTCTGGCGCGCAGATAGTCGTGGGTGAGACCGGGTTCGTTGTGCCAGATTGCGTGAACGCCGGCTTCCCGGAGTTTTTCCACATACAGGCGTGAGTCGTCACGCAATGGATCAATATCGGCCGAGAACGCGACGGTCGAGGGCAGACCGCTGAAGTTTTCGGCAACCAGTGGATAGAATTCCGCATCTTCGACAGGTGTGCCACCATTCTTGCATCGAACATCCTGGTAAAACCGGATATCTTCGGTGGTTAGTAATGGCGCATTGGCATTGGTGGTATAAGATTCAAGGTCAAACAGTTCGCCGCCGAGTGCCGGGTATATCAGGACCTGGGCGCTGGGTTTCTGCGCCGATGTCTTCAGGCGGTGACACATGGCCGCAGAGAGGTTGGCGCCTGCCGATACACCGACAATGATTGAATTACGCCGCCAGGTATGCAAATAGGCATCGACGACGTCGTCGAGGTGTACCGGATGATAAAATTCGGGCGATAACCGGTAGTCGATAGAGATGGTATCTAAACCGGCAGCGTCGCAGATCTCGGCACAAATATCGTCGTGTGAATCCAGGCTACCCAGGATAAATCCGCCGCCGTGTATAAATACGATTTGAGTATCGTCAGGCCCACCCTGATTTTGACTAGAATAGCGGCGAACCGGGATGTTGCCATGCCTGCCGGCGACGATGTCGTCGGTAGATTCAACTCCAGGCGGAGAGCCATAATAAAAATATCGACAGGATTTGTCGTAGTTTTCTCGTTGCTGCGCGATGCTGCTACTGGTCGACAAATTACTCGATACCCTGATAGATGTTTCGATAAAGGACTCTATCTCAGGGTCAAGGTCAAAATTTTCTAACGCTTTTATCGGCATATTTTAATCTATATATTCATATATAGTTGGAGACCTCGATAAGATTCATATCAGGATCCCGGAAATAAAAAGATTTTATCGGGCCTAATGCGCCGGTTTTATCAACCGGCCCTTCGATAATCGAAACTCCTTTGCCTCTGACCTGCGAGATCGCCTCTTCTAGCGGTGTTTCTGTGATAAAGCACAGGTCTATGGAACCGGGCAACGGCGACCCTGCCCGCGGTTCGAACTCGTTGCCGTGTAGATGCAGGTTTATTTTTTGTGAGCCAAAAACGAGTGCTGTTCGGCCCTGGGCAAAACTTGTTACTAACATGCCAAGCACGCTCTGATAGAAATCAACGGTCGTATCGATATCTTTCACGGTTAATACAATATGATCGATGTTTTTAATCTTCATACGGAAATCATAACAGACAATGTTAAAAATCACCGCAAAGACACTATCATCACGAAGGAGCTTTGTTTTTTTTATGCCATAATTTAGGGTAGAATGTAAATCACTGGCTAAATCATTAACGGGTGCAGACCTGGAAGATGTGTATGCTATGAATGTAAAACGCCTGATACCTCAAGCATCGACCATAAGGCTATTGATAGTAGTAGCTTTTTTCGGTTTGCTGTATGTCATTAATGATGATGAGGTAATCCCCGATGCGATGGAAATCCCAGTCAGTAGCGATGCGGGCTACAATGATCCGAAAATTTCAAAAACTGTAATAGCCGGTACCAAAGCCGACATTTCGATACAGCTAGAGCAGCTAAATCTGGATCAGCAGATTCAGGATTCAATACATAACAGTCAGTTCAAACAGGCCCGGGTCAAATTACTGGAAATGGCTGCGCTCGCGGTTCAACAGAATGATAAAAACAAACTGAGTAATTACATGTTACTACTCGGTAAGGTAGCGACTAACGAAATGGAATTCGACGCAGCCGAGGTTTATTTGCAGGAGGCACTCGATATCGCGGTGCAAACCGGCGATACCATGACCGAGGCGAATACCTACCAGCAACTTGGCAAACTACACATCAGGTCGAGGGAGCTGGCACGCATTGCCGGCAATACCTATGAAAATCTGTGGCACGTCAAGAATCAGATATATCGAGGTGAGTACCGTTTTGCAGAAGATAACTTGCGTCAAATTATCGACACCAGTATAGCCATTCAGCGCTACGGTGCGGCCGCTGGAGCCTATCAAACCCTGGCTAAATTTCATCGACGTTTTCATGACGACTATCAGGCGCAGAATGCCTCGCTGGAAGCGGCAAAACTATATGCCTCATCGGGCCAACTAACCCGATCTCGACAAATAGTTAGTGAACTGGAACAGCAGGGGGTAGATTCCACGGCGCTTAGCCTGATGAATGCGGAAATCACAGATCTGTTTGAACAGCACCAGGATAATGTTGAGCAAACTGGCCAGGCGCGTGACTATCAGATGCTCTATCAGTATTACAGTTCAAAAGGTGAATTTGAACGGGCATGGAAACTCAGAATTCTGGCAAGTAAATCACTCGCCAGGACATCCGCGAGATCAATGTACTCACGCCAGGCGGACGTCATGGCAATCCTCTATAGCTCGAATTTCGCAATGGAAAAAGCGCATGGCTACTTGAACCAGGCGAGCAATCTGTTTGCAAAACAGGGAGAGGATGATTTGTATGCCAGCACGCAGGATATGCATTCGCTGATCTATTGACTGGAATCCTGTTAATTTTCTTCCAGCCCGGTTTCGTCATTTCAGCCTCCATGAATTAGAAGCTGATTTCGAATCATGCCCTCAAATACATTAATCGAGTTTAAAACCCCTGCAGGCACAGCCTATGTGGAGGCTGGAACCGGCGAACCGCTGGTATTGATACACGGTGTTGGTTTGAACAAGCGGGTCTGGGAGCCTCAACTAGATGAATTCTCCAATGCCTTTAGAGTGATTGCATACGATACTATTGGTCATGGCCATAGTCCGATTCCAGCAAGTGATATTCCACTCGATGATTACTTCGACCAACTAGTTGAACTGCTTGATTCATTAGGTATTTCCAGCGCCAATCTGTGTGGACATTCGATGGGTGCTTTAATCACCCTCGGCTTTAGTTTGAAATATCCTGAGCGAGTACGCCGAATCATTCCGATGATGGCTGTCTATGATCGCACGCCCGAACACCAGCAGCGTTCGCGTAAGGTTGCTGACATACTCGCGGGCCCAGGTGCTGCGGCGTTGATGGGCTCGACCTTAGAGCGTTGGTTTAGCCGGCAAGACTACGAGGACCCCGCGCGTCTGGCCCGAATAACCAGGGTACAGGGCTGGTTGCAGCAGGCCGACAAACTCGGCTATAGCCGGGCCTATCGAATATTTGCGGAAAATGGTGAAACCTATGTTGGCCAACTAGCCAGTATAAAAGCACCGGCCTTATTTATCACCGCCGAAAACGACCCGAATTCGACACCGGAGATGTCACGGCGCATGGCGGCTGAAGTACAGCAGGGGCAAGTTTATATCATGCCCGCCGAGCGACACATGGGACAATATCTGGGTGCTGAAGGTTTGGCGGACCAGATACAAAAGTTTCTTGAATCCCCACCGGCAACTGAAACAGGTTCGATATGAGTTCAATGTAACTAATTTTTTACCTGATTATGCCGGTGTTTGACGTGTCGCGTTTCGGTAATCTGGAGTCGCTGCGAAGGTAGATAAACAGCCTTGCAGTAACTATTCTCCTGTGTAGCTGCTGCCATTCCTGGCGGTGAGCCGATGCCCGAGGATTTTTTAATGACAGATTACGATGACGACGACGATTATGAAGATGATCTGGATCTTTCGACCTTACCCGATGACGAGCTTGTCGAGCAGATGCATGACGATCTTTATAATGGTCTAAAGGAAGAAGTCGCCGAAGGCACTCAGATTTTCCTCGATCGTGGATGGAGCGCAAACAAGGTATTGAACGAGGCCCTGGTCGCCGGCATGACTATAGTCGGCATCGACTTTCGTGACGGCATCCTCTTCGTGCCCGAGGTATTGATGTCGGCAAACGCGATGAAAGCCGGTATGGCACTGCTCAAACCCCTGCTCGCAGAATCTGACGAACCCGCTGCGGGAAAAATGGTTATCGGCACGGTTAAGGGCGATATTCATGATATTGGCAAAAACCTGGTCTGCATGATGATGGAAGGCGCCGGTTTCGAGGTTATCGACCTGGGCATTAACACCCCGGTCGAACGTTACCTGGAAGCACTGGAAGAGCATAAGCCCGAGATACTCGGTATGTCTGCACTGTTGACGACTACTATGCCCTACATGAAAGTTGTTATCGATACCATGAAAGAAAAGGGTATCCGCGATGATTACATCATCCTCGTAGGCGGCGCTCCGCTGAATCAGGAGTTTGGTGATGCGGTTGGTGCCGATGCTTACTGCCGCGATGCGGCAGTGGCCGCCGATACTGCCAAGCAACTGGTGGCCGAGCGTCGCGCAGGTTAGGCCGGTTTACTAATGCACCATGAAAAAGCCAGCTTCGATTCTTGTAATTACCTGTTCTGCGGTAGCGCGTGAAGTCAACGATATTAAAAAGCTGGGGCAGTGGGCGCAGATGGATTTGCAGAGCATCACCGCCGACCTGCACGTTACCCCCGAAAAAATACCCCAGGCGGTAGCCGATAAAATCGATCGCGCACGCGATAAATACGATCATATATTTGTCGCTTACGGCGATTGCGGCACCAGTGGTGAGCTCGATCGAGTGTTAGAGGAACGGGGTGTGAGTCGATTGCCCGGTGCGCATTGCTATGATTTCCTCGCTGGTCAGGAAACCTATTCTCGATTACAGGAGGATGAACCCGGTACATTTTATCTCACGGACTTTCTCGCACGGCATTTCGAGCGCCTGGTGATTGGCACCCTGGGTCTCGATAAACACCCGGAGCTAAGATCCATCTATTTTGGTAATTACACGCGGCTGCTCTACCTGGCTCAAACTGAATCCGAGGAATTGACCGAGATGGCGCAGGCGGCAGCGAAAAAACTGGACCTGAGGTTTGAGCGAATTTTTACCGGTACAGGTGAAATGGTGCCGGCCCTCGACGCGGCGATGCAGGCGGCGTTATGGCGAAGTTAAAAATTATTTACTGGAATGATATCCCTGGCCGGGTCGTGGTACGAGAAGGCAGACGCAGCACGCGATTACGCCTGCCACCCAGGTTTATGAAAGCTATAGAACGCGCCGCCTATCGCTTGAAGAAACAGGATAAAGATGCGTTTTTTGATCCCTGGCATGATGTTGACCAGCCTTTCGCTGGCGATATCAAAGAACAGGCAGAAATGCTGGTACGGCAACTTGAAGAGGAATATTCCGAGGCCGTGCTGGACAAATTGATCAGGGCGAGCGGCAAAGACAATTCCCGCTCACTGAATTCTTAAGTCAAGGAGCAGAAGTGTATAAATTTCGCCAATGGTCGGTATCGCATTCGAGACGACTCGAATCGTTTTACCACATTTTTGAACCAGTCATAGTCAAACTGCACCCGATCTGGAATGCAATTGGATACGGGCTCATGGAGAAACCAGTGAGCGTAGTTGAAAAGGCAGTTAAAGGTTTGATGTTCGATTGCCAGATGTGCGGGCATTGTGTACTGAGCTCAACCGGTATGTCCTGTCCGATGAATTGTCCGAAATCAATTCGCAATGGCCCCTGCGGAGGTGTTCGTCTGAATGGCAATTGTGAAATCAAACCCGAAATGCGTTGCGTCTGGGTCGAAGCCTGGCGCGGCAGCCAGCAAATGAAAAATTCCGAGGGAATTCGTAAGCAACAGGTACCCGTCAATTTTACTTTCAAGGGCAGCTCTTCATGGATGCGCGTGGTAAAGGACGAGGTCCAAAAACATGAAAAAGAGGTTGCCTTGTGACTGCGGCGGAACAAAATCATGCCGGTGAGCCATTGCCGAAAAAAGAGGGACATGTTTCAGGTGGCAGGTTCGAACGCGTACTAAAGGCAGGCCATTTTGCAGTAACTACCGAACTGGCGCCCCCCGATTCGGCACTGGCCGATGATGTTTACGCCCGCGCCCAGGTTTTTGATGGATTTGTCGATGGTATGAATGCTACCGATGGATCGGGTGCGAATTGCCATATGTCCAGTGTCGCGATGTGTGCTCTGTTGACCAATATTGGCTACTCCCCGGTGATGCAAATTGCCTGTCGTGATAAAAATCGCATTGCGATTCAGGGTGACGTGCTGGGTGCAGCCGCGATGGGTGTCAGCAATGTGCTTTGTCTTAGTGGTGACGGCGTTCAGGTGGGCGACCACCCGGAAGCAAAACCGGTATTCGATCTGGATAGTATGTCGCTACTGGAGACGATTA